>Ga0157378_10005838_pt1 | contig 10792 bp, 19 predicted proteins | sample M65metaG_FD_115309 | JGI IMG/M metagenome (GOLD analysis project Ga0157378, IMG submission 115309) | Miscanthus rhizosphere microbial communities from Kellogg Biological Station, Michigan, USA - M6-5 metaG | ecosystem: Host-associated > Plants > Roots > Rhizosphere > Soil | place: USA: Michigan...
CTTCTTCAGCTTGGGCAATGCCTCGACACCCGACATGCCGGGCAGCTCCACATCGAGCAGCAGCACATCAGGGTCATCAGTTGCTATACGCTTGAAAGCATCTTCGCACGAGCTATAGGTGCCGGCGATCTTGTAGCCGCTGGTGTTGCCTATGAGGAAGGCGTAACCTTCCCTGATTGTTTCGTCGTCTTCTATGATCGCTACACTTATATCCAGGTCCCGCTTCATGTGTTTCAGTTTTGTGGTTGCAATTAGGTTGCCCCGCTCAGTGGTGACCGGTGGCTTTCTGTAAAGTTCAGCAATTCTCACCTATCTGCCAATCCCCTTAACAGCGGTATTTTGTTAGTTATCTATGTGGCGTAAGCAGGCAGTATATGGCAGAGTCGAGGAACTGGCCATTCCACAGGAAATCTTCCCGGAAGTATGCTTCCCTTACAAATCCGTGACGCTCCAGCAATTTGATGGAGGCCAGGTTGCCGGGGTTCACATTAGCCTCGACTGAATGCAGTTTCATTACATTGAAGCCATAATCGAGTATGGCGCGCAGGGCTTCGCCTGCTATGCCCTTGCCCTGCCAGGAAGGGTGCAGCGCATAACCCACCTCGGCACGGTGATGCTCCGGTTTCATACGCCAGAAACCGAGGTAGCCGATCAGTACATCTTCGCCAGCTATTGTGATACCCCAGGTAATGTCAGTGTCGTCCGCGATGCCCCTGCTTATGAGCCCGATGAAAGTTTCGGCTTCCGTTACGGTAGTGGCCCTGGGGCGGTCTATGTAGCGCATCACTTCCTCGTCGGATCTGAGAAAAAGTACCTCATGTACATCGCTCAATGTCACTGCTCTCAGGCACAGCCTTTCGGTTCGCAGCACGGGATAAGGGGTGAAATTAAATTGCAGCATTGTTCAGCATCTTTGGTCATTGATCAGCGAATATATTACTGAATCAATAAACCGGCCTTCGAAAAAATAGTTTTCCCGGAAGTGAGCTTCCTTCACAAAGTTGTTGCGCTCCAGCAGCCTGATAGAGGGCAGGTTATCTTTGTCCACATTGGCTTCTATGGAATGCAACCCTATCTGCGTGAATCCATACCCGATAACGGCGCCAATGGCTTCGTGCATCAGCCCCTGGCCCTGGTAGCCGGGATGAATTCCATAACCTACTTCGCCCCTGTAGTGCTCCCTGTAAAAACGCCTGAAGCCTATGAGGCCCGCCAACCGCTCTGCGCCGAGGGGCACAATTCCCCATAGAATCCCCTCCCCGGCTGCCTGCCGTGCAAGGTAGCCATCTATGTACTGGCAAATCTCAGCGCGTGATGTGGCCAGGTGCTGGCCGGTGTAGCGCATAACGCCTGAATCTGAGCGGAGAAAAAATACCTCCTCCGTATCCGCATGGCTTAGTTGCCGCAGGACGAGCCGGTTTGTGTGCAATACAGGAAAAGGATCGAAGCAGGTAGTGATCAAGCTATAAGCGTTGGATTATGGTTGAAGATAATAAAAAGATGGAAGAGTCGCCTTGCTGCTATATGAGCGCAGATGAATGATGATACCCTTTGGTGATCTGGAGAGCTATTTCTTGCCAAATAAATATATTTGCTTTTATAAAAAATTATTTATTATTTTTGTATAAATGAATGCAATGAAAACAATCTGTTTTATGACTTCATTAGTGCTGCTGGTTTTCACAGGCTGCAGAAAAAATAGTTCGTCGGATATCCCGCCTCTTACCCATTCGGGTACAGATTTTATGTTCTGCAAGGTGAACGGTAAACCATTGCAAGTAAACGGATTTTATAGAAACTCATTAAGTTCATGTGGAGTCATTTTCAATCCCCCAGATGTTAACAACATGATTTACATAGCAGGCAACAACTGCGACCCTCACTATTATTTTACTATCAGGTTTGTTTACGAAGATAGCTTGGGATTGTACAACATTGTTTCTTCGCCATATCCTCTCGGGGCTGGAATTTTTTCTCCCGTTATTAGCACTATTCCCAATTCAGGTAACCAATACAATACCGATTCCACTCATACCGGAACTGTTTCTGTATTTTATTATGGTAATGGTATTATATCTGGTAGGTTTCAGTTTGATGCCGTGAATGGACAAGGAGATGTTATACACGTCACTGATGGGGAATTTGATATCGGGCAGAAATAACGCTGTTTAAAATGAAACGAACATTCGTCTCCTTTCTCTTATCACTTCTTTTTTTTAGTTGCAAAAAAAGCGAGCTGCAAGGGCTGCCACCCTATACGCAAAGTGGTCAAAATGTTGTTGCCTTTAAGGTTAATGGCAGAGTAGTTGTTGTTTCTGGCCATTCCAATTCGATTGTTAATGAGGGTGTTAGTTATTCAGTTTTATACGATAGCATACTTTATTTGGATGCTGTTATTTTGAATCCTCACGTTGAATTGTCTATATGTGCCAAAATTGTTTCGTTGGGTGCTTACCCGATTATTTCTAGTCCATGGCCCCTGGGTGCTTCGTACTTCGATGATAGCAATAGTAGCATACCAGGTGGTAACAATCAATTTAATACGGATAGTTCTCACAGTGGCATGGTGACTTATAATTATCGTGATGCGAACATATTTGCAGGGACATTTGCTTTCGATGTGATAAATTCACAAGGAACAGTTATTCACATAACCGAAGGAAGATTTGATATTAAAAACTGAGATTAGTCTTTGTGAGCAAAAATAATAGTCTCCAATTTCCCCTCCGTCCTGTTTGGTTTTCGCGATAAAATAAATATCTTTGCAGCCCTCTTTAAAAGTTGCTGTTCAAAGTTTGTGCAATACTTTAAAGGGCGTAGCAAAATAATATAGAAATCTCTGAAAATTATTTTGCTGTATGAAAACAACTCACTACCTTTGCAGTCCCAAAAAAAATAGGGTATAGCAGGTATTAAGTAATATCCAGGGGCTTTTACCAAGTAAAGTATAAACAACAGTATGTCGCAGCGTATCAGAATAAAGCTAAAATCTTACGACCATAACCTGGTTGACAAATCAGCGGATAAAATCGTAAAGACTGTACGCAATACAGGAGCAGTGGTTACAGGCCCTATTCCGTTGCCTACAGAGAAGAAGATCTTTACCGTATTGCGCTCGCCGCACGTGAACAAAAAGAGCCGTGAACAGTTTCAGCTATACACGCACAAGCGCCTGCTGGACATCTATACGTCTTCTTCACGTACCGTTGATGCCCTCTCCAAGCTGGACCTGCCAAGCGGAGTAGAAGTGGAAATAAAGGCGTGACGGTAGGGTCAGGAATCAGGAATCAAGGTTTCCGCATCGAAATTTTGACTTTTTGATTTTTGACTTTTTGAATTTGAAATAGTTCTTTAATAAAATTGAAAAACAGCTTATCCCGGCCCACACAAACCAGGCACCGGGCTCTGGCTTAAACATAACCCGCCTTTGCTGAGGCATAGGGGGTAAAATAACATGATATGAAAGGTATTATTGGTAAAAAAATCGGTATGACCAGCATTTTTGAACCTAATGGCAAGCAGACAGCCTGCACCATTATCGAAGCTGGCCCTTGTGTGGTTACTCAAAAGAAAACCGTAGATACCGACGGTTATGATTCTCTGCAGATCGCGTTCGGCGAAGCTAAAGAAAAGAACACTCCTAAAGCGCTCATCAATCACTTCGCTAAGTCATCCTCGACTCCGAAGAGCGTAGTTAAAGAAATTCGCAATTGCTCCATAGATAAACAGGTAGGTGAAAACATCACCTGCGAGATTTTTACAGAAGGTGAAAAGGTAAGCGTTATCGGTACCACCAAGGGTAAAGGTTTCCAGGGTGTTGTGAGGCGTCACGGCTTTAGCGGTGTGGGTGAAGCTACCCATGGCCAGCACGACCGTTCGCGTGCACCGGGCTCTGTGGGCGGTTCTTCCTACCCCAGCCGTGTATTCAAAGGCATGCGCATGGCCGGCCGTATGGGCGGTGACCGCGTGAAGATGAAGGCGCTGCGTGTAGTAAAAATATTCCCAGCAGAAAATTATATTTTGATCAGCGGGTCTGTACCAGGCCATAACGGATCTATTGTTTTAATTCAGAATTAATTATAGTCATGCAAGTTGACGTTTTAAATACGAAAGGTGAAAAGACAGGGCGTTCGGTAGAACTTCCGGAAGATATTTTCAATATCGAGCCAAATGATCATTGCATTTACCTTGCGGTAAAGCAGTATCTCGCAGCTCAGCGCCAGGGTACTCACAAAACCAAGACCCGTGCAGAAGTGCATGGCTCTTCGAAGAAACTGCACAAGCAGAAAGGTACAGGCGGCAGCCGTAAGGGCAATATCCGTAACCCTTTGTACAAGGGTGGTGGTACTGTGAATGGCCCATTGCCACACGGTTACGCTTTCAAGCTCAACCGTAAGGTGAAGGACCTGGCTAAAATGTCGGCCCTGGTGTACAAGGCTCGTGAGAACAAGATAGTTGTGGTTGAAGACCTGAACATTGCCGCGCCTAAGACCAAGGACTTCGCAATTATGCTGGATGCGCTGCGTGGCGAGAACAGGAAGACGATGCTGGTGCTGGCTGAGCATAATGCCAATGTGTATCTGAGCGGCCGCAACATAACTAACAACCAGACTGTAGCTCTGAGCGACATCAACACTTACGATATCACGAATACAAACGTGGTGATCTTCACAGAATCGGCAGCGAAGATGTTTACAGAAGAAGAAGCGGAAGTAGAACCAACAGCAGCGCTGTAAGGGAATTGACCCAGTAGGGTGTTTGAATAAAAGCGATTAACAATTTGGCTGAAAGCGAAAGCCCGGAAGCCAGCTAATAAAATAAAAGAACATGAAACTATCTGAAGTGTTGGTACGGCCGGTGATCACCGAAAAGGTAAATCTCCAGATGGAGCGCAGTGGCCGCTACACATTCGTAGTAGGCAAGCAAGCCAACAAGCTGGAAATAAAGAAGGCTGTAGAAGACTTTTATGGCGTAAAGGTTGCAGATGTGAATACAGTGGTTGTGCCTGCAAAGAGCAAAACCCGTTTTACAAAAGCAGGTTTGCTGTCGGGCCGCAAGCCTTCGTATAAGAAAGCAATTGTGACGCTTTCTGCAGGTGAAACAATTGACCTGTTTGCATAATTGCCTTGCCATCCCGTTGGGAGCGTGAGATGAACTAGAAAAAGAAGATTATTAAATACTGATAAAGCCCTTTTGGGTTTGGAGTAAAAAATAAGAAAATGGCATTACGTAAATACAAACCGGTAACAGCCGGAACGCGCTGGAGAATAGGAAACGCCTACGCAGAGGTTACCACCAATGTGCCTGAGAAGAGCCTGCTTGAGTCTCAGAAGAACACAGCCGGCCGTAACGTTCAGGGACGTCGTTCAATGCGCTATATGGGTGGCGGCAACAAGACCCAATATCGTCTTGTGGACTTCAAACGTAATAAGAAGGAAATCAAGGCTACTGTAAAGAGCATAGAATACGACCCGAACCGCACAGCATTTATCGCACTGCTGCATTATGCAGATGGTGAGAAGCGTTACATAATTGCTCCGCAGGGACTGCAGGTTGGCGCTACCGTTATCAGCGGCGACAATGTGGCTCCTGAAGTAGGCAATGCCCTGCTGCTGAAGAACATGCCCCTGGGTACTGTGATTCACAACATAGAGCTGCAGCCAGGCCGCGGCGGTGCTATGGCCCGCTCGGCAGGTACTTATGCCCAGCTTAATGCGAAGGAAGAAAAATATTGCGTGCTGAAGATGCCGAGCGGCGAGCTTCGCAAGGTGCTTGCTACCTGCATAGCTACTGTAGGTATCGTATCAAACAGCGACCACGCCCTGCAGTCAATGGGTAAGGCCGGCCGCAACCGCTGGAAAGGTATCCGTCCGCGTAACCGTGGTGTAGCCATGAACCCTGTAGATCACCCGATGGGTGGTGGTGAAGGCCGTTCTTCAGGTGGTCACCCAAGGAGCCGCAAGGGCAAGTATGCTAAGGGCCAGATCACGCGTAATACGTCGAAGGCTTCTAACAAGCTGATCATACAGCGCCGGGATGGTAATAAGCTGTCGGCTAAATTCAAGAAGTAAAGATTCCGCAAGGAATAGTTTGAAATAAAAGGAAAAACAACAACAATCGCTTCATGCATTAAACAGCAGGGAGTAATAAAAGAAAAAACGAAATGGCTCGTTCAATAAGAAAAGGACCTTATGTAGATGCAAACCTCGATAAGAAGGTGTTGGCAGTAAGCGAAGGAAAAGCGAAGAAAGGCGTCATCAAAACATGGAGCCGCCGCAGCACGATCACTCCGGATTTTGTAGGTCAGACATTCGCGGTGCATAATGGCAACAAGTTCATACCGGTGTATGTAACCGAGTATATGGTAGGCCACAAGCTGGGTGAGTTTTCGCCAACGCGTAACTTCAAGGGTCATAGCGGTACGAAGTAAGACCACCTACCGTTTTAGGGTGGTTGAATTTGAGAATTAAAAAGTTTAATCAGGTTACTCCGGGTAAGTCCTTCATGGGCCGGGGTTTAAAATAAAAGTAAAATGGAAGCTGTTGCTCGTTTAAGAAATTATCCTACCTCGCCGCGCAAGATGCGTCTGCTGGCAGACCTGATCCGTGGCAAGGAAGTGGAAGATGCGCTGAACATTCTGAAGTTCAGCTCTAAGGATCCGTCGGTGCCGCTGGAGAAGCTGCTGTTGAGCGCTATTGCCAACTGGAGGATAAAGAATGAAGGCGCGGATGTAGCAGGCCTGCACGTAAAGACGATTTTCGTGGATGGCGGCAGGGTGCTGAAGCGGATGCGTCCGGCGCCACAGGGCCGTGCTTACAGGGTTCGTAAGCGCAGCAACCATATCACGATCATTGTTGATAGCAAGCAGGCAGAAGCAGTTGTAAACACACAAAAAGAAAATATTCAAGCTTAATATATAAAGTAATGGGTCAAAAATGTAATCCTATAGGTAACAGGTTGGGTATCATTCGCGGATGGGACTCAATGTGGTATGGCGAGAAAAAGGACTTCGGCCAGAAACTGGTTGAAGACCACAAGATCCGCAACTATCTCAACGCGCGTATCAACAAGGGCGGTATCTCCCGCATCGTTATTGAGCGCACGCTGGGCAAGCTGATCGTGACCATTCATACTTCTAAGCCTGGTATTATCATAGGTAAGGGCGGTACTGAGGTTGACCGTATCAAGGAAGAGCTGAAGAAGCTTACCAAGAAGGATGACGTTCAGATCAACATCATGGAAATCCGCCGTCCGGAACTGGATGCGATGATCGTTGGAGAAACCATTGCCCGCCAGATCGAAGGCCGTGTAAGCTACAAGCGTGCTATTAAGATGGCTATATCTACAGCCATGCGTATGGGCGCCGAGGGTATAAAAATTAAGGCTGGTGGCCGTTTGAACGGTTCTGAAATAGCCCGTACTGAAGAATTCAAGCAAGGCCGCACACCACTGCATACTTTCCGTATGGATATTGACTATGCTTCGGTATATGCAATGACTGTATATGGTAAGATAGGACTGAAGGTATGGATATGTAAGGGCGAGGTGCTGGGCAAGCGTGATCTGAACCCGAACTTCTCTGCCAACTCTGACAACCGTGGCAACCGCCCGGCAGGTGGCTTCCAGGAAGGTGGCGCACGCGGTGGAGACCGTGAGCGTGGTGAGCGTGGCGACCGCAGAGGTGGTGAGCGTGGCGGCGGTGGCGGCGGTGATCGCCGTAGCGGCGGTGGCGCAGGCCGTGGTGGTGAGCGCAGCGGTAGCCGCACAGGCGGTGGTGGCCGTGGTGGTGCAACTGGTGGCGCACGCAGGTAAGAAATAAATTGTTTAGACTACTTCAATAAATATTGTAACAATGTTACAACCAAAGAAAGCAAAACATCGTAAGGCCCATAAAGGCAGGATCAAGGGGAACGCTCAACGCGGCGCACTGGTAGCATTTGGTTCATTCGGCCTCAAAGCCCTGGAACCTAAGTGGATCACCAACCGCCAGATAGAGGCAGCCCGCCAGGCTATGACCCGCCATATGAAGCGCGAAGGTAATGTGTGGATCCGTATTTTCCCGGATAAGCCAATTACCCGCAAACCGGCCGAGGTGCGTATGGGTAAGGGTAAGGGAAGCCTGGAGTTCTGGGCAGCAGTAGTGAAGCCGGGTCTGATCATGTTTGAACTGGATGGCGTGCCGATGAAGTTGGCACAGGAAGCCCTGGAGATAGCTGCGCAGAAGCTGCCGATCAAGACGAAGTTTGTTGTTCGTCATGATTATGCAGGCGAATAAATTGAGTAGAAAGTAAATAGTATAAAGTAGAAAGCTGTTTCGAAACAGATTTTGAAAATAATATAAGGATTAGTCGCTTTCATTTCTGTTGGGTAACAGCTTTTGACTTTCGACTAAAGACTTACGACCAAAAAAAGTAATACAATGGCAAAAGCACAAAAGGCGAAAGCAGGTGACGATTACCGTTCGCTGGATAACGAAGCGCTGAATGAGCGGATACTTGATGAGCAGATGCGCCTCAAGCGGACCAAGTTCAGCCATGCGGTTAACCCGATTGAGAACCCGCTGTCTATCAAGGCGCAGCGCCGTGCAATTGCACGCCTGAAGACTGAGCAGCGTAAAAGGGAATTAGGTTTCTAATAAAGTATATCAATTATGACGGTTGAAAGAAAAAGCAGGAAAACCCGTATAGGGGTAGTTAGCAGTGACAAGATGGTCAAGACCATTACCGTTACTGTGGAACGTAAAGTGAAACACCCCATCTATGGTAAGTTTCTCAAGAAAAGTTCGAGTTTTCATGCCCATGATGAGCAGAACACAGCCGGTATAGGCGATGTGGTGCGCATTATGGAAACACGCCCGCTAAGCAAGACAAAGCGGTGGCGCCTGGTTGAAATTATTGAAAAAGCTAAGTAATTACTCAAGATGATACAACAAGAATCCCGGCTGAATGTAGCCGACAACAGCGGCGCCAAAGAAGTGCTTTGCATACGAGTGTTGGGCAATTCGGGGCAAGATTATGCAGGTATCGGCGATAAGATCGTGGTAACCGTAAAGGATGCGCTTCCGGGTGGAGGCATCAAGAAAGGTACCGTGTCGAAAGCGGTTATCGTTCGCACCAAGAACAAGCTGCGCCGCAAGGATGGCTCTTACATCAACTTTGATGATAATGCCGTGGTTCTGCTGAATGCTGCCGATGATCCCCGTGGTACGCGTGTTTTCGGACCCGTTGCCCGCGAGATCCGCGATAAGGGATATATGAAAATTGCATCCCTGGCACCCGAAGTATTGTAAAAATTATTGTACCTTTGCAGCCCCGTAGAAAAAACGGACCACTGGGAAGACAAATTAAGTAAAAATGAAAAAGAGATTTAAACCGAAGTTCAATATTAAAAAAGGCGACAACGTGGTTGTTATATCTGGCGACGATAAGGACCGTAGCCAGCCACGCAAGGTGCTTTCTGTGATACCCACAGAAGGCCGGGTGCTCGTAGAAGGTGTGAACCTGGTGACGAAGCATCTGAAGCCTAACGCCCAGAATCCTCAGGGCGGTATCGTGAAGGAGGAGGCCCCCATACATTTATCGAATGTAATGCTGTGGGATGCTAAATCCAAGGCGCCGGCTCGTGTGAAGCGCGAGCGTACTGAAACAGGTTTTGTACGTATATCCAAAAAATCAGGGGAGGCAATTAAGTAATGGCAACGACTAAAGAAAAAAGCCCGAAGAAAGGTTCCGCTACCGTGGTGGAAAGCGGCAACCAGGCTGCTCTGCCTTCATCATACAGGCCGAGGCTGCAGAAAAAGTACAGGGAAGAAGTTGTTCCTGCACTGATGAAGAAATTCGGATACAAATCAATTATGGAGTGTCCGAGACTGCTGAAAATATGCCTGAACCAGGGCGTAAAAGGATCTACATCCGATAAGAAGATGATAGACGATGCAGTAGCTGAAATGACACTGGTATCTGGCCAGAAGGCCGTGCCGACCATGTCGAAGAAAGACATCTCTAACTTCAAGCTGCGTAAGAACATGCCGATTGGCTGCCGTGTTACGCTGCGTCATGTGAAGATGTATGAGTTCCTCGACCGCTTTATCTCTGTATCGCTGCCACGTGTACGCGACTTCAAGGGTATCAGCGAAAAGGCATTCGACGGCCGTGGCAACTACACAATGGGCATCACCGAGCAGATCATCTACCCGGAGATAAACATAGACAAGGTAGCACGCCTGAGCGGTATGGATATCACTTTTGTAACTACGGCTAAGACCAACGAAGAGGCTTACGAGCTGCTGAGGGAAATGGGAATGCCGTTTACTAACATGGAAAAAACAGGTACTAAATAAATATTTAGTAGAGAGTAGCGGGTATAAAGTATAAAGCAGCACAGTAACAACAGCTTTCGACTTTCGACTTGTCACTTTCGACTTTCAAGACTAACAAAACTATGGCAAAAGAATCAGTAAAAGCCCGCCAGCGCAAACGTGAACATCTGGTAGCCCAGTATGCAGCGAAACGCGCTGCGTTGAAGGCCGCAGGAGATTATGCAGGGTTGGACAAGCTTCCTAAGAACTCCTCAGCGGTACGTCTTCGCAACCGTTGCCAGCTTACAGGCCGCCCGAGAGGGTATATGCGCTACTTCGGCGTATGCCGCCTTGTGTTTCGCGATATGGCGCTTGATGGCAAGATACCAGGTGTTCGTAAAGCAAGCTGGTAAACCTTCTGCCGCCTGCTAGCGCAGTGGCTGAAGAACGTTTCAAAGTCAGACCCTGTGAAAGCAGGGCTGATACTCGTAACAA
>Ga0157378_10005840_pt1 | contig 10790 bp, 10 predicted proteins | sample M65metaG_FD_115309 | JGI IMG/M metagenome (GOLD analysis project Ga0157378, IMG submission 115309) | Miscanthus rhizosphere microbial communities from Kellogg Biological Station, Michigan, USA - M6-5 metaG | ecosystem: Host-associated > Plants > Roots > Rhizosphere > Soil | place: USA: Michigan...
ACCATGCGCCGCGACGACATCACGGACTACACGGCCAGCGAGCACGACATCAACTTCGCCGGCGGCGAGAATTTCATTCTTGATCCCAGCGATTTTGCCGCGGGTTACTCCGATGAGTGGGCGGAGCGGTTCCCGCAGCGTCTGTCCAATCCCGTAGCGCTTTACGTAATGGGCGCCTATGGGCAGGATCAGTGGAAGCCGGTGCCGAACCTGACGCTCACCATTGGTCTGCGCCTGGAACACAATTCAAATCCGATCTGCCGCACAAACTGCGTGTCGAATCTGGCAGTTGATTTCGACAGCTCTCCGGCAACCTCGGCAACGCCGTACAACTCGCTGCTGGCCTCCGGGCGGAAGCGGGCTTTCTTTGAGCAGCAGAACATCGCGTGGGAGCCGCGTTTCGGCTTCTCGTTTGTTCCTGGCGGTCCGGATGGAAAGACGACCATCCGTGGCGGCTTCGGAATGTTCTCCGATTACTTCCCAGCGCAAATCATGGGAGACCTGCTCGCCAACATGCCTTCCGTCAACCGTTTTACCGTCCTGGGAACTGCATTCGGCAATCCAATCACGCTGGATGCCGCCAACCCCTTAAGCGGTCATGCGCAGGCCGTCGAATCAAACAACGCGCTAACCAGTCTCTACTCGCAGGGCGCATGCTACACCGGTTGCGACCCGAGCCTGAGCCTGCGGGATCATACCGGCGGCATCTTCGCTCGGCCAACCATCTCGTCGGTTGCCCACCGCGTGTCGCTGCCGACTTACGAAGAGTGGAGCCTCTCGGTCGAGCGTCAGATCGTTCGGAACACCGTATTCTCGGCCAACTATATCGGCAACCGTAGCTATCATCAGCCGGTATCTCGCTTGCCAAATGCCTACAACACCTCGGCGCCAGATGAGGCGGGCTTCAACGCCAGCCTTCCGCTGTCACGCCCGAATGCCGCTCTTGGATCGGTCACCGAGTACTACAGCGGCTCGTGGTCCAACTACAACGGCGTCATCGGGACGCTGACCAGCCGCATCAACTGGCTCCGGCTTCAGTTCAACTACGCATACAGCCATGCGCTCGATACCACCTCAAACGGCGGCTTCAACGCGTTCGGCGTCAACAGCGCAGGCCAGATCAATCCGCATGATCTGACCCAGAACTACGGTAACGCCGACTACGATACCCGGCATTACATCAGCGCCAACTACTCCATCACCGTGCCTCACTATCACGGACTTCGGTCCGCGGTTGGGGACTGGGATTTTGCCGGAGCCGTCTTCCACAACTCCGGGTATCCATTCTCGGTGACGGACAACAACGGTTCCATCGCCTTTGGAAATGCTCCGCTGGCGGCGCAGGTTGACAACAACTTCAATCACCACTGCGGAGGCGTAAGCCATACGCTCGGCTATGGCACGCCATGCGATTTCGCTTCGCACTTCGCACCGTCAACCGACTTCGGCCAGCAGCGTCGCAACCAGCTCTTTGGCCCGAACTACACGGACTTCGATCTGGATATCGCGAAGGGATTCAAGCTGCCCGGCTCGGAGTCGGCAAGGCTGAAGCTCGGAGCTCAGTTCTTCAACCTCTTCAACCACCCGAATTTCCAGATTCCGGACTTCGACGTGAACGACTCGACGCTGGGCGTCATCACCAGCACAGCGAATACGCCAACATCAATTCTGGGCGCATTTCTTGGTGGCGATGCTTCACCAAGACTGATCCAGTTCAAGGGGACCATCACGTTCTAGCCGCTTCAGTAAACAAAAAGGGCAGCCGACTTACGGCTGCCCTTTCTTTTTGCGATTTGGAGATTGCGTTACTTCTTTACCGCTTTTTTGGCTGCAGGTTTCCTGGTTGCAGCCGGTTCCTTCTTAGTCTTTCTGGCGCTTGCTTTGGGCGCGCTGGCAGTCTTGGCGCTCTTCTTTTTGGGCGCGGCGCCGTTAGCTGATTTGCCCCGTGCAGCGCGAGTCTTGGCGGCAAGTGCCTGCTTGAGTTCCGCGTCAAATTCGGCGGGTGTCAGGGGGCGGGCCGACTTGCGCAGCCGCTCGATGTCGTAGAAGGCGCGCCGCTCGGTAAGGAAGACGTGCGCCACGAAGTCGACATAGTCGAGCAGAACCCAGTCGCCTCTTCGACGGCCTTCAACGGAGTGCGGCATGACTCCGAATTCCCGCTTCAGGCGACCTTCAATCTCATCGGCGATTGCTATTGCCTGACGGTCGTTGCTGGCGGAGGTGATCAGGAAGAAGTCCGCTAATCCAGAATCGATGGGATCGAGCTCGAGAATTCGGGTATCTTCACCTTTTTTGCTTTCACAGGCAGCGGCTGCGGCCTGGACCAGAATACGGGTTTGTTCGTGCGCAGAAGTTGTACTCATGCAGCAGAATGTGTCTCCACGGTCATCGTATAGCAAAAAGAATAGGGTGTGCATTCTGGCGTGCCGCTGATCTGCACAAACCGTGTCGTTCTCCGCGAGGCCAAGATCCCGCGAATTGTCGACCATACCGCTGGGTTAACGGTTGCCTCGGTGTATATACAGAAATCTCATGCCGGCTGGTAGAGATGGTGAGTGGAGATGTATTCGCAGACCGCGTCGGGGAGAAGGCCGTGTCCCGCGCAAAGGCGATCAAGAGCGCTGCTGACATTCTGGCGGATCTCCGACGCGCTGATTTCGATTTCGAGGCCGGGGAGCAGGTAGAAGGGCGTCTCGGTGCCTGCTGGGTTTCGCACCGTGAAGACCTCCAGCGTTCCCGGCCGGTTCTCGCTCGATCGTCTCTCTTCACGGAGGACAAGCCCATCGGGGAGTTCCGCTGCCAGGTGTTCGAGGCCCTGGCCTGGCCGCGAAGCAACGATCAGAGGCGCGGCAAAGGGGATCTCGGATCCGCGATACCAGCGACTGAGACTGAGAAACGAGTCTGCTCCCATGAGGGTGAAAAGCTGCGCTGAGGGGAATTGCGCCTGAAGTCGATACAGAGTGTCGATGGTGTAGTTCGGCTCCCCGGCGGGATCCGGTGCATCGGCCAGGGAGATGGCGAAGTTCGGCAGTCCGCGGATGGCGAGCTCCGTCATCGCAATGCGATCTTCAAAGCTTGCGCTCGATCCCATGGGCTTGAGCGGTTGGGATCCAACGGGTGTGAACAGCACTGTATCGAGGTCGAGAACTGCCTGAGCAGTCCTCGCGATGCCGAGGTGTCCCATGTGCGGGGGATCAAAGCTGCCGCCGAAGAACGCGATTCGCCTTGCGCTGCCCGAGGGAACATCCATCTGTCCATGGTAGCGCGCAGGCGAAACCATAATTGTAGGTTGCCGATATGTTCAAGGTGACGAGACGGTTTCCATCTGATCCAAGGAATGCGGTAGGATCAGACTCACGATGCGATACGTGATTGCAGTTTTTGCGCTTGCGGGCGCGGTGGTATCGTTTCTGGCGCTTCAGGTGCATTACTCAACGACGACGAGCCCCTGCTCCATCAATGAGAAGTGGGATTGCGGCGTTGTGAACCACAGCTCCTACGCGGTGATTGAAGGCATTCCGGTGGCGTTGCTCGGGATTCTGGGCTATCTGGCGATCCTGTGGCTCGGTCTCGCGCAACAGCGGCTTGCGGTTTTGATCGCGTCGCTGGCAGGTCTTGCATTTTCGCTCTATCTGACCCACATTGAGCGCGATGTGCTCGGCGTCTGGTGTCTGTATTGCGTGATTTCACTCGCAATCATCGCCGCCATCCCGCTGCTCGATACCTTTTGGTTTATTGTCGAAGCCAGCAAGCAGAGGCGCAATCGCTGGCACTGGTAAACTTGAAGTCAGGACATGCTGAGGAAACAGTACGCGCGGTGGATGTACGAGTGGGAGACCCGGCTCACTACCCGCGATGAAAATCGGATTGTGCGGCCCTTGGAATGGGGATTTGAATGGCTTGAGTCCTTCCTTGAGTCTCACGGGTTCAGTGCTGCGCTCCCCGGCCCCGAGGCGACGCGCGATGACGCAGCCGCTGAAGAAGCGATGGTTCGTATCAACCAGTTGCTTATCCGGCACAGCGACACTTTTTTCGGGTATGAGCAGCCAACGGACTTCAGGCTCGAAGAGCGGCATCCTGAACTATTTCCGACCAACGTGAGGCCGGAGACGCTTGCGAGAGATGCGGAGATCAAGCGGCTGGCTGCGGAAGGCAGATCTTCCAAAGCCCTCTACCTGCGCTTCACCTCGCCGGAACGTACGCCGCACCCCGAAAACGACATGGTCAATGCGCGCTGGTATCAAGCGCCCGCGCATAAGGATTCGCGACGGCCAAAGCAGGCGATCGTGGTGATGCCGCAGTGGAATGCGGATGCGTTCAGCCACAACGCGCTTTGCGCAATCTTCAATCGCATGGGAATTTCCGCGCTGCGATTGTCGAAGCCCTACCACGATATCCGGCGGCCCGCTGAGCTGGAGCGGTCAGACTACGCGGTGAGCGCGAACATTGGGCGAACGATTTCAGCATGCCGTCAGGCGGTGGTGGATATTCGCTGCTGCATCGACTGGCTGGAGACACAGGGCTATGAGCAGTTCGGCGTGCTGGGCACGAGCCTTGGGTCCTGCTATGCCTTTCTCGCCAGCGCGCATGACAAACGCCTCCGCGTGAATGCATTCAATCACGCTTCTACGGCGTTCGGCGACGTGGTCTGGGCTGGACAGAGCACGCGGCACATCCGCCAGGCGCTGGAACAGGCAAGCCTCAGCCAGCCGCGGATTCGCGCACTGTATTCCGCGATCAGCCCCATGAGCTACTTCGAGCGGATGGCGAGCGACGAAGTGGAGGGGTTGCGCAAAAAGATTCTGCTCGTCTACGCAGATTACGACCTGACGTTTCCGAAAGAGTATTCGCTGCAGGTTGTGGACGCATTCAGGCGCGTTGGACTGAATTTCGAAAAGCGGGTGCTGCCCTGCGGTCATTACACGACAGGCGAAACTCCCTTTCAGTACATGGATGGCTGGTATATGGGGTCGTTTATCTACCGGGCGTTCAAGGCGCTCCGACGTGAGAGAGCGATCGCTCCGGCTTCGATCGAGCAGCCTGCGGAAGCGGAAGAAGACCTGGTCTCGCGCTGATCATTCAGCGAATCGTATTCAGATTCAGACGCAAAACCTTCGCGGGATCGAGGTAAGCGTTCTCCCAGCGAACAGCCCAGTGCAGGTGCGGTCCTGTGACACGGCCTGTCGCACCGCTCAGGCCGAGCTCGTCGCCAGCGGATACGTGCTGGCCTTCGCGGACATCGATGCGGCTGAAATGCATTGAGAGCGTGTACAGGCCAAGTCCGTGGTCGATGATCACGCAGTTGCCTTCGAAGTAGAGATGCCGGGCAAGCACAACAACGCCGCTGTTCGAGGCGCGGACCACTGTACCGGACGGCGCGCGGAAATCCATGCCCTTGTGAATGCTGGCTAGCTTGCCGTTGAACATGCGGCGCGTGCCGAAGCTGTCGGTGGGCGGAGCTTTCACTGGCGCGCGGAAACTGTCCTGCCATAGCGGCTCCGTTGCGCTCGTCGCAAAGATCTTCGCCTTGATCTCCGAGTCTTCAGCAACCTCTTTCCGCTCTTCGGGTCCAGGCTCGACGAACTTTGGGGCGACGGTAAGTCTTCCGGTGCGATAGTGGGCGGGATGAATCTCGATGGTCCTGCTGAAGTCGCGAGATCCGGCTGGTGTTTGCGCGGTGACGTGCAGAGTCGACTCCTGCGGCTTTGCCTCAACGTCCACGCCGGCAAACGCTATCCATTTGCCGCCGTGGTGAAAAAACTGCAACTTATGTCCGATCCATTCGCCTTCAACGCCGGTTGCGTCATGCGCGGACACGGTGATCAGCTCGGGTGAGCCAACTTCAACTACCGCCGGCGCGATAGTGAACGCGGCTTCCGCCTTTTGACGGGGCTGCGCGTTCGCCAGAAGTGCGGAGAAGGACAGAAGAGAGAAAAGCCGGGAAAAGCGAGAGCCGGTCATGCGTTCAGCATAACCGGCTCTCGTTCTCAGGAAGAGCGAGCGTTGCTTATTTCGGTGCGACGCGGGTGTTGTGCTTCTGCCGATAGATCTGCCTGCTCACGCTATTCTGGCGCTGGTTGATATTCCTGCGCTCCTGGGCAGTGAGCCTTCCGCCATTCGCCGCGCGATCAGCAGCGATGCTGCGGTTGATGTTCTGCTCGCGGTTTTCAGTGCGTGCAGCTTCGCCCGGAGTCATCTGGCCGCTGCGAATTCCCTGCGCGATGCGGTCCTGCTGGTTCTCGCGGCGCCGGCCTACTTCGTTGCTGCCGTAGTGGGCCTGTGCGGAATTGTGCTTGTCAGCGTAGATGGACCGGCTGAGGCGGTTCTGCTGACGGTTCACCCGGCGGCGCTCCTGCGGGGTGAGTTTTCCGCCGTTAGCCTGGCGATCAGTCTTGATCTCCTGGTTGACTCTCGCTTCACGCGCTTCGAGGCGCTTAGTCTCGCCGGCGGTGAGCTGGCCAGACTGGACTCCGTTGGCGATGCGCTGTTGCTGGTCTTCGCGGCGGTCGTTCACCGAACCTTCTTTCGGATGCTCGGCCTTCGGCTGTTCGGTGGGTTGCTGGGCAAATAAGGGCGCCGTGGCGAACAAGGTAGCCAGGGCAAGAGTCGGAAGTGTGCGTCGCATGTGTTTCTCTCCAGCGGGCTTTGGGTGACTGATCTCCAGCCCGATGTTTTTACCGGACACAAGCTCACAACGAAAGTTCCGCAACGTCCAGGCAAATTTCACGCGTCGTTGCGGTGCTTTCGTGGTGACGTTCCCACGCAGGGTGACCAGCGTGCCAAAAAATCGGCCGCCCTGTAACCCGGTTGAAGAATTCTGAGTCATAGGTTTGTATGGTTTCCCGTGCCCCGATTTCCGATCGCAAAATCTTGACGCTGGCAGCTCTTTGTCTTTGGAGTATCTCGATCCTGCGGGTAGATGCACAGCCAGAGTCAACAAGTGACAAAGCGCAGCGCGTTCCTGTACTCGTTGAGCTGTTTACTTCTGAAGGCTGCTCTGACTGTCCGCCAGCGGATGCTCTGCTGGCAGAACTTGATGCGAAGCAATTCGTTCCCGGCGCAGATGCAATTGTCCTGAGCGAGCATGTGACCTACTGGGATCACCAAGGTTGGCGCGATCCCTTCTCGCTGGAGGCGATGACCCAGCGGCAGGAGGAGTATGTTCGCCTCTTCGCGCTGGATTCTGCCTACACCCCGCAGGCTGTCGTGGACGGCACAAGTCAATTTGTTGGCAGCGACGGGCGGGCGTTACTCGCTGCCATGAGCAAAGCCGCTGCAAAGCCGAAGATGAAATTGGCGATTGAGAGTGCAAGCTGGGATCACGGCACCATTCGCTTTGCAGTGCGCGCTGAGAAAACTGATGGGTCGAAGCTCACTGCCGTTCTGGCCGCTAACGCAACGCACTCTGAAGTAGCACGAGGAGAGAATGCCGGACGAACACTGCACCACACCGCAGTGGTCCGCGTGCTGAAGGAAATGGACGGAGGAGTGGCCGATGGACGATCGCTGAGCCTTGCACTCACAAATGCGCAGCGGGCAGGCAGCACAGACGGAGAAATGCGGCTGGTGGTGTTTGCGACCGATAGTAAATCCGGCCGCGTGATTGCCGCGGCCGAGCAGAAGCTGCCTTGATGGCTACTCCGCGCGGAGAGCCGTGCTCGGATCGATACGCGCTGCGCGGATGGCTGGAACCAGCGATGCCGCACTGGCGATGAGCCCGAGTACGATGACAGAGGCAATCAGCACCCATGGGTCACGCGCGGAGGTGCTGTAAAGGAGCGACGTAAGCGCTCTCGCGGCAAACCAGGCGACGACGAGTCCGCCGAGCGAACCGTAGACCGCGACCCAGACATTCTCCCGAAAAACGAGACCCACTACCTGTGCAGGTTTTGCGCCAAGGGCCATGCGGATGCCAATCTCGCTGGTCCGGCGTGCGGTGGAATAGGCGAGCGTACCGTAGAGGCCAATGGCAGTGACAAGCAGCGCGCAGATTGCGAAGAAGACCGCGAGCATGGCCATGATGCGCTCCGAAGCGATCGAACGGTCGATATCCGTCGTCATCGGTGTCAATACGGGTGCAGGAACCTCCGGAGCCATTCTTGAGGCGAGTTGGCGTGCAGCGGCAGCGAGCGGCACAACCGAGCCCTCCACGCGTGTCACGGCGACATAGTTGGGCTTGTGATCGGTATTCTGCATTATGCAAAAATACCCTTCCGGCGGCGCCTCGTTGCGCAGAGATGAGTAGTGAATGTCCCCTACGACGGCGATAACCTGGTAGACCTTCTTGCTATCGCCGGCGCCGCTCTGGATAACCGACTGGCCGACGGCATTCTGGCCGGGAAACAGCTTCTGTGCCGCGCGCACACTAAGCACGGCCTTGAGGCCGGAGGTTGCGTTGTCACTCCATTGAAAGTCGCGTCCCGCCAGCAGAGGGATCTTCAGCGTACTGAAATATCCGGGTGAAACCGAATTCATGTAAATCTCCTGGTCACCCTTGCTGATCGTCGTGTGCATGTCCTCGGTCCAGGTGCTGCCGCTAATGGGAGGATAACTAACGTAAGCAACCGCCTTTACTCCTGGAAGTCGGCTGAGAGCGTCGATGTATTGGTGATACCAGGCTACGAGGACGTCTCCGTCGCGGCTCTGCTTGTTCATTTCGAGGCTGAGATTGACGAGGCCTTTCGGCTGGAAACCGACATCGATGCTGTGCAACCGCTGCAGGCTGGTGGCCAGCAGGCCGGCGCCAAAGACGAGGATGAGAGCAAGCCCTACCTGCAAGCCCATAAGAAGGCGCGGGAGCAAATGATGCTGTCGCGCATGAACTGAGTTTGAGCCGGATTTGATCTGCTCGTTGAGACTCTTTGACGTCGCGCGCAGCGCGGGGACAAGGCCGACGAGGAGTGTCGAGATCACCGCGACGCCCGCGACAAATACAAGGACGCGGAGATCGAGCGAAGTGTCCAGCGAGACATAGTCGCCGTTGCCACCGATCAACACGGCGGCAAGGAAGCGGCTCACGGCTGGAGCAGCCATGAGTCCGGCTGCGGTGCCGAGCACGGCAATCAGCAAGCTTTCCACGAGAAGCTGCTGAATCAGGCGGAGACGTGATGCGCCCATGGCGAGGCGAGTGGCTAGTTCACGCTCGCGCGCCGCCGCTCGAGCCATAAGCAGGCTGGCCAGGTTGAGGCAGGCTAGCAGCAGCATGGCGCTGCAGAGCACAAACACAACCACCAATGGTTTGCGAAATGTGTCGCGCATGTAGGAATAACCGCGGGAGCCCGGCTCGGCGGCAAAGCGGAAGTGATGCGCTCGCGCATCCTTAATCCATTTTGCGTCAGGAATCGACTCGTCGAGAATTGGATCGGAGAGCGAACCGAGCGCGGCATTCGCCTTATCCAGCGAGACTCCAGGAGCGCGCCGCCCGATCACGCGCATCCACCAGGAGTGGTAGCCGCTCACGATAGCGTTGTAGGGCGCGTCGATGATCGGTTCGGCCCAGACCGGGACGTAAATTTCGGGGCGGTACATTGGGTCAGCGCCGACGAAGCTTGAGGGCATGACTCCGACGACCGTGAATGGCTTGTTGGCGATGGTGAGTGTCTGGCCAATGACAGCCGGGTCGCGATGGAATCTGGCCTTCCAGTAACCGTCACTGATCACAGCTACCCTTGCCTGCCCTTCGCGATCGTCCCGGGTTGTAAGCCAGCGCCCGAGAAGAGGTGGAGTTTGCAGCAATTGGAAAAATTGGCCGCTCACCAACGCACCAGGCACTCGCACATTGGTCGCTTCATTCCGAACCTGGAATGGATGCGTGGAGTATCCGGCAATCGATTCGAAGCCGTCGTGATGCTGCTCCAGGCTTCGAAGAAATGGCGAACCGAAAGAATAGTTGGGGCCTCGTTCGTCATCGTTGCGGTCAGTTCGAATCACCGCGAGTTCCTGGGCGTTGGGAACAGGAAGCGGACGGAGCAAGATGCAGTTCAGTAGAGAAAAGACCGCAATGTTTGCTCCCAGTCCGAGAGCAAGCGTAAGCACCGCGGTGAGCGTAAAGCCGGGAGATCTGCGCAACTGCCGTGCGGCGTAGCGAAGATCGCGCGCGAACTGTTCGAGATGCGGAAAGCCGCGCTGGACGCGGTAAGTTTCGCGGGCTTGGGCAACGCTGCCGAAGTCGCGCAGGGCGGCGGTCCTGGCATCGCCTTGTGACATACCGCTCGCGACGTACTGCTGGATCAGCAGATCAAGATGCGCGGCAATCTCATCATCGAGATTGTGGTCGTGGTGGGGACGGGCGAAGAGTTCGATGATGCGGCTGAGCAGAGTGCGGAGGAAGTCCATCGGCGGCTCCAGAGCGCAGTTTTTTCAATTCGAAGGCGCGAGGAACCGCGCCATGGTGGCAGCAATGCGTTCCCAATTCTCTGTCTCTTCGGCGATCTTCTTGCGCCCGATACGACTGAGCGAATAAAACCGGGCGCGCCGGTTGGTCTCGGACGTGCCCCACTCGGACTTGATCCACCCGCGCTGCTCCAGGCGCAAAAGAGCCGGGTAGATCGTGCCTTGGTTAAGAACCACCGCATCCCCGCTCACCTGCTCGATTCGTCGCGCAATCCCGTATCCGTGCAGAGGGCTCATCGCTTCCAGAGTCTTCAGCACCATCAGGTCGAGCGTGCCCTGCAAAACGTCGGATTTGTTGTCGCCCATAGCCACTCCTGTTGAGATTCAACATATATCTCCTTTATAGGCGGAATGTCAACAGGAGCGTTCTGAAATTCGCTTCGTAAATGCATGCTGAA
>Ga0157378_10005841_pt1 | contig 10788 bp, 5 predicted proteins | sample M65metaG_FD_115309 | JGI IMG/M metagenome (GOLD analysis project Ga0157378, IMG submission 115309) | Miscanthus rhizosphere microbial communities from Kellogg Biological Station, Michigan, USA - M6-5 metaG | ecosystem: Host-associated > Plants > Roots > Rhizosphere > Soil | place: USA: Michigan...
ACCCCGTTTTCGGGCGGCGTCACTACTGATTTCTTTGCACAAACTCTGAACAGCCGCTGTGGTTTGAATATGCCAATGCCGTCGACTACGGCCGACGGGATCGTTCCCTATTCGGATATATTTCCGGGAAACGTGATTCCGCAGCAGTGCATGGATCAAACGGCGCTGGACCTGTTGAATAAGTACGTTCCGCAGTCCAATCGCTCGGACGGCACATTCCAGGGAGTTCCGCTCGGGCACGAGCGAAGCAATCAGTTCACAGTAAAGATTGATCATGAGCTGACGAAGAACCAGCATCTCACCGGCTACTACTATTTCGACCAGCACTATCTGGCGAAGCCCTTCGCGCGATTCCAGGCGGGTGGCGCTACGCTTCCAGGATTCGGCGATTTGACGGACGAGCGCACTCAACAGGTAAATATCGCGCACACCTGGACGATTGGCTCGACCGCAGTCAATGAACTCCGGTTCACGTACTTTCGAGAAGGGCAAGGCACGTTTCTGCATCCGCAAAATACGGCCCTGGTGCAGGATTCTTGCACCACTGTAGCCGCCGCCGACTGCTTTGCCGATCCGAATAACCCTGATTTAGGCATCCATCCCAACCTGGGAGCGAGCAGGGAAGGAGTGCCGTACGTGAATATCTCCGGCGGATTTTCGCTGGGGAATAACTTCGAGGGCGAACTTCCGCAAAAGGGCAATACCTATCAAATTTCGGACAGTTACGGGAAAGTTGTCGGAAATCACAGTTTGAAATTTGGCGTGGACTACCGCGACAACCAGTTTGATCAGCGGCTGTACTTCAATATCAATGGCTCCTATTACCTTTACGGCGGCGGGCCGAACGACACGGAGTCCGACAATCTGTTTGCCGATTATTTGCTCGGGCTGAACGACAACTACATTCAGGGTTCGGCGCAGGACGAGTTGATTCGCTCAAAAGCGGTCTATCTCTTTGCGCAAGATAGCTGGAAGCTGCGGTCGAATTTAACGTTGAACTACGGCCTGCGCTGGGAGTTGAACACGCCGCTCGCCGACGTCGGGAAAAAAGTACAAACCTACAGGCCCGGCCAGAATTCGACGATCTATCCCTGCGAAATCGGGCCGAACAATCCGCTCTTCGCGGACTTTGGAAGCGACTGCGCCGCGGCCGGCGTTTTGCCGACGGGCCTCGTGGTTGCCGGTGACCAGGGTGTGCCGGTCGGACTGACCTCGACCTACTACAAATCGTTTGCGCCGCGTATTGGCTTGGCTTGGAGCCCCGGCGCCAAGGATGGACTGTTAGGAAAGGTGTTTGGTGGCCCGGGTAAAACCAGCATTCGGGCGGGATTCGGAATTTTCTACAATCCCATCGAACAACTTGTCATGGAGCAGTTCAGCGCGGAACCCCCTTTTGGCGGCAGTTCGAGCATCTACAACACCATGTTCAATCTGCCTTTCCAGTACCAGGACGGCAGCACTGCGCCAAATCCCTTCAACGGGATTTTGAACCCGCCTCGCGGCCAGCCGGTAGATTGGGCCATGTTCCGTCCAATTCTGCTCTACGGACAAGCGGCGCCACACATTCGCTCGCAGTACGCGGAGCAATACAATTTGACCATCCAGCGGGAACTGGCCAAGGATTTGGTGCTTCAATTGGCTTATGTCGGGCGCCAGGGACACCGCCTCCTGGCCACGCAAGAACTTAACCCTGCGAATCCACAGACGTGTTTGGATCTCGAGAGAATTGCCGTAGCAACCGGTGATGATGGCTTGGCCTGCGGCCAGTACTACGGAGACAGTGCCTTCTTTATTCCGGCCGGCGAAATTCCCGCTGGAATGACACTCCACCTGCCCTATGGTTCCGTACCCACCGTGACAGGGCCGAATCCCACCGACATTACTCTGGTCGGTCTGCGGCCTTTCTCTTCTCCCAATTGCCAGCCGACCACCGGGGAAGGATGCCCCGCAGACGGCCTCCCGATGTTCTCCAGTATCTTCCAGCAAGGGACGATTTCGAGCTCCGCCTACAATGCGTTTCAGGCGAGCCTGGAAAAGCGTTTCTCGCACGGACTACAATTCACCGGAGCCTATACGTTCGGTAAGTCGCTTGACTACGCTTCGACTTTCGAAAGTTTGGTGAATCCGTTCGATCCTCGCATCGGGCGCTCGCCGTCATTGTTTGACGCTCGGCATCGTTTTGTCTTTAGCTATTATTGGGAACTACCGATTCCCAACTATCAAGGATTCAAAGGCAAGCTTCTCAATGGGTGGTCCTTGTCCGGAACAACAACGGCACAGACAGGATTCCCGATTCGCATTACCGACCAGGACGACAATGAACTCTACAGCAGTTTTGATTTCGAAACGTCCGGTCAACCCAACCTGACCGCTCCGTTCAAGAAACTGGATCCCCGAGGTCCCGGAAATTTGGGCTTTGACCCGAATTCCTTTAGTCCGGGCTGTATTGATCCCGCTGACGTCAACAACGACCAAGCCCTCTGCTCGAATGATCCTGGCGGTGTTGTGCTTGGCACGATCGGCAATGCTCCTCGTACGATTTGCTGTGGCCCGGGCATCTTCCAGACCGATATCGGAATTTTGAAGAACACGAATATCGGCGAACGCTACCGCTTGCAGTTCCGGGGCGAAATCTTCAACCTGTTCAATTATGCGCAGTTCTTCCAGCCGGATGGAAACGTGACCGATGGTTCGGACTTCGGGCGAGTCAAGCGCGCCCGCGATCCGCGCCTGATGCAATTTGCCTTGAAGCTGTATTTCTAGCAGGGCTGGCGCAAGCTTAAAATCTAGCGGGCGCGGCTCATAAGGGCCGCGCTTCCGCGCGTCCAGAAAAGGCGCAACGATTTTTGCAGCAAACTGACGGCAGGGAAGAGACCTGCAAGGAGCACGCCCGCCTTGGAAGCGGCGCGCTTGGTTCGGAGAAATACCATGTCGTACGAAGCACTCGAAAAAGAGCTGGCGCTTTACGAAAAGCGCACGCCGAAGTCGGCCGCAGCGCACAAGCGGGCAGAGCAGCGAATTCCTCTTGGCGTCGCCAGCAACTATCGCCATTACGAGCCCTACCCGATTTTTGTGAAGGACGGCAAGGGCAGCAAGATCCACGACATCGACGGCAACGAATACATTGACCACAACCTCTGTTTTGGCGCGCTCATGGCTGGTCACTGTCACCCGGCAGTAGTCAAAGCGGTCAAGGCAAAACTCGACGAAGGCACGACGTTCGGCATGCCGCACGTCCAGGAATGGGAACTCGCGGAAGAAATCTGTGCCCGCTATCCCGTAGAGATGGTTCGTTTCGGCTCCAGCGGCACTGAAGTAACGATGCACGCCTGCCGCATCGCCCGTGCTGCCACTGGTCGCGACAAAATCATCAAATTTGAAGGCTCCTACCACGGCCTGCACGACACGGCACTCGTCAGCGTCAAGCCCAAGGAAGATCAATACGGCGACATCGATGCTCCCAACTCTGTCCCCGGCGGCGGTGGTGTTCCCAAAGCCGTGGTGGACAACGTCGTTATCGCCACCTTCAACAACTTAAAGAGCGTCGAAAATCGCTTCAAACAATTTCCCGGGCAGATCGCGGCCATCATTCTCGAGCCGATTCTGATGAACGTCGGCCTGTGCTTGCCGGAGGCAGGGTTCCTTGCGGGACTGCGCAAACTCTGCGACGCCAACGGCGCGTTGCTTATTTTCGACGAAGTGAAAACCGGCGCAAAGCTCGCCTGGGGCGGCGCCAGCGATTACTTCGGCCTCAACCCGGACATGATTTGCCTCGCGAAATCCATTGGTGGAGGACTCCCGCTTGGCGCGTTTGGCGCGAGCAAGACTGTCATGGGCTTGATCTCTGATCACAAGGTCTTTCACGGCGGAACCTACAACACCAACCGCGTTGCCATGGCCGCTGGGCTGGCGACGTTTCGCGAAGTGCTTACACGCGAGAATTACGCGCATGTGGATAAGCTCAGCAAAAAACTTACGGATGGCTACCGATCGATCGTCAAAAGAGTTGGGTTGCAAGCCTACGTGGCGAGTGCCGGAGTTAACGGCGCGCTCATGCTTTATCCGCAGGAAATCAAGAACTATCGCGACTGGACCAAGATCGATGTCGACCTCTGGCGGCACTACTGGTTCGCGATGGTAAACCGCGGTGTCCTCGCGCAGCCCTATTGGTGGGATGAGCAGTGGACCATTTCCGTGCAGCACACCGAAGCGGACATCGACAAGCACCTTGCCGTGTTTGAAGAAATTGCGCCCGGCTTGGCCAAGGCCCAAGCAGAACGCGGCCTGGTGACCGTCGCCGCCGCTCACTGATTGCCGGACGCTAAGGTTTTGCCCTGCAGGGGCGCAGCATGCTGCGTCCCGTCCCGGCAAAGCCAGACCGGATTCCGCCAAGACCTTTCGGAGAAGAACGTTGACAGTCGAGGCCAAAACCGCGGAATCCCGGCCGCATCTCAGACGCGTTCTTGGACAGCGCGATCTGATTTTGCTCTTTGTCGTCGCGGTCTTCAACCTGAACGTCGTTCCGTCAATCGCTGCGAACGGCGGCGTGACGGTCTGGCTTTGGATTATTTCCTTGCTGCTGTTTTTCGCGCCGCAGGGGATTGCCGTGATCGAACTCGCCGCGCGCTATCCCGGCGAAGGCGGCGTCTACCTCTGGGCCAAGGAAGTCTTTGGCGACTTCCACGGTTTCCTGTCCGGCTGGTGCTATTGGACGAACAACATGATGTACGTGCCCACAGTACTGCTTTACTTCGTCGGCGTTTCGGTTTTTGCGCTCGGTTCCGGGCACCAAGCGCTCGCCGAAAACAAAGTCTTTGCGCTCAGCGCTTGTCTCGCCCTCCTGATTTTTCTTGTACTGCTCAACATCGTTGGCCTCGGCGTCGGCAAATGGGTCAACAATATCGGCGGCATCGGCACGTTCATCGCCGCCGCGCTTCTGATGGGGCTTGGTTTGACCGTGTGGACGCGATTCGGCACCTCTGTCACCTGGGCTGACTTCCAGATTCCGGCCGACCCGCGCTTCGTCCTGAATTCTTTCGGCGTTATTTGTTTCGGCCTCGTGGGGCTGGAACTCGCTTCTATCATGGGTGACGAAATTCAGGACCCCGTGAAAACTTTGCCGGGCGCCGTCAGATGGGGAGGCGTCCTTTCCGGCCTGCTCTATGTTGGCGCGACTCTGACGCTGCTTATCGCCGTCAGCAAGTCCGACATCAGCGTTTTGCAGGGCATCGTTCAGGCGGTTACGCGCATGGCTGGCCGCGTCGGCGTACCCTGGATCGTCGCGCCATTTGCGTTCTTGCTCAGCTTGTCCATCGCTGGGATCGGATCGGCGTGGCTTGGCGGTTCTGCCCGCATTCCCTTCGTCGCCGGCCTCGATTCTTACATGCCCCGCTGGCTCGGCAGCATCCATTCGAAATACCGGACGCCGTACGCCGCACTTCTGGTTCACGCCGGCGTTTCCCTGATCCTGGTGGTCATGAATTTCTGGAGTTCCGGTGTTCAGGAATCTTTCCAGCGCATGCTGTCGCTTGCGGTCGTCCTTCAACTCGTCCCGTTTCTCTACATGTTCGGTGCCCTGATCAAGATTGCTCTCAATCAAGGCTTCGAGCGGGTCCGCTACGGCAGGGAAACTCTAGTTCTCACCGGCTGCAGCGGGCTGCTCACCACAACGCTCGGTATTGGACTGGCCTTTTTTCCGGCCCAGCAGATTTCTTCGCTCGTTTCCTATGAAATGTGGATGGTCGGTGGCACCATCTTCTTTGTGGGCGCCGCTGCATTTTTCTTTTTTGTTTACGGCCGCCGCAAAACGGCGCTCAAAGCCACGGCCGAGCTTTCGCAGTAGGAGGTTGAAATGTCTACCGGTGCAACGACAGGAGTCCGCACGTATCAGAATTTCATCAACGGCAAATGGGAACCTGCCGCGTCCAGCAAAACCTTTCCCGTTTACGACCCTTCCACCGAAGAAGTCATCGCGCACGTGGCGGCCAGCGAAGCCGCTGACGTGGACCGCGCCGTCAAATCCGCTCGTGCCGCGTTCGACGCCGGTCCGTGGCCGCAAACCACCGCGCAGGATCGTGGTCGCATCCTCTTCAAGCTAGCCGAAAAAATCCGCCAGAACTCCACGGCGTTTGCCGAACTCGAATGCCGCAACTCCGGCAAGCCCATCGTCGAAGCCGAATACGACATCGCCGATGTCGCCACCTGCTTTGAATACTACGGCGGCCTCGCCAACAAGGTCACCGGCCACGTCAATCCCGTGCCTGCCAACGCGCTGAGCTTCACGTTGAAAGAAGCTGTTGGTGTTGCCGGCCAAATCATTCCCTGGAACTATCCGCTGTTAATGGCCGCTTGGAAGCTCGCGCCGGCAATCGCCGCCGGTTGCTGCTGCGTCCTGAAACCCGCCGAGCAGACGCCACTCACCGCGCTCGAATTCGCCAACTGTTTCGAAGAAGCGGGCTTGCCTCCCGGCGTGGTCAACATCGTCAACGGCTTCGGCGAAACAGCTGGCGCCGCGCTCGTCGCGCATCCCGCTGTGGACAAAATTGCGTTCACCGGCAGCGCCGCTGTCGGCAAGATCATCGTCAAATCCGCTGCCGACACGCTTAAGCGAGTTACCCTCGAACTCGGCGGCAAGTCTCCCAACATTTTCTTCTCCGATGCTGATTGGGAAGCCGCCGTGGACGGCGCGCTGTTCGGCGTCTTCATCAATCAGGGCGAAGTCTGCTCCGCCGGCAGCCGAATTCTCGTCGAAAAGAAAATCTATTCGAAGTTTGTCGAAGCCATGACCGAAAAGGCCAAGCGCATTAAGCTTGGTCCGCCGCTCGAACGCGAAACCAAAATGGGGCCGCTCGTCAGCAAGGAACAATACGATCGCGTCAGCGGCTATCTCGACCTCGGCAAAAAAGAAGCGAAAACCGCGATCGGTGGTGGCCGTCCGAAGCAGATCGGCAAGGGCTACTACCTTGAACCCACCATTTTCTACGATGTGGACAACAACGCCCGCATCTCGCGCGAAGAAATCTTCGGCCCCGTCGCATCTGTGATTCCATTCGACGGCGAACCCGACGCCATCAAGATTGCCAACGACACTCCTTACGGCCTCGCGGGCGCCGTCTGGACCCGCGACATCTACAAAGCCTTCCGCGTCGTAAAATCGCTGCGCGCTGGGGTTATTTGGGTCAATCACATGCAGCCCACCTACGTCGAAGCGCCGTGGGGCGGCTACAAACAGTCCGGCTTCGGCCGCGAATTGGGTCCCTGGGGCCTGGAAGAATATCTCGAAACCAAGCAGGTCTTCGTCAATCTCGACGAAACCCCCATCGGCTGGTACTAGGAATCAGCTAAGAGAGTCTGATCAGAGAAACAAACATGAAAACGATTCAACTTCGTAGCGAAATTCCCGGGCCCAAATCGCGTGCATTAATGCAACGCCGCGAAGCCGCGGTCCCGCGCGGTCCCTATCACGCCACGCCGGTCTTTGCCGCCCGTTCCGAGGGCGCAGTAATCGAAGACGTCGACGGCAATCGTTATCTCGATTTCGCCGGTGGCATCGGCTGCCTCAACACCGGCCACCGTCCGCCTGAAGTTGATTCCGCCATTCGTGAGCAGCTCGAAAAGTATCTGCACCTTTGCTTCAGCGTCACGCCGTACGAGGGCTACGTGGCGGTCGCGGAAAAACTAAACGCACTCGCGCCTGGCAAATTCCCCAAAAAAACTCTGCTCGTCAATTCCGGCGCCGAAGCTCTCGAGAACGCAGTCAAAATTGCCCGTGCTTACGCGAAACGCCCCGCCGTGATCGTCTTCAACGACGCCTTCCACGGCCGGACCATGATGACGCTCGCGCTTACTAGCAAAACTCATCCCTATAAAGCCGGCTTCGAGCCATTCCCCGGCGACGTTTATCGCATCCCTTACGCCTATTGCTATCGCTGCTCCTACGGTCTGACGTATCCGAGCTGCAGGATGACTTGCGCCAATGCCCTCGAAGACGCTTTCAAGCGCCTCGTCGCTCCTGAATCCGTGGCGGCCGTGATCGCCGAACCCGTTCTAGGTGAAGGCGGTTTCGTCATTCCGCCAAAGGAGTTCTATCCGATCATCGGTGAAATCTGCCGCAAGCATGGCATCCTCTTCATTGCCGACGAAGTACAATCCGGCATCGCCCGCACCGGAAAATACTTCGCCATCGAACATTACGGCGTCGAACCGGACCTCATCACATCCGCCAAATCGCTTGGCGGTGGATTGCCTCTCGCCGCAGTCACGGGCCGTGCCGAAATCATGGATGCTGCCGGAGTCGGTGGCCTCGGCGGCACTTTCGGCGGAAATCCGCTATCTTGCGCCTCCGCGTTAGCGGCCCTCGACATCATCGAAAAAGATGGCCTGCTCGCCCGCTCCACGCATCTTGGCCGCAAGTTCGAGGAGCGCGCAAGGGCTTGGCAGAAGCAATTCGCAATCGTCGGCGACGTACGCGGCCTCGGCGCGATGTGTGCCATCGAACTGGTCAAAGACAAGGCGACGCGCGAGCCGCACGCCGAAGCCACCAAAAAAATCGCGCAACACTGCTACGAACACGGCCTTATCACCATCACCGCCGGCACTTACGGCAACGTAATGCGTATTCTCGTTCCCCTCGTCGTTACCGACGAACAGTTCGATGAAGGCCTCGACGTCCTCGAAGCGGCGCTGACCCATGTTTCCGCCGCCGTGCCGCGCAAGGAGCTGGCAACATCCAACGTGTAGGTTGCCTTAGGAGATGTTTCGCTCGGCTGTGATTCGATTTTAGGAGCAACACCATGAGCACCACCACGCAAACAGTTCCCACCGGCGTCTCTCTCAAAGACGCGCGCCTCTTCCGCCAGTCCTGCTACATCAACGGCGCCTGGGTCTCTTCGTCCACCGACTCCGTCATCAACGTCGACAACCCCGCCACCGGCGAGATCCTTGGCACGGTTCCCAGACTCGGCGCCGCCGAAACTCGTGCCGCCATCGACGCCGCTAACGCCGCGTTCCCGGCCTGGTCGAAAAAAACCGGCAAGGAACGCGCCGCCGTCCTTCGCCACTGGTTCGACCTGATGATGGAAAATCAGGAGGACCTCGCCCGCCTGATGACTCTCGAGCAAGGCAAGCCTCTCGCCGAATCCAAGGGCGAAGTCGCCTACGCCGCCGCTTTTCTCGAATGGTTTGGCGAAGAGGCCAAGCGCGTCTACGGCGATACCATTCCCGGCCATCAGGCCGATAAGCGCATCGTCGTCCTCAAACAGCCTATCGGCGTCGTTGCCTGCATCACTCCGTGGAATTTCCCCCTCGCCATGATCACCCGCAAAGCCGGCCCCGCAATCGCTTCCGGCTGCACGGTCGTTCTGAAGCCCGCTGCGCAAACTCCGTTCTCCGCCCTGGCCCTCGCTGAACTCGCCGAACGCGCTGGCGTGCCCAAAGGCGTCTTCAACGTCATCACTGGCTCCGCGAAGGAAATCGGCGGCGAGCTTACGTCTAGTCCCATGGTCAGAAAACTCTCGTTCACCGGCTCCACCGAAGTCGGCAAAGTCCTGATGGCCCAGTGCGCTGGCACCATCAAGAAACTTTCGCTGGAGCTCGGCGGCAACGCGCCCTTCATCGTTTTCGATGACGCCGACCTCGACGCTGCCGTCGAAGGTGCCGTCGCCTCCAAATACCGCAACACAGGACAAACCTGCGTCTGCACCAACCGCCTGCTCGTTCAAGACGGGGTCTACGACGCATTTGCGGAAAAACTCGCCGCCGCCGTCAAAAAACTGAAGCCCGCGTTCGGTCTGGAAGCGGGCGCTACCCAGGGCCCTCTGATTGACGACGCGGCCGTAGCGAAGGTAGAAGACCACATCCGCGACGCCCAACAGAAAGGCGCAAAGGTTTTAGTAGGAGGCAAGAAACACCCGCTCGGCGGCCGCTTCTTCGAGCCAACAATCCTCGTCGACGTCACACCGCAAATGGTCATCTCTCGCGAGGAGACCTTTGGCCCGGTCGCTCCGCTCTTCCGCTTCAAAAGCGAACCCGAGGCCGTCGAGCTTGCCAACGCCACCGAATTCGGCCTCGCTGCGTATTTTTATGGGAAAGATCTGGCGCGCGTTTGGCGGGTCGCGGAAGCGCTCGAGTACGGCATCGTCGGCATCAACACCGGACTCATCTCCACTGAAGTCGCGCCATTTGGCGGGGTGAAGGAGTCCGGCCTCGGCCGTGAAGGCTCCAAGTACGGCATGGACGAATATCTCGAAATCAAATATCTGTGCTTTGGCGGGATTTCGTAACCTAGAGCGTCGTCGGTCCGGCCGACTTTAGAGAATTTTCTGGCCAAGTCCGGAGAGGACCAGTTCAACGCCCAGCAGTGCCGTCCGGTTGTGCTCATCGATGACGGGATTGATCTCCACAACTTCTAGAGAAGCCATCGCTTCGGAATCTGCAATCATCTCCATCGCAAGATGCGCTTCGCGGTAGGTCACGCCGCCGCGGACGGGCGTGCCGACACCGGGGGCGTCCGCGGGGTCAACGAAGTCCATATCCAGGGAAACCGCGAAGCCGTCCGTATCATCCATCGCGTATTTCAGGGCATCGGACATCACTTCGCGCATTCCGCGCTCGTCAATGTCGCGCATCGTGAAAACATGGATACCGGACTTTTTGACGATCTTGCGTTCCTGAGCGTCCAGATCGCGCGCTCCCACAATTACGATGTTGCCCGGCTCGGCTTTGGGCTTGAATCCGCCCAGCATCACCAACTCATCGGCGCCGTAACCCATGATTGCCGCCAGCGGCATG
>Ga0157378_10005842_pt1 | contig 10787 bp, 7 predicted proteins | sample M65metaG_FD_115309 | JGI IMG/M metagenome (GOLD analysis project Ga0157378, IMG submission 115309) | Miscanthus rhizosphere microbial communities from Kellogg Biological Station, Michigan, USA - M6-5 metaG | ecosystem: Host-associated > Plants > Roots > Rhizosphere > Soil | place: USA: Michigan...
GGCTTTTTCTTGCTGCCTCGTTCGAAAACGCGAAGCACGTTGCCGGGTTGGGAAATCTCCCAACGCTGTAGCGGATCGAGATACGGCAGAATTCCTTTCTTGCTGATTTCTTCTGATGTCGGCGCTGGAAATGTAAGTAATCGCTGCGGAGTACCATCGGGGCCATAGCTCTCACCGAAGTGAGGTGTCTTCAGCGGGTACGCTCCGTTGTTGTAAAGCGCCGCGCCCCAGAGCATGGCGCCGTGAGTCATCATGCTGGTTTGAACTTTTCTGACCTCCGCCGTGTGGCAACCACTGGTGCCACAAGTTTTCTCCGCGACGCGGAGATCTCCTGGATTGACGAAGCGGACGTAATCCCAATCTTCAGCAAGCCATTGGGTGTAGGCCCGAGGGGGATTGGCGGAAGTGCCGGAACGTTCTGCGGTCCGTGATTGGGGATGAGCTTGTTTTATTGCCCGCTCGTATTCCGGGGAGCCTTTTGGCGCGTCAGCGTTCAGACGGATTTCAGAATTTCCGCCGTGACAATCGGTGCATCCCAGGCGCACGGTGCCGGTATTGTGCATGGTGGCGCTGTCGGTGGCGGTGTGGCAGGTCACGCAACCGGCGGATTTGCGGTCGGCTTCAGATTGGGATTGTTGGAGTAGGACATCGGTCGGCGTCTGAGCTTCTGCGCGGCTTTGGCTCGGGAATGCGAGGGCTAACGCGATTAGCAACAGGAGCGCCGGATTGGGTGATTTGCGCCGCATTCGAATTGCAGATCTCGTGATCGATTCCTTATTTACCACTGCCTCGCAGGCGGGGGCGCCCGCGCCACACCAAAACTCTTAGAACTGAAACTTAATTTTGGCGAAGACTGAGAATAGAGTCTTGCCGCTGTAAATCTGCTCGAAACCTCTTCCAGGAACCAACGACGATACGCCGCCGATTAGGACAATATTCTCGCTGAGGGGTGGGCGGTATTCCAGGCCCGTGCCGAGGTCGGTGCCGATGCTGTGGCGAATCCCGCGCTGGAACAGTAGGAGTTCGATCGGTTCGGTGCGATCGAAGCGCAGGTAGTTGCCGTTAACGAATGCGCGCAGTTTTGGAGTGACGTTGAAATCCGCGCCCAGGTTGAACAAATAGAGGCCGGGATTAACGAAATTGGCCTGGCCTTCTTCTTTGTTCGCACGCAGGCTAGGCAGAAGGCTTGACGGATTCATCAGAGCAATGCCTGTCCCAGTGAGACGCAGGCCTTCATGGTCCCAAAAACTGAAATCGTTGCCAGCGAAGTGCGTGTCATCGACGATGGTGTCGAAGCCGTGGGCGGTGCCGTCGGTGCGAGAGGCTCCGGAGCGGTTGCTGGAATCGCCGGAGGCGTAGAAGAAAGAGGCACGGTAGCGGACCCAGTCTTTATCGGCGGAGACTTCGACGGCAGCCATGCGGGCGTTGATGTCGACGCGCCGTCCGGCGATGGGATTGAAATCGTCGTGGCCGAGGGCCTGGTAGAAAGCGTGGCTCAGATTGATGCGGCCAATATGTCCGTTGCTGGCCCAGCCCAGATAGTAGGCGCGGATGGCGTGAGCATTCACTCCACCGTTCACCACCGCGCCGGCAGGGGCAGGACGGACCAGAAATCCGTTGTCATCGTAATGAATGCTGGCGTCGTCGCGGTTGTAGTGAAAGCTGAATTCTGTCGTGTAGCCTTTGGCCAGAAAGTCCTGGATGTAGATGTTCGCCACGTAGACTTGCTGTCCGCGACTTTGAAATGTGTTCAGGCCGCTGTTCGTATTTTTCTCCAGGAAGTTGAACCAGGCTAGGTTATAAGCCAGACGGTTCGAACGCAGGTTACCGAAAAGCCTTACCCCGGGCTGTTCTTCGGAGAAGAGAAATCCGCGAAAGTCGCTGGTGAATTGCTGGATGCCGGCGCGCACAGAAACGAAATCGTAATTCGGACTCAAGTCGCGGATCTTGGCTTCGACGAAAGCTTCCTGCAGGCCAATGTGAGTGTCGAAGCGGTTGACCCCTTCCCGAGGATCCACGTTAACGATGCCGCGCTCCCGGGTCTGCAGGAAATTCAGGTTGATCTCGGGCGTGAAGCGCACCCGGAAATCAACCGGGCGAAAGGAAGTGTCGCCACGGAAGAGGTCGAAAGAGAAACGCAGATTTTGCGTGAGCAAAGCCTGCTCGCCGCGTCCAAAGAAATCGCTGCTATCGGGACGCTCGGTGTCAACACCGCTGGGCAACGGGACGCGGCGGCCGTCCGCGGCAGTTTCGCTGGTGCCGGTGAAGTTGAAAAACCAGCGCTGGCCGAAGATGGGATAGTCGCCTTTCAGGCGATTCCTATTAAACGGATCGTACCAATGACTCTTCACGTAAGGCGCGTCGTGCTGCTCCTGGTAGCGTCGCCATTCGGGCATTGCGGTATCCCACCGATCAGGCTCGGGAGAAAAATTCGCAGATGCAGGCGGTACCTGTTCGCTTGACGATTCCACGGCGATGACATCCGGCGCTGGGACATTCAGGCCCGGATAAGGCTTAGCTGGAGCGACTGCGGCCGGCGATGTGCTCGGCGTACCAGGCAAACCTGACGGTCCCTTGTTCTCGGGAACGAACGCGGTGAGCGCCTCCATCTGAAACTCGACAGTCGACAGTTCGCGCTTGGTTAATTCCAAACGAGGGATGGCGAGCGTCTTGAATCCCGGCTTGGCCAAGGTGGCTTCATAGACCCCAAGTCTGACTTCTCGCAAGCGAAAGATCCCTTCCGCGCCGGTGATGGTGGAATATTTTTGCGAACCATCCAGACTCCGCAGGTCAATTTGAACGCCGGGAACGGCTCTGGCTTGCTGGTCCCGAACGATTCCCTGCAAGGACATGAAATCTGACGGACGATGTTCGGGCAGCTGGCGATCGGATCCAGTTTGAGATTTGGACTCCTGCGCGTGGACAATGATCGATCCCGGCAACACAAGCAGGCAAAGAAGAACCAGCACACGATAAGTCTGTGAAGTGCGAAGCCAATCGGTGCGACGAAACACACGCCTGCATCGGCTTGTCAGCACCCGTCGCCACCATCCCGAGGAGAGTTATCTCTTTTCGTACCATAGCGATTCTTCACAAGCAACATAACTGCGGACAGTGACTTCGGTTTGTCACTGGTATCGACACAGGAAACCATAACGCTGCACCGGCTTGTTAAACTCGCCGGACGGGGGAGTGCAACCATGTCGCAGGCGGCAACAGCAGTCGAGGGAGAACGGGTCGGGCGGTGCGGCGATCCGTGTGTGATGGTTATTTTTGGCGCGGCCGGCGACCTTACCCGCCGTAAGTTGATTCCATCGCTCTACAACCTGGCGAAATACAAACTACTATCGCGTGAGTTCGCAGTGATTGGCATCGCCCGGAACCCGATGTCCACCGATGAATTCCGCGCCAAGCTGGTGCAGGACCTTAAGGAATTTGTCGATGGCCCCATCGATGCCGACCTGCAGGAGTGGTTTGAGCGACATGTGTTTTACATCACCGGCGAATTCGCAGACCAGAGCACTTATGAGGAGTTGAAGAAACAGCTGAAGCAAGTCGATACCAATTTCTCCACACACGGCAATTATTTTTACTATCTCGCCACAGCTCCTGATTTTTTTGGCCCCATCGTGCAGAAATTGTCCGCTGCAGGTCTGATGACGGAGGAAAACCATCAGTGGCGGCGCGTGATTGTCGAAAAGCCCTTTGGCCGCGACCTGGACTCGGCGCGAGCCCTGAATGAGCATTTGCTCAAAGAAGTGGACGAGAAGCAGATTTACCGCATCGACCATTACCTGGGCAAAGAGACGGTGCAGAACATTCTGGCCTTCCGCTTTGCCAATGGAATCTTCGAACCGATCTGGAACCGGCGCTACATCGATCATGTGCAGATTTCCGTGGGAGAAACCGTCGGCGTTGAACAGCGTGGCGGTTATTACGACACTGCCGGAGCATTGCGCGATATGGTGCCCAACCACATCATGCAACTCATCAGCCTGACCGCGATGGAGCCGCCAATTTCCTTTCAGGCGGATGCGGTTCGCGACGAGCAAGCCAAGATTTTGCACGCGGTGCAACCGCTAAGTTCAGAAGACGTGCTTACGCGCACGGTCCGCGGGCAGTATGGCGAAGGTGAAATTGCGGGCCAGCATGTTCCGGCCTATCGATCGGAGCCCGGCGTGCCTCCGGATTCGCGTACTGAAACCTTCGTCGCGGTGAAGTTGCAAGTCGATAACTGGCGCTGGGCGGGCGTCCCGTTCTATCTGCGCACGGGAAAACGCATGGCCTCGCGAAGCACCTACATCGTCATTCAGTTCCGGCGCGCACCTTTTGTGCTTTTCCGCGATACGGAGGTGGAAAAGCTCATGCCCAATCAACTGGTCATGCATATTCAGCCGGAGGAAGGCATTGCGTTACGCTTTGCCGCCAAGACGCCGGGGCCGATCATGCGATTGGGCACGGTGGATATGGATTTTCAATACTCCGACTACTTCGGCAAGCAACCCAGCACGGGGTACGAACGCCTGCTGCACGATTGCATGGTTGGGGACGCCACCTTGTTTCAACGTGCCGATATGGTAGAAGCAGGCTGGAGTGTTGTGAGTCCGATGCTGGATCTCTGGAAGGCATTGCCTCCACGCAATTTTCCTAATTACGCGTCGGGGACGTGGGGGCCGAAGGATGCCGAAGATTTGCTGGAGCGGGATGGAAGGCATTGGCGGAACTTCGAGCAGTGATCCGCAGTTAGACACCGGAAGGGCACGACTTCAGTCGTGCCACAAAAAGTGCTGATCTCAGCTACTTGCTCTTCATGACGTAAACTCCGTCCCAATCTGCTTCCGGGGCAGTTTCCATGAATTCCAGGGCGCGCTGCAGGAAGATTTGGGTTGGACCGTCTTCAGGAAATGACGCGAGAAGCTCTCCGAAGCGGCCTGCTGCGTCGCGCCAGTTCTGCGCGTGATACGCCTCCATTGCGCTCTCGAAGCGGGTTATGAGGGCCTCGTATTTCGGTCTGGCGGCGACAAGGTCCATTAATTCGTACACGACAACGGGCTGATGTTTACCTTTCACGCGTATCCGGTCCAGTTCGCGGCAGACAAAATGTTCGGCAACGTCTTTGTAAGTCCCCTCGCTGATCACGATGCGGGTGCGATATTGCTTGGTCATGCCTTCCAGTCGCGAAGCCAGGTTTACGTTGTCTCCCATCACAGTCCACGCCAAACGCTTGGCCGATCCCATGTTTCCGACGTTGACCGGCCCGGTGTTCAGACCGATTCCAATCGAGATTTCCTTCCGGCCTTCCGACTGCCATTTCAGATTAAGTTTGTCCAGGGTCTGAAGCATTGCGAGGGCACAGTGGCAGGCACGTAGCGCGTGGTCGCTCTGCGGGTATGGCGATCCCCAGAAGGCCATGATGGCGTCGCCGATGTATTTGTCCAGCGTGCCCAGGCTCTTGAAGATAACTTCGGTCATTTCTCCCAGGTATTCGTTCAGGAGTCGCACGAGTTCGTCGGCGGTCATCCCTTCGGAGAGGCTGGTGAAGCCGCGAATGTCGCTGAACATAACGGTCAAATCTTTGGTTTCGCCTCCGGGACGGATGTATTTCTGGGGATCTTTTTCGATCAACGCAATCACGCCGGGCGAGAGATACTGCGAGAAGGTCTTGCGGATCTTTCGTTTTTCGCGTTCCTCGAAGATCATGCGAAAGCTGGTGATCACAGCGTAGTTTGCCACCAGCGTGCCTGCGGGAATTACGAAGCTCAGCCATCTTCCCATCGCGGCAAAACTGAAATAGACAAACCATCCATACAAGAAAAGCGCTGCCACCAAAGAGAGCGTTGAATACAACGGCTTGATACGTGCGAACCACGCGCCAAAGACAAGGCCGAACAGCAGGATGAAAGCGGCGTCCATCAAGTCTTCCCGGATGCCGCGCGTCAGAAACGTGCGCCCCCGCTCGGAACTGTGCAGCAGGTTGTCGATGATGTTGGCGTGGACCTCTACTCCCATGTAACTGGCGGTGCCGCTCTGGAAAGGCGTGTTGCGAAGATCGCCGATGGCCATGGCGGTGGCGCCGACCAGAACGATTTTGTCCTTCAGCGCGGATGGCGGAACAGTTCCATCGATTACATCCGCCATGGAATATTGCTGATATGTGCGATAAGGGCCGGTGTAATTGATGAGAGCTGTGCCATCGCGCGACGGCTTTAGTTCGTGCTTACCGAACTGAAGGCGCTCCAGGCCGGTTTCGGCAATGTAGGCGGCGATTTCCTGGTCGGGAATGCTTTCGTATTCTCGCACCGACTGCAGAGCCAGAGAAGGAAAGAAATCCTGGTCCTGGTAGCGCATGATCAGCAGGGCGTGGCGCAGCGTGCCGTCGGGATCAGGATTGATATCAATAAACCCGTACGACGAAGCGGCCTCTGCCAGCTTCGCGATGTTGGCCTCGGCTCCGGCGGCGACGGTGCCACCGCTTTCGATCCAGACTTTGCCCATGTCAAAGTCACGGCCATCTTTCGACTTCACCTTGAGGACCTGGGGAAATGCCTTGGCCCACGCGACGTTGAAATACTCCGCCGCCAGCTTGGGATCGGACGACCGGGCGCGCTGCTCATCGAGAAACAAGTGCCCGAGCACGACGGTGCCTGATTGCTTCAGCGCATCGGCGAAGGTAGCGTCCTGATCGCTGGCAACTTCGAGGTCGTGAATTCTCTTCAGGAACGACGGCGGAGCGCCAGGAGCAAGCTCAGCCTGGAGTTTCTGTAGAGCCGTCAGCGCCGAATTGCTTTCCGGGGTGGGAAAGGTAGCGTCGAAGGCGACTACGCGAGCGCCCGCACTGGCGAGGCTCTGGACCAACTGGGCGTAGGATTTTCGCGGCAGGGGAAACGATCCCAGCTTCTGCAGAGTTCGCTCGTCGATGCCCACGATCACGATGCGATCATCGTGCGGGCGCGTACCACGGAGCGCGAAGCGCAGATCCAGGGTGCGAAGCTCAATGTTCTGGAGAAATAGAAATCCGGCACGGCGGTTGCCGCCGATGCCGGAAAAGGCAAACAGCAGAAGGCCGGTGACCGTCACCAGCACCGCAAGCGCGAGATCTACCTGACGGGCTGAGACTCGGCCCAGCCGCGCCGACCATCCCCGATTGGATTGCGGGGTCATCCCGGATAAGTCCGGTAAGAATTCACAACTCTGGAGCCTTCAACCGTGCTCATTGACACTGCTTCGGAGGCACGCCCACGGGACATCCCGGGATTCGAGGCGTTACCGGCCCTGTCGTGGTTCCGCGATCGACGGCGAAAGTGAGACCGACGGCGGCTCCCGCAAAGGCACCCAGGATCAGTGGCCAGTGCCACGCGCTGGTTGCTCCCGCGACTGCTACGGGCAGGTCAGGGACGTTGGTGGAGTCGATGCTCGCGCGTTGCAAGTCGCCGGGCGTGGGCTGCGACTGATATCCGGCCGGAGGAATTTCGCTCGTGACCTCGACCATCTGCCCGGCATTGAGCGTTACTGCATTGCTGGGATTCGCAGCATTCGAGGAATTATTCGTCGTGTGAGCGCCGCCCTGCGGCGTAACTGTCACGACGCCTGTGTAGCAGATAACCGTCGTTTTGTTATTGCCGTATTCAACGAAGAAGTCAGTGCCGACTACGCCGATGACGGCGTTCGGGGTGTGCACTTCGAATTTTCCGTTGGGCTGGGTAATCTTCACCACTTTGCTGCGCAGACGGCCGGCGCTCATCTCCAACGAAGTCTGTTGAGACGCGGCATCGTGCTGCAGTACCCGCAATTCGCTGTTCGAACCCACGCTGAGGATGGATCCGTCATCCAGTCCGGCGCGCACCCGACCACTGGCGGCGGTCTTGAGCAAGTCGTTCCAGTCGAGTTCGTCCTTCGCTTTGGTGGCCTGTTCGTTTTTGGTAGCGGCAGGAATCAAGGCGCTGATTTGGCCCGCGCGCTGTCCGGCTGCGCAGACTGCGGGCAATGGAGACAGCAAGAGACAGAGAGCTCCGGCGACAAGACGTTTTAACGTTTCCACAATGATTCCCTTTCCCAGGCAGTACCTTATTTATTGGGCTTAGCCGAATTGTGCCAGAGCAGCAAGGAAAGTCAATGTTACGGAGCCATGGGAGTGACCATTGTGGTTACACGAAGGTAACGGTCCTGTCGTTCTCCGAGCCGCGGCGTATTAAATTCCTTGCAGCAGCCGAATTTCGCTGAGAAAGAGATCCCATCTGGCGTTTCGAAACCCATTGCAGCCTGAGCAACGAAAAACGGCGTGGCTTGCCGGATGCTCTCTGGGATTGGTCTTGTTGAGTTTGTCGGTTTCGTGTGGCGGGGGCGGTTCCGTGGCATCCGTTCCGCCCCCGGTGGCTGCGACACCGCTAACCTCAGCTGATGTACAGCAAGTCGTACTGAACGCCGCTCAATCCGCGGACGCTCCGCTGGTCATCGCTGTTGCAGACCGCGCCGGAAAGATTCTGGCAGTGTTCCGCAACGCCACCGCCCCCGTAACTTCCACCGGAAATTTCGGAGCTACAGTCGATAGCAACGAACTGGCCGTGGCACTGGCTCGTACTGCGGCGCTGTTCAGCAACAATCAGGCGCCGCTTTCGAGCCGTACGGTGCGTTTCATCAGCGGCATCCATTTTCCACCGGGAGTTTCGAATGCGCCCAACGCCGACTTATACGGGATCGAAAATACGAATCGCGGCTGCCCGCTCAACGGTTCTTTCTTGCCGGGACAGAGTGTCGATCCTTCGCGCTCCATCGACGGTCTGAATCCGGGACTGGGAGTGATCACCGGCAAGGCGGATGTCGACGATAGCAATCCTGCGGCAGTGAATCCTGGAGGTGTGCCGCTTTTCAAGAACGGATCTGCGGTGGGAGGGATTGGAGTGGTAAGCACGTCGGCGGAAGTGGCGGAGTTTGCAGCGTTCTCCGGCGCTTCGCAAGCTGGATTTCTGCCGACCGCGGCACAGCTTCCTCCGCCCGGAGTGGTAATTGTCGGCGGCATTGCGTTGCCATTCGTGAATCAAACCACCCTGCCCGATGGAATTAGCTCCGGGTCTTCAACCGGAACTTTCATTGTGGGTCCAACCGCTGGCACTCTGCCGCCCGAGGGTGATCTCGTGGGTCCCGTCGGGGGAGGGTCCGGACTTACGCAGAACGATGTGGCGACGATTATCAATCAAGCTGTTGCGACGGCAACTTTGACGCGAGCCGTGATTCGTCTTCCATCCGGTTCGCGCACGCGGATGACCATCGCTGTAGCCGATCTTGATGGCACGGTGCTGGCTTTGCATCGCATGCCCGACGGAACTGTCTTCAGCATCGACGTCGCTGTGGCGAAGGCTCGCAATGTCGTCTACTTCAGCAATCCGGCAGGAACTCCAGATTTGCCTGGCGTTCCCGCTGGCACCGCTGTCACCAATCGAACCATCAGCTTCGGTGCTCAGCCCCTCTTTACACCCGGCATTGATGGTTCTGGTCCTGGACCATTCTTCAACTTGTTTACGTTCGATGTGGCTCACCCGTGCACCCAGGGCTCGCAACCTGCGAATGCCAACCAGAATGGAGTGGTCTTCTTTCCCGGCAGCCTGCCTCTCTACAAGAATGGCGTGCTGGTGGGAGGACTCGGAGTGAGTGGCGACGGTGTAGACCAGGACGATTACGTCACCAGTGCTGGCGCCAAGGGGTTTGAGGCGCCTACCGCGATTCGCGCCGATCAGGTGGAAGTCGATGGAGTACGGTTGCCGTATCAGAAGTTTCCCCGCAATCCCACCGATTGAGGTGCATTCTGCCCCGTTCTCCACGGACTTGCATCAACTTCGCGTAAATTGCTCGATCAGATCTCGATGTTGAGGATAGAGCTTGACCAACTCCGAACGCTTCCCCAGTTCGAAATCCGCAAAATCGAAACCCGGCGCGACCGTGCATCCGGCGAGCGCGAATGATTTTGGATCTCGCACTTTGGACGCGAACCAGGAGCCTGCCTTCACCACAGCCTGAAAAACTTCGCCCGCCTGAGGGTCGCTTCCCAGTTGAATCTTCGAGTAGCTGCCATCTGGATCGATCACATGTACCGCAATTGTGCCGCCGGCATAGAAATGCCAGATCTCGTCTGAACGCAGACGATGGAAGGCAGAGAAATTTTCTCCCTCGAGCAGGAAGTAGATCGCTGTCGAAACCAGCCGGGATCCGGTGAACTCCGGCGGCAAAGCTTCTTTGGCGATAGAAAGCTGCGAACGATAGGTTTCGCAGTAGTATCCACCCTCGGGATGAGCGATGAGGTTTATTTTGTTGATCCAGTATTGGGCGGTTTTGGCCATCAGGGCTCTATTTTAAGCGAAGGGCAAAAAGTCGCGGGCGAATCGCCCGCGACCAGAAAGACCACACTAACCACACGGCCGGTGACGAACTTGCGGCTTCTGGCTTGCTGGTGTAAAAACCTCTTCATGAATCGGCTTTGGATCGGGGTTCTGTGTGGCGTCGTCTTTGGAATCGTGGATGTCCTGATGACGGTTTTCGGGAAGCATCTCGACATGACTAGGACGATGTTGCTGCAGGCTTTCTCCAGTCGCTTCGCCATCGGAGTGCTGGCTGCGACGGTTACGCTTCCCGTGCATCCGATTCTGGCGGGCGCGATTGTAGGTGTGTTGATCAGCCTTCCCGATGCGTTCGGATTGCATTCCTATGCCGGAGTCCTCGGCACCGGCCTGCTCTTCGGCGCGCTGACAGCGTGGACCGCCAGGAAGTGGGGAAGTTAGTATGCCGCTTTCCTACAA
>Ga0157378_10005843_pt1 | contig 10786 bp, 6 predicted proteins | sample M65metaG_FD_115309 | JGI IMG/M metagenome (GOLD analysis project Ga0157378, IMG submission 115309) | Miscanthus rhizosphere microbial communities from Kellogg Biological Station, Michigan, USA - M6-5 metaG | ecosystem: Host-associated > Plants > Roots > Rhizosphere > Soil | place: USA: Michigan...
CCCTGGAACTACCCCTGGTCGATCCCCTTCGGGGAGGTCGCGATCGCGCTGATGGCCGGCAACGGCGTCGTTCTCAAGCCCGCCAGCCTGACGCCGCTGCTGGGCGAGGCGATCCGCCGGGTCTTCGAGAAGGGCGGGCTGCCCGAGGGCCTCGTCCGCGTCGTCCACGGCGGCGGCCGGATCGGCGACGCGCTCTGCCGCTCCACCGTCGGCAAGGTCTTCTTCACCGGCTCGGTCGACGTCGGCCGCAAGGTCGGCGAGGTCTGTGCAAGCGACCTGAAGGGCAGCGTCCTCGAGCTCGGCGGCAAGGACCCGATGATCGTCTGCGCTGACGCCGACCTCGACAACGCGATCTCCGGCGCCGTCTGGGGCGGCTTCGCCAACGCCGGCCAGACCTGTTCGGGGATCGAGCGCGTCTACGTGATGCGCAGCGTCGCCGACCGCTTCATCGAGGGCGTCGTCCGCGAGGCCGAGAAGCTGCAGCTGGGCAACCCGCTCGACTGGAACACGGCGATCGGCCCGATGACCTCGGAGGACCAGTACGAGATCGTCTGCGACCTGATCGAGGACTCGGTCGCCTCGGGCGCGACCAAGCGCTGCGGCGGGCCGATCGAGGTGCCCGGCCTGCCGGGGAAGTTCGTCGCCCCGACCGTCCTCACCGGCGTCACCCACGAGATGCGGATCATGCGCGAGGAGATCTTCGGTCCGGTCCTGCCGATCGTCGTCGTCGACACCGAGCAGGAGGCGATCGATCTCGCCAACGACTCCGAGTTCGGCCTCGGCGCCTCGGTCTGGACCAAGGACCGCCAGCGCGGCGCCCGCATCGCCCGCCGGATCGAGTCCGGGATGGTCTGGGTCAACGACCACTCCTTCAGCCACGGCGCCTGCCAGTGCGCCTGGGGCGGCGTCAAGGACTCCGGCCTCGGCCGCTCCCACTCCAAATTCGGCTTCTACGAGTGCGTCAACATCAAGATGAACGCCTGGGAGCCCGGGATGACCCGCGACTTCTGGTGGCACCCCTACGACCAGACCCTCGGCGAAGCGGTCAAGGCCTCGGCGAAGATCCTCTACGGCAAGGGCGAGGTTCGCGCCAAAGCGCTGCGCGAGGGGATGGGCCCGCTGCTGAAGGTCGGGCGACGGACGCTGCAGAAGCGGCGCAGCTAGCCCCCAAAGCGAGGCGGAATGACTGAAACCGGCGCCCCTCGATCATCGCCGCCGGCCGCCAGGGGAACGGTTGCCGGATGAAACTAATGGCACACCGTCAGCAGCCGGTGGCGATGATCGAGGGGCGCCGATTCAGTGCCCTCGCTGCGCTCCGGAACCGCACCTCGCCCGCACCAGCGGCCGGAAGTCGTGGACCCTCCCGTTCTGCCCGTCCATCTTGACGATCGCGCGGTGCTCGCTGCGGCAGATGTTGGTGCTGTTCGACAGAAGGCTCTTCTCCCCCGCGGGCATTTTCAGCACGAACTTGGAGACCGGGGCGTCGGGGACCTTGGCGAAGGTGGTGCGGATGCCGCCGGTCTTCGGGTTCGTGTCGATGTAGCCGACGAGGTCGACGTGGATCTGGCCGTCGAGGGCGGCGACGAGGTCGGGGAGCTCGCGCTCGCCGCCGTTGGCGCGCAGGTAGACCGGGCCCTGCAGGGGGCGGTCGAGCAGCGGGCTGAAGGCCCTCGCCTTGCCGTAGACCGAGCCCTTCGGGCACTCCGCGCCCCCGCCCGCTCCGGCGTTGAACTGCACCCGGGTGCAGACGGTGCGGATGTGTTCCTGGGCTAGGAACTCCGAGGCCGGCAGGGCGACGGAGGTGCGGGCGATGTTGGCGTAGTCGCCCTTCTTCGGGTAGGTCACGACCGCGGTCAGGGCCGGGCTGCCGGCGCGGCGGGTCTTGCCCGCCAGGGAGATCGACAGCTTCGGCCTGAAGCCCAGGGCGGCGCAGTCGCCGACCTGGAAGCGGTCTGAGACCTGTGCGCTCTGGCCGGTTGCCGCGGCGAGGGTGCCGTGAACCGCCTTCGGCTCACAGTCGGTGGGGTTGATCGTGAACTTCGGGCGGTCGACTTCGACCCGCACGTCGCGGTAGGCGATCGGGATGCCGCCGAAGATCTGCGGCAGCGGGTCGGAGACGACGGTGACCCTGGTCGTCTCGGGATCGATCCGCAGCGCCGAGCGCACAAGGACGGTGCCGAGGTCGAAGGGACCCGACTGCGCCGGGACCGAGGCGAGGACGCTGTAGGGGGCGGATTTGTAGGGGCCGGCGAGGTAGAGGGCGGTCGGGGACTTGCCGGGCTGGGGCAGGTAGATCGGGCTGGCGCCCTCGCCGGCGGCGGTGGTCACCTTGCCGATCCGGCTGGAGGCCGGGCAGGCGCCGGTCGCGGCCTGGGCCTCGCCGCAGAGCGGCACGCCCCTGAGCTTCGCGAGCTCGCCCTCGGGCAGGGTCGCCTGGATCCGGCTGAGGTTCGGCATGCCCGAGCCGCGGGTCACCCGCAGGGTGAAGGGCGAGAAGGCGCCGGCCTTCGGGTCGCTCACCCCGGCCTGGAAACCGGGTGCGAAGCCGGGCGCATTGCAGCCCTGGTCGATCGTGAAGCCGGGTTGGGTCGTAACCGTCTTGCCGTTCCAGCCGACCAACGTTGCCTGGGCCGCGTACTGCCCGCAGTTCTGCGGGGTGGTGAGCGGCGCCCGCGGGCCTGCCTTCAGGTGCAGGTGCATGGTTTCGAACGGCAGCTGGGGCAGCTCGTCGAAGGTGGTCGTCAACTGGCCGGTCTCCTTATTGACTACAAGGGAGCCGGGCAGTTTCACGTCCACGCCGCGCTCGGCCGAGTGCAGGACGATCGCCAGGCGGTACATCTCCCCCGATTCGGGGTCCTGCGAGCTCTGCGTGCGCAGGTAGACCGAGCCGTCGAGGGTTTCTTCCAGCAGCGGCGTGTCGATTTCAACCGCACCGAGCTTGGAGGCGTCCGGGCATTCGGCCGGTCCCTCGAGGCCGAGGCGCAGCTGCGTGTCGCTGCAGGCCTCGAGGCCTTCGGCGGCGGCCGGGTTGAGGCCGACGCCGTGGGGTAGCGTCAGGGACACTTGGCGGACGTCGGCGCTGGCGATCCCATTTGGCGCACTGTCCTGCGGCACCCTCAGATCGACACTGAGGCCGCTGGTGCTGTGGGCGCTGCTGTCGGTCGGCGCCAGCGCGATCTTCGGTTCGAAGGGAACCCTGTCGCAACCGCTGAGCGCGGGCGTGGTGGTGGATTTCCTGTGCATCACGCCCGGGTGCTGGTAAGTATCCATTTCGATTTCCCAGAGCAGATCCCCCGTGCATGAGGTCGGCATGCGGAGGAACGGGGTTTTAGGTGCCAGCGAAGGACACAAAGCGCCGCCGGCGCCGTTCAGGAGACCCGTCATACATTCGGCGCGAAGATCGTCGTGGGTACTGTCGGCCGGCGTGCCCCATAAAGCTAGTTCGAATTTCGGAAGCGGGACTGAGCTCGGTGCGTCTTGGTTGACGATGTCAATGCCGTTGTCGGTGGGACGCAGCTTCGCGTCGAGCCTGACCACGACCCCCTGATACACCAGCGCGAACTCGGCAGGGATGCCGGCCGGCGGAATCAAATTGTAAACGGGGCCGACATCGCCCTTGTCGATGCGGTAGATCCCGATCTGGCTGTCACGAGGGCAGTTGGGGTTTTGAGTTCCATTTTCGAAATGGACGAGGTTTTCAGCCGTACACTTGGCGCCGGAGTAGTTCGGATTGCCGACCAATCCTGCCGGGACGTGAGTTATGACATCGCGAAAGCCCTCCAGCGACACCGGTTCCGTGAAAAATGGAATTCCAAAAGTGGAGAACGCCGTTGAGTACGTTTCAAAGCTCGCAGCGATCTCGGTCGGATGGCCGGCGGCCTGGCTTGCAGGGAGGTCAGCCGTTTCTCCCATATCAACGGCGAAGGATTTGATGGCGAACGGCCCGATCGGCGCCGTGTCAGGTGAGAAAGGCGCGCTCGCGGCGTTCGGCGCACCGCCCCCCGCAACATCAACCTGACCGTGGAGGACACCGCTCGCGGTGTGTTCTACGAAAGCAAGCGTCTTGTAGACAATCGCCTGATCTGGTGGAATGCCCGTAACGTCAAGCGTGCATTCATCCACTTGGCCGGCTTGAACGCAGGTTGGGCTAGGACCAGAAATGGTTTCGGGGTCAGGTTCACTAATTTCAACACCTACAGGGAAGCTGTAGTCGATTGTGAGGTTGCCGCTCATCGGGGCATCTCCATCGTTCGTAACCGCGACGTGCAACGACATCGCCGCGCCAGGCGTAACGTGATCGGCAGCATAAAGTTCGACGCGAATATGCGGTTCGGGTTCGGCGGCCGAGGCTGAGGCGCTGCCAGCGGCGGCTGCGGTGATAGCGGTCAGGAGCGAGAGCAGGAAGAGGCGAGGGCGGTGAGTCGAGCGGGTCATGGGTATGATCTCCTGTGGTGTTTGCCGCGATGGTGCGCGCTGTGGCGCTTGGCGCAGCGGACCTTGCCGTGACGACGCACCGGCCGCCGGCCGTGGCCGCAGTGCCTCCCGGGTTTCACGTTGCCGCTCATAGGGGCGCGAGAGGACAGTTCGGGAACCGTGATCGGAACGCTGCCTGCGCCCTGACAGGCTTCGCCGTTGCAGGGAACGACCGGTGACGGCTCCGGTTCATCGAAACCGCCGTCGACCCGGGCGACGTAGAGGTCGATGAACTCGTCGGTGTCGGAGGGGACCAGCTGGTCGCGCGTGTAGAAGAAGACTTCGCTGCCGTCGGCACTGGCGTCGGCAAATTCCATTGGCTCGCCGCCGCCGCCGGAGGTGACCAGGCTGAGCTTGCCGCTGGGCCCGTCGTACTGGTACACGTCGGCTACGCCGTTGGTGTCCTCTGGCAGCAGGGCTTCAACGGAGGTGAAAAATACCTTGGCGCCACTGCTGAGGAAGCGCGGTCGCAGACCAACAATTTCGGGGTTCCCGTTTTTGGTGAGTTCGGGAGTAAGGGATACGCTGGCAGCGACTTTGGTGACGGTGTCGCGCTGGCGATCGTAAAGGCGCATTTCGTTATCTCGGGTGATATAAGCGATCCAGTTGCCGTCGGGTGAAACACGGCCACGACCCGGTAGAGTCCCCAGCAGAGAAAGCCAACTGGCCCGGGTGATCGGTCGAGGCACATCCGGATCGATAGTCTTGATCCCGTTCCCTTCTTCCCAGAGTTCGATACGTCCTCCCGCGCTGTGGACGTAGACGCGAGTTGCGGCGTCACTCATACCGATCAGGGGAGAACCGGTGCCGGTGAAATCAGAGACTGCGCCGCCGTTGTTGGTGATCAACGTCAGGTTGTCTTCGTGTTCGGGGTCGAGGCTGTCGGTCCAGCGATAGAGGTCGGGTCCGGGCGCGTCATCTGCTGCGAGCAGTGGGGATATGCTGGTGAAGAAGACGTTCCTGCCGTCGGGGCTCATGCCGTTGAAGAAGACTTCCTGGGCTTCTTCGGTGAAGGCTCCGTTCTCCGATTCCGAGACCAGTGCCGTACGGCTGTGGTCGATCCGCAGGTAGAGCTGTGAGTTCCCGGTAGGGGGAGCCTCGAACGTCTGCCGACTGCCGTCAGCCGACATGGTGCCGCGAACCTGTTCAGGTTCGACCTTCGCGCCTTCGGGCGCGGCGCTGCCGTCGGGAAGGACGCTGGCGAGGTGGAGCACACCTTCGTCCCAGGTGTAGACGTTGGGGTCGCTGAACAGAGATGGAGCAAATTCGGTCCCCTGCGGGTACCCGGGTGCCGTCCCGGCGGGCAGCATCTGGGTCGACGTTGGCCAGGCCACATGCGAGAGATCGTCGGAGGCACCCCACATGCAGAGCCCAGCGCATCCGAATTCGAAGAACCGGTACTGGATCGGGTCTTCCCCGTTTCCGCGCTGAGAGCGCGTGATCGTGGTGAGAGACCTGGTCGCGGTGTCCTCGAGGTACTTATTTCGACGTTCCGGAGTGCTCCCGACCGCACCGGGAAGGTCATAGCCGGTCACGAGGGCGTGAGAGAGATCGGAGGAGAAGGGCATCACCCAGGTGGGACCGAGACCGACCTGAGCGATTTCCGGCCGTCCTTGGGGAGTGACCGAATGGACCGACCACCCTTCGGCTTCACGCCGCGCCAGATAGACCGTGAATCCGTCGCCACCAGAGCCGACGGTGTCGCCAAAGCCATTGAGGGAGTGGAAGACGGCCCCGCCGCCGTCTTCGGCAGCGACCACGGACTGGACTTGGGCGACGATGTCGCCGCCCTTGTCGGCTGGCGAAACACGCTCCCAGGCGCGACAGTCGCCGGTCTGGGTGGCGTGCTGGGCGATGCGGATCGTTTCGTTGGGACAGGCTTCGTCGGCGCCGGCCGAGGACGCACCGCTCCCGATGGCAGCCAGGACAGAGAGGACGAGCACCACGCCCATCAGCATCAGGTTCCGGCGCTTGCCGGAACGGCCGGCTGCGGCTGCGATGGCGTCGCTCGGTCTCACTGCACTCTCCTTGTGTCCCGGTTGGCCCCTGACGGCCCTATTTCGAAGGCGGCTGCCCAGCCGCCTTCCCCTGCGATCTGCTTCCCAAAGGCGAATCGTTTCTGAAAAGCAGCGGTACCGTAGCGTCTTGCACATAGTCGTGTCAAGGATGGAACGCGGTTTTACCTCCTGGACGGGACTGGGTGTGCGGCGACCCGGCGACTTGCGGACTTTGTCACCCGGGGGCCTGCCGCAGCCATTAAGGAGCAGAAAACCGGGAGCGGGAGCGGGATCGGCGGGCAGGGCAGCCGCTTTAGAAGCACGGGTGTACCGTTAGAGGAACCACGCCCCGGAGGTCAAAATGGCCGATTATCTTGGCCGCCACATGACTCTGACGCCGTGGGGGGATGCGAGCACGTTGCGGAAGCGCCGCCTCTCCCCGGGCCGTGGCACGCCGCGCGAGGTCGCGCGCCGCAACCAGCGCGAACGGCTGTTGGGTGCGATGGTCGCGGTGACGGCGAAGAAAGCCTACGCCGAGACCTCCGTCGCCGACCTGGTCGAGCTCTCGGGCGTCTCCAGCCGCAGCTTCTACGAACTCTTCGCCGACAAGGAGGAGTGCTTCCTGGCGACGATGGAGGAGATCTTCGCCAACGTCATGCGGCTGACGGAGTCAGCCGTCGCGAGCCCGCAGGCGAACGCGCCCCAGCTGGTCGACACGTTGGTGGGGATGGTGGTCGCGCAGCCCGCCGCCGCAAAGCTCTACATGGTCACCGCGCTCTGCGCCGGCGAGCGGCCACGGCAGGAGGTGATGGAGGCGATCGGCGTGCTCTCGGCGCTCATCCATCGGGGTTTCGAGGAATCGCCGGAACGGGAGGGGATCCCGCTCGAGCTGGTGGAAGCGATCCTCGGAGGCGTCGCGCTGGTTCTCTACCGCCGGCTCGGCGCCGACAAGCTGGACAAGCTCGACGAGCTCGGCCCGCAACTGGGGAGATGGGTGCTGAGCATCCCCCCACCGCCAAAGCCGTTGCGGCCGAAGTCGCGGCGGAACCGGGTGCGGACCGTCACCGGCTCGCCGCCGCTCGCCGCCCACCTGCCGGCGGAGCGCATACTGCGTTCCTTCGCGGCGCTGGTCGTGGAGAAAGGCTATGCCGCGACCACGATCGCCGACGTCGCCCGTCGCGCCCACATCTCCCAGAGCACCTTCTACAAGCACTTCCGAGACAAGGCCGATGCGCTGGAAGCCGCGCTCGACTCGAGCGGCGCCCAGATGCTGGCCGCGGCGCTGCCGGCCGTGCGCCGGGAGCCGGCTTGGCCGGGGGCGGTGCGGGTCGCGCTCGAGGCCCTCTGCGCGTTCATGGCGGCGGAGCCGGTCTTCGCCCGCCTGCGCGAGGTCGAGGTATACGCGGTCGGCCCCGAGGCGGTCGCCCAGCGCGACCGCGCCCGCGGGGAGATCGTCGAGATGCTGGCGAACGTTGCCGAGGCGGAATCGGTCCGCCAGGACTTCGACCCGATCGCCGTGGAGGCAACCCTCGGCACCTTCCAGGCGCTCCTCTACTCGCGCATCCACGCCGGTCGCCTCAAGGACCTCGCCGAAGTGCCGCCGACCGTCACCTACCTCGCCCTTGCCCCGGTACTGGGCGCCGAGGAGGCGTGGGAGCTTGCCTGCAGCTAGGAGGGCCGCGGCTGTTCGAGCTCGGCAAGGGCGGCCTCGAGGCCGCGGTAGGGCAGCACGGCGCTGAACATCAGCTCGCGGACCAGCTCCTCGTCAAGGGTTTCGACCCCGGTTTCGACCGCGGCATGGATGCGGTTGTAGACGACGCCGGCGGTGATGTCGGCGGCCGAGCGGGAAACGCCGGCGGGATCCGAATGCTCCCCCCGTCCGAGGTCGATCAGTCCTGCCAGAGCCTCGACCGCCTGCCCGCGGAGACGGCGTGTCTGCGGGGTCCCGTGCGGAGCGTCGAGGATCATCGCCCGTGCACGCTCCTCGTCTTCGACAAGGAAGTCACGCAGCTCGTAAGCGACCGCTCGCAGCTGCCGGGACCAGCCTTCCTGATTAGAGAAGGCAGCGCCGAGACGGGAGAGTAGCTCCTCGGTGGCGGTACGCACGATCCCCTCGAGCTCGTCCTCCTGCGACATCTGCCTTCCCGTTGACCCTGGCACTGGCGCGAAAGGTAGCAACCGATCTGCGCGGATCCCAAAGGGCAGGCTTCCCCGGAGAACGCTAACCCCAGTCGCCTTCTAGGCTTGCCCCCCATGCCCTTCGACAAGGCCGAGCCCGCGATCGCCGTCGCCGGGCTGCGGCGCGACTACGGCGACCGGCCGGCGCTCGACGGCGTCGGCTTCGAGCTGGCCCGCGGCGCCTCGCTCGTCGTCCTCGGCCCCAACGGCGCCGGCAAGACGACGCTGCTGCGGGTGCTGGCGACGCTGCTGCGGCCGAGCGGCGGCGAGGTGGCGGTGCTCGGCTGCGCCCTGCCGGCCGAGGCCTGGAAGCTGCGGGGGCGGATCGGGTACCTCGGGCACGAGCCGCTGCTCTACCGCGACCTCAGCGGCCGCGAGAACCTGCGCTTCCAGGCGCGCCTGCACGGGATCGAGGGGGCGGCGGCGGAGGCACGGATCGAGGATCTACTGCAGGCCGTCGGGATGGAGCGCCGCGCCGACGAGCGGGTCGCCGAGCTCTCGGCCGGGATGCGGCAACGGCTCTCGATCTGCCGCTGCGTCCTCCACCAGCCGGAGCTGCTGCTGCTCGACGAGCCGGACTCGAACCTCGACGCCGAGGGGCGCGAGCTGGCCCGCGGGCTGATCGGCCCCGGCACTGGCCGCACCCGCGTCGTCGTCACCCACGACCCCGAGCGCCACACGCCCGAGGCCGACCAGGTGCTGCAGCTGGGGATCGGCGAGCGGGCGGTGGTCTCGTGACCTCCTCGCGCGTCGCCTTCGCCGCGATCCTCGCCAAGGACCTGCGCTCGGAGCTGCGGACCCTGCAGTCGCTGCCGGCGATGGCGCTCTTCTCCGTCACCACCTTCGTCATCTTCCGCTTCGGCCTCGACCGCACCAGCCTCTCCGGCAGCCTCGCCGCCGGGGTGCTCTGGGCGACGCTGCTCTTCGCCGCGGTCCTCGGCATCAACCGCCTCTTCGTCGCCGAGCGCGAGGAGGGCGGCTTCGACGCGATCCGCCTCGCCCCGATCGACCGCAGCGTCCTCTTCACGGCCAAGGTGGCGGCCCTGCTCGTCTACCTGCTGGCGCTGGAGCTGGTCGCGGTGCCGATCTTCGCGATCTTCTTCCTCGAAGACGCAGCCGGGCTCGGGCCGCTCGTCCTCGTCCTCCTCCTCACCGACCTCGGCCTCGCCGCCACCGGCACCCTGATCTCCTCGATGGCGGTCAACTCGCGCGCCCGCGACCTGCTGGTGCCGCTGGTCCTGCTGCCGCTGGCGGTGCCGCTGATGATCGCCGCCACCGGCGCGACCGAGCCGCTGCTCTCGCTGGGCGGTCCCTCCTACGACCGCTTCGGCACCTGGCTGATGGTCCTCGGTCTATACGATCTGATCTTCGGCCTGGTCGGCTACGCCGTCTTCGACTTCCTCCTAGAGGACTGACCGGGAGCCAGCGCTCCACCTCATCTTCCGAGCATGTACGGCAAAGGACTCAAGCCCCTCTCGATCGCCACCGTGGCGATGCTCGCCCTGTCGCTCTCGCTCGTCTTCTTCTACGCGCCGCTCGACGGCGACCAGGGCTTCATCCAGAAGATCTTCTACCTGCACGTGCCGCTGGCGATCGTGGCGCTGGTCGGGTTCGTCCTCGGCGGCGTCTTCGCGATCGCCCACCTGCGGACCGACAACCGCAGATGGGACGCCTACTCCTATGTCTCGATCCACATCTCGGTGATCTTCGGCGTCGCCGTGCTGATCACCGGCGCGATCTGGGCCAAGGCCTCCTGGGGGCACTGGTGGGTCTGGGACGAGCCGACGCTGGTCAGCTTCCTGATCGTCTTCCTCCTCTACGCGACCTACTACCCCTTCCGCTACGCGATCGAGGACCGCGACCGCCAGGCCCGCTACGCCTCGGTCTTCGCCGTCACCGCCGGCGCCTTCGTCCCGCTCAACTTCATGGCCGTGCGGATGGCGCAGAGCCTCGTCCACCCGCGCACCTTCGCCACCGCCGAAGGCGGGATGCCGGGCGAAATGATGCTGACCTTCCTCTGCTCGCTGGCGGCGATGGCGCTGCTCTGGACGACCCTGGTCAAGTTCGAGCTGACCGCGAAGAGCGCCTCCGGCCAGGTCAAGCGCCTGCGCCGCGCCCTCGACGCGCCGGTCGCCGGA
>Ga0157378_10005845_pt1 | contig 10783 bp, 8 predicted proteins | sample M65metaG_FD_115309 | JGI IMG/M metagenome (GOLD analysis project Ga0157378, IMG submission 115309) | Miscanthus rhizosphere microbial communities from Kellogg Biological Station, Michigan, USA - M6-5 metaG | ecosystem: Host-associated > Plants > Roots > Rhizosphere > Soil | place: USA: Michigan...
CGCTTCATCGCGATGTCCCATCCGCGCCAGTGCCGCCGTAGCCCAAGCCATGTCGCGCACCCACGGCGTAAAGAAAACTCCATCCGGTAGCGCCGCCACAATCAACCCATTCCCATAACGTCCCTCGCGGTTCGGTTCCCGGCTCTGCGCGATCCGTAGCATAACCTCGCTCTGCCGCCAGAGATGCCGCTCCTGTTCCGAAGCAAAATGCACCACCGGCTTCACGCGCCAGCTTTCAACCTGCTGAACCTCGCGTCGCGCCAGTGCCTCTGCACTGAGCCCTGCCCGCCACCGCGAAAACTCCTCAGCAATCGTGCGGGCGTCGTCGCCACGTTCCATCGAAATAAGCGCCCACGACGCGCTCGTCGACAAAGGCTCCTTCGGCCTTCCTTTCCGCAAGGCTCCTAGAGGGATAAGTAGAAGGCTCTCGTCAACCTCAGAGAACTCGATCCGCCATGCTCGTTCGCCGGAGAGTTCCACTTCGTGCTCCGCACTCACCGGATGACTCCATTTCACGTTCAGCCCTGGATTTGGGTTTGACGGTTCGCTGGCAATCAACATGGCGGGACGCTCAAATCCAAACGGCATGAACACCGTCGCCTCGCTCCGTCCGCTCCGCATCCGTATGACCTGGGAGTCATCCAGGTATTCAGCCGACGTCTTTCCTGCCGATCCTTCCCACGCCAGGCTCGAAATGAAATTCGCAGTTTCGATTCCTTCTCCCAGCGCGTTCTTTGGATCGGGACCGACAAAGCTATACGGATGCGCATAGAACTTCGTCACGGCGCCGGTCTCAGGCGCGACCACAGCGAACCCGAATCCGTTTCCTGTGACGAGATGCGAAGCCGCTCCCGTCAGAGGAGCAGCAAGAAGCAAGCTGACCGTAATTTGTCGAAGAGAGACGCGTGCCATCGCTAGCCAACTTACGCCGCGAGAATGCAGTTTTGCAAATCTCCAGTGCGCTCGACCGAATCGTTTTGTCCGCTCAGTAAAGCGGCCCGTCCCCTTGCGGTCGCGTCTTCCACCGCCGGTGAATCCACAGCCACTGATCCGGATACCGCCTGATCCATGACTCCAGCACATCATTGCACTGCTGCGTCGCGGCAAGCACATCCGTCTCGCCGTCTCCATCGCGCGCAAGGTGCAGATGCGGCCCGAAGTGCAGCACGTACTTCTTCTCTTTTGGCTCCCAGAGCATGAAACCCGGCAGCACCGCCGCTCCCGTCTTCAATGCCACGCGCGCCAGCCCCGATGCCGTGCACGCCGTAATCCCAAAGAACTTCACAAACTCACCTTGCGGTGGTGTCATGTTCGTATCCATCAGAATCCCGACAGTTCCCCCCTCATGCATCGCATGCAGCAACCCCCGTGCAAAATCGTCCTTATGCAGAACGTGGTTCCCATGCATGCAGCGAATCCTGTTCACAAACTCGTCGAGCCTGCGATTATCGAGCCTCCGGATCACCATCCCCATCGGGTGCCCCATCAGCGAGTGATAGAAGCTTGATAGCTCCCACGCGCCAAGATGGGCTGTCAAGACCAGAACACCGCGGCCCAGCGCCTCTGCAGCCAGGTAGTGTTCCAGTCCCTCGGTGCGAATATGATCTTGCGTGTTCTCTCGGGTGTACCGCGGCATGTGGCAGAACTCGACCAGTTGCCACCCAAGGTGCCGATAAACGCCTCGCAGGATCTCACCGCGCCGCTCCGCTGCCAACTCCGGCATCGCAAGCTGCAAATTGCGCTCACCTACCCGCCGCAATCTTCCCATGGCGTGATACACACCCAGCGCCAGCACGTCAGCGAACACCCGCGCCAGCCAGCGTGGTATCCAGCCAAGCGCGCGCGCCACCGCCACCACCAGCCAGTACTCGAGCGACTTCTGCATCGTTTCGCGCAAAGACAAGTGTAGGACACGCATCATACCCCGCACCTGCATAACCGGCATCGGCATCCCCGCAATTTGCAGGAAACAGAAAGACGGCCCCCGAAGGGACCGCCTCAGCTGCACACAGAACCCACTTTTCTATTGAGCCTGCTTCGCTTCTGTGAAGTGGCGCGCAACGTCGCGAACAAATTCCACCGCTCCGTCCGGCACAGCTACATTCCCCTTCAGCACATTCTCGAAGCTTTGCGGCGCTCCGTAGAACGTCTCCGTATCGACTTTGTTCTGCGACACGCCCGTTCCATCCAGGCTGATTCCCGCGAAGATTCCCTTATTGCGCGAGTAGCTCAGCAGTTCCGCATTCATCTTCCAGTCCGTCGCCGCCTGTCCCGCACGACCCACCGGCCCTGCAGCCGCCGAGGCATCCGCCCCAATCTTGAACTTGCTCTTCAAAAGGTCCTGAAATCCGCGATTGTTCACTGCCACCAGGATCAGGTCAGTCGACTGACCGCCGATCTGCAGCCCCCAAGACCCGCCAGCCAGCCGGATGAACACAGGAGCGCTCCACCCGTGGCCTGTCCGGCAAGTCACGATTCCCTGCCCATATTGCGCGCCAAATACGAATGCGCCCTTGATCATTCCGGGGACCACGCCCACGCACGTCGCCTGCTCGAGGATGTTTTTGGGGATTGTATTGTCTTCCGCATCCATGATCTGGTCGAGCACATTCTTGGCCGCTTCGATGCGGTCCTGAAGATCCTGCTTAGACGAGGCAGCGTTCGCATAAAGCGAAGTCGATAAACAAAGACAGAGGGAAGCAATGATTTTCTTCATCTGGGGATTCCTTTCACTTTTGCGCGCACATGCTTCACGCGCGTCTCACAGTTAGGACAGCATTTCTAATCCAAAGTCGCGCACACGAATCGGGCGATTCGAGTGGAGGAACAACTTCGTATAACAGCCTCTCGCTCAGGCTACAGTATGCGCCCCACCGAAATTTACAAAGAGCGGCCAGCAGCACTAGCCGGGACCAGTTCTTTCAAGAGGGATTTTTGCGGAGGCATCTGCGGATCGCAGTGAAGGCGACACAGTCTGAGGATGGATGCGGAAGACAAAAAAAGAGGAGTTCGCAGGCTCATGCTTTACATGCTGCCTGGGAACTCCTTTCCCCAGATCTGCGTTGTTTCTGAAACCTATTATGGGTAACGTATCGAAATGGAACAAGAGTACTAAGGTTTTAGAATATTAGTAATCTCATTCCAGCGATTTAGGCGTTACCTTCCTGGAGTCGAGGCTCCTACGCTGTGGCAGGCTCCATAGGCTGATACTGGCTTTGTGACGGCGACGGTTTGTACGAGCCGTGCAGTGCGCGCATCGAAAGCTCAATGCGGTTTTCTGCCCCAACCTTCCGCATCAGTTTGCCCACGTGAGCCTTCACTGTGCGCTCCTCAATCCCCAGTTCTCCGGCAATCTCTCGATTCGATCGCGCCAGCAGCAGCAGCTGCAGCACCTGCTCTTCACGAGCCGTGAGATGCGGACGCGGGCTGGTCACGCTGGAGTCCTCGCCCGAAAGCAGCCGGTCAATCAGCTTCGAAAGCAGTTTCCGCGGTGCCCAGATCGAGCCGGAGATCACCACGTCCAGAGCCTCGCGCACTAGCCTCGGTCCTGCACCCATGTCCAGATAGGCGCGCGCACCGGCAATGATCGTATCCATCATTACCTGTTCGTTGCTGTCCGGGCCGATCACCACCATGCGCAGAGTTGGCCGCTTCCGGCGGATCCCTTCCAGAACTCCAAGCTTCTTAGTCGAACTGCTCCAGTCGATCAGAACGTATTCAATGGATTCATTGTCGAGATGTTCTTCCAGGGTACCCACGATGGGCACGAGTGGAGCTTCACCAGGTTTCGCATGGTTTTCAAAGATACTTGTAAGGCCTTCGAGCCGCATCGGTTCGTTTGCAACAACTCCGATTCGGATTGGATCTGTACTGTACATCGCGGACATCGAGGCTCTCTCCTTGCCTTGCTCCAATGAGCGATGGGGCCTGTTCGCTTTTCCGCTGGCTCGAGATGGTTGCACCCCTGCCAGGGACGCTCTATCCCCTTGATTCTCTTCACCTTCAGCCTAGAGATAGTTACTCAGGGCACTCCGGTGGTGGTTACCTGAAATAACAGTATCCGGCAAAGTTACTCTTTCGCCTAGGGTTTAGGTGCGATTGGGCGTGCATTGCCCATCTCCAAAGTCACAAAGGCCACCTCCGTTGTAGAGGGCATGGCAACCCACCTTCAGGATGTGAACTGAATCACGGGAAACCAATCGGGGTCCTGATCCCACTTCTGGTCACAATCTGCAAATTTCCTTCAGCCTGCTGTTCCACAAATGAGACAAACGCTGTACCATCAGTCGGGTAGGGCGTGGTACAGTCGAGAACAATCGCGCTAGCGAGGTGACCGCTTTGATAAAACAAGACATCGTGCACCATGTGATCGAGCGCACAGGCCTGCCCCGCACCAAGGCCGAAGCGGCAGTCGACACTGTGTTTGAGGGGCTGAAAGAAGCCTTGGCAGCGGGTGAGCGCATTGAACTGCGTGGTTTCGGCGTGTTCAGCGTTCGCGCACGCAAAACCGGCATCGGCCGCAACCCGCGAACCGGAACCGAAGTCAGCATCACGCCGGGAAAGGCTGTACGATTCAAACCCGGTAAAGAACTGCATACATTGACCGAAGGCGCTCCAGCCTCAACGTCAACCAGCGAGCAATAGCAAATTAGCCCTGTTGCTCCTGCACGAATCGTAAGCGCAACTTCAAGAGGCGGCCGCGGCACTTCCGAAGCGGCCGTTTTCTTTTCCAGGTTCCTGGTCTGTAGCCGCACTTCCGATCAATGCGCGAGTTTGATCGCTGCAATCTTCCGGATCGCAGCCAAATCGGCCGAGCGCGACACGACTAACCTGAGCCCGTTACCTTCCGGATACCGCGGCGCCGCTTCGAGCGCATCCTGCACAGACTTCGAGAGATGCGCTTGCTTTGCCTCAGCTAGGGCGCTGTCGCTCAGAACGAAGCTCGCCATGAAGCACCCCTTGCTCGGGCTGAGATAAATGATATTGCGACCCTTCTTTTTTAGTCGCAGGCTCCATCCGTACTTCTTCACCACCACGCCCTTCCACTCTTGATCCGCGACGCCCTCCTTCTCGCTCATCCAGACAATGAACTCATCCCAGAGTTTCACCTTCTCTCCGAGGACCGCTGCCACCTCCGAGCGGGTCGGTTCATTCGCCTTCCCTATGAATGCATTGCAGTATTCCATTCCCACACCTCGCTGGCGCAGAATTCTAGCCAATCAAAGTCAAAACTGGATGTGACGATCGCGGAAAAGCTGAATTGCGTCGCGTGAAAATCTCAACCTGCACCCCCCGGCTACACCGCCGGGCAGGTCAAACTCTCCAAGGAAAAGGGCCGCTTCCCGAACATAAAGCGGGGTTCCACCAACTGCTGAGCTGGTCTAGCTGCTCATTCTTCACGGGCAGCCTTGAGAGCTTCCTTCGCCGTGACCCTGAGGTAGCGCCTGCGTTGTTCCCCTGTCAATGCTTCAGGATTAAACAGAGAGTTCAACGCGAGACCATCAATGATGGACCCCACTTCCATGCTCAATTGACGACGCTTGTCGATCACCGCGCCTACCAGTTCCGGAAACAGTGTGCTGATCTTCGTCATCGAACATCGCAACGATATCTCGGAGTACAGCTTTGTCAGCCGCTTTTGCTTATTTGAGTGGCGAATGACGTACATCTTGAACTCGAGGTTCAGCAGAATTCTCTCTCTGTCGCGGAGAAGCTCTTCCAGATGACCGGCCAGAACGTCGATTCTTGCATCCAGATCGCTTGCTGCGGTCAACTCTCCGATAACCCTCTCCTGATCGCGTGCAATATCCTCCTCGAAAATCGCGAAGAATACGTCCTCTTTATCACTGAAATTGTCGTAAAAAGCGCCTCGGGTCTTTCCTGCTTTCGCGGCAATGTCCTCAATTCGAGCCGACTCGAAGCCTTCCCGGGTAAAGATTTCCCGTGCGGCCTTCATCAGCTGCTGGCGCGTCACCACCGCGCGTTCCTGCTTGTGAGCTAAGGACTTCAAGGCGAAAACCTTCTCGCGCGACATTTTTATTGAATCAACAGCGAACCCTGGCGCGTCTGTTGAGAAATATACAGGTCTGTATCTTTTATGTACAGATTTGCTGATCGTGACGCGGAGGTCATCTGATGCAGCGCGCTCTTCCCCACCAGCAACATACTTTTCGTCTCTGGTTCTCATTTGCGGCTTCAAGCGCACTCATTCTCGTAGCGCCATTCGTCACAGGGTGTGCCACCACCCACGCCAGCACCGGCAATGCCCAACCCATGGCAATGCCCGTTTCAGTTGTCAAAGTCCGTCAGGCCGACATCCCACTGAATGGCGAATGGGTGGGTACACTCGATGGCTACGTGAATGCGCAGATTCAACCGCAAGTGAGCGGATACCTGATTCGGCAGAACTATCGCGAAGGCACTCCGGTTGCTAAAAACGAAGTGCTCTTTCAGATCGATCCCCGCCCGTTTCAAGCCGCGGTCGACCAGGCTGAAGCGGAGGTCGGTCGCGCGAAGGGCCAGCTTGCCCAGGCTGCAGCGCAGCAAGGTTTGACGCAGATCAATCTGAATCGCGACACTCCACTCGCCCAGGCGAGAGCGATCGCGCAAAGCCAGCTTGATAATGACAAGCAACAAGCCGCGCAAGCCGATGCGGGTGTCGCTGCGGCCAAAGCTGCGGTTGGCTCCGCCGAGGCGGCTCTTACGACCGCGAAGCTCAATCTCGGCTTCACCCAGGTACGCTCACTGATTGGCGGCGTGGCCGGGCAGGCAGCCACCCAGGTTGGGAATCTGGTGAGCCCACAATCCGTGCTGACCTCGGTTTCACAGCTCGATCCGATCAAGGTCTACTTCTCCATCAGTGACGCGGAATATCTCGCACTGACCTCGCGAGTACGTCAGGCGGGCGGCGATCTTCTCAGCAGCAAGTCCGATATTCCGCTGACGCTCACCCTTGCAGATGGAACTCCCTATCCACATAAAGGACGCATCGCGTTTGTCGATCGCCAGATGAATCAGCAAACCGGCGCCATCCGCATCGCCGCGTCATTTCCGAATCCTGGGAATGTGCTGCGCCCCGGCCAGTTTGGGCGCGTCTCAGCTGCGACCGAAATCCGGCACAGTGCGCTGCTCGTCCCGCAAGCGGCTGTCCAGGAGTTGCAGGGGATGGAGCAGATCTACGTTGCCGGTCCGGACAATCACGTTCACATCGTCAACGTGAAGCTTGGCCCCCAGTCGGGGACTGACTGGATCGTCGAGAACGGACTCAAGGCCGGCGATCGAGTAATCACCGATAACGTTCAGAAGCTGAAAGACGGCTCACCCATCAGCCCACACGAGGTTTCGGCAGAAGCTGCAGTCCTGACCTCCAACCCGACCGGCGGGAGGTAACCCGTGTCGAAATTTTTCATTCGTCGCCCTATCGTGGCGATTGTCATCGCTATTCTCACCGTGATCATCGGCATCGTTTCGATGCTAACGTTGCCTACATCCCAATATCCCGACATCGTTCCGCCCGAGATCATGGTGCAGGCCACCTATCCCGGCGCCGATGCGCGGACGTTGACACAAGCTGTGGCCACCCCGATCGAGCAGCAAATGAACGGCGTCGACAACATGCTGTATATGTATTCGGTCAACGCCAACAATGGCCAGGCAACGGTGTACGTTGATTTCGACGTCAAGACCAATCCGGATACCGATCAGGTGCTTTCGCAGCTTCGCGTATCGCAGGCGCAGGCGCAGTTGCCGGCTCAGGTAAACACTGCCGGAGTCACTGTGCAGAAATCGTTGACGTCGCCCTTGATGCTGGTTGGGCTTTCATCCCCCGACAGAAAATACAGCGTCGACTTCCTGACCAACTACGCGATTATCAACCTGCAGGATGAGCTGACGCGCGTCCCGGGCGTCGCCCGCATCCAGGTCTTCGGCGGACAATACGCGCTGCGCGTCTGGGTCAAGCCGGATCAGCTCGCGAAACTCGGCGTCACGGCCACCGATGTCATCAATGCGTTGCAAGTCCAGAACAACGTAAATCCTGCCGGGCAGATCGGTGGGGAACCTGTTCCGAACGGACAGCAATTCACGTTCACCGTGCGCACGCAGGGACGCCTCGTCACGCCGGAAGAATTCGGCAACATCGTCATCCGCGCCAACCCCGACGGCTCGATCCTGCATCTGCGCGATGTCGCGCGAGTGGAACTCGGCACGCAGACCTATAACCTGACCGCGCGCTACAACAATGCGCCTGCTGGCATTTTGGCCGTCTACCAGCTGCCCGGATCGAATGCGGTAAAGACAGCGGCCGCGGTTACAAAACGGCTGCAAGAGCTCTCCACTACCTTCCCTGCGGGAATGCGCTACGACATTCCTCTCGACACGACGAAGGCAGTCACCGCCGGCATCCACGAGATCGTCGTCACGGTGCTGATTGCGTTGGCGCTCGTCATCCTGGTGGTGTACATCTTCCTCCAGGGATGGCGCGCAACGCTGATCCCGCTGATGGCCGTACCGGTGTCGCTCATCGGCACGTTCACGATCTTTCCGCTGCTCGGGTTTTCCATCAATACTCTTTCCCTGTTCGGACTGGTCCTCGCCATTGGTCTCGTCGTCGATGACGCCATCATCGTGGTCGAGGCAGTTGAGCACCACATCGATGAAGGCATGACCCCTCGCGATGCAGCATTCAAAGCGATGGAAGAGGTCGGCGGCCCGGTGGTAGCAATCGCTCTGATTCTCGCAGCCGTATTCATCCCCACCGCTGCGATTCCGGGCATTACGGGACGCCTCTATCAGCAGTTCGCGATCACGATCGCTATCTCCGTGCTGATCTCTGCGTTCAATGCCCTCACTCTCAGCCCGGCCCTGGCGGCGGTCCTGCTGAAGCCGAAAGATACAACCCGGCGCGCCGGACCGCTGCGTCGCTTCTTCAACTGGTTCAACCGCATCTTCGGTCGAACCACTGAGAAGTACGTGTCCACCTCGGGAGTGCTGATTCACAAGTCCGGTCTCACCATGCTGGCTCTACTTGGGATCGCGGTTCTCGCTGTTTTCGTTGGTGGACGTCTGCCAACGGGCTTCCTGCCGCAGGAAGATCAAGGCTATCTGTTTGTCGCCATGCAGTTGCCCGACGCCGCATCGCTGCAAAGAACAGACTCCGCAGTGCAGCGCGTCTCCAAGGCTCTGCTCGAAACACCCGGGATCTCCGGCGTAGTAGGCGTTGACGGTTTCAGCCTGCTCACGCAAACCCAAAGTACAAACTCAGCCTTTTTCTTCGTCTCATTGAAGCCATGGGAGGTTCGCAAGAGCCGCGCCGAGCAGATCGAAGCGATCCAGGCGAGCGTGCAGCAGAAACTCGCGGGCGTGGGTGAAGGACTGGCCTTCTCGTTCCCCCCACCGCAGATTCCGGGCATCGGAACGTCCGGCGGCGTCACGATGATTCTTCAGGACCGCTCAGGAAACGACGACCCAACCTTCCTCACCAAAAATGTGTTTGGATTTCTAGGAGCAGTTTCGAAGCGTCCAGAAATCGCCGCTGCCATTCCGTCGTATCTTCCTGAGGTGCCGCAGCTCTATGCCGACGTCGATCGTGATAAAGCCTCGCAGCAGCAGGTGGAGCTGAGCTCGATCTACACCACTCTCCAGACTTTCATGGGCGGATACCTGGTGAACTACTTCAACCGCTTCGGCCGCCAATGGCAAACGTTCGTTGAAGCCGAAGGAGATTCGCGAACCAACATCCAGAACATCAATCAGTTCTATGTACGCAGCGCCAACGGGAGCCAAGTTCCCCTCGGATCGCTGGTGCACGTAAAGCAGATCACGGGGCCGGAATTCGTCCTGCGTTTCAATGAGTACAACGCTGCGCAGATCAACATTTCCGGCGCGCCAGGCTACAGTTCGGGACAGGTACGCGCGGCGCTGGAAGACGCGTTCCACCAGAGCATGCCTGCCGGAATGGGCTTCTCATACCAGGGCATGAGTTACCAGGAGCAGCGCGCCGCCGAAGGCGTTCCCGCATGGATGGTGTTTGGTCTCTCGCTGCTTTTCGTGTTTCTCATCCTCGCGGCGCTGTATGAGAGCTGGACACTACCGTTCAGCGTGTTGCTCAGCACCCCGGTCGCAATCCTGGGCGCCTACCTGGCACTCACGATGCGTTCGCTTGAAAACGACATCTTCGCCACGGTCGGCCTTATCATGCTGATCGGTCTGTCCGCGAAGAATGCAATCCTGATCGTTGAGTTTGCGGTGGCAAATTACCGCAAGGGTCAGAGCATCGCAGAATCTGCATTACAGGCGGCCCGGCTGCGCTTCCGTCCGATTGTGATGACAGCGTTCGCCTTCATCTTTGGCTGCTTGCCGCTGTGGACTGCCTCTGGCTCCGGAGCTGTATCCCGCCGCATTCTCGGAACCGTCGTCATTGGCGGCATGACACTGGCGACGGGGATTGGAATCCTCATGGTGCCGGTGACGTTCGCGGTTGTCGAGTACCTCTCGCACCGTTGGCGCAGCGGCGGTGCCGATACCACCATGGATTCAACCCATCCGCCGGATACGCGGGGCGCACAGGCTCCAGCGCTGGCACGGGAAGCGCAGGAGGGACAAGCATGACCGCATACATTTCGAAAACTCATCAAATTCTTGGATTGTCCTTCGCTCTCGCCCTGCTGCTCGCCGGCTGCAAGGTCGGGCCAAACTACGTGCGACCGCAGGTCACTGCGCCGCCCGCATATCGCGGAGCTGATAACTCTGTCGTCTCCAGCGCTGACCCGGAATCTCTCGGTGA
>Ga0157378_10005846_pt1 | contig 10781 bp, 6 predicted proteins | sample M65metaG_FD_115309 | JGI IMG/M metagenome (GOLD analysis project Ga0157378, IMG submission 115309) | Miscanthus rhizosphere microbial communities from Kellogg Biological Station, Michigan, USA - M6-5 metaG | ecosystem: Host-associated > Plants > Roots > Rhizosphere > Soil | place: USA: Michigan...
AGTCGGGGAGCAGGTCGCACCGCCTAACAGCCAGGCGAGCGGTACCAAACATTAGAGAGGTCTCCCACTTACTCAAGGAGAACTCCCGCTATCGCTCCGCTCTCTTTGGTCGCGTATCGGCCCTCGCTCTTCCTAGACGGAGATCAGGCCGCGGCGGGTGATGTGCGGTGTTACTGCCTGCGTCAGGCAGGAACTCGACGAGTTCTGACAGATCGTTGCGACGACAGTTCCTTCGGTTGTTCCACTCCTCCAGTTATGCTCGGCTTGACCCTTTAAGGATTTGACCACGATCCGCGCCGGCCGAGCCCGGGCGCCCCTCGCGCTGCCGCGGCTCGCCATGAGCCAGCTGAACGACCTGAGCGCGTAACGCCCGAGCAACGATCGGACGAGCCTTGCTGCGAAATCTGCGCAAGATGGTCCCCCCGGTCCTGGTGAACACGAGGGGTGCGGGCGACCTGCTCCCCGACTTTGCTCCACTCAGGATGAGAGGATCGGGGCAGTTGCCCGGTTAGGACCTGCCCCGAAAAACTAGACCGTTTCGAGGTTGAGGATTTCGCCTCCTGCGGCCTGGTTCAACTGCCACTGAGCCACGAACTCCCGAGGGGGAATGTCCCCAAGCGAGCTATGTGGCCGGTCCTCGTTGTAGTCGCGTTGCCACTCCAGGATCTTGCGCTGCGCGTCAGCGACCGAGAAGAACAACTCGACGTTGAGATGCTCATCCCGCAGACGCCCATTGAAGCTCTCGATGAACGGATTGTCCATGGGCTTGCCCGGCCGGCTGAAGACCAGCCGGATCCCGCGCTGGTAGGCCCAGGCGTCCGTGCGGCGCGAGTAGAACTCCGAGCCATTGTCGACAGTGATCACCGCCGGCGCGCCGCGCGCGCTCACCAGCTGCTCGAGCACGTCCACCACGCGTGCGCTCGTCAGGGAGACGTCGACCTCCACCGCCAGGCATTCTCGCGTGAAGACGTCCTCCACCGTTAGCAGCCGGATCCGCCGGCCGTCCTCGAGCCGGTCCGCCATGAAGTCCATGCACCACTGTTCATTCGGGCGACTCGGCCGCGTCGGGGCGACCCGAAGCTGACTCGCCCGCTTGTGTCGCCGCTTCACTCGCACCCCGAGCGCCGCCTCGCGGTACAGGCGATACGTCTTCTTCGCGTTGATCTGCCAGCCCTCTCGGCGGAGCAAGATGTGTAGGCGCCGGTAGCCGAAGCGCGGCCGCGCCGCCGCCAGCTCCCGCAATCGCATCCGCAGGGGCGTCACGTCCCGTCGCCGCGTGCGGTAGTAGAACGTCGCCCGGTGGCAGCCGATCACTGTGCAGGCCCGTCGCGCGCTCACGCGATACGCGCCGATCAGCTCGTGCGCGATCGCGCGCCGGCGCCCGGGCCTCAGACCTTTTTTTGCAGCACCTCCTGGAGCATCTGCTTGTCGAGGGTCAGGTCGGCGACGACCTGTTTGAGCCGGCGATTTTCCTCCTCGAGCTGGCGCACGCGCCGGAGCTCGGCGACCCCCATGCCGACATACCGCTTCTTCCAGGCGTAGAACGTCGCCTCGCTGACCCCGAGCTTGCGGCAGACTTCCGCGGCCGGCGTGCCCTGCTCGGCCTGGCGCAGCGCGTGGGCGACTTGCTGCTCGGTGAATCGGGGCTTCTTCATCGCGATCCTCCGTCTCGGTAGAGGACCGCAGGTCGGGTCACATCCTCAAGTCCAAAACGGTCCAGTTTCGTGGGGGCAGGTCCGGTGCGCACCGCCATCGGCAATCTACGGTCGATAAAGCATCGTGTCAGAACCCGACGTCAGGCTTTTCCCGACTAGCTAGACCGGCCCTTCTGCGGTAGATGTCCAGCCGTTCTAGACGCTGTAGACCCAGGGGGGTGCCATGCCCGGCTTCCGCCTAGCGAACCTGCTTGTTAACAAGGCGCTGGGTCAATGATGCGACCCGTTGGGCGGCGGGCCCGTGACTTCAACGCCATCGACGTAGGTGCACGTTGCGATGTGCAGTCTGCCCGCAGGCATGGGCAGTGGCGTCGAGATTCCAGTTTAAGTGGATGGGCTAACTATCGATCGGATTGACTGTCCGTTCACCGTCATGGCGCGGCACGAAAGGTGCCCAGCTAAGCTGGTGACGTCGTCCTCGACACTCGCAATGCCAAGGTTCGTTAATGGCGCGACCGCTGATCCTTGTAGTGGACGACCATGAAGGCGTACGGGATGCGCTTCGCCTCGTCCTAGAGCCGGAGTACGAGGTTCATGAGGCGGAGTGCGGAACAAGCGCGCTGAACTTTGTAGCGAAGCGCCTGCCGTCCGTCACCCTGCTCGACCTTCTGTTGCCAGATATCGACGGATTGGCCGTGCTCAAAGAACTCAATGCTCGAGCGCCGGACATGCCGGTCATTGTGCTAACGGCTGTGAGGACAGTGCGGGCCGCGGTTGCCGCAATGAAACTGGGTGCGCGGGACTACCTAAGCAAACCGTTCGACGAGGATGAACTGCGGTCGATCGTCCGCGGCTGCTTAGAGGAGGGTTCGCGTGCGGCCGCGAGAGAAGTACGGGAGACGGCCAGTCAGCGCTTACACCGGGTAATCGTTCTAAGCCGCGACGAGGGATGCCGGGCCACGCTCGATGTTGCCTTAAGAAGTGTCGTCACGGTCGAGACAACACAGGACTGGACGGATGCCAACCACTCACGACGATATGCGGTGCCCCCGTACGCCGTCATCGACACAGAGGCCCCGCCAGAGTCCATCCCGACGGACGTGCCACATTCGCAGACTCTCATATTGAGAAGGCGCGACGGGGCCTGGCCTCGGGAGGGTCATGCCGATAGCCTCGCTCCAATGTTCATTGAGGAGGTGATCAATGCGCTGCGGAGGGTGGCGTCTGTCAAAGAGATGCCGTCAATCAGTGCCGAGGTCGGGCGCTGCTTGGAATACCTTGCGGCTCGTTATGGCGACGACGTTTCTATCGAGGCTCTTGCGGAGGTTGCGCGAGTGCCGGTCCGTCGGTTTCCGCATGTCTTCCGCGCCGAGACAGGGCTCAGCGCGAAGGACTTCGCGCTCAAGGTGCGGATTGAGATCGCGCGCGTACTACTTGCGACCACAGAGGAGAAGGTAGCCACAATCGCACACGAGGTCGGCTGCTTTGATGCCTCTCATTTGTCTCGCCTCTTTTTAGAGCAGACCGGGCGCCGCCCGAGCTTCTATCGCCGTAAGAGGCGCTAGACGCAACCCGCAGGAGGAAACGGTCTTCCCAAGCCCGATGTAGTGTTTTGTACACGCGAAGTTCATTGACGCTCGACCGCCAGACACCTACCTTTCGCGATCGTTATGGCCGGACGAAGCCCATCGACCTCCACCACCACTACTCAGCGACCGCCCTCGCACATGTGGGGAAGCTGAGCCAGGCGTTCCGCGAGAGAGGCTCACAATGAGAAGGCTGGTGCTCCGCTGCGCGAGTGCGGTCGGCTTAGCTCTCGTCTGGGTTGTGATGTTCTGGGGCAGTGTTCGTGCCCAAGACAATCAGCCGCGCCCACTCGATATGATCGGGCCGTCTGAGGGGACGTTCGTGGCTACGTCTAATGGAGCCGCGACCTTTCGCATTCCAATCTTTGCGCCGCCGGGTAGGGCAGGCATCGAGCCGGCGCTTGAAGTGGTGTACAACAGCCGGACCCGCGACACCCTGCTGGGTCGGGGCTGGGCGCTTGACGGCCTACCTTCAATCGTCCGCTGCGGCGCGACCAAGGCTCAAGACGGGTTCGCAGGAACTGTGAGATTCGACGCGAACGATCGCTTCTGCATTAACGGCCAGCGACTGGTGGTCGTGAGTGGCGGCTACGGCTCCGATGGTTCTGAGTACCGGACGGAGATCGATGACTTCGTCCGATTCGTCTCGTACGGGGTGGCGGGAAGCGGTCCGGCGCTCTTCCGGGCATGGATGAAGTCGGGGCGAATGTTGGAGTTCGGCGGGACCGCGGACTCGAGGATCGAAGCCCCGGGCAAGCCGAGTGCCTATGCATGGGCACTGAACCGCGTCGTCGATACAAGCCAGAACTACATGACCGTCATGTACACCGAAAACAGTGATGATGGTGAGTTCCGACCGCTACGAGTTGACTACACAGGTAACGGCAGTGAAACGCTTCCAACGCGCCGAATTGACTTTCAGTACGCGCCCCGAATCCAGCCTTCCATCACCTACCTCGGGGGCTCGCGCATCCGACTGACAAGCCGGCTATCCCGGATTACGTCATCTGCAGACGGGGCGCTCGCCCGCCAGTACAACTTCGCCTACTTCCACGTTCCACCTCCACCGTGCGGCGCGCCCCCGCCTGGAGGGGGAAGCCCGTGCCCGCCTGGACGTGACACGGATCAACTGATCTCGATTGAGGAATGCGGTGACGGTCTGTGTTTGCCGAAATGGGGATTTGGTCAGACACCAACTTCCATCGGTCTGTCTCAGATCGCAGCGCTTAGTGCCGCGATGTGGTGGCGTGAAAGCGTCTGCAACTCGTACGTTGCTGACGTGAACGGCGACGGGCTTCTCGATGTTGTCCAGGTCAAACTCGCCACGAATGAGGCACGGGTCCTACTGGGTACGCCCTCAGGTGACTTCGTCTTGCAATGGACGAGTCCCACGACGAACGTGGATGGATTCGTGCGCAGCGGCAACTCTTACACGACCGTGCTCGGAGACATCGACGGCGACGGCAAGGCCGACATTGTTCAGATCGCAAAGACGTCCGTCGGAGGCTTCGTTCTGCTTAGCAACGGCGACGGGACGTTCCGTTCGGCGTGGACCATGCCGTCGAGCGGGGACGGAGCGCCTATCGCCAGCGCTGGCGTCGTATGGCTGCGGGATGTGAATGCGGATGGCCGCGCGGATCTGGTGATGATCCATTCGGTGAATCATCAAACCCGGACGCTGCTGTCTCGTGGAGACGGCACATTTACGACGGCATGGAACAGCCCACCGCTCGAAGCAAACCAGGGCTTCACATACTCGGCCTCGACAGCATTCTCGCATCTCGGAGACGTTAACGGCGACGGCATTCCCGATCTAATTCAGATTCGGACGTCTGTTTCTTTAGGTAGAGTGTCGTTCGGCGTCGGCGACGGCTCGTTTGTCACGGGCTGGATCAGCCCCTCCAGCCCGACAGCAGAAGGCTGGATTCGATCGTACAACGGGACACAAACGCACTTTGCGGACTTCAACGGAGACGGGCTGGTCGACATCATTCAGATCTACACGACAGCGGACCAGGCGTTCGTCTACCTCTCAAAGGGAGACGGTAGCTTTACTTCCGGCATTCCCACCCCGACTGATCCCAGCGCGAGCGGGTTTCTTCAGAGCGGAAACGACTGCCTCACTCTTACCGGCGACATCGACGGGGACGGCAAAGTCGATCTCATCCAAATAAGCAAAGCACAGAACCAGGCGCAGCTCTTTATCAGCCGCGGGGATGGGTCGTTTCTGACGGCGGGGCCTGTGGTGACCGGAATTGTGTCGAACGCGAACAGCGTGGAGAATCTATTCCATGACTTCGGAGGTGTAGGTAGTGCGCGACTGATGCAGATCTTCATCAACGCGGATACAGGGCATCGCGTGGTGAAGACGGGTGATGGCTCCGATGGGTTGCTGGGCTATGTGACGACTCCATTGTCACGGCGTATCGACATCGGGTGGGGATTCATCACGGATCCTGGTGTGCATACGCGGGGAGCCGGGTCAGTGTATCCGACAATTGATCGACCGGGACGCGGCGAGGCGGTGGTCAGGTCCACTCGATCTACTACTGGATTCGATCCTAACGAGTACACCGACATCCTCTATACGTACGGGGGTATGAAATACGATCTTCTGGGCCGCGGGAGCCTCGGATTCCTTTCGCAAACCATGAGCGAGCAGGCCCCGGGAGGCGTTAGCATCAAGACGTCATTTCAGCAGCTGTTCCCCGCGACCGGTGCTATCCAAGCAATAGAGACCTTCAATCAAGCCGGCGCGCTTGTGGCCAGTACAAGCCATCACTGGACGCACGTTCCGAGCGTTCCGCCCTTGGCGACACCGTATTTCCGACGGCTTGACCAGACGGACAATCAAGACTGTTTTGGCGGCGCGGGTTGCCGCCATATTGGTCAGCTGTTCCCTGTGTATGACGAGTACGGAAACCGAAAGGTGGTGTATAGCGAAGGGGATCTCTCGCTTGGGTTCGATGACCGGGAAGAACGAACGGACTGGGCGGTCGATGTCGCAACATGGCTTCATCGACCGAGCCACATTACCGTCTATGGGCCGGGGCAGGATCTACTTCGCGAGCGGTGGATTCTGTACGATGATCTTCCCCTCGGTCAGTTGGGCGCGCGCGGACTCCCGACTCGGATTGAGTCGCGTTTAAAGGGGGGGCTGTTCACGGCGGGGAATGCCGTTATCACTCGGGCCTACGATTCCGCCTTCGGTAATCTTCAGAGCGAAACAGACACGCGTGGCTGCGTCACCACGATCGAACAGTATGATCTGACCCACCAGACATTTCCGGAGACTGTTGCCAAGTGCTTGTCGCACACGAGACGGTTCACCTTCGACGCCCGATGGGGCAAACTGTCGACCGCCAGAGACGAAAATGGCCAGCTCACGACGCACCAGTATGACCCGGTTGGGCGGCTGGTGAAGATCATGGGCCCGCTCGACACGGCATCCCTGTACGGTTCTGTTGCCTTTGAGTATCTCGCTCTCGGGACTCCGTCGCAGCGTGTGATCACGAGACGCACTGAGCAGCATGGGACGGCGAACGCGCGGTGGACCGAAGAGTACTTCGACAAGTTGGGGCGTGTGCGTCGCGTTCTGAGGGAGGGCCCTGCGGGTGAAGTCATCGAGACCACTACCGCCTACGACGCCCGAGGATTGGTATCAAGTGTCTCGGTTCCACACTTCACGACCGAGAGCGTGCCGCTCATCACCTTCAGTTACGATGATCTGGGGCGGGTAAAGAAGACCGTGAAGCCCGACGGGACTTTCGTGAAAACGGACTACCTTGGCGCGCGGAGGACGGTCACCGACGAGCGGGGGAAGGTCAAGCACTACGATCTGGACGGGTTCGATCGCGTGATCCGCGTAGAGGAAGTGAACGACGAGGAGTCATATCAGACAATCTATACCTACGATGGCGCGGGCGCCCTCGTGCGCATGGAAAACCAGCAAGGGGCCATCCATGCGACGGTGTTCGATCGCGACTATCTTGGTCGACCGTTCCAGATTGTCGACCCAAACAGCGGACACTGGTCGTTCGACTTCGATGCGAGCGGCGATCTCAAATCTCAGACCGACGCCAAAGGCCAGACTCTGAGTTGGGAATATGACCTGCACGGGCGGCCGACGAAGAAGAAAGATCCAAACCTCACGCTGGTTCAGTGGGAGTACGACGACCGAACGGTTCCGTATTCAATCGGACGCTTGACCAAAGTGAGCGATGGAGCAGCGATCACTTCCTTTCGATATGATGAACTCGGGATTGACCAGTTGGGCGTTGTTACGCAGACACAGCGTGTCTTGGATGGCGTGACGTATACCTCCTCGCACCGCTATGACGCCTTTGGGCGGCCGACCCGAGTCGTCTTTCCAGACAGTGATACCGTCGACTACACGTTCAATCCGGCCGGCGGGATCGCGACCGTTCGCGACGGCATCTCCGGGGCGGTCTACATCTCTGCCATCGACTACAACGCACGGGGCCAGAGAAAGCGTGTCCAGTTCAGTAATGGCGTGACATCGACGCTGACATACTTCGACGACACAGCGCCCACGTTTTATCTCAAAACGGTCGTGAGTGTCGGCCCCTCAGGGGAGCTGCAGAACCTGGCATACGAGTACGATCCGGCAGGCAATGTGCGGGATATTGCCGATGCAACTCCGGGAGGCACCGCGAGCCGCCACTACGAATACGATGCGCTCAATCGCCTGAAGAGCGCCAGCGGGACGTTCGATGGATCTCCGGAACTATACCGCTACGACGGTGTCGGCAACTTCTTCGAGAAGGCTGGCGTCGTGTACACGTACAGCGATCCGCTACACCCCTCGGCCGTTACGGGCCGGACGGACGGGTTAACGTACTGGTATGACGACAACGGGAACATGCGGCGTGTGGAACCAGGCCGGACGTACGAGTGGGACGTCGAAAACCGGCTGCGGGCTGTGATTCCCGACTCCGGGCCCGCGGTAACGTTTGCTTATGACTACACTGGCGAGCGGCTGAAGAAGACCGTGACCGGCGGCGGTACAGTAAGATACCCGTTGCCAGGTTATGAAGTCGGCGAGGACGGCACGATCTCGAAATACTTCGCTGGTGTGAGAAAGCGCTCCGATGGCACCGTCGTCTTTTTCCAGAACGATCACCTTGAGGGCGTCTACATCATTACCGATGATGGCGGCGCTTTGCGTCAGCGCACTGAGTATGGCCCGTGGGGCGAGGTGGTACGCGAGGACGGCGTTGTAGAGCTGACCCGCGGGTTTACCGGACAGCACATCGATTCCGAGACGTCGCTGATGTACTACGGTGCGCGGTACTACGATGCGGTTCTCGGACGTTTCATCAGCCCTGATCCGATTGTCGGCGACATCGATGACCCTCAAAGCTGGAATCCTTACAGCTACGTCGTTAACCGCCCGACCCTGCTCACGGACCCGACGGGAATGTTCGGGTGCGGTGTCAGTGGATGGGCGCTGTTGCCAAGCCAACAGAGGCCGGACCAGGGGCTATACGATCGTACCGCGCAGTCCTTGGGGGACATCGTAGCCCCTCAGCCGTTCAAGCGATGGTCGCCAGTGGATATTGCCAAGGAGCAAGCGTACGGTGACGCGGCCCGCGTGGCGAGGAACCCAGAGCCGACAGCCTCGAGCTTTCCGCTGGTAGACCGCATCAATTCCGCGCACAGCTTCCAACAGGCGACCGACTTGGCCGGCGCGCTCCAACACGGTGGCGGAGCTCGCTCGATTTCCAGCGACGTCAGTCGCGGCGAACCCACACCGTTCACCTTCGGAGGGACGTTTGGGTTCTCCGGCTTTGCCGGTCTTGGGTTCGGAGTGGCCGGTACGTTTTCAGGTTCTGGGGGACTGGCGTTCGGACGGGATTCCATCAACGCGGGAGGGGCAGTAACGGGTGGGGGAATAATCGGAGGCTTTGGTAAGGGGTTCGCAGTCCCGGAAGGCCGTGCGACGGGTTTCGTACTCGGTCTTGCGGGCTCAAAGCTGGGTCCCGGGTTCTTCCTTTCGAATGCAAATGCGTTTGCTGACTTCAAAGGCACTGCAACAACGACCACGTTGGCGATCGGAGTAGTTGGAGTGCAAATAGATAAAAGTGGCGGCACTTTTGCGATCAGCCTATCTCCAGCGCTAGGGGTTGGCGTGGCACAGTTCAAAACGGTAACGCCTGCCACAGGTGACAGAGTTATTGTGGGACCGCTCGACAGTTCACAGGCCCCTCGCTCACAATCCTCTCAGTCGAGGCCTCTCTCTAGGAGGGCGAACTAGTATGCGCGCGGGCCTCCGAGTCGTTCTCGGTGTGTATTGTATTTTCATCGGCCTGATAACTGGCTGGCTGGCGTGGAGACAGACGCTCGCGGAGTCTGGTGGGAGCGTGGCATTGCTCGTCGCAACTGCGATTCTTGGGGGCCTCGGTTCTATGCTTGCGGTCCCTCCTGCGCTTGCGCCCCGATGGTTACGACGGAGTAGCCCGCCGCTGCCTGGTTCCGCTGCACGCACTAGCTTCATCGTCTTGTCTTTGTTCGCCGTTATTGTGACGGTAGCTGGAGGAACTTTCATTCATCGGAAAATTCCGGTTATTTCGGCCGAAGGCGTGGCGGGTGTCGCGCCCGACGGTCGATTGGCCGTTATCGATCACGGCGCAGTTGTTCGGTACATCAGCGAGCAGGAGTATCGAGCGCTGCAGGCCTCTGGACTTGCCGCCATCGCGACCGTCGCGAATGCCTTACTAACTGTATTTCTCGTCGCGATCGCCACGCGCTTTGCGCTGACGCGGTCCACGCCGGGTGTCTCTAGCACCCCTCACTGAGACGTGACTATCCCCGGGGGAGGCGAAACACCCCCAGTGGTCGATTCCGGTCCACCCGGCGAAGTCTAGTTCCAAACGATCTAAGGGACGGGGAAGCTTACGAACCGGTGCCGCAAATCGCTTTCTATAGAACTCGACCCGTGTCAATCCGCGCGGTGGCAAGGGTCACTGGTAACTGTGCCGTAACTACGCAAGCGGAGTAGCGACGGCCCCGCCCTCTCAAGGCCGTAGCACGTAAGGGCTCGTAAGACGTCCCGGAGCGGCTACGTTCAAGGCTTTGGTATCATGATCGGCGACCGCTCCGCCATGAAGCTCTCGGCCAAATTCGCCCGACAAGAGACCGAACAGGAGCGCCTGGCGCGTATTACGCGAAGACGCGTCTCAACTGCCCGAGCCGAAGCGATCCGGCGAATGTTGAGCATTTCGGAGCTGCCGGCCAAGTCAATGCATCAAGCAAGAAGGGCAGCAGTCCGGGGCGGGCAGCTTCTCTGTCCTGACTGCGACCGCGTCTTTGCCTTACCGATGCATCTAGGGCGGCACAGAAAGACCAAGCACGGAGACGCGGCCGCCTAAGAACGAAGCGACCCTTCCCGAATTTTAGCCTCGCCCGTTACAGCGTTTGGTCAACACCGCCCAACTCTGCAATAGCGTTACGAAAGCGCGTGGCGGACCGTAAACGCGGGTGCGGCAACCCTTCAATAGGGGACTCTCTGCGAAACCGG
>Ga0157378_10005848_pt1 | contig 10780 bp, 12 predicted proteins | sample M65metaG_FD_115309 | JGI IMG/M metagenome (GOLD analysis project Ga0157378, IMG submission 115309) | Miscanthus rhizosphere microbial communities from Kellogg Biological Station, Michigan, USA - M6-5 metaG | ecosystem: Host-associated > Plants > Roots > Rhizosphere > Soil | place: USA: Michigan...
GCTTCGCGACAACCTCGGCATGATCGCAAAGAGCAGTGACGTGGAAGTCCTCGCACAAACCGTCGCAGACAACGGCGGCGTTTACTTCGTCCCGGCGTTCAGCGGGCTGTACGCGCCCTACTGGAAGGACTCGGCTCGCGGCGTGATCGCGGGCCTGACGCGCTACGCCAACAAGGGGCACCTGGCCCGCGCCGTGCTCGAAGCAACCGCGTATCAAACCCGCGATGTTGTCGAGGCCATGGAAAAAGACGCCGGAATCAAATTGAAAGGTGTTCGCGTGGACGGAGGCATGGTCGGCAACGAATTGCTCATGCAGTTTCAGTCCGATATTTTGAACCGCGAAGTCGTGCGGCCCGTGGTGCAGGAGACAACCGCGCTTGGCGCCGCTTATGCCGCAGGACTCGCCACCGGATTTTTCTCCGGAACGGCGGAGTTGCGGGCGAAATGGAAATCCGATCGCGTCTGGAAACCGAAAATGGATAGCGCCAGACGGGACAATTTCTATCGAAGCTGGAAAAAAGCTGTGACCCGGTCATTCGACTGGACCGAAAACTGACGGAGGAAACCGCATGCACTCGGCCTGGCTCGGCGAATTTCTCGGCACGATGATTCTTATCCTGCTTGGCAACGGCGTGGTGGCTGGCGTGTTACTGAAAAAATCGAAGGCGGAAGCCAGCGGCTGGATGGTCATCACCGCAGGCTGGGCGTTCGCGGTGATGGCCGGCGTGTTCACGGCGATCGCTTGCGGTAGCAGCCGCGCACAACTGAATCCAGCGGTAACTCTGGGATTCGCCGTGCGCGGCGGAGCTTTCCATGAAGTCCTGCCGTTTTTCTCGGCGCAGGTGCTGGGTGCGATGGCAGGTGCCGCACTGGTCTGGCTGCACTATTTTCCGCACTGGCGCGAAACGGCCGACTCTGGCGCCAAACTCGCGTGTTTCTGTACTGCGCCGGCCATTCGAAGCGTTTTTCTGAACTTTCTGAGTGAACTTATCGGCACCTTCGTTCTGGTATTCGTGGTCGGCGCAATTTTCTCTAAAGCGGTGTCGGCAAGCGGACCGGCCAGCGCTCTCGGGCCATACCTCGTCGGCAGCCTGGTTTGGGGAATCGGCCTGTCCCTCGGCGGCACGACCGGCTACGCGATCAATCCCGCGCGCGACTTCGGCCCGCGCCTGGCGCACGCGATTCTTCCGATAGCAGGAAAAGGCGGCGCGGATTGGAGTTACTCTCCCATTCCGGTCCTGGGACCCCTTGCCGGCGGCGCGTTGGCCGGCTTCGCGCTGCGGCTCCTGCAAATCTGAAACAAACGTAACCGATGAGCGCCACTCGCGCAGTCATCCTCGCTGCAGCACAGAACAAATGGCTCAAGGAAAGAGCCAGCCGCTACTCCTTCGTTCGCAGGAGCGTTTCCCGATTCATGCCCGGCGAAACCCTGGACGATGCCATCGCCGCGGCACACCAACTCCGCAGCCGGGCTTTGGGAACCGCTTTCACGCACCTCGGGGAAAACATAGCGGAAGCCAGCGAAGCCGAAGGCGTGGTGGCCCATTACCTGCAAGTCCTCGAGCGAATTCGCGCAGAAACTCTCCCGACCGAAATCTCGGTCAAGCCCACGCAGCTGGGACTGGATCTTTCTGAAAACCTATGCGAACAAAACCTTCGTCGCTTGGCAGCCGAAGATCCCGGACGAACGTTATGGATCGACATGGAATCGAGCCCATACGTCGAATCGACGCTAAGGCTGTACCGCCGCGTTCGGGCCGACCATCCCAACTGTGGCGTGTGCCTGCAGGCTTACCTGCACAGAACGCCGCGCGACATCGAAGCGCTTCTGCCGCTGAAGCCAAGCATCCGCCTGGTGAAAGGCGCTTACCGCGAACTGCCTGAAATCGCAGCTCAGCAGAAATCCGAAATCGACTCTCGATACCTCGAGTTGGCTCGCGCCCTTTTGACCAGTCAAACCAGCGGCAATGTGCAGAGAGCCATTCTGGCGACTCACGATCCGCGCTTGCTTGAACAGATCACTACTTTCGCGGCTCAGCAAGGAATGGGACGGCAGCAAGTCGAAGTGCAAATGCTTTACGGCATCCAACGCGCTTTGCAGGAAAAGCTGGCCGGCGAAGGCTGGAAGTCGAGCGTACTCGTGGCGTACGGAACGCATTGGTACGCCTGGTTCATGCGCCGATTAGCCGAGCGCCCGGCTAATCTCTGGTTGGTTTTCAGAAATATCGCGGCGGGATAAGGACTGGTTTATGGCCGAAACAGAGCGCTTATCGGATCGAAGTGATCTCGAGCGCATCGCCTACCTGAGTTCCGGTTCGATAAATGGTGTGAGCCGGCAGCTCCAGCACGCTGGTGGCCTTCAGGGAAACCTTGGAAATGCGGAACGGCCGAAAATGCTCCTCGACGTGGACCACTTTCTTTTCCTTATTCAGAAAGACCAGGTCGATCGGAAAAAGCATGCCGATGGAGTGCACGCCTCTCGAAGGAATAATCCACAGACCACGTCCGAGCTTGGCCCAGCGCTTGGTCTTCCCCAGCAGCCCGATAAGGCGGCGGAAGTAATTGTCCGCAACCACCGCCTCCGTGGCCACAAAGGTTTCTCGGGTTTTGTTGTACACGTACACGTATCTGGTGTAATTGCCGTTACTGCCCGCCATTTTTTCTCCGTAACCAAATCAGACCGACGCCAGCAGACTTGCGGCTGCCCCTCGTCGCCGAATCCCAAGCCCTAGTCGATCGACTGGCGCTTGCGCCGCCATATGATAATGCCGAGCACGACGAGAGCCAGAACTCCCGCCACGATCCGGATCAAAGTAACGTTGTCCATGTTTCGCTCCTTTTTGATTTCACGTTCACCGGCGCGTTAAGCAACCGGAATGTCCGCCCGGGATCGCTCATTTGCCACCAAAGGCTGGGCCAAGTGTGCGCATCATCGTAATAATGGCGGGGCCTAAAATCACCACCATCAGCGCCGGGAAAATGAAAAACACCAGTGGCGGGACCATTTTCACGCTCGTTTTGGCGCTCATTTCCTCGGCCCGCTGGCGACGCTTCAACCGCATGTCGTCTGAAAACACGCGCAGCGATTGCGCAACGCTTGTGCCGAAACGCTCGGTCTGGATCAACATCGCCACCAGCGCCTTGATGTCGGCAAGACCAGTGCGTTCAGACAATTCCCGTAGCGAGTCGAGACGACTCTTGCCTACTCGCATTTGCATATTCACAAACTGCAGTTCCTCGCTCAGCACCTCGTGCGAAATCCTCATATCCTGGGACACCCTGAGCAGGGCTTGATCCAGCCCCAGCCCGGCCTCGACGCAGATCACTAACAGGTCCAGGGCGTCAGGCAATGCCTTGCGAAGCTTATGCTGACGGCTGCTGACTCTCCAGCTGAGCCACATGTCGGGGAGCAAAATTCCAAGACCGAGAGCAACTATGGGAACCAGGATAATGTTGAACCGGTAGGCACCGGAAAAGTACATTCCAGTGAGCGTAAGAATCGGGAACAGGACCCTAACACCGCGCATCGCCAGGAGCGCTTCCGGGCTGCGGTACCCCGCTCGAATCATCAGCTTCTGCACGCGAGAAGCGTTCGCCGTTGTGGGGGGGGCCGGGAATAGTTTGCCAACGTTGGCCAATGTATCGCGAACGCGTTCCTTCTGTCGTTCCGCGAATTTCTGTTCCTCCTGAGCAGGAGCTGATACGCCAGCAATGCGAGCAAGGCGCGTGGCAATGCTCACTTCGCCGGGAGTCAACGCATAGAAAAGTGCGACTACGACGCCAACGGTCGCTAAGAACGTCAAGATTGTAAGCAGCCAGATCACGGAATACCTTCCTTCCTAGACCTCGAAGTGAATGATCTTCCACAGGATGGCCGCGCCGATAATCTGCATAACTGCGGCCGTCGCGAGCATCACCGGACCTTTCGGATCTGTAAAAAGAATGCCGACATAATGTGGGTTTAAGACGCTTAAGACTCCGAGCATAGCAATCGGCAGCGCAATCAAAATGCCGGCAGTGAGGCGTCCTTGAGCAGTCTTGACCTGCACATCACGGTAGATGCGGAAGCGTTCCCGAATCACACGCGACAGACCGTCCAGAATTTCAGCTAGATTGCCGCCCGTTTCTTTTTGAATCATCAGAGCCGTGACGAAAAACTTCACGTCAATGATGGGCACACGATCAGAAAGATTCAGCAGAGCATCCCGAAGCGGCAGGCCGAAGTTTTGCTCTTCGAACGCTGTGCGGAATTCTCCTGCCAACGGCTCTGCGCACTCCTTGGAAATCATTTCTAGACCGGTCGTAAAGGCATGGCCCGCTCTCACGGCGCGTCCCAACAAATCGAGGGCCTCAGGAAGGTGTTCTTCAAATTTGCGCAATCGCCGCTTGCGCTTGATCACAACCACCACAAAGGGAATCAGTGCGGCCACAATTCCAATTGAAGCCGAAACGACGAGTTGAGGCAGAAAGTAACCGGCGATGAGGTACCCGCCAAGTCCGAGCACTGCGCTAAGCAGCAGAATTTTGGCCGGCTTGGCGGTCATGCCCGCTTGCAGAATGTAATCCTGTAACTTGGTGGACCAGGACCATTGCAGCATCAACCGGTGCACCCAGGGCACGCTGCTCATCATTTCGTCGCGCACCAGCTTCAGGCTCACGTTAACGTCACCGCCGCGCCGCTCCGCCTTGTGCACGGCACTCATGCGTTTGCGTACCTGCTCCTGGGCCTGATCTCCGCCCGCAAAGACCCACACGCCCAGGAACAGCACGACTACAACCAGGAAAGTGAGAATGGCAATCAGCAAGCCCATTACGGCCCCCTCAGCGAATCGGCGCTGCTTCAAACATATTCATCGGCAAGTGAATGCCGGAAACCATAAGGCGTTCGGCGAACTTCGGGCGGACCCCGGTGGCAATGAAGTCACCTAGGACTTCGCCGTTTTCCTTGATGCCGCGCTTACGGAAGATGAAGATGTCCTGCATCGTCACCACGCTGCCTTCCATGCCGGTGATTTCCGCAACGCTGATGATCTTGCGTGTTCCGTCGCTGTGGCGGCTGACCTGGACCACCACGTCAAGCGCTGAAGCAATCTGACGCCGGATGGCGCTTTCCGGAATGTTCAGATTGGCCATGGCCACCATCGTCTCCAGGCGGCTCAGCGCGTCACGCGGGGTGTTGGCGTGAATTGTTGTGAGCGAGCCGTCGTGACCGGTGTTCATGGCCTGAAGCATGTCCAGGGCTTCTTCGCCGCGCACCTCACCCACGATGATGCGGTCCGGGCGCATACGCAGACAGTTGATTACCAGCTGTCGCTGTGCCACCTGGCCCTTGCCTTCGATGTTCGGCGGGCGGGTTTCCAACCGGACCACGTGCTCCTGGTTCAGCTGCAATTCGGCCGCATCTTCGATGGTGACAATGCGTTCCTTGTTCGAAATGTGCGAAGACAGCACGTTGAGAAACGTGGTCTTACCTGCACCAGTTCCCCCAGAGATCAGGATGTTCAGCCGCGCCTTCACGCAGCCGCGCAGCAGATCCAGCATGGGCGGCGTTAGCGACCGATTGTGAATCAAATCTTCCGCGGTCAGGCGTTCACGGCCGAAACGCCGAATCGAAAGACACGGGCCATCGACCGAAAGCGGCGGGATAATGGCATTAACGCGCGAACCGTCCTTTAAGCGAGCGTCCACCATCGGCGATGATTCGTCCACGCGACGTCCGATCGCCGAAACGATTCGGTCGATAATAGACATCAGGTGCACGTCGTCGCGAAATTGCACGCTGGTTTGTTCCAGCAGGCCCTTGCGCTCCACATAGACCCGCTTCCAGGTGTTGACCAGAATGTCCGAAACAGTAGAATCGGCCAGCAACGGCTCCAGGGGGCCCAGACCGAAGACTTCGTCCAGAACCTCCTGGACCATCCGTTCACGCTCCTGTAGGTTCATGGGAGCGGACTCGCCGTGAACTATACCCTCCAAAATCTGGCTAACTTCGCGGCGTACGTCTTCGCGATTGACTTCCGTTAGCTTGTCTAGGTTCAGCTTCTGAATCAGCTTGCGATGAATCGCGGCTTTGACGGACGCAAAGTCCGTGCGCACTGCATTGGTCACAATCGGTGACATGGACTACCTCATTTCTTCGTCGGAAACGAGAACAGGCCGGACAGGGGGCTCTTCTTCTCAGTGACCGAGGTGTCAATTCCAACCAGCTGGCCCGCAATCTGGCGATAGCGGCTGCTTAAAACGTTGTTGTGATTCTCCAGGATAGGCGTGCCCAGGTTCACGGCCTGACTGGCTTTGCGGAAATCGTTCGGCAAGCTTGCAAATATGGGGCGGTTGATATCCTTCTGGATGCTCTTCAGAACTTCGTCGTCGCCCTTGTGCCAGCGGTTGATGATAATGCGCGCGCGATCCTGAGGAATTCCAAAACCCTTCAGGGCCAGAAGCCTGCGCTCCAGGGTCCACAAGGAAGGCACGTTCGCTTCTGCCACGATCAAAATCATGCGCGCCATTCGCAGGATCGTCACCCACTCCGTGGAAAACTGCGCGCCCATGTCGAGCAGCACCACGTCGAACGCATTCTGAGTAACATTCACCAGGCGGTCTAACACGCCCACATCGATCGATTGCCACTCTTCCGGTTGTGTAGCGCCGCCCAACACCTCGAGTTTGGTCTTGTGATGCGTCAATAGACCCGCCAGAAAATGGCTGTCGAGCCGGTCCAGGCTGTCCACCGCGTCACGGATGCCGAATTTTGGGTGCAAGTCGAGCAGCAGATGCACGTTGCCCAGCGGACGCGCAAAGTCGAGCAGCACCGTGCGCTTGCGCGCAAACGTCGCGAGCTGCACACCCAGATTCACCGCGACCGTTGTGGTGCCGACGCCGCCCTTCGCGCCCATGATGACGATCAGTTTGTCCTGCGACGGAAATTCCTTGATGTTTTGGTCTTGCGAGATGCGCAGCAGTAAGTCTTTGAGCGATTCTGGCTGCACCGGCTTGCCGAGAAAGTCCTGCACACCGCTCCGCATAGCTTCCAGTAGGAGGCTCGGCTGTGGTGGCACTGCCGCCGAACAGGCGATCAGCTTGACGGTCGGACGCACCCGGCGCAGTTGATTCGCAAACGCAAAAAACGGTTCTGGCTCGCGCGCCAGGTCGAGAAACACGACATCAGGCATCTGTTCCGCGGAGTCAGGCAGGCGCTCGCTCGGAATCGTCCATTGCACAACCGTCGAAACGAGCCCGGTTTGTTCCAGCCCAGCCAGCAGCTGTCCCGAAGTTGTCAAATCACTACTGACGATGGCTGCCGTCAACATTTACCCGAGGACCGTTCACTTTCCTTAAAAACGAGCTTACCAGTTTAAAGGTCAAATAACGCTCAGTTACTTCGTGCCAGGCACCTTCGGCTGCGCAGGCGCTGTTTGATCCATGAAAGGCTCGCTGAAGGTCGGTCCCGGCGGAACCTGGTCGGGATTGAGCGGCCGTACGATGTGCGGCGTCACGATCACCAGCAGCTCGGTCTTGCTCTTGTTGAACGACTTGCTCTGGAACAGCTTGCCGAGCACTGGAATATCCCCGAGACCCGGTATTTTACTCAGGACCTCGGTCACGCGGTTATCCGCCAGGCCTGCGATCGCAAAAGTTTGTCCATCCGCCAGAGCCATCTCCGATTCGGCGCGGCGTGTGGAGAGCGCCGGCAAGGTGAATCCACTTATAACGACAGCGTTCGAGAAGTCCAACGAACTCACTTCCGGCTTCACTTTCAGGTGAATATTCCCATCCGGTAGCAGAACGGGCGTGAAACTCAGGCGGATTCCGAACTCCTTGAACTGAATGGTGACTGAGTTGCCGTTTCCCGTGCCTACGCTTTGAATCGTGGGATAGGGAAACTCGCCGCCGGCCAGAAAGCTCGCCTCTTTCCCGGATTCCGTCATCAGGTTCGGCTCCGCCAGGATCTGAAGCAGGTTTCTCGACTGTAAAGCCTGAATCGTCACCCCCAGGTGTATGCTGGGATTGAAAAGAAAAATGTTCAGCGGAGTGGTTTGCGGTGCCGTCACTTGAAAACCAGTCCCAATCGGGCCGCCAGCTCTGAGGGGGAATAGGTCCGAGATATTCCATGTGCCGCTACTGCCAAACTGCCCTGTCGTCGTAGCGCCGATCGTCTTGCCGACGCCCGTAGAAAGGAAATTGAAGCCCAGCTGAGTGACTGCCGACCGGTCCACTTCCGCAAACCGCACCTGCAGCAGAATCTCCCCTGTCACTGGCGGAGGTACTTCCATCATGCTGGTTACTTTCGGCGTGGCGCCTTTGACCACTTCCAGGATCTTATCTGCTACGGCGGACGAGGAAATTTTTCCAGACAGAATAACGAAGTCCTTGGAGGTATCAATGTGTACGTTTTCCGTAGGAAACACTTCGTGAATTTTCTGGCTTAGACCGAGTACGTCAATGTCCACCGATACTTCGAACGCCTGGCTCTGGTCAGTTTCGTCCCAAACCAGCAGCGAAACACCGCCTGGCTTTTTGCCGTTGACCAGAACCTGCGTCGGGCTGACGACAAGAGCTTCTGCAATATCCGGATCCGCGAGCGAAACGCGCTTGATGCGCGAGGGCGATGTAATGACCAGCGAGCGGCCGACCAATAGGTGCAGCGCCTGGGGCTCGGAAGATTCCGCCTGATTGGCTGCGGGCGTTGGTTCCTGCGCGGCGGGTACCGCCGCCGGCGCGCTTGCCGGCGCCTGAGATCCTGCAGGCGACCCTTGCGCGGGAGCTGGTGGGTTCTGTGCCGCCGCGCTCGCCACCATGAGCGCTGTAGCGCAGCACGCCGCACTCAAGATCATCTTTCGCGAAAAAAGCAACATGTTCGTCACCTGTAGGTTTTTATTCATAAATTCCTATTGCTGTGCCGTACCGCCTGCTGGAAACGATTTGTTCTCTCGCTTGTTCCCGGTGATCACTTCAATCACGTACGGCGCAGGAGCCGCCGGCGCCGCCCTCTTACCGGCGAATTTGGGCCGCTCCGGTTGAGTCACGGCGCCCGATGGCGAAAACAGCGCCGCCTGCATCACCGCCTTGGGCTCGATTTTCTTGATGTCGACGGTATTGCGTAAAGCCAGCTGGATTTTCCCTTCCGTACTGGCCATGGCCAGTTTCGTGGCGTCATCCGGGCTGACGAGCAGCGTGATCACCGCCACCGTCTGGGGCTTCCCATCGCGGTCCTGTTCTATCTTTTGGCCTGCCGCCAGGACGCGCACGTTTTCCAAAATAGTCCGGGTAATGTTGTCGGCGCCAGCCGAACCGCCTCCCACCGCCCGGCCAGTCACCAATACATCTACCGAAGTGCCCGGAGTCACGAAACCCGCCACGCTGACCACGTCATTCACTCCCACGGATAGTGCGCGCATACCTTCTGGAATCGTTGCTGAAAGACCGGCTCCGGCCTCTTTCGGCGCCAGCTTGGCCTCCAGCACCGGCTCGTTTTCCGCCAGCGGCGTGATGATGGCGCGGCTCATGACCTCGTCTACTCGGGAATGCATCCCGGCAAGCCTCTGATTTGCCGGCCACTGGATCACGCGCGTGTTCGACGCATCGAGCCGCGCTCCGATCTGCAATGGAACGGCCGCCACGATCAGCGGCTCACTTTCTGTCGTCGGCTTCACCGTGGAAACCTTCTGAAACTGTTTGTACACAAAGCTGCTCAGCAGGAAAGCCACCACCAACGCGACGACCAGCCCGATCAGCAGACGATTGGTATTCATTAGCTATTTCTCCCAACTTCAGGAAACTTGGTTAAACTGAGTCCCGCTAAATATTCAAAATATGTGCTTCCAAGTCGGCCAGTACGCGATGCAAAAGCACGCAATCGTCGCCGCCGCCACCGCCACTCCGAACGGCAGCTTCAACAGGCCCGGATTATCCAGGGATATGTTTGGATTCTTCACGAGTCCGAAGGCAATGAATCCTTTCAGCAAAGTCCACAGATTCCGCAGCGTCTCGGTTACGCGGTCGGCGCGAATCATCTGCGCCACGGCCATAAATCCCGCCACGAAAATGCTTCCAAACAGCACCACCAGAAAAATCTGCCAGCCCACCAGCGCGCCAACCGCTCCCATCAATTTCCAGTCGCCGGCTCCAATCGCTCGCAAGTAAACCAGCGGCAGCAGTAGAGCGAGCGCCAATCCCATTCCTGCCATCGAGAAGCCGGCTCCGTGCCAGCCTTGAAGAACGCTGTGCAGCGTAATGCCCGCAACCACACCGGGCACCGTTAACCAATTAGGGATCCGCCGCGACCTCCAGTCCCAGACTGCCGCTACGCACGTCAGCGCCAGCGTCAGCATCCAAACTGTGGTTCGGGAATCCATTCGTCTGTTCGTCTTTCCTATTCCGTTTCTCTACTTTGCTTGGTGTGCTCTGCTTCCGTTCTAATAGTACTTAACACCGGTAAACAACCGCCGGAACTTTCCGGCGGTTGTTACCAAGTGGTCTCCAGCATGGGTGATCGGGCAGCAGATCAGGTAGCAGCACTCGACAGCGAGCTGGCGCCTTGACTGAACACGGCATTAATCGCCACGCCCAGGTTGCTCATCACCGCAATAGCCGCGAGGGCGATCAGAACCAACAGCAACGCGTACTCTGTCAGATCCTGGCCTTCCTCTTCCTTCCACAAACGAATCAGTTGCTGTTTCATTGCGTTTCCTGTGGCTCGGTGATTCGCTCACGTGCCGTATTACGTGGCAGCGCTGCTGAGGGTCGAGGCGCCCTTGCTGAATACGGAGTTGATCGCCAC
>Ga0157378_10005851_pt1 | contig 10777 bp, 7 predicted proteins | sample M65metaG_FD_115309 | JGI IMG/M metagenome (GOLD analysis project Ga0157378, IMG submission 115309) | Miscanthus rhizosphere microbial communities from Kellogg Biological Station, Michigan, USA - M6-5 metaG | ecosystem: Host-associated > Plants > Roots > Rhizosphere > Soil | place: USA: Michigan...
ACATGCGTTCTCTTTTCGTCAAATACTTTTCTTTTATCTTCTACGCTTGCTTTTAATTCTTCCAGTTGCTGCTGCAGGTTTTCCAGTTTAGCCTGCTCTTCCAGACCCTGCTGCTCGGTGAATAATATACTTTCCTCCAGTCCTTTTAACTGACCCTCGCTTTTGTTTAAGAATACTTCCAGGCTGGCTGATTTTTCCTGCAGGAAATTAAGCCGCTGCGCTGCCAGGTTCTTTTCGTTTTCCTTGGTACGAAGCGTTTGCAAAAGGTCGTTGAACTCGTGCTGCAAGCTTTGCAGCGCCCGTTCTTTTTCAATAAAACCTAACCGCTCCTGTTCCAGCGAGGCTTCTGCGCCGGCTATAGCTGCTTCCAGTTGTATGCGCTTATTGGTCTCCGTTTCAGATTGTTCATTCAGTTCACGGTAGGTAACATTAAACCCTTCCAGCGATGCTTTGGCGAGTTCGATGCTATGTTCGCGGTACTCCTTTTTTATTTCGTGGTATTTCTCTGCTTTCCTGGCCTGGTTTTCCAGGCTTTTCAACTGGTTATTGATTTCAAAAAGCAAATCCTCGATACGGGCGATATCCTGTTCGGTGGCGTCCAGTTTTAATTTGGCTTCGCGTTTACGGGTCTTGTAAATCGTGATGCCGGCAGCCTGTTCCAGCATGCGGCGACGACTATTCTCCTTGTCCTTGATAATTTCATCCACCATGCCCAGCTCAATTATAGCATAGCTGTCTGTACTTACACCAGTATCCATAAAAAGATTCTGGATATCCTTGAGCCGGCACTGCACATCGTTGAGGCGATATTCGCTTTCACCGCTTTTGTAAAATTTACGGGTAACCGTCACCGTATTGAATTCTGTAGGCAGCAGGTTGCGGGTGTTTTCAAAGGTGAGGCTTACTTCGGCCAATCCGGAAGCACTACGCGTTTTGGAGCCATTGAACACCAGGCTATCCAGGTTTTCACTGCGCAGATGGCTTATTTTCTGTTCTCCTATTACCCAGCGAATACTATCGATAATATTACTTTTGCCACAGCCATTGGGGCCAATAACCCCTGTTATTCCCTCATCAAAATTGAGTACGGTTTTATCGGCAAAGCTTTTGAATCCCTTTATTTCTAAACTCTTTAATCTCACAGTGCAAAGTTTTAAGTAGAACGGGCAAATATATTTTTTTGCAGGTAAACAAAAATCCGGTTTGGAGGGAAGGAGCTGATAATTATTCACCCGTTATACACAAACATTAATCCGGCAAATAGTTATCAACAGGTTGTGAGCAAATAAGCAGAAAAATGGTCGATTATTAGCCAGGAAGATGCATGCAAGTTTTTATCATCAATTCCGGCTCCGCCTTTTCCGATCACGATCTGCTGATCTCATATCTTTTCTCGTTTCATCATTCCACGCACCGTATTGAACAAAGGCTCTGAATACCTTTTTTTTTGCAATGCCCTTTGGTATGGGTGAGCCTGCAAAGTAATTGTCGAGCAACAGCAATAACCGCTTCCTGGAATGCCTGCCCCACGAAACGATTCCAATAGAAATTAAAGTTATTCCTCCGGCCAGCACAATACCGGTAAAAAAGGCCCACACCGCATTTTGAACCTGTTCATTAAGATCATAACCCGAGCTATTATTAACCACATGTGTTGCGGCTGCAAAGCCAAGAGCGGCCAGTATGCTTATAAATCCGCCACCAGCAGCCATGCCCTGGCCGGCCGTTCTTTTCCGAAAAAAATAATTTATCAACGCTTTTGACGAATCATCGCGACCATATTTTTCTAAAAACTGATCTTTGCTGAGCCTATATGTCTCCCGATCAATGCTCGTATCCATTACCATAAAAACCGGAACGCTGGCAGCTATGGAATGCATGCTGGAACACAGCATGGCTGAGATAAGGAATAGTTTCATAACAAAGAGTTTAGGTTACCCAAGTTAACGCAAACCGGCACATGGCAAGGCTTCAAACTTTTTTTTGGAAGATTGACACGACTTTACCCGGGTAAATCAGATAGTTTTACAATGAAACGACCGATAAGACAAGTCTGTAGTATATGACAAACACCAGCGACCTGCATCTCGAAGATGAAATTCTGCCCCTGTTTGATTTCACTTTTAATTACTACTCCGGGCAGGCCGTGCGCGATATGCTGAAAGAACCGCTTGGTTCAGTCAAAGCCATCCTGGACCGGCAGGAAATATTAAAAGGTTTTATCGCTAACCGGGCCATCTTAAAAGAGTATTCTTTCTCAAGATTTAACCTCGCCGAATTATACGATTTCCTGGAAACCTTCGCAGTGGGATCCCTATCAGGATCAAAACTGCGGTGGAAACTCACTTTTTCCGAGAAAGAGCGCCACCAGAAAAGAGGCAAGCTTATTCAGATGGTGCTGCTGTTTCATAAAATACAGGCCAGCTATACGGCTAAAATTGACAGTAGTCTTTTTCCGCAGCCATACGCCACGGAATTAAAGCACCTGAATGATTTCTTTGCCGATTTTAAACCGGCCTATTATGAGTCGGTATTCATTAAAAGAAAGAAACTCGGCGTCAATGATCTGGCAACACTTATTGAAACCATTGCTGCAAAAACTACCAACGGCCAACTGGCCGCTTTCTGGACGCGCTGGTTCCAGTTTGAAGCATATCTTTCCATTAGCCATGGTATTATCAAACATAACCTGGTGTTTCCCTCTTTCACAGAAACGGGCTTTGCCGTGGAGGGACTGTTTCATCCGCTTTTAAAAAATCCGGTCAGGAATAACCTCGTGGCCGACAGAAATGTGATATTGTTAACCGGTCCCAATATGTCCGGCAAATCTACTTTTCTGAAAGCTGTGAGTTTATGCGTGTACCTCGGCCATACCGGCCTGGCCGTACCTGCAGCAAAGGCTATGATGCCTTTTTTCAGCACCATATCAGTGGCCATCAATCTTACCGATAGCATTGTTAGTGGCTATAGTCACTTCATGACAGAAATTATTACACTAAAAAATGTGTTGCAGGAGGCTGAAAGCGATAGCCGTTGCTTTGCTGTTTTCGATGAGCTGTTCAGGGGTACCAATATTGAAGACGCGCTCGAAATAAGCACGGCCACTATTAAAGGGCTTACACGTTTTACAAACTCCCTGTTTTTTATTTCTACGCATCTTCACCAGCTGAGGGATATTGAAGAAATCAAAACCGGCAAAGTCTCCACCTGGTTTATTGATTGCAAATTGAATGATAATGTGCCCGTTTTTACTTATCAACTCAGGGAAGGCTGGTCTGATTTGAAGATTGGCCGCATTTTGTTTGAAAAGGAAGGGCTAAACCAAATGCTTAACCGATAATTTAACCTGCATTTTCAGCACCTGTAGTTCCCTCCTTCGTCGGGATGACAACTTCGTAGCATGAGTTTCTTCTCCGTCGTTTGAAAAGGATAGAATCAATTGCTCGGCAGATAACCATCGAAAACCATTGGCATGCATACATCTCCTTTATAAGATGTACCAGCAGCAGTTCCCTCCTGCGTCGGGATGACAGCTTCGTAGATTGAATTTATTCTCCTTCGTCGGATAGATAGCCCTTCAGGCCGGTTTTACTGTAGTACCTCTTTTTTCAGAACCAAAACACGCGGTTTGTCATCCCGACGAAGGAGGGAACTTTCAAAAATCAAGTATGATCGGCGTCTCAATTCTTGGCTTGATCCAGCAATGGCCGGGGATCAAAAAGTACCTTAAAGGAAACAATTTTACCGTCTTCTACCTTATACCAGCCGGCACTGAAAATTTGTTTGTCTCCCATGGTAATATCATACCAGAGACAAACATCTTCACCGTCCTCAAAAACTTTTTGAACGGCATATTTGAATTTCATTTTTTTCATGTCTTTGAAGTAGTCGTCTGCGCTATTGCGCACTCCCATTACGCCCTGGAAAACCAGGCCATCATCTACATGCGTGCGGGCGCCATCAAAATCACTATCGTTCAACGCCTGTATAAACGATAATACCACTTCTTTTGCGCTGATATCCTGCATGGTTTGGTGTCTGCTTGCCATAAAACTTATTTTAAGATGATTAATAGAACTCTTCCGTAATAAATGTGCCAGACTGCACCATGCTGTAAAAAGGCCTTATCGACGTAAAATACAAGGAAGTATTTCCATAAAGCGGTTGTTTTGTAGACAAAACCGGTCAGTTAAAGCAGCCCCATGCCCTCCATCCGGAAAAACCGGCCGTTTTTAAAAATACCGGTCGCAGAACCCCTATCTGCCTTTACATTTGAATACTAAAATTAACACCATGACCATTGCCAGGCATCTTGCACTTAGCCTCTTGCTGCCAGTTTTCTTTGCTTTTCAGCTTGCTGCCCAATTTAAACCTTCTGATCCTATACCCACCGATCCGCAGGTTAAAATGGGCAGATTGCCCAATGGCCTCAGGTATTATATCAGTAAGAATGCAAAACCAGCAAAGAAAGTAGAATTGCGGCTGGCCGTTAATGCAGGTTCTATCCTTGAACACGATAACCAGCGCGGTCTTGCGCATTTTATGGAACACATGAGCTTTAATGGTTCCAAACATTTTCCCAAAAACGAATTGGTAGATTTTTTACAAAAGTCTGGCGTCAAATTCGGCGCCGACCTGAATGCGTATACCGGTTTTGATGAAACGGTTTATATTCTTCCCATACCAACGGATGATCCGGCGATGCTCGACAAAGGTCTGACCGTTCTCGAAGACTGGGGCTTTAATAACCTGTTCGATAAAAATGAAATTGAAAAAGAAAGAGGCGTGGTGCTGGAAGAATCAAGGCTGAGCAAGGGCTCCTATGAAAGAATGAGCCGGCTTTATTTTCCAAGATTGTTTAATGGTTCAGCCTATGCTGAACGTTTACCCATTGGTAAAGATGAAATTCTTAAGACATTTCAACCCGAAGCGCTGCAAAGTTTTTACAAAACCTGGTACCGGCCCAACCAGATGGCGGTGATGATAGTGGGTGATATTGACCCTGCTGCGGCTGAAAAATTGATCATTGCTCATTTTTCAAAGTTTACCAATCCTCCTGCTGCGCCGGCGCGTCCGGCCATTATTCCCATTAAAGAAAGAACCAACCCAGAAGCGATGCTGGTAACGGATGAAGAAATGACCAACACCATTGTGCAGGTATATAATTTTGTGAAACCAGCAAGAAAAATAAAGACCTGGGGCGATTACCGTACGGATATTGTTGAAAACCTTGTAAGCACGCTCATCAATCAACGCCTGCAGGAACACACCCAGCAGGAAAATCCTCCTTTTATTTTTGCCAATACCGGATTCGGCGAGTTTATACGGGGTTATAATTCATTTAACTCATTTGCGGTATTGGGTAACGGAACCGTACAGAATGCTCTCAACGCATTAGTAGAAGAAACCAATCGTGCAAGGCAGTTTGGTTTTTTGCAGACGGAACTCGACCGCGCCAAAGCCAGCCTGGCCAATGAAACCGAAAAAGCCTATGCCGAAAGAAATAAATCTGAATCAGCCGGGCTGGTAGAACAATGTATCAATAATTTCCTGAGCGGTACGCCTCTGCCGGGCATCACTAACCGCTATCGCTTTATAAAACAGGTGCTGCCGGGTATAAGGCTGGGAGAGATAAACACTGTAGCGAAAAGCATGCCCTCCACCGCAAAGGCTTTTACCCTGCTGGAAGCTCCTGCTGCTATGAAGGCACAGTTGCCCGATAGCACACAACTACTGCAGGCATTGGTAACGGCAGGTAACATTCCGGTAAAGCCCTATGTAGAAAAAGCAGTCAGCAGTAATTTACTGGATAAGCAGCCGGTGGCCGGTACCACGGTTGCCGAAACCGTTAACCAGAAACTGGAAACGACGGATCTCCGCTTATCGAACGGTGTAACAGTTACCATTAAACCTACCCTGATAAAAAACGATGAAATTAAACTGGATGCATGGCGACCCGGAGGGTTTCATAAATACCCGCTGGAAGATAAAGACAATGCGCAAAACGCCGCCATCCTTGTGCAGGAAATGGGTGTAAAAGATTTATCGCCGACGGATCTGCATAAATACATGGCTGGTAAAACATTTGCTGCACAACCCTATATAAATGAAAACGAAGAGGGCATTGAAGGCAACAGCAGTGTAAAGGATTTTGAAAATTTTCTGCAGCTTATCTACCTCTATTTTACCGAGGCCAGGAAAGACGAATCGTTGTTCAGATCGTACATCAGCAAACAAAAAGCTTCTGTTGAATTTATCAATAAAAACCCGCAGGCCTCTTACCAGGATACGCTGAACAAAATTATTTATAACAATGATCCCTGGAGACCGGTCATCCCCAAAGCGGCAGACTACGATAAAATAAACATTGATCGCAGCCTTGTTATTTATAAAGAGATATTCGGAAATGCTTCCGGTATGCATTTCACTTTTGTGGGCAATATAGACCCGGCAAAAGCAAAACCGCTGCTGGAGAAATACCTCGGCGCGCTGCCTGCTGTGCCGGCGCAAAACAGTTATAAGGATGTTGGCACCCGCCTGATCAAAGGGCCGGTGGATATCACTATCAAAAGAGGAAAAGAATCACAGGCTGTCATTAATCTTTTTTTTGAAGGCCCAACCAGCTATAACCGTGATAACCGCCTTCAATTGGCCGCCCTACTGGAAGCATTGAACATTGAAATCATCGACAAGTTGCGCGAAGATATGAGCGGTATGTACGGCGGCGGCATGGACGGCGAAGTTGCTAAAAGGCCCTATGAACATTATTTCATCAGGGCATCAATTCCCTGCGGCCCGGAAAATGTGGAGAAATTGACTGCGGCCCTGCTGGATATCATAAAAAATGCACAGGAGAAGGGTGTTGCACAAAAAGATTTGGATAAAGTAAAACAAACCTGGAAAAAGCAATACCATGTGAACCTCCAGAGCAATGACTACTGGCTGGAAAACCTGTCCAATGCATTTATCAATGGAGACAATCCGGAAAACATACTGGATTATGAACAGAAAATTGATGCGATTACCGTGGCGGATCTGCAAAAGATTGCGCAGCAGTACCTGAATATTGACAATATGATAAAATCGGTTTTGTACCCGGAAAGTTCAACAGTTAAAGAAGAAGTGAAAACGGGGAAGAAAGGATTTTAGATCTTATCAATAAACAAGCAACCGCAGTTTTAACAACTACGGTTGTTTCCTTTTCAAAAACTATGGTTGTTTAATAATGGATATTACAAAAAATTATCTGCTTCCCGATAGGCTTTTATAAGCGCCATCTCCCCTTCCTTACCGGGGTTTGCGATGCCGTGTTCCATACCCAGCACGCCTTTATAGCCCTTGTTATAAATGTGTTTGAAAATATTTTTATAATCCATTTCGCCGGTGCCAGGTTCCTTACGGCCGGGGTTATTGCCAATCTGGAAATAAGCCACTTCATCATAAGCCCAGTTAATATGATTGATAAGGTTTCCCGTATTTTTTTGAATATGGTACATATCAAACAATATCTTGCAGGAAGGGCTGTTCACGGCTTTGCAAATAGCATAAGCCTGGTCTGAACTCCGCAAAAACAAATCCGGTGTATCGCTCAGGGGCTCCAGCACCATAATTATTCCCTGGGGCTCTAAAATTTCCACGCCTTTTCTCAAAGCCATAATTACATTCGCCGTCTGTATACCTTCAGGAAGATGACGTTCAAAATCGCCAGGGACAACAGTTGTCAGTTTTCCGCCACAACGTTTGGAAACTTCCACCGCATTACGACAGCCTTTCAAAAATACCTCTATGTTTTCCGGTTTGCCGGCAGCCAGGGTATTAGCACCATTGCCGCCTTTGTCGAGCACAAAAACACCCATAGCCATTCCCAGTTTGGCAAGTGTATCGCCAATTTTTTGTTGCTCCGCAGGCGTTCTTCCACTCATACCATTGTCTTCAATAGATCGGAAACCATGATCATATCCAAATTTTATCTGTTCCGTAAAATCACCGGCAACATTATTCTTAAACATGCCATCGTGAAAACCATAATTAAGATGAAACGGTTTGTCATCGGCAACCGGTTGTTTGTTTTGTTCCGCAAGAATAGAAGCGGAGGAGAATAAAGCGCCGCCGGCCAATAAAGATCGCTGCATAAATTTTCTTCTTTGCATAGCATCGTTTGTTTATGCATTAAATTTACCGGAATTCAACTATAAAAAGCAAATATTGTTACGGAACCTGTTTTTCCTGGCGCCGATTTTATTGATTTGCCAGTATAGCGCAGCACAGCAACAAAGATTTTCCTTTACCGTACCCAAAATGGGATCACCGTTTACGATCGTCTTATATGCAGATGATTCAATAGAAGCAAACCGTATTGTTCAGCACTGTTTTGCATTGACGGATTCGCTGGTTGCCATCCTCAGTGACTATATCGACAGCAGCGAACTCAACAGGCTCTGCGCCCGCGCCGGAACAGGTGAATGGTTCTTCTGTTCTCCAGTGTTATACGAAATAATGCAGGATTCAAAGTTTGCCTATGAAAAAAGTATGGGCAGCTTCGATATCAGCCTTGGCCCGTTGACGCGACTATGGAGAAAAGCAAGAAAAGAAAATAAATTTCCAGCAGATATTGAGGTAAAAGAAAAAAAAGCATTGACCGGGTTTAATAAAATTCAGTTCGATACAGCCAGGCATGCAGTGCGTTTATTGCAGACCGGTATGCAACTCGATTTTGGCGGTATCGGGCAAGGTTATATTGCCCAAAAAGTAATCGATTATCTAAAGGATCAACAGGTCCGGAACGCATTGGTAGACGCAAGCGGTGATATTGTATGCATCGGATCACCCCCGGGTAAAAAGGGTTGGACAGTCGCGATAAATCTGCCGGAAAATGAACATGAGCTGCTGCCGAAACAGCTAGTAATCTCCAATAAGGCGGTTACCACCTCTGGTGATTTGTTTCAATATATGGAACACGGAGGTAAGCGATATTCCCATATTATTGATCCGGCTACCGGCTATGGCATCACGTCTCAAAAAAATGTTACGGTGATAGCAACGGATGGCACTATGGCCGACTGGCTTACAAAGACATGCAGTATTTTGCCGGCTAAAAAAGCAAAAGCGCTGGCGGAAAGCCTTCATGCGTCTGTATTAGTCACAACAATAAAAAAAGGCAAATTGGTTTATTATATGTCTGAAGGATTCGCTAAATACTGGGCGCAGTAAAGAAATTGCTGATTTTGGAATTGCGTTATTTTGAGATGGCTTTTGTGGCGCAGTTCAAAAAAATCATTACTGGTACGAAATATTATTGATTTTGAGATTGCAGCGATCCCATCAGTCTGTAAAAAAAAATATACCAGGCCCCGGATTATACTGTTCGCAAAAAAATATTCTCGTCTAAATACTAAGTACTGATATCCGAATACTCCACTATTTCCTATCTTGGGCGCTCTTACAAATTGGATATTAACGTGAAAAAAATTAGTAGCCTTTTATTACTGGTAACCGGACCCTTTGTTTTATTTGCCCAGAAAGACAGCTTTAAAGTATACGAACAGGCAGTTCCAGGCACCGCGATACATTTTAAAATGGTGCCGCTGCCGGGTGGGAAATTGCTGACGGGAAGTCCGCCCACAGAAAAAAACCGCAACAGCGATGAAGGCCCGCAGAAGAAAGTAAATATATCAGCTTTCTGGATGGCGGCATTTGAAACCAGCCGCGACGCGTTTGACGTTTTTTATAAAGATGAAAACACGCCCCAAAACACAGCGGATGCCGTTACCAGGCCCAGTCAGCAGTATATTGATTTTAGCCTGGGCATTGGAAAAGAAGGTGGTTATCCCGTAAATAGCCTCTCGCAATATGCAGCGTTGATGTATTGCCGTTGGTTGTACAGTAAGACCGGCATTTTTTATCGCCTGCCTACGGAAACTGAATGGGAATATGCATGCAGGGCAGGCAGCACGGGCATGTATTATTTTGGCAACGATAGCAGTCAGCTTGGTCAATATGCGTGGTATGCGGCCAATAGTGATAACAAATTTCATAAAGCCGGCGAGAAATTACCCAATGCCTGGGGTTTATATGATATGCTGGGTAATGTAAGCGAATGGACCCTGGATCATTACGATGAAAAAGCTTTTGAAAAAATAAAAGACAACACTACTGATCCATTTGCAATGGTGGCTACGAGCCGTTATCCTAAGGTATTGAAAGGTGGTGGTTATAGCGATGAAGCCACGACGCTGCGCATTGCCAACCGCCTGAAATCAGATCCTTCCTGGAACCGGCGCGATCCACAGATTCCAAAAAGTAAATGGTGGCTAACGGATGCGCCTGCTGTTGGCTTTCGTGTGGTGAGACCTTTAAAACAGCCCACAAAAGAAGAAGCGGAGGCATTTTATAAAAAATACCTCGGACAGTAATCAAACCAACGGTTTCAGAACGGTCAGCATATTGACCGGATCGGCCGGAAATGCACAGCGGTCACTGTTTAAATTTATTCAGGCCAACGCTGTTTTTTTTCATAATTTAACCTTCCCAAATCATAGCCCATCACTTTTTAAATAATCTATTATGAACAACGATGCTTCAAAGAAAGCCGCTTTTTCGCGCAGGGATTTTGTAAAACAGGGTAGCCTGCTGGCAGGAGGCCTGGCTGCAGCGCCGCTGCTTTCGCGCGCCAATTATTTTTCCGGTGCAGATGATACCATTAAGATTGCTTTGATTGGGTGTGGAGGCAGAGGAAACGGTGACGCTTCGCAGGCTTTGTGTAAGAAACAAAAAGTAA
>Ga0157378_10005852_pt1 | contig 10777 bp, 8 predicted proteins | sample M65metaG_FD_115309 | JGI IMG/M metagenome (GOLD analysis project Ga0157378, IMG submission 115309) | Miscanthus rhizosphere microbial communities from Kellogg Biological Station, Michigan, USA - M6-5 metaG | ecosystem: Host-associated > Plants > Roots > Rhizosphere > Soil | place: USA: Michigan...
GCCATGATGATGACGATCACGACGAACGACACGGCCTGGATGGCGAGAAGGATCGCCTCGGTCATGGCCACGAACGACAATTGAAACGCTTTCTCCGTTTCCGTACGTGTCTCGGCGAGCGAGTTCTTGAACGTCGCGTCGATCGCTGCCGAAACCTCCGCCGCCTCGCCGGGCTCGCGCAGCTGCACGATGAACACGCCCGTCTGGTCCGCGCGGCGCGGATAGATGCGCTTGATCGCTTCGTTGAGATAGTCCCAGTGAAAGAAGAACGTCGACTGGTCGACGCCTTGCTCCGCGTCGTAGATCCCGCGCAGCGTGAAGCTCCAGCTGCCCGGGTAGATCGTTCCGCGGAGCGGGATCACGTCGCCGACCGACCACCCGTACTGCTCCGCGAGCTTGCGGCCGACGACCGCCCCCTTGCGATCCGTCATGAACGCCTTGCGCTCCGCAGGCGAGAGGATGAACTCGGGATACATGTCGAGATACGTCGGCGCATCGATCGCGAACTGCGGGAAGAAGTTCCGCTCGGAGACATAGACCCCGCCGAACCAGTTCGCCCACGACACCGAGCGCACGCCGGGCACCTGCCGGATCTTCTGCGCGTAGGTGAGCGGCAGCGAGAACACGAGCGACACCGCGCTGCGGGTGACGAGCCGCGCGCTCGAGCTTGCATTGGCCCCCGCGTACCAGGCGTCGACGATCGTGCGCAAGAGCCCGAACGCCGTGATCGCGACGACGATGCCGACCACGGTCAGCGCGGTTCGCAGCTTGTGCCGGAACGCGTTCCTGGCGATGAGACGGGGGAGGAGCATTGTTCGAGCGGGAGGGCCGGCGGCCCGTGCGATCCGCAGGGCCCGATAGTCTAAACTACGGGTTGACAACGATCCGCACGGCGCACGGCCCCCTCCATCGCCATAACGCCGGCACCCGAACCACCCCGATGATCCCGTCACCGCCTTGCTCGTCCGTTGCGTCCGCAGCGCGGCGGCGTCGTTCCGGACGTCGAGGGATCGCAATGGCGGGCCTCCTCGCCGCGACGCTGCCGCTCACGGCCGCGGGGGTGGGCCTGGGGGAGATCACGCAGCAGTCTTCTCTCGGCCAGTCGCTGCGAGTCGTGGTGCCGGTGACGGTCGGTCCCGACGAAGACGTGCCGGCGGAATGCTTCAAGCTCATCGGCGCCGAGCGCGAAGGCGACGGCGTGCCGCAACTCCTGTTCGGGCGTGTCAACGTCGAGCGCACGCCTGCGGGAACGAGGCTCGTCGTCACCAATGGCCGACCCGTGAACGACCCGATCGTGCGCATCACGCTGCAGGCCGGTTGCGAATCGGCGGTGCGCCGGGAATACATGCTGTTCCTGGATCCGCCGACGATCGAGGCTCCGGTGGTCGCCGCCGAATCCGCCCCGCCCCCACCTGTCGTCGCCGCGCAACCGACGCCTCCCCCGCGCGAGGCGCGGCGCGCCGCGAGGCCGCAGTCACGAGCGCCGGCAAGTGCCGCGACGCGGTCGACAACGGCAACGACCGCGCCCGCTTCCGGCACGGAAGCCGCGCGCAAGGCCGCGCCGCCCAAAGGTCGCGCCGTCGCGAAGGCCCCGCCAAGCCGCCCGCCCGCAGCCGCTTCAGAGCGGCCGAGATTTTCCGTGTCGAGCGGCGCACCGCTCACCGGTTCGGCGGCCACGGAAGCGGACAGGGAACGGGCCCGGCAGGAACGAGCGAACGCGATCGAAGCCGAGACGCAGGTGCTGCGCCAGCGGATCGTGGAGCTCACGGCGATGGTCGAGCGGATGCAGCAGGAATTGCGTGCGCAGGAGGCGGCGGAAAAAGCGGCCCCTGATGCGGGCAAATCGGGGACTTCGACAACCGACGTGCCGGCAACACCGGCGGCGGCAGTGGCAACGCCTCCGGACGCCACGAAAGCGGAAGCCGCGGTCGCGAAAGCGGAATCGCCCGCGGCCGCGAAGCCGCCGCCAATCGCACCCGTCAATTCCTGGTGGGATGACAACGCTCCGCTCCTCGCGGTGATTCTCGGCCTCCTGCTGTTGACCACCGCCGGCCTCCTCTGGAAGCGCAAGCGCGACGCTGCGCAGGACGAGCAATGGCGGACCGCGGAAGCGGCGCCGATCCGCGTCGGACCGCGGACGGAATCGCCCACGTCGGTGCTGCGCAACCCGTCGGCCGGAATCACGTTGGCCCATCCGGAGACGATCGCGCCGGCCGGCGCCACCGACATCGACATGACGTCGACTCGCGACGCCGCCGATGCGCTCGCGGTCTCGGAGCTCTCGCACGTCACCGAAGAGGCGCGGGTCTTCATGGCCCTCGGCCACAACGATCGCGCGATCGAGGTATTGCACGATCACATCCGTCGCCTGCCGCGAGCGACGCCCGCCGCGTGGCTCATGCTGCTCGACCTCTATCACGCTTCGGGCAAGCGTCCGGAATTTCGCAAGCTCGCCGACGATTTCCACGCGCAGTTCAATGTGCAGGCGCCCTTGTGGGAAGCGTTCGCAACCCACCGGTCCGAGAGCGGCGGCCTCGAAGGCTTTCCTCACATCGAGCAGCAGGTGGTGGAGCTGTGGCGAAAGCCCGGATGCCGCGCCTACCTCGAGCGGCTGCTGCACGACAATCGCGAGGGACGGCGCACCGGCTTCCCGCTGTCGACCTACGCGGACATCCTCCTGTTGCTGCAGGTCCTGGACGTGCCGGCCGACGTCGACATCGACGGGGATCTTGCCGCCGCCGGCAAGTTCGATCCGAAGCCCCAGGCGCATCGCTCGGCCGCCGCTGCGCCGGCACGCCCGCGAAAACCGATGCCGCCCGAGCCTTCGGTTTCGCGCCCGACGCAGCAGCCTATCCGTTTCGAGCTCGAGCCACCGAACACCCGAACCCCGAAGAAGTCGTAGGCGCTCGCGCCGCTTCGCGCGCCATCGTGGGCGCGCGGGTTCAGAGCACGAGCACGCCCTTCTCGAGGTGGATCACGCGGTGCGCCTTCTCGGCCGCTTTCGGATCGTGGGTCACCATGACGATGGTCTTGCCGACTTCGCGGTTGAGACGCTGGAGGAGGAGCAGGATTTCCTCCGCCGTCACGCGATCGAGATCGCCGGTGGGCTCGTCGGCGACGATGAGCGCCGGATCGCCGATCAGCGCCCGGGCGATCGCCACGCGCTGCTGCTGGCCGCCGGAGAGCTCGTTGGGGTAGTGCTCCATCCGGTCGGCGAGACCCACGAGCGAAAGCGCGGTCTCGACGCGCTCGCGGCGATCCCTCCGCGACAGCGACGTGAGCAGAAGCGGCAGCTCGACGTTGTCGAATGCCGACAGCACGGGCATCAGGTTGTAGAACTGGAAGATGAAGCCGACGCTCGCCGCGCGCCACGCGGCGAGGTCAGCCTCCGAGAGCTGCGCGATGTCGACGCCCGCGACGTGAATCCGGCCCGATGTCGGCTTGTCGATGCCGGCGATGAGATTGAGCAGTGTCGATTTGCCCGACCCGGACGGTCCCATCAGCGCCACGTAGTCGCCCGCGTGGATGTCGAGGTTGATCCCCACGAGCACCGGAATGACCTGGTCGCCGCGCACATAGAACTTCGTGAGCTCGCGGATCGCGACCAGCGGCTCGGCCGTAGGCGCCGCGGGTTCGGCGGTAAGTGCGGCATCGGGATCGTCCATCGGCGTCGCGCGTGAGGTCGCGGCCCGCGCTACTTCGGCGCGAGCTTGACGGGGGTTCCCGGCTTCAATTCGGCGGTCGGTTTCAGCACGGCCTTCTCCCCCGTCTGCACGGCGCCAGTGATCGCGACGAGATCGCCAAGCGCCGCTCCGCGCACGACCGGCACTTGCGCGAGCTTGCCGTCGCGCACGACGAAGAGCACCGTGGCGCCTTCGCGGGTCGCCAGCGCATCGGGATTCACGGCCAGGAGCGGCTTCTGCTGCTCGGCCGTCACTTCCTGCGCGAGAAACGACACTTTCGCGCTCATGTCGGGAAGAATCCGGGGATCGATCGCGTCGAAGCGCACCTTGGTCACGACCGTGGCCTTCGCGCGGTCGACGGTCGGCACCATGCGGCTGACGCGGCCGCGAAAGCGCACGTCGGGCAGTGCGTCGAGCGTGATCTCGCAGGGCTGCGCGACTCTGATCTTGGCGAGGCTCGATTCGGAGACATCGGCTTCGACCTCGAGCGTGCTCATGTCGACCATGCTGACGACCGCGCCCTTGGAATCGGTCGCGGACGAAAACGGCGTCACCATGTCCCCGACGTTGGCCGCTTTCGACACGATCACGCCGTCGAACGGTGCGCGGATCTGCGTGTAGTCGACGGCCACCTGCGCGTTGCGCGCGTTGGCCTGCGCCACCGCGATCGATGCCTGCGCATTGGCGACGCCGGCAATCGCGCGATCCGCCCGCATCTTCACGGCATCGAGCGAAGCCTGCGACACGAACCCCTTGGCGACGAGCTCCTCGTTGCGTTTGAGTTGCGTCGTGGCGTCACGCTCCTCGGCCTTCGCCCCCTCGAGCGCGGCGCGCGCCGCGCGCACCGCCGCCTCCGCGCTTTGCGCCTGAGCAACCACGTCCCGATTGTCGAGACGAGCGATCACTTCGCCCTCCTTGACGGTCGAGCCTTCGGCGACGCCCAGCCACTCGAGGCGCCCCGTCGCCTTCGAAGCGATCGCCGCTTTCCGTTGCGCGACGACGTAGCCGGTGGCATTCAGCACGACGAACTGCTGCGACGGATACGACGTCACGATCGCCGTTGTCGTCACGTCGATCGGGTGCGGCCGAGACGCGTACCAGCCGGCGCCCGCAAGGCCGGCGACGGCGATGCCGCTGAGCCACAGCCATTTTCGGCGGCGCGACGACCGGATCGGCGTCGCCCCGCGGTCGATGCGGAGCTTGGCGATGTCCGGCGGCGCGGGTGAGGTCATTGAAGAGCCCCCGCGCTTGCGGCCGCGTAGACAAACTCGGCCGCTACGCTGCCCCCCGAGGGGGAGCTATTCGCGCCTTGGGACGGCCCGGCGGCGCTCATGGTTACCCACCCTCGAGGGGAATAGGCTCCGGCGGCGCCCGCTCGCCGCGGCGCGTCGCGAGCCAGGCGCGAAACGACATCACGAAAAGGCCGCCGCCGATGCAGCCGATGCCGATCCATTCGCTCGCGGAGAGCCGCTCGTCGAATACCGCCATCGACGACAGGAGCGCGATCACCGGAATGGCCAGCATGTTGAGCGCCGCGGTTCCCGCAGAAAGAAAGCGCAGCACGCCGATCCACAGCACGAACCCGAAGCCGGACGCGAGGGCGCCCGTCCACAAGAGCAGGCCGACGTAGGTCGCGCTCCACTTCGTTGCCGGCAGCGGCAGCACAAGCGGCAAGAGCGTGAGCGGCAGGACCCCGAGCAGCATCTGCCACGCGATGAAGTTGAGCATGTCGAAGCTCCGCGCGCGCTGGAAATGCTTCATCGCGATCGTGCCGGATGCCCAGCCGAAGCCCGAGAGGATGGCCCAGCCCTTCGACTTCAGATTGCCCTGCCAGTGCCACGGCTCGACGACCATCGTGAGCCCAGCGAGCGCCAACGCGATCGCGAGCCAATGCACGCCGCGCACGCGCTCGCCCAGCACCGGCCACGCGAGGAGCACCGTCCAGAACGGCATGGTGAACACGAGCACCGCCGCCCTGCCTGCGCCGCCGTCCGCCACCGCCATCGTCGTGGATCCCATGTTGACCGTCGTCTGGAAGAAGCCGGTAACGGCGACGGCCAACCACGATTCCGGCAACCGCGCGCGCCGCCGCAACACCAGGACGGCGAAGAGCGCTGCGACGGCGGTCCACGTGCGCGCGATGTTGAAGACAACCGGATGCGCGCTCTCGACCGCCCACTTGAGCGCGATCCAGTTGGTGCCCCAGAAGATGGTGAGTGTCGCGAGCGCGACATAGGCGCCGCGCTGCGATTGCACGGAAAGGCGGGGCCATGTCATACGTCCAAGAATGCTTCCATCGCGGCAGCCACCGCCGCCGGCTGATCGTGATGCAGCATGTGACCCGCTTCCGGGATCGTCACCATCCGGCCATTCGGGATGTGGGCGAAGCGGCGCTTGACGGCGGCAAACGTGTCGGTAGCGCCTTCGCCTTCAGGATGGTCGTTCAGCCACTTCGGGATGTTCGAGTCCGCGGCGGCGACCCAGAGCGTCGGCGCGGTGATGTTGCGCCACACCGCATACGTTTCCTCGATCCGGTAGATCGTCGGAAACGGCAGCTTGTGGCGCGGGTCGGAGGAAAGGCGGATGCGACCGTCCGGCAGCGCTTCGGCCCAGTGCTGCGCGAGAAAATCCGCCTGGTCCTTCGTCAAGCGCCGGCTGTTCTTCCGCAGCCGCTCCGCGACCGCGTCGAAGCTCGCATAGTCCGCGAAATCCTTCGGATCGCCGAGCGCATCGAGCCACTTCGCGTATTTCTCCGGCGCCGCGGAAGGCTCTTCGGCGCGCACGCCGAAAGCGTCGAGCGATATCGCACGGCGCACGCGCGCCGGGCGTATGCCGGCATAGTGCAACACGACGTTGCCGCCCAAGCTGTGCCCGGCGAGATCGACGCTCTCGCCGGGCGCGAACGCCTGCAGCAGCGCTTCCAGGTCCGCGATGTAGTCGGCGTACCAGTAGCCTTGCGGCTGCCACGCGCTCTTGCCGTAGCCGCGCAGGTCCGGCGCGATGACGTAGCGCTCGCGCGCGAGCGCGTCGACGAGAAACTGGAACGACGCCGCGACGTCCATCCAGCCGTGCAGCAGAAAGAGCTTCGGCGCCGCGGGCTCGCCCCATGTCAGCACATGGGAATCGAGGCCGCGCAACGCCACGCGCTGCGATCGGTACGGTTTCACTCGCGCCACCGCGACTGCGCCGGCCGGAAGCCGGCCCGCGGCGCGACGCGCGTCACTTCTTGCGGCACAACGCGAGGCCGTCGATCCAGCCGGTACGGTAGTTGCCGTCGGCGCCGTAACGCACTGCGTCCTTGCGCTCCGGTCCCGTCGCGCTCGCGCAGCCATCGGCGTAACCCTGACGATAAGGCAGAGGGAATCCAGAGAGATTCACGGCGGGAGCGGGCGGCTCTGCGGTCGCAGGCAATGGCGGCGCCGTCGGGCGCACAGCGGGTGGCTCCTGCGCCCCTCCGGGACCGGTCGTCGCGCAACCGCCGAGCGCGAAGGCGATCACGACCAGCGTTGCTGAGAAGAGCGTGCCACGGCGGGGAGCGACGGGGAATGGACGCATCGAAGAAACCATCGCCTCTTGATGATCGGAGTAAAATTCTAGCACCCTTCCGATTGCGTTCATGGCCGCGCCCCGCTTCGTTCACCTGCGCCTGCACAGCGAATTCTCGATCGTCGACGGCACCGTGCGCGTCGACGACGGCATCGCCGCCGCACGCGCCGACGAAATGCCCGCGCTTGCGGTCACCGACCTCGCCAACGCATTCGGTCTCGTCAAGTTCTACCGTGCGGCGCGCAGCGCCGGCATCAAGCCCATCATCGGGTGCGACGTCTGGCTGACGCACGAGGCCGAGCGCGATCAGCCGTTCCGCGCGCTGCTGCTCGCGCAGTCGCGTGCCGGATACCTGCGGCTCGCCGAATGGCTGACGCGCGCCTACCGGACCAACCAGCATCGCGGCCGCGCGGAATTGAAGCGCGACTGGCTCCAGGAAGGCACCGACGGGCTGATCGCGCTTTCGGGCGCGCGCGACGGCGAGGTCGGCAGCTCGCTCCTGCAAGGCAACGCCGGCGGCGCGGCGAAGGCTGCGCGCGCGTGGGCGAGCCTCTTTCCAGGACGCTACTATCTCGAAGTGCAACGCGCGGGGCGGGCCGACGACGACACGCTGGTGGCCGCAACCGTCCGACTCGCGGCGGAGCTCGCGCTGCCGATCGTCGCCACGCACCCGGTGCAGTTCCTGCGGCGCGACGATTTTCGCGCGCACGAGGCGCGCGTCTGCATTGCCGGCGGCCACGTCCTCGCCGACCCGCGCCGGCCCCGCCCTTTCACGCCCGAACAGTATTTCAAGACGCAGGCGGAAATGGCCGCGGCGTTCGCCGATCTGCCCGAGGCCCTCGCGAACTCGGTGGCCGTCGCGCAGCGCTGCAACCTCACGATTCCGCTCGGCAAGAACTTCCTGCCCGATTTTCCGACGCCCGAAGGTGTCACCCTCGACTTGCACCTGCGCATCGAAGCCACGGAGGGTCTCGAGCGCCGGCTCGCCGTGCTGTATCCGGATGCCGCGACGCGCGACGCGAGGCGTCCCGAATACATCACGCGCCTCGACTTCGAGACGACGACGATCGTGCAGATGGGGTTCGCCGGGTATTTCCTGATCGTCGCCGACTTCATCAACTGGGCGAAGCGCAACGGAGTGCCCGTCGGGCCGGGGCGCGGTTCCGGGGCCGGCTCGCTCGTCGCGTACGCGCTCGGCATCACCGATCTCGATCCGTTGCGCTACGGTCTCCTGTTCGAGCGGTTCTTGAATCCCGAGCGCGTGTCGATGCCGGACTTCGACATCGATTTCTGCCAGGACGGACGCGACCGCGTGATCGACTACGTGAAGAAGAAGTACGGCGCCGAGTCGGTATCGCAAATCGCGACGTTCGGCACGATGGCCGCGAAGGCCGCGGTGCGCGACGTCGGCCGCGTGCTCGACCTGCCGTACCTCTTTTGCGACGCCATCGCCAAGCTGATCCCGTTCCAGCCCGGCAAGCAGATCACGCTGCGCCAGGCCCGAGAGGTCGAGCCGCTGATCGCCGAGCGGGAGCAGAAGGAGGAGGAAGTCCGCGAGCTGCTGTCGCTTGCCGAAGCGCTCGAAGGTCTCACGCGCAACGTCGGCATGCACGCGGGCGGCGTGCTGATCGCGCCGGGCAAGCTCACCGATTTCTGCCCGCTTTACACGCAGGCCGGGTCGGACGCGATCGTCTCCCAGTTCGACAAGGACGACGTCGAGGCGGTCGGCCTCGTCAAGTTCGACTTCCTCGGCCTCACCACGCTCACGATCCTCGACTGGACGCTGCGCTACGTGAAGCGCCTCGATCCCGCGAGCGAGTTGACGCTCGAGACGCTGCCGCTCGACGACAAGGCCGCCTACGACATCTTTCGGACAGCCAACGCCGCGGCCGTGTTCCAGTTCGAATCGCGCGGCATGCGAGACCTCATCACGCAGGCGCCGCCCACGCGCTTCGAGGACATCATCGCGCTCGTCGCGCTTTACCGGCCGGGGCCGATGGAGCTCATCCCGACCTATACGGCGAGAAAGACCGGCCGCGAGACCTTCGAGTATCCGGACCGGCGGCTCGAGCCCATCCTCTCCCCGACGCACGGCATCATGATCTACCAGGAGCAGGTGATGCAGATCGCGCAGGTGATCGGCGGCTATACGCTGGGCGCCGCCGACCTCCTGCGGCGCGCGATGGGCAAGAAGAACAAAGAGGAGATGGCGAAGCACCGCGACATCTTCATCGCCGGCGCGGAGAAGAACGGGCTCGGCAAGGGGAAGGCGAGCGCGCTCTTCGACTTGATGGAGAAGTTCGCCGGGTACGGCTTCAACAAGTCGCACGCGGCCGCGTACGCGCTCATCGCGTACCAGACGGCGTACATGAAAGCGCACCACCCGGCGGCATTCATGGCGGCCAACCTGTCGCTCGTGATGGACGACACCGACAAGGTGCGCGCGCTGTACGACGACGCGCGCGACAACGGGCTCGCGATTCTTCCCCCGGACGTCAACAGCTCCAACTATCGCTTCGAGCCCGTCGATCGCGGACGGATCCGCTACGGGCTCGGCGGCATCAAGGGCACGGGCCAGCAGGCCGTCGAGGCGATCGTCGCGGCCCGCGAAGCGGGCGGCCCGTTTCGCGACCTCTTCGACTTCTGCCGGCGGATCGACAAGCGGCACGTGAACCGCCGGGCAGTCGAGGCGCTCGTGAAAAGCGGCGCGTTCGATGCAGTCGAGCCGCACCGCGCGATGCTCTTCGCGTCGGTGGGCATCGCCTTGAGCGAGGCCGAGAAGGCCGAGCGTTCCGCGTCGCAGGTGTCGCTGTTCGGCGATTCGCGCGAAGAAGCGGGACAGGCGCTCGTCGCCGCGCGCGAATGGACGGAGGCAGAGCGCCTCGCGCACGAAAAGACCGCACTCGGCTTCTATCTGTCGGGGCATCCGTACAATGCCTTCGCGCCGGAACTCGCACCGCTCATCCGGCTCCCTCTTTCCGGACTCCAGCCGAGGAAGGATCCGGCGCTCATCGCCGGAATCGTCATGTCGGTGCGCGTCCAGTCGTCGCGACGCGGAAAGATGGCCATCGTCACGCTGGACGACGGCGGCGCCGCGGTTGAAGTCGTCGTTTACAACGAGATCTACGACTCCGCGAGGAGTTCGCTGCGCGAAGATCAGCTCGTGATTGTCGAGGCCAAGATCATGCAGCGCATGAGCGACGACGGACAGGTGCAGGGCCTGCGCATCGTCGCGGAGGCCGTCCACGATCTTCCGGCCGCCAGAAAGCGCTATGCCAAGGGGCTGCGCCTTGCATGCAACGGCGGCGCCGAAGCCGCGCGCCTCGTCGACATGCTGACGCCGTTTCGAAACGGCAGCTGTCCTATCGTCGTCGAGTACCGCAACCACGGCGTGGGCGGCGAGCTCGAGCTTCCCGACGCGTGGCGCGTGACCCTCGAGGATCCCCTGCTCAAGGGGCTCAAGGACTGGCTCGCTCCGGAAAACGTCAAGGTGATCTATTAGCAGTCGCGCCCCGCGCGGCGCGGCGTTGCCGTTGCCGCGCGGCGGA
>Ga0157378_10005853_pt1 | contig 10777 bp, 6 predicted proteins | sample M65metaG_FD_115309 | JGI IMG/M metagenome (GOLD analysis project Ga0157378, IMG submission 115309) | Miscanthus rhizosphere microbial communities from Kellogg Biological Station, Michigan, USA - M6-5 metaG | ecosystem: Host-associated > Plants > Roots > Rhizosphere > Soil | place: USA: Michigan...
CCGCAGCCTCGAAGTGACGCATCAACTCGCCGGCAAATGCCTCATCGTCCTCCACCAGTAGAATGGTCTGCGCCTGCCGCTCACTCGGAGCAGCGACGCGCACACGCACGCGTTCTTCGACGGTCTCCGGAAGAAAGACGCGGAACGTCGTGCCCTCTCCGACTGCCGATTCGACGAGCACACACCCTCCCTGAATCTCGACCAGCTTGCGCACGATCGCCAGACCGAGGCCGGTGCTTCCGTGCATCACGCTGCCGGAGCGCGTCTGCCGAAACTCATCGAAGATCAGCGCCTGATCCTCCGGCGCGATTCCCGGACCATGATCGCGAACCGAGATCTCGATGCTGTCGACGGCGAGCGGCGATTCAGCCGCGGCATGCTCGCGCGCACTGACCTCCACATGGCTTCGGTCTGCCGAAAACTTCGTGGCATTGGAGATCAGGTTGTAGAGGATCTGCTTGAGTTTCGCCGAATCTGCATGCAGCTGCGGCAGCGCATCCGCGATCGACGTCTGAATCTCGATGTGGCGCCGCGATGCGAGACCACCGACGACATTGCAGACGGCTTCGATCAACTCCGGCACGTCGATCGGATCGACGTGGACCTCCATCCGCCCCGCCTCGATCTTCGACAGATCGAGCAGGTTGTTGATCAGGTTCAGGAGGTGATGCCCGCTGTTCGTGATGTTGTTGAGAAAGCCGCGCTCCCGCATTTCGGCCTTCCCCTGCCAGCGACGCTCGAGAATCTCCGAGAAGCCGATGATCGAGTTGAGCGGCGTGCGAAGCTCGTGACTCATCATCGTCAGGAAGCTGCTCTTCGCCTGATTGGCCTCCATGACCTTCTGATTCGCGAGCTCCAACGCCTTCGTATGCTCTCCGAGTTTGAGCGCGTAGGTCTTCAACTCATCGGTTCGTGAATCGACGAGGATCTGCAGCTCGCGATTGCGACGCTCGATGCGCCTCGTCCGGAAGCGATGCGCGGCCGCAAGAAACAACAGGACGAAAATCGCGGCGATGGCACGCGCGTACGCCGTCTGCCACCACGCCGGGATCACGACGATCGGTACCGAGGCCGCGTGCGGGCTCCAGACTCCGTCGGCGTTTGCAGCTCGTACGCGGAACGCGTAATGACCGGGAGGAACCGCGGCATAACGCACGATGCGCCGATTACCGGAATCGACCCAGTCGCGATCGAGACCCTCGAGTTTGTACGAATAGCGTGTGCGCTCCGGCGCGGTGAAATCGAGCGCGGCGAAACGGATCGTGAACGTGTTGTCGTCATGTGGCAGCTCGACGGGTTTTCCGTTCTCGAGATCTGCACCCATCGCCGACGCATCACGCGCGGTGCGAAGCTCGGTGACGACGATGGGAGGCGGCAACGGATTGTCCTGGAGCGCGGACGGCTTGAACCACGTCATGCCGGTTCCTCCTCCGCCGCCGAGAAAGATCGTGCCGTCGGGACTGAGCCAGCCGGCCGACGTCGAGGACGCGTGGAGGCCGTCCTCGACGACATAGACGCGCGACTGATTGCGATGCCGGTCGAAACGAACCAGTCCTCCGCCGGTCGCAATCCAGAGTGCGCCAGCATCATCGAGAACCAGTGAGTTGATTCGTCGATTGGGCAGCGCGAAGTCGTGGCGAATCCGATTCGTGTCGCGGTCGAATCGATTCAGCCCGTTGACCGTTCCGATCCAGAGAATTCTCTCGCCATCTTCGACGATCGATCGGATCTGATCGCTGCTCAGACCGGACTGCGCGTCGTTCGCGCGAAGGTGCGCAAAGCAATGACAGGCTCGATCGAATTGATCGAGCCCCGCGCTGTCCGTACCAGCCCACAACTTTCCGCCTCGGTCGAGGTAGAGAACATTGATGAGATTCTCGGCGAGGCTGTGCGGATCGGCAGGGTCGTGGCGATAGGACGTGATGGCGCCACTCGACTCATCGATGCGAACGAGCCCCGCGGACGTGGCAGCCCACATCGCGCCGTCGCTGTCCTGCACGAGATCGTTCACTCGATTCGAGCTCAGGCCGTTGCTGCCGGCAACCCAGTGTGTCGATGCGCCGTGCGCGTCGAATCGATAGAGCCCGTTTTCCCACGTGCCCACCCAGATCGCGCCGTGCCTGTCGCGAAGCAGGCGGGTCACATCGCGCACGACACCCATGGGGTTGTCGCTGCGCTGCCAGAGATGCGTAACGGCACGCGATGGCAGTTCGACGACATCGAGCCCTTCATCAGTTCCAACGAGAATGCGACTCGGAGCTTCGTCGAGAAACGCCGTAGCGCCGGGCGAGATCGAAGAAGGGTCGGTCGGATCGTGAAAAAGCGCCGCGAATTTCCGCGGCTTCAGATCGAGTCGCTGCAAGCCGCCACCGCGCGTGCCGATCCAGAGGACGTGCGATCGATCTTCGAAAAGCGCTCGGATGTCGGCGCGCGTGAGCATGCCATTCATCCGCGGATTCGCTTCGTAGTGCTCGATCCCGTTCGAGGCGCGATCGAGGTGATAGAGGCCTGCGTTCTTGGTTCCGACCCAGAGGCCGCCGGCATGATCTTCGAGAATGCCATTGACGGCAGATGTTCGCAGCGCGTTCTCGAGATCATCCGCGCCATGATCAGCCGGAAGATCGGGTCGCAAAGCGAGACGATGCAGACCGTCATCGCCGCCGACCCAGAGCACGGCGTGATGATCGGCGCAGAGTGCACGAATGGCGTGACCGTTGAACTGTGGAACGGTGCTGATCGCATACGAGCGCGGATCGATGCGTTCGAGACCTTCGCCTGTGCCGGCGAAGATCGCGCCATCGGGCGACTGCGTGATGGTCCAGATGCGCTTGCCGCTTAGAAATCGCCGAGCAGTTCCTGAAATTGGATCGAGGCGGGTCAGTCCACCGGAAAACGTTCCGATCCAGATCGCGCCGCTCGCATCCTCAAAGAGGCTCTGCACGCGATCGTCAGAAAGAATCGCCGGCGACGAATTGCGGCGGATCGTTTTTACGAGCCGGCCGTTCGCATCGTGAGCGTCGAGACCTCCGCCCCATCGCCCGATCCAGATCGTGCCGCGCCGATCGATGAGCATCGTGCTCGCGGTGAATGGAACGGATCCGGGCGCGGCAACTCCGAAGAAAAGAAAACGCTCGCCGTCGTAGCGGTCAGGTCCCTCGCTCGTCGTGATCCAGAGGAATCCGGTCCGATCCTGCGCGATGCCGTAGATCGTGTCGCTCGACAGCCCGTCGCGAGATCCGAAGTGACCGATGTCGTTGCCGTGTACAGACGACACAGCGAGAAGCATCGCCACGATGAGCGATCGCCACCGACAGGACGACATTCAACCGATCATACGCGCCTGCACATTCGGCAGCGCAGTGAAGACGGCGGGCCGGTCCGTTGTGCCACTTCAGCAAACGCCGTTGAATCGATCCACGCTGCCGTCTCACAATCGAGCCGTGCATCGCGTGCTTACGATGATCGTTCTGTTCACTTCATTCGCAGCGCCGGCGAATGAGTGCATCACGGTCTACTACGGAGCGCGCGACTTTCTAATGGCGAAGACGGATGCCGCTCGCGCCATCGCACTAAGCTCCGACACGCTCGAGATCAACGTCGTCCTGTTCGGGACGACGGTGCAGAAGGGCAGCGTAATTCACGTCGCACCGACTGCCTGTCATCGGATCACCACAGGCTCCGAGTACCTCGTTTCTGCACGATGCACCGCGGGATCCGAGTGCCAATGGAACTGGATCGAAGTCGAACGCTCGAAGGGATTCGAAGAGTACGCACACAACCGGCACTTCGTAACTCGTCCCGACTTGATGCAAAACTCCGCGATTGGCGAAAACGCAGGCGCTCGACCGATGACCTGCAGCGATGGCTTGCGACGGCAGATGCAGCAGACAGCGACGGCGATCTCTCCCAGTCACTCGTCCTTGCCGTCGTCAAACGAATCGAGGACCTCCTCGACTTCGCGGTGGAAGCCGAGGGCTGCGATACGCGTGATGCAACATGGCTGCGCGATCATGGCGACAACATTTACCTCGCGCGCTTCAACCGGCTTCCGAGGCAGGAGACGCTCAAGGCGTACGACGAATGGCTTGATGCACATGAAGGCGCGAAAGATCTGTGGAATCCGAAGCACCTGGAAGATGACCTCGAGCGCAGTCTCGAGAGCGCGCGGTCGTGGAATCACACGATCCCCTGCTTTCTGAGAGATCACCCCGGGGCAGCACGATGAACATCGCACGCCTGACATTGGCGGCGATCGTCGCGCTGATGTTTGCCAGCGCAGTTTTCGCGCAGGATTCGACAGAGGCTCACCTCGTCATTCCTGATTCACGAATTCTCCCCGGCGTTCCGTTCGACTTCTGGATTGAAGTACACAACCGAGGAAGCCAGCTGAAACGGGTCACCGTCTGCGCACCGTTTGAAATGCGCATTCTCTCCGGCGAGCCGCTTCGATTTACGGAAGGTGCGCCGAAGCAACGAAGCAACCAGCTCTATTGGCCTCACGGAGGCGAGGTAATCGTCGGTCCCGGTGAGAGCAAGACGCTGGTGATTCCGGCGAGTGACGCACAATACGGCGAGTTTCTCGACGACCGCCTTTTCTCCGCTCCAGGGCGTCGCGTTGGCATCAGGCTGCCGCTCTGCCAGCAAATTGTCGGACGTTATGGACAGAACGGCGATCGCTCGACTGTGCAGACGAACGAAGTCGAGATCGAAATCGTGAATCCATCAGGCAGTGATGCAACCGTCTGGAACTTGATGGAAGAAACGCTGAATCATCGATGGACACCTGCTGAGTTCTGGCGGGGGGAGCGGAGGGCCATGTGGGAATCCGTTCTTCGTGATTCGCCAGATTCCAACTATGTGCCCTACGCCTTGATCACGACAGGCAGGTTCTCCTCAGACTGGCGCGACCTCCTCGCGCAACAGCTGCGCGCAATCGAGCGATTTCCCGAGTCGCCGGCCGTCGAATGGCTCCATGTCGAAGCGTGGCTCAGCGCGAGAGCGATTCGCGCTCACGGAGTGATGCTCGCCGAGGGGGCGATCGTGCGGCATTCAAAACGACCGACGACACGACTCCTCGCATTCGGGAACGAGCAGCAATGAATCAGGCGCTCAGTGCGAACCTCTCAACTTGCCGGAACGCCTACCTCTTGTAGGTAACCTTCACCCCGAGGTCATCGAGAGCCTTCTTCGACTCGGCGAGCTTCTGCAGCTTCTGAAAGTCGTACTCCCAGATCAGTGTCTTTCCTTCCCTGCGCGTTGCGTTGCTGGAGACGACATCGAACGGAGCGGTGATCTTCCACGCCACTCGCATGTTCTTGAAGGCGTCGTTCATCATCTTCTCCGTTTCCGGATCCAGCTTCGGCCCCTGCTGACTCGCCTCGGACTTCACCTTCTCGGCAGGATTCTGCGGCTTCGTGCGGATTGTGATGGTGTTCGCAGTCTCGGAGACTTCCAATCCCTGAAACGGCGAATCGATGACCGACTTCTTCGTCGGATCTTCGGCGGCCTCGCCTTCTTTTTTCGAGCCGAGCTTCACACCGACGAGACTGGAGAGCTTGTCGAACGCGAACTTCATGTTCGTCGTCATGCCGAATTCCTTATCCTGGACCGAAGCATCGAGCAGCTTCACTCCGGGCGGAAGGCCGCCTTCGACTTCCTTGCGTGGATCGGGTGTCTTCGTCGTGCTCTTCTTCTCGTTCTTCTTGAAGTCCGCTTTCGCGGCCGCAATCTCCGCCGGAGTCAACGGACTCTTGTCGCCGCCCATCTCCTTCTGGATCTTGGCCATGATGGTGATCATCGGCTCCATGTCGATACCAAGCTTGAAGTTCGCCGTGCCGGACATGTCTTTCTCGAGCACGATCGATTGCTCGATTTCGAAGCAGCTGGTGGCGAAGAGAGAGAACAGTGCAGCGACGAGGATTCCACGCGAGCGAGTCATGGGATTCTCCTTTTTCGGGAAAGTATAGGACCGCACGGCCGCAGGAGCGTGCATCGCACAACGGAAGCCGATGGTATTGGATGCGCAGTCCGCCAACAGGCAGGCTGTTATCATTCCGATCACCCCGTTGGAGTCGAGAAGGCATAGGCCTTGGGAGAAGCGTGAATCGCGAGCCTCCGGCGGCAGATCGGATCCTGATCCTGCCCATCTAATCCGGACCACTCGTTCGACGAGGACGCGATCCGACCTGGTTCAGGCCATGACTCATGAAAAAGGGGTTTCGAAATGTTGCCGTCGCCGCACTGCTGATTGCTCTGGCTGGGTGGTTCGTATGGTTCTCGGGCGTAATCGGTCCGGGAGAGCACGGCGAGCATTGGGAACAGTGGGACCGGGCGATCAAGATCATCTGGGTCATCATCCCTGCAGGATTTGGAATCTCTCTTCTCTCCAGCATTGGGTGGGGCCTCACTCCGCCAAGAACGCCAAACTCGACCGGCTGCGCCGTGGCGCTCATCCTTTGCGCAATCGCCTTCGTCGCGTGGGTTGTTTCTGTTGTGACTCACCTTGGTATCAGTTAGCGCGAAGACGTCGGAAAGCGACGGCAAAGTCCTGGCCGCAAAACCGCCGAGTGGAACCGTAACCTAACTATCCGTTGCATTCGATGAATTGAAGAGTTCGACGAACGGACTGTGTACCCCCAGATCGAACGACACGGGGGACAAGCTGAGCTTGTCCTACACAGACACAGCGTAGGACAACCTCTCAGGTTGTCCCGGCAAGATCGCGATACTGTTCGCGCAAGGAGGTCCCCGATGACCGAAGCCGGAGCAATGTCAGCAGCCGAGACGCCGTACGTGATCCGTCACGACGAAGGTGGAGTCACGGGGCTGACACTCAACCGGCCCGCGAGCTTCAATTCCTTATCCGCCGCCATGATCGCGGCGCTTCAGGCAGAGCTCAACGCGATCGCGACCGATTCGTCCGTGCGCGTCGTCGTTCTCGCGGCCGCAGGGCGCGGGTTCTCAGCCGGTCATGATCTGAAGGAAATGCGCGCGCATCTCTCAGACGAAAGCTGGCAGCGCCGTCTTTTCGACGACTGCTCCCGCATGATGATGACGATGACGCGGCTGCCGCAGCCGATCATCGCGCGCGTGCATGGAGTTGCGACTGCAGCGGGATGTCAGCTCGTCTCGATGTGCGACCTCGCGGTTGCGGAGGAGACGGCGACCTTTGCGCTGCCCGGCGTCAACGTCGGCATCTTCTGTTCGACGCCCGCCGTCGGCGTCGGCCGTGGAGTCGGAAGAAAGCGTGCGATGGAAATGCTGTTGACCGGCCAGGCCATCGACGCACGCACGGCGCTCGATTGGGGACTCGTCAACCGAGTCGTGCCCGCAGAGAACCTCGACGCTGAGATCCAGCGATTCACTGATGTGATCATCGCAAAGAGCGCCGCCGTCGTCAGTCTTGGAAAAAAGATCTTCTACGAACAGCTCGACCGTCCGCTCGTCGCCGCATACGACACGGCCGGCGAGGCGATGACAGCGAACATCGGACTCGACGACGCGGCGGAAGGCATCGACGCATTCCTGCAGAAACGCACAGCAATCTGGCGAGATCGGTAAGACGCGTCACCTGGCCGGGCGTCTCTTCTTCGGCGCGGGACGGTTCGTAATCACCCGCCCGCGGCCACCAGTGGCGCGTGTGAAATCGCGCTCCATCGTCGAGCGCAGCCACTCGATCTTCGCGATCTCATCCGCCGTGGGCTCTTTCCCCGGATCCGTTACGAGTACGAACAGCACGCGGAAGTCGTGCGGGCTCTGACCGGACGTTGGATTGCGAGGTCCTTGCGCAGCGATCACTTGCGAAAGCTGAACATCGCGCTTCGTTCCTGTGACCTCGATCCCGTCGGTAGGAAAGTACGCGTTCGGAAGTTTGGGATTTGTCGAAGCGAGATAAAACCAAGACGGGATTTCGTTCGCATCCGCAAGACCCATCAGATAGAGATCGGTCCAGCTGTATCCATAACGGAGAGCGCGCGCACGGTAGCGGTTCCCGCTCAGGTTCGTGAAGAATCCGCCGCCCATGACCGACGACTCCTCGGGTCCATACATCGCGAATGCAGAGCGCGTGTCGACGTACGCCGCCGGGTGCTGCGTCAGCGGACTGAGCACGTTGCTCTTTGTCTGGCCATCCATGAACGAAAGCGTGTAGAGCCAGCGATGCCCGAATTCGTGAAGAACCACAGACGACGCGAGCTTGTCGTCGCTGTTCTCGTCGTAGTTCAGCTGATTGAGATGCATCAGCGAGGGAGCGCGCGGCGCGGCAGTGCCGCTGCCTGACTGAGTTGGATGAATGCCGTCGACCTGCGGATTACCCGGAAGCGAATAGGCTGTGGCGTAGAAAATGATGTCGGTGAAGAAGGACTGGTAGATCGCGACACCGTCGATCTCGTCGTCGCGAAATCCATACGCCGTCTTCAACTGATCCCAGACGGCCAGCGGATCGAGAGTCGGGATCAGAAACGGCTCGATGATCGGCAGCACCAGTTCCGAACCGTTGACGGCGGAGAGGTCCGTCGCAATTCGTCGTGGAACAGCGTTCAGCGAGAATTGGTATTGCGTGAAATCGGCCGGACGCGACGTGCCGCTGACGAACGACAACGCGTTCATCGTCTGCACATTCACGGGATCAGGCGATTTCTGAACGCCGAAAAATTCGACCGTATTACCGTCGACACGCGCCGTGACACGGTCCAGGATCGCCGACTCGTACACGCTGACGAACGTGTCCTTCGGCGTCACCTGAATGATCGCGTCGTCGTAGCCCTGGTCGGTAGTGATGAGGACTTCGTACGTGAGCCACTGACCATCCTTGATCTTCGATTGGTCGATCGCCGCCCCGAGTGTCATCCGCACCGACACGACCTCGGATTCAGCAAGCCGGAAAACCTCGACGCGCCTCACGTCGAGCATGTCCTTGAGCGTGGCGTCGGGTTGCGACGTCGTGCCGGTCGCTCCATCTCCATCGAACAGAGTGCGGCGCACCGCGCCACCAGACGCGAGGACGGGTGCACCCCAGCGCACGTTCCGCAGCGACTTGTAGGAGAAAACGATCGAGCCATCGCGGTTCAACTGCGCCTGAACGTCGTATCCGAACGATGGATGGCTGGCGCTGCGCCAGGTGACGATCAACGACGACGACGTGCGATCGACATATATGAAAGGCAATACCCGGATCGACTTGCTCGTCTGCGCGAGTGGCGCAATCAGAGGCGATGAGCGCATCAACGCCGCGACCTCGGTGAAGTCCGTGGCGTCGTCGAAGTGCGGCTCGTCGAACGTCATTCCGATGAACGGCGCAACGTAGACCCGCTGAACATCACGTCCAAACGCGGAGAACGTGAATCCCAGATCGGCGGTAACGAATTGCGCGGTGAGCTGGCCTGTAGACAAAGGCTCGGTGTACTGCAGCGGTCCGCGCGAGACCGCATAGCGGCCTTCCGAACCGGGGCGGAAGACGAGCGACTGTCCTTCGAGATCGAACGGCTTGTAGCCCGGCGTGACACCATCGTTTGCCGGGAGATAAATCGCGCCGTTGAGAAGAAGCGGCGCCGTAGCATCGTTTGATGTCAGCGTGCGCTTCTGGTGCGAGCTCGAGTGCAGAGCCCGGATGCGGCGATCGTTATCGGGACTCGTCCCGCACCGCAGATCCGCAGCGAACGCCGCCGCGCCAGCACTCAACATCAAGCACACTGCGACGAGGACCGACCGGCGGATGCGCATAGGCTCTTCCGTCATTCAGCATCTGTGCCGGTTCCTGCAAGACGTAATCAACAAAGCTGTGACTGTTGCCAGCAACGAACCTGGGTCGTTCGCCCTGGCTCAGAGGTTGTGAAGAATCCTGAGCGAAGCGAAGGATCAACCAAGGCGCCGCGCTACCGGTTGTTTGCACGTCGCGCCTGAAGAAACTTTCTCCTGGCGCCTTGGCTGATGCTTCGCTTCGCTCAGCATGAACTCATCCTCAGGATGACAGCTAACGCTGCTGAACCGCGTTGCGCCAGTTCAGCACGACGTTGATCGACGGCAAGCCTTCCTCCGTGCCGAGCCGGAAGAGGAAGTGTTGCTTGTCGGGCGTGATGCCGCTGATGACGGGCCGTGACACTGAGCCTGTGACGCGCGGAGCGGCGTGATGTCCTGGAATGCGGAAGAGTGGCGCAGGAGTGCCGGGGGCGAGCGACGCGCCGCCGCCGATCGGTACAGACATGATCGTGTCGCCCGATGCGTAGAAAAGCTCTTTTCCATCCGGACTCCACGTCGGACTCTCGCCTCCGCCATTCGAAATCTGCCATTGCTCAGGGCTGAAGGGATAGCGACGAACGTAGACCTCGTTGCGCATCGACGCGTTCGACTGATAGGCAACCCAGCGACCGTCGGGAGAAAACGTGGCCGCGCTTTCGTCGAACGGCGTAGCCACGAAGGGTGTCATCGCCGGTTTGGGGCCGAGGGTCAGGGTGTACAGATCACCTGCGGCTGCCGGCGTCTGCACGAACGTCAGGAGCGTCGTGCCATCCGTCGAATAATCGTTTGGAATTTGCCAGGATTTGGACATGAATACCGGAGTGCGTTCCGCTCCGTCGAGCGATTTGGTACAGACCTGGCCGACACCGTCCATCTGAAGGAAGAAGGCGATCTGCTTCGAATCGCGGCTCCAGCATGGGAAGCCATAAACACCGGGACGAAAGGTAAAGCGCGAAAGGCTGCCGCTGGAAGCATCGACGAGCCAGAGGTCGCTGCCGTCTGGCGCGCTGCGCATCACCGCGATGCGCTTGCCATCGGGTGA
>Ga0157378_10005854_pt1 | contig 10774 bp, 7 predicted proteins | sample M65metaG_FD_115309 | JGI IMG/M metagenome (GOLD analysis project Ga0157378, IMG submission 115309) | Miscanthus rhizosphere microbial communities from Kellogg Biological Station, Michigan, USA - M6-5 metaG | ecosystem: Host-associated > Plants > Roots > Rhizosphere > Soil | place: USA: Michigan...
GCAGGGGACTTTCACATTAAGGCGATCATGGACGCACTTGGGCCACTCCCCAGTAAGGGTAGGCGTCCACGCGTCGTGTTGGATGCATGCAATGGTGCCGGCTCGATAGTCGGTCCAAAGTTACTCAACACGTTGGGCGCAGAAGTGATCACCATCAATGATCAACCCAACGGCCAGTTCCCTCGAGCAGCCGAACCTACCAAGGAAAACCTTTCGGCTCTATGCGAGGCAGTAAAGCGCCACGGCGCTGATATTGGATTTGCCCAGGACATGGACGCCGATCGTCTGGCGATTGTCTCTGAACTTGGCGAACCAATCGGCGAGGACTACACGCTGGTCCTGGCAACGTTATACGTTTTGAGCCAGCAACGTGGACCAGTTGTTGCCAATCTCTCAACCACCAACGCGCTCGATTTTGTGGCACAGCGTTTTGAGTGTCCTATTTACCGGACAAAGATTGGAGAGGCAAATGTCACCGAGTGTATGCAACGCGTTGGAGCACTCATCGGAGGTGAAGGAAACGGCGGCGTAATTTACCCGCGGATCAATTTTGCACGCGATAGCCTTGTCGGAATGGCGTTGGTTCTACACATGCTTGCGGACCGTGGCACCACGCTCACCGAGGTTCTAAATGAACTTCCTCGCTTGATTTTGCTCAAGGAAAAGCTGCCATGCCCTTCGGACAAGATTCCACAAGTCATAAAGATGGTACGCCGTATTTACGCCGATTCACCTATGGACTTGAGCGACGGCGTGAAAGTTCTGCTACCTAATGGCTGGCTACATGTGCGTGGATCCAACACCGAACCAATCATTCGGTTGAGCGCAGAAGCAGGTACTGAGGAAGAAGTTCGACTGATGCGAGACTCAGTCTTTGATCTGATGCGCCAGTTAATAAACTCTTAGTCAGATTGCAGAAGAATCACTTCAATGCACAGACGACAGTTCATTAAAGCCGGAGCCACACTTCCACTCTTGAGCGGTCTGCCGCATGCGGTCGCCCAGGAGGTTCCTACACATAGTTGGTGTGGATACGACTTTGGGTCGGGACCAACAGCCAGTGACCGGTTGAATCAGGGTCCGTTTGGTATCGAGCAGGACGAAGGCTGGTACACGGTGCTTGTGACGTCTCAATCGTCGAAGCCGATAAGGAACTACGGATTTGGACTTGTCGGCTATACATGGGAAGAAGGTGGACCATCATTAGCAGTTCGTGCCGGAACTGAAACGCTCGAACAACACGTGGAGAAGATGGCTTCACTTCCCTTTGTCGATGTCCTCTACATTCGTTGCGACTGGCGAAACGTTCAAACGTCTCCTGGAAAACTCGACCTGCACCCTGTCTTCAAACTCACTCTTGATGCCGCGAAGCGTCACAACTTACGGGTTGCCTTTCGCGTTCAAATGTCCAATACAGAGTTTCAACCCCAACAACTTGCTCTCCCGGATTTTCTTCAGAAACAAGTTCCTCTTGTGAAAATCGGGCGGACGTATGGTGCTCACGCAGACTTTGTCGAACCCAGATATGACCACCCCAGATTTCAGAGTGCCTTTAAGGAATTGAACGAGTTGTTGGCACGTGAGTTTGACAACAATCCGCTGATGGAATTTATCGATCTCATGATGTATGGGTTCTGGGGCGAAGGTCACACGAGCAATCTGCCCAATCCTTTTCCCGACTATCTCACCGCCGCGCAGACATTTTTGAACATGACTAAGTTGCAGCTAGATCTCTGGAGGAATGTTCCACTTGCTGTCAACACTCAGCCTGATATCAGTAACGTTGGCAACAGAGAGCTCCAGGACATGTGCGTACGGGCCGGATGTTGGCTACGTTCAGATAGCATTGTCATTGAAGAACCGATTCAGATCGAAGAGCTGGCAAATCGACCGCCATGGCTGGCAACGATTATGGAAGACGGGTACTACCGTCAGTACAAAATCGATCCCACATATCTTCCGATCGATGAATCGGGAATCAACGTGCTCGAGAAGTGGATGCTCCATTCGATCGATTTAGGCGCCAACTACTGGTCGCTCTGGACTGAGTCTGACAACCTGCGTCGGTATTACGAACGATACCCTAACGGCTTTGACACGTTACAGCGGCGACTCGGGTATCGCTTGAGGCCTTCTTGGATCTGGCAGCGAAAACGATTTGGAACGGATGAAGTTATCGTGGCGGTATCCAATGACGGCGTTGCTGGCATCCCGGGGATCCTCCGCCTATACGTCGAAAGCGAAGACGGAAGAATTCGAATGAAAGGATCTCTGGATGCTGGTCAGCCTTATGCGGGCAAGATCAGACAAGCCTCTTTTGTATTACCAAAAGGCAGCGACGGGCTGAAGCTGAAAATAAGGGCTGAGCTCGAAACTAAGGGTGGCAAGCGGCGACCAGTCAACTGGGCCACAGCGCAACCGACAAGTCCTGATGGATCCTTAAGTTTTCAGTTACTCCGTCGTGACGACACCAAGTGGAGAAAGGGCGTTTAGTAATCCGATGGAATACTCAATCGGTGTCGATCTTGGTGGCACTAATATCAAATTCGCCGTTGTTTCAAATGACGGCGAGCTCCTCGATTACCGAACTTGCGACACTGCGGATCAGCAAGGATCCTGGGCCCAGACCATCAAGGAAAAGACGGATGCAATTCAAAAAGAACGTGGTGCAGCTGCTTGTCACATCGGTATCGCCTCTCCCGGATTGGCTGCAAAAGATGGTCGCTCAATTGCGCATATGCAAGGGCGCCTAAACGGCCTTCAGGGTTTTGTCTGGACCGGCTTCCTGGACTCACCACGCCCTGTCGTTGTTCTCAATGACGCACACGCTGCATTGCTTGGTGAAGTCTGGAAGGGCGCCGCCGCAGGTTATAGCAACGTTATTTTACTAACGCTGGGAACCGGTGTTGGAGGTGCGCTTCTCATCGATGGTCGTCTGGCGAAGGGACACATCGGACGCGCAGGACATCTGGGCCACGTCTCCTTAAACTCAGACGGCGCTCCGGACATCGTCGGAACTCCGGGCAGTATCGAGGAAATGATCGGGAACTATAACCTCAAGGAACGTTCGGGAGGTCGCTTCACTTCAACGCGTCAGCTAGTTGAAGCACATCTTAGCGGCGATGATCAGGCAAGCACGATTTGGCTCAGATCGATCTTTCATTTGGGAGTGGCCATTGCTTCGTTCATAAATGCTTTCGACCCGGAGGTCGTCATCATTGGGGGTGGGATTGCGCAAGCAGGAGCTGCATTGTTTGATCCACTGTCCAGGTACCTCGATAAATTCGAATGGAGACCACTGGGTCAGGGGGTACCAATCGTTGCGACATCACTGGGTGAAAAGGCTGGAGCAATTGGCGCCGCGTATCACGCAATTCTCCAAAACGTTGACTGAGTAAGCAGCGAAAGGCTAATTACAAGTTTATGACAAATTTCAATTGGCTTTTGGACGGTAGCATTGTTGGTTTGTATTTGCTGGTGACCATGGCCGCTGGTTTGATGGTTCGCAAGTATGTCGGCAAAGTCGAGCACTTTCTCGTCGCGGGACGGGAAATGGATGTGTACTTAGGGATTGCGTCGCTCGCAGCTACGGAGTTCGGAATTGTGACCTGTATGTACACCGCACAAAACGGTTACGAAAAGGGGTTTGCCGGCGCAACGCCAGGAATCCTCATGGCTCTAGCAATGGCAGTCGTTGGAATGACGGGATTCGTGATCAAACCTCTGCGAGACGCCGGCGTTATGACGATCCCGGAACTGTTCGAGCAGAGATTCGGCCAGCGTATCCGTTGGGCGGCCGGGGTGGTAATCGTACTTGGCGGCCTCCTCAATATGGGTGTCTTCCTGCGCACCGGTGGTCAGTTCCTCGTGCTTGTTGCCGGGCTCGACGTGAAGTACCTCGAGATCATGATGACGGCATTACTGGTCGGTGTGGCGATCTATACGATTCTTGGCGGCATGCTTTCCGTTCTTGTGACGGACTTCCTGCAGTTTGTGGTTATGAGCGCGGGATTAATTCTTGTCACGATATTGATACTAGTAAACGTCGGTTGGGAAAAAATGGTTATGACCGTCGAGACAAGCTACGGCGCGGGCGGATTCAATCCTTTTATTAATCCAACGATGGGGTGGCAATACGTTCTTTTCAATCTGATGTTGAATACAGCTGCGGTTCTTACCTGGCAAACAACAATTGCTCGAGTGCTCGCCGCAAAAGATACCGCTACGGGACAGAAGGTTTATACCCGGACGAGCTTCTTCTTCGTTTGCCGGTTTCTGATTCCGGGCTTGTGGGGCATTGCCGCGCTCGCAACGCTCGGTCCAGTAGCAAACACTCTTGAAGCAATGCCGCGCTACTTGAGTACCGCAGTTCCAGCGGGCCTGATGGGAATTCTCATTGCTGCGATGTTGGCCGCAGATATGTCTACCGATTCATCCTACATGTTGACGTGGTGTAGCGTGATCTACAACGACATCATGGCTCCCTTCCGCAAGAAACCCTGGTCAGAAAAGAAAGGGCTCTTTTGGAATCGAACAATCATTGCATTCATCGGCATATTCTTACTTCTTTACGGACTCTGGTACCCGTTAAAGGGTGACCTTTGGACCTATCTTGGAGTAACGGGAACGATCTATTTAGCTAGCATTTCAATGCTCCTGATAGCGTGTTGCTATTGGAAGCGCGCCAACAGTTGGGGCGCCGGTGCTTCGATTTTTGTGAGCGCACTTATTCCCGTCAGTTACCTGGTGATGGAACAGTTGCCTTCAACCGTACAGTTAGCCAAGTCCATCGGCCCCTATTATTCAGGTATCGCCACTTATGTACTTTCTGCTGCAGCGATGGTTGTTGGATCACTACTCAAACCACAGCAGAGCTTGAGAAAGGAGTCAGCCTAATGCCTCATCATTGGTTCTGGTGGATTGTTACTGCCGCCTGCGTTGTCTGGTATTCGACGATCACGGTCTATGTAGCGTTCAAGGGTGCAAAGGACATTAAGAACATGCTTGCTCGCCTCGATGCCACAAAGAAACGAGAAGCCGGGGAAGCTCAGAACTAGAAGAGAATGGAGGCTCAGTGGTCCGAATCGCCTTAGTAGGTTGCGGTGCACACTCGAGGAGTAGTCATGCGACACCTCTCGCGCGTTACGCGGCGGAGCACAGGGGCGAAATTGAGCTCGTCGCAGCCTGCGATCTGAATGCCGATAGAGCTGCGGAGTTCTGTCGTACTTTCGGGTTTGCTCGGCAGTACACAGATCTGGACCGAATGTTAGAGACGGAAAAGTTAGATGGGTGCGTAAGCGTGCTGCCGATTGAGCATATTGTTAACACCGGAATTAAATTACTCGAACGTAGGTTGCCGTGTGTTATCGAGAAACCTCTAGGCACATCAAGAGAAGAAGCAGAACGACTGAGTCTTGTTGCACGCAAAACTCAAACGACACACATGGTGTCCGTCAATCGACGCTTCATGCCTTACCTCAATGAGGTTCGTTCGTGGATTCAAGAGTGTGGTCCCCTGCGCTATGTACGCGCAGTGCAGGTACGCCATGCGCGAAGCGAGGAAGACTTCATCTGGTCGACCACTATTCATGTGATGGATGCACTCCGACATTTTGTCGGCGAAGTCGAAACATTTGACGTCGATATTCAACAACCGGTCGGATCTTCGGCCACGTGGTACCGAATTTCACTACTCTTCAAAAACGGCGTCACAGGTACTGTGGAAGTCTTGCCTACAGCAGGCATGGTCGAAGAGTCGTATGAATTCTTTGGCGACGGATTTCGGGCTCGGGTTAGTGCCGGCTCGGGGCCTCAACGCTCAATGGAGTGCTGGCGGGAAGACAAACTGGTAGCCAACTCCAAGGCGGATGAGAGTGAAGCTGAAGATCTGCGGAATGGCGCTTACCAGGAAGTGCAAGAGTTTGTTCGTGCACTCCGGACCGGCACTCGCGCGTTCCCTGAAGTTGATGATGTTTTGCCTTCGGCTCGCATCTGCTTTGCAATTGCCGACTCCGTTAGCCGACCGTGACGGTTCCATCTGTCAAAAGTTGACGAAAACTTTAAGCACAACACTACTATGACCAAAGCGTTCTACCTTGTCGTCCTTGGGATCACACTCATACTGTTTAGTGTTTCCGCACAGGAACAACAAGGTGTTGGTGGAAGCAATTTTCCCAAGAACGATATCACCTACTCAAAAGAAGTCGTCACACCGCATGTGCCTTGGGCGACAAAACTTCCGCAGGGTCCGATTAAAGGGTTCTTTATCCCCTCCATTCAATACGGACGAGACATGGTCGAGTTGATGCAGCGGCTGCAACTAGATCCTACTACTGATTCAATCGATCGTAGTTGGGACATTAGTTGCTGGGGAATTGGTGACTACTATGGTCACGAATATCGTGGTGACCGAGACGACTTCCAAACGGTCTACGGTTATGTTGAAAAAGACCTTACGGGGAGCGCGCAATATGAAGTCATGCTAATCCCGGGCCTTAATGGATGGTCCCGAATGACGCGTGCGACTCGCGATGCAATCTTGCGAAGAGTGCAGGATGGCGCTGGTCTCGTGTTGCTACACCCTTTTGTCGGTGACGTAAAAGGTCATCCATTCAAAGGCGATGAAGCCGTTGGCGATGAGCGTATCTGGGAGATTTCTCCTCTTATTGGAGTCCCGGACGACACCGTGAACGAGCGTGGCTATCCCGAGATAAATGACGATGCCGTTACAAAAGGTAAGTGGGAACTTGGTGAGCCCCATTTCATTACTCAGGGTCTGCCACTTGATTTGCTTCCCGAAGGAAATACGGGCGGATCGTTCTATCGGTACAAAGCACAGGGCACTGTTTTAATTAAATCGGGAGAACATCCTGTACTTGCTGTAAAGAACTTTGGCAAGGGACGTGTTGTCTCGATGGCCTATGTCGAAGAAGGCTTCACTCCCCAGAGCATTAATCCGAACGAAACGAAAATTTACTGGGACTACTGGGAATACCAATACTCGTTGCTTGCCCGATCTCTCCTCTGGGCCGCCGGCAGAGAAACTCCAGTAAGTATCGAATCGATAGCTGCCAGCATTGCAGGTTTGAAACTCGGTCTTTCAGTCGCAAGGCAAAGGTCAGTGCAGATCGAAGTCACCGGTAGAAACGAATTCGGACAATCACTCGGATCGACTCGCGTTGATAAGTCTCTTGCGGTTGGATCAAACTCGATTGTTATACCGCCGTCTGCTTTGCAATCTACGATAGGTTGGCCAGGTGGTCGGCAGATTTTCAATGTGATTATTCGCGATTCGAAGGACAACTCCACCCTGAACTGGGGCGCAGCAACTTTCGACACCCCTAAGCGCGCGATGATGACGGCCACCAAGCCTGGAGTTGACGTCTATAAACGCGGTGAGACGCTGAGTGCCGTATTACGTGCTACTGGTGATATGACCGGACTCCAAATGAAGATGGAGGTAGCGGATGATTTAGGTCGTTTACTTGGCACCGTATCCGCTCCAGCCCGCGGAGAGCGAACCTTCACTTTTCCCTTAAACGACTTTCTAGGGAAGGTTGCCGAGGTGACGGGTGAACTAGTAGACGAACACGGGGCGATTGTCGATCAGATCAGAGCGAAGCCTGTGATGGTTGTCCAGGATGTGCGCCGCATTAAGGAGTACACGCCGCTCGTTTCCTTCGGCGGCACGAAACACTATCTGCAGGATGCGCAAATGAAGATGGTCCGCGGCGCGGCCGCAGACACGGGATTCACATGGTCCGGCGATGTCGACAATTCACTCAACATTCCGCGCGGCTCGTTTGGTGTTTACTGGTACGATCGTGGTCCAACAACTCCGGAGGCAATGGAACGAGCTATCGCCGACTATCAAAAAACCGGTGACTTTGAATCGCTTGGTTATCTGACAAAGAAAGAACTGTATAAGCGAACTGGAGATAAAAAATTTCTTCAGCGAACCCCCTCATTCAATAACCCGCATGTCTTAAGAAGCCTGTCCGATATCGTTCGCGCCGCCGCCCGCAACAAAGCACGCTACAACATGGACTATTACTTTGTCGGCGACGAAGGTTCATTGACCTCATACGGTGACGCGGTTGACTTCGACTGGAGTCCTGACACTCTGCGCGAGTTTCGTGTCTGGCTACGACAGGAATACGGCACGCTTGCGGCTCTGAATAAGGAGTGGCGGGCAAGCTTTGCAGATTGGGATTCGGTGGTGCCTTACACGACAGACGAAGCGAAAAAGAGTCGCAACTTTGCCCCCTGGGCCGATCATAGGACCTTCATGGAAATCACGTTCGCGAAGGCTTATGAGATAGCTCGAGCGGCCGCGATCGAAGGTGATCCGGATGCTCATATTGCAGTTTCTGGTACACAGGCCACAAATGCTTACGACGGTGCTGATTGGGCACGACTGGATCGCGTTATCGATGACTTTTTGTCGTATGACGGCGGTAACCAGTGGGACATGCATCGATCTTTCGCTAAGCCAAATGCAATGATCGGCTTCTGGACCGGTTATGGCTCGCATGGTTTGGCTGTACAAAACGCCATTTGGACAGCGGCGATCCACAACGTTCTTCACCCAAATATCTTCTGGATGTACTCGTTCCTAAATCCCGACATGACTTACTCCGCCTCTGCTCGGGACATGGGAAGAGCATTCACTTCCCTGAGATCCGAGGGCGTTGGCAAGCTCTTGATGGAATCAACACGACAGCAGGATGGAATTGCACTCTACTACTCAATGCCGTCAATTCATGCGGCAAGCATTCTCGGTTATCACCAACGAAATAGTGATGACGACGATGAGGTTTCCGATAAGGCCCGTCTGAGTTTTGTCGCGAACCGCGATGGTTGGGTAAGAACAATCAAAGACCTGGGGCTGCAGTTTGATTTCATCTCGTCCGAAGATGTCGCCAGGAATCAGATCTCCATCGAAAAATACAAGGTCGTGATCTTACCGCTGGCTTTCGCACTATCGCCGGAAGAAACTCAACACCTCGAGGAGTTTGTTTCGCGTGGCGGAATTGTTATAGCCGACGCCGCTCCCGGGCTAATGGACCAACATTGCTCCTGGCAGACCAGTGACGCCATTAACAAGTTGTTCGGGATCAATGCCGGTTTGCCGGACAAGCGGGATTTGAAACTAACAACCGAGAGTGTGCACACAACCAAAGAGGGTGCGAGTTGGAGTCTCAGCACAACCAACCTTGCAAACTTTCGCATTGCTGAACCCGGCATCAAGGTAACGACTGGGGCATCCCTGTTCCAGATCGGCAATGCTGACGCCGCAATTGTGAACCACTTTGGTAAGGGCTGGGCGATTTATCTCAATACCACCTTCGACCAATATCCTAAACAACGAGCTGTGAAGTTTGGCGGCTCCGCCTATCGTGAATTGGCAAATGCACTTTTCAAGAGAGCTGGTGTGCGACCAGTTGTTGAAGTGACGTCCCCTGATGGTCGCCCGATCACCCAGGCTCAATTGGCACGTTATAAATTCGCCAACAGTGAAGTTCTAACGCTTGTCAAAGAGAATGTTGCCGTGGCGGGAATTGTCGGACAGGATGGCGTTACCACTTATAACGACTCCAACCTCGGACAAGTGGCGAAGCAGGATCTGACCATCAAGCTGCCCCGCAAATTCTTTGTCACTGATGTACGCATAGGTAAACAGCTCGGCTATACCGATGTAATCCATGCTTCAATTCTAATCGGTGATGCATTGGTGTTTGCCTTGAGTCCTCGTGAGAATCAGATCAAGGTCGAAGGTTCTGCAACCGCGCAACTGGGTCAACACGTGCCGTTGACCATAACCTCAAATACTGATGGCCCAGGCCTGATTCGGTGTCATGTTTATTCACCGGGCGGAATGAGGCTCCCAATCTACTCTACGAACGTCCTGCTTCAGAATGGCAAATCAACCTTTGTCGTGCCGTTCGCGTTGAACGACGAACCCGGAAGATATGTCATCCGCGCTACAGATGTAGTAAGCGGGTCGGCTTTTGAAAAGACAATCGACGTCAAGTGAAGGTTCTACTTTTCATTCACACCAGGCTTCAGCCTGGTGACCCGTCGCCACGACCGACTAAAGAACCGTTTCAACGGTTTCTCGATGGAGTTGGCGACGTAACTGTTTTGTGCTCACATCTTCGATGCTTGATAAGAATGCAAACCGTTAAAAACGGTTCACTAATCTCTTTCGTGCCGCCCATCACCAGGCTGAAACCTGGTGTGAATAAGAAGGAGCATCACACAGACGCTTGAGGCAAAGCCGCTTTTGACCACTCAACAACAGCAAACCTTGCGCGCGGTCGTTGACTGCCTGATTCCGCCAGACGATTATCCTGGAGCATATGAAGCGGGTGTCTGCGATTACCTTGAACGCTTGTACCAAACCGATTTGGCATCACAACTCGAGTTTTGTGCTGCAGGTCTCGACTGTGTCGACACAGAAAGTCGTTTCCGATTTGCGACCACTTTTGCAGACCTGACTCCGGACCTGCAGTCATCGATTCTCCAGGCAATTGAAACAGGGAATGTACTCGCCCTCTGGCCCATCTCCCCAACCCAATTCTTCAATCTTCTCGTCACAACCACTGCTGAAGGTTACTACAGCGATCCGCAACAAGGTGGTAACCGAGGATCTATTTCGTGGGAAATGACAGGATTTGAATCGCGCTAAATCTAATGGAGAACTACGACGCAATCATAATAGGTACGGGCGCGGCGGGAGGAATCGTCGCATGTGTCCTTGCCGAGGCGGGCA
>Ga0157378_10005855_pt1 | contig 10774 bp, 5 predicted proteins | sample M65metaG_FD_115309 | JGI IMG/M metagenome (GOLD analysis project Ga0157378, IMG submission 115309) | Miscanthus rhizosphere microbial communities from Kellogg Biological Station, Michigan, USA - M6-5 metaG | ecosystem: Host-associated > Plants > Roots > Rhizosphere > Soil | place: USA: Michigan...
CTTCGCCAAACACATGCCGATACAGCTTCCCCCCCGCGGAGCCAGAAGAGCTGATAAACCCAATCGCAAACCGCGGATCGTACGCCATCGCCACCAGGGAAGCCTTCCCATACCGCGAGTGCCCCGCAATCCCCACCTGCTTTGCATCCACTGCAGGATCGGTTTCGAAATAATCCAGGCACCGGCTTGCTCCCCACGCCCACGCCTTCAGGACGCCCCAGTCTTCCAGCTTTCGCGGTTGACCCTTGTTCGCCAGCCCGATGATTCCGTCCGTCAGTCCCGCCCCGTTGTCCGGCTGCGCGCTCACCGGCACGTACTCCGCGTATCCCCACCCCCGCGCCAGTGCCTGCTGCTGCCATGTCGGCCCTTGGTTCTGCTGCGCAAACTGCGGAAACCGCTTCATCAGTTGCGCCAGGAATTCTTTGCTGAAGCCGAGTTCCATCATTACCGGCACCGGCCCCCTCGCATTCGCCGGCGTACTCAAGGTCAGCTCCAGATTGACGTTGATCTTCGAATCCGCCGCATTATCCACGTGCCCTTTCAGTGTCTTCGTGACCACCTCGACATCGCCGTTCTTCTCGTGCTCGACCTTCACCACCTCCCACTTCACCATCGGCAAATTCGTGGGAGTCCTGCCATAAATCTCGCGATCGAATAACTCCGCAATCTCCGACCGCCGCCGCTTCCACCACATCTCCGACGTTGTTACACGCTCACCGTTCGCCATCACCAGCGCATCCGGCACGTTCGCGTAAACATTCGCCTTGGTCTCGTCGTAGTTAACGGGGTGCGGACTGTGAATGTCGTTATCGACTGGCGATCGAAGCTCCTTGATCCCCAGTTCGCTCATCACCCGCTGGTGATCCTTCTCTGACGCAGCTTGAATCGCAAGCTGCTCGGGCGTAGGCGTAAATCGCGGAGGAGCCGGCACAGTTTTCTGTTCCGTCTTCGCGCCAGAAATCTTGTCCGTCCCGCTTTGCGCCTCCGAAACAATGGCCGCAGTCAGCCATGCCATGGAAACAAACAAGACGACAACACTCCGCATTCGATTCATCGCTGCCTCCGCACTGAATAGCGGCCCAAGAATATCGATTTACTCTGTCCGCCGCAACAGAGCCTCTGCAAACCAGCAACCGTGCGAGCGTGAGGCTCTCGCGTACCCAACCGAACCAACCCTGACTTGCACGAGCATCAGATTTACAGCGTCCTCAAACAAAATGTGGCCGCCTGATATAAGCTCGCCAGAAACCGCTCCGTGTTTGTGGGCCGGTTGATATACTTCGACCCTGCGCTTGGTTCTTCGCCGGGCTGCCCTGGAGACACCTGCATGAGTGCCGCCAAATACGACCTCGTTGTCATCGGCTCCGGGCCCTCCGGACAACGCGCTGCCGTCGCTGCCTCCAAGATGAAAAAGCGCGTTGCCGTGGTCGAATCACGCGCCGTTGTCGGCGGAGTCTGCGTCAACACCGGCACCATCCCCTCCAAAACCATGCGCGAGGCTGTCCTTCACCTCTCCGGCTATAACTATCGCAACGTTTACGGCATCAACTACCGCGTCAAAGAACGCATCTCCATGGCCGACCTCGCCTTCCGCGTTCAGGCCGTCATTAAAACCGAAGTCGACGTCACCGAGGCCCAACTCTCGCGCAACGGAATCGACATCGTCCACGGCGTCGCTCATTTCGTCGACGCGACCCACGTTCGCGTCGAAGGCCTCTCGGGTGATTCCACCATTGAAGCTGACCGCATTATCATCGCCGTCGGCACCAAGCCTGCCGCCTCTCCCAAAGTCCCCATCAACGGCCGCACCATCATCAACAGCGACCAGGTCCTCGATCTTCCGGCCCTGCCCAAATCCTTAATCGTTGTTGGCGGCGGCGTCATCGGCGTCGAGTACACCTGCATGTTCTCGACCCTCGGCGTACGCGTCACCCTCATCGAAAAACGCGCCAAGCTCCTCGAATTCGCCGACCAGGAGATCGTCGAGTCACTCAGTTACCATCTCCGCGACAGCCGCGTCACCATGCGCCTCGGCGAAGAAGTTTCGAGCGTCGAAGAACTCCCCGACGGCACCGTAGTCGCCAACCTCGAAAGCAAAAAACGCGTCTCCGGCGACGCACTACTTTACGCGGTCGGACGCCAGGGCGCCATCGAAGATCTCAACCTCGCCGCGGCAGGCATCGAGGCCGATAATCGCGGCCGCATCCCGGTCGACGAGCACTATCAGACCAACGTTCCAAACATCTACGCCGTCGGAGATGTGGTCGGCTTCCCTTCTCTCGCCTCCGTCTCCATGGAGCAGGGCCGTATTGCCGCCGCGCGCGCATTCAACGACACTCACACATCGTCCAACCCCAGCTTTTATCCCTACGGCATCTACACCATCCCCGAGATCAGCTTCATCGGCAAAACCGAAGAGCAGCTCACCGATGAAGATGTCCCTTACGAAGTCGGCATGGCCTTTTACCGGGAAACCGCGCGCGGCCAGATCCGTGGCGATACCACCGGCCGGCTCAAGCTCATCTTCCATAAAGACACGCGCAAAGTTCTCGGCGTGCACATCATCGGCGAAGGCGCCAGTGAGCTAGTACACATCGGCCAGGCTGTCATGATCTTCGGCGGCACGGTCGAGTACTTCGTCGACACAGTCTTCAACTACCCAACCCTTGCCGAGTGCTACAAAGCCGCCGCCTTCAACGGCCTCGGCCGCCTGCACCGCTACCAGGTGGACTAGTGATGATTGCCGTGCCAGATTCCCGCGCTAATTCATCCGTATCAACCGCGCACGCTTTTCCCCCACGGAGGGCGAAATGACAACCGCAATCGGTGTCGTCATGACCGAGCACATTGTTGCCGGCAGACTCGAAGACATGCGTCTCGTAGGCGAAACCGTCCGCTATCCCCAGAACACTGAAGAAGTCGACGCGTTGAACGCACTCCCCGTCGGCGACGTCGTCGACGTCCTTGCCAACGAAATCGTCTCCGTCGTGAACAACGCCCACATCGACGCCATCGGTGTTGCTGTTCCCGGAGTCATCCGCCATGGAGTCGTCGAAGACTCACCCAATCTCACCCAGCTCAAAGGCATGCACCTCGCCGACGACCTTACTCGCGTCCTCTCCGAAAAAGGCGTCAACGCACCCGTCCATATCGCCAACGACGCCGATGCCATCGCTGCCGGTGTCGCCGCTACCCGCGGCCAGCTCAATAAGCTGACCCGCGTCTGGACGCTCGGCAACGGCATCGGCTATGGCCGCTGGCCCTACGTCGACGGCATCTGGGAGGGCGGACACATCACCGTCACCCTCGACCCCAAAGAGCGCTTCTGCGGCTGTGGCGGCGTCGGACATCTCGAAGGCATCATGGGCTACCGCGCCATGCGCATGCGCTTCCTCGACCTGGAACCGGAGGAGGTCTTCGCCCAGGCAAAGAAAGGCGACGAACGTTGCCGTGAATTTGTCGACCTGTGGCACCGCTCTCTCGCTGCAGCTACCGCCTCTTTCATCCATCTCGCCGGACCCGGCAGGTTCTATTTCACCGGTCACAACGTCGGATTCCTCGACGTGGGGATGCTTCGCCGCCATCTCGAAACCATGGTCAAGATGAGCCCGCTCCTCGGCTACTCGCTTGAGATTCTCCCCAACGACGACGCCACTGCACTGCTCGGCGCCGGGGTAAGCGCCATCCGCGCTCTCGCTTCGTAATTGCCAACTCGCATTAAGAACAAAAGAGCCGCAGAGACATTCATCTCTGCGGCCCTCGTTCCCTTTGTGGCTTGGTCCCTTGTCCCCTGCCCTCATCCCTTCGGATGCGGATTCTTGAACGTTACCTCGCCATCCAGCCAATCCGACAACCGCTTCTGATCCACCTCGGTATCGCCCGCCTGGTTTGTCAACGACGACCGCGCCAGCGCCACCGAGATTTTGATCTTGCCGTTCATATGGTATGCACCCAGAATGCCCGCTAGCCCTTTATCCGCCGCGCTCATGTAATCAGCATTGAGAGCGCCTTCTTCGCCCTTGATATCGACCGGCGCCATGATCATTTTGTTCACCATCGGCGCGCCCGTCGGGTTCTTCGCCGACGAGTTGTCGAAACGGACCACCAGCGTAGCTCTTCTCTCCACCGCCTCTGGATTGGCAGTGAACTTGATCGCCGGAATCGTAACCCCCGCCGGATCCGGCTTGGCGCCCGGCTTGTCAAACGCAATCCGATACGGATGCCCTTTCCACTTCGGAGTCGCAGGAACAGTCGCTGCAGGCTTGTTCCCCACATCGCACCCCGCCAGTAGAATCAGGCCCCCGATCGCCAGCAGTATCCCCTTCTTCACGTCATCCTCCTTGCGCTAATTCGACGACGCGCCAGAATAGCACTCCCTTGCCTCATCGCAAGTGATTCATGCAACACGAATCACCCTGATCAGAGCCGGGGCCCCATCCACCCGGAATCCCCGAGTCAAAGTAAACGATTTCTACCTTTGTTACCATCACGAGCGTTCACGAAACTAGCGGGGCTAATTTTAGTGAATAAATCGCTTTTCTTTGAGATTGTGATGGAGATCACACGTGCAGGGGAGAGACCATCTTGCAGCTTGACAAACCCTTTCGTTGGCCTGAAAATTTTCGCCAAATCAGTAAACGATTGCTGACGGGCTTCTTAATTCCAAAAGCTCGCGTGCAACAGGGGCTTGTGATCGAGGGCCACGGAGTCGAACGGCTTGGACCAGTGCGCACCATCTGCGTTGAATCTGAGGGCACACTCTCAGGCTCACGCTGTGGTAACGAATTGCACTCCCGCTTCGACCCAGTTGAGCGCATTCCCGCGCGGGAATGCCAGGCGCAGACACCCTGGATCAAGCCACAACTCACGATGGTTTGGATACCGTCACGGTTCACCTGATTCCGTGAATGCTCCAGACACGAAGATGATCGGCCGCAACGCAGTATGTCTGAAATGCGGCAGAGATCACCTTCCTAACAGGCTCGACCATCCGTTCTGGTCCCTTCTGTACAGAAGGTCAACAGTGCGAGAGGGAGGGCCGTTCGAAATGGCCAAAAGCCTTTCGTTCAGGAGGCAGTTTATGGCTCATCCTTCGTTGCGCATGCGGTCGGTCCAGCTCTGGCTGATACTGATCGCAATCGTCCTGCTCTTTGCACCGGGTCTGCGTGCACAGGACAATGCGACAATCACCGGAACGATAGTCGACGCAAGCGGCGCCGTAGTTCCCAACGCCGACATCGCTCTCACCAATCCCGCAACTGGACAGGTGCGCGAAGCAAAGTCCAATGAAGCGGGCCTCTTCCGGTTCGCCAATCTCGGTGTTGGAACCTACTCGCTCACCGCAACCGCAACCGGCTTTCAGAAATTCACGCGCACCGGCATGGTCCTGAACGTCGCGCAGACTCTCGGCGTCGACGTCACCTTGACCGTCGGCAGCGCGGAGCAAAGCGTGACCGTTGAGTCTCAGGCTTTGCAGGTTCAAACCGAAACCAGTGAAGTCAGTACCTTGATCAGCGGCGAACAGATTCGTCAGTTGGCCACCAACGGACGCAACGTGGTTCAACTTGCCGCTCTCGGTCTGGGTGTTTCGAACCAGATCTCGTCTTTCGCAGGCATCGATGCCCTGACCTCCTCCAACGGCCTCAGCTTCAACGGCCAGCGCACCTCACACAACGTCTACCTCATCGACGGCGCCGAGCAGAATGACCGCGGTTGCGGCGGCTGCTTTATGAACCTGCCTTCGCAGGACGCCATCGGCGAGTTCCAGACTCTCGGCTCCAACTACTCGGCCGACTACGGCATCGGCTCTGGCGGCACCATCGTCATGGTCATCAAGTCGGGCCAGCGGCAGTATCACGGTAGTCTCTATGAGTTCAACCGCAATACCGCCTACAACGCCAACGATTACTTCCTGAAGCAGCAGGGGAAATCGCGCCCCATCTTCCAACTCAACACACCGGGCGGCAACATCGGCGGACCACTGTGGATTCCCCATGTTTACAATGCGCAGAAAAATCGTACCTTCTTCTTCTGGAACGAAGAATGGCGCAAGTTGATCAAGGGCAGTCCTCCATCGCTATCGAACGATCTGTGGTCCAACAACTTCCCGACGCTCGGCGCGGACCTGAACTACACTCCGCAGGGCTCAGCTGCACCGCTCGTTCCCAATCTGCCCAACAATGCGACCTACACTGCACTGGAAACTAGCCTCGGTCTCACTCCCGGATCGGCGTTCCCCCTCAACTCCGACGGAACGTATAGGATCCCCGCGGCGATGATCGACCAGAACATGGTTCGTGAGCTCAATGCAGGAACGTTCCCTAAACCGAATGCGTCGTGCACGGGTTCCGTCTGCAAGCAGTTCATCGTCTCCGTCAAGCAGCCCGAGAACATCCGTGAAGATACGGTTCGTATCGATCACGCCATTAACAGCAAGTTCCAGCTGATGGGCCATTACCTCCACGACGCGATGGATAACACGTACTTCCCGCCGCTGTGGGGCACCAGCTTTGCCACCGTCGGTACGCTGATGAAGAATCCTTCGTACACGGCGGCCATCAAGCTGACTCAAACCTACTCGCCAACCTTGCTCAACGAGACCGCGTTCTACTATAGCGGCAACAAAATCCGCTTGACCCCGATGGCCGCGGCTGACGCTTCTTTCTCCGTCCCGGATGGCTGGACGGCTGAGAGCCTCTTCGCATCATCCAACCAGGCGGCAATCACGCACGGGCTAACGAAACCAATCATGCCCGCGATCGTCATCAACAACACCCTCGGTGCGCAATGGAATCCGCAGTACTTCCCGTGGAAGAACGGATACGAGGGTTTCCAGTATCGTGACGACCTGTCCTGGATTAAGGGCCGCCACCAGTTCAAATTCGGCGCGGGCTGGCTGCATACCTACAAGAACCAGGAACTGCAGGCCAACACCAACGGCACTGCTAACTTCGGCAACAGTGCGTTCTCGAAAGACTCCGTCGTCAACATGATGCTCGGCATGGCGGACTCTTGGGACCAGCTTGAATACCTCTACGGCAAGAACTGGGTCAACAACAACTACTCCCTCTACATAATCGACAACTGGCATGTTGGCCCTCGGTTAACGCTCAACCTGGGACTGCGGTATGACGGTCTTCCGCACGCATTTGAGCGCTATAACAAGTTCTCCAACTTCATGCCGGCCAACTATAACAAGACCCTCGGCAATCCGATCGCCGCGGATAACACGCTCATCAGTTCCCAGCTCTCCACGTTCGGATCGGGTACCGAGAAGTTCTATCTCAACGGAATCCGCGAAGCCGGCGTCGACAGCTTCCCGAAGGGCAATGTCGAGAATCGCTACTTCACATGGCAGCCGCGCGTTGGCTTCGCTTATGACATGTCCGGAAACGGAAAAACAGTCCTTCGCGGTGGCGTTGGCATCTTCTACGAGCGCGTTCAGGGCAATGATGTGTATAACGCCGCCTTGAATCCGCCCTTTGCCTACAGGCCACAGCCAACGAACGTGTTCTTCTCTCATCCCACAACCAGCATCAACACCGGAGCCACTGGGACTTCGCTCTTTCCATCTGGCCTCACCAGCATCAAGTACACCTATCCGCCTCCGGGCACCATGAACTGGAGCCTAGGAATTCAACGTCAGGTGATGCCTTCCGTGGTTGCCGCGCTGCAGTATGTTGGTTCCTCTGGATGGGATCAAAACAACACCCGCCAGATCAACACGCTGCCATTAACGAACGACTCCACCAATTACTGGTCAACCGTCAACGGTGCGCCTCAGTGGACATTCAATCCTTCGACAGATGCACGTTGGAACCCGACTTACTCTGACCGCTTTGCCGTTCAAAGCAGCCAGATAGTCGCCAACAAACTGCGTCAGCAACCCGGTTTCGCAAATATCAACCAGGAAGAAAACGAAACCAATTCTCACTATCACTCGCTGCAGACCGGCATACGATTTGAGAACAAATGGGGACTTACTTCCCAGGTTGCGTATACCTTCTCTCACCTGCTCGATAGCGCTCCCGGCAATGACCTCGCCACACTGAACAACCCCTTCAATCCCGCTTACAGCAAGGGTTCCGGTGGGTTCGACAGACGGCACATCTTTAACGTCAGCTACGTCTACGGGCTGCCGTTCGCGAGGCACTCGTCGAACGCTGCTTACCGGACTATTGCAGGCGGATGGGGCATCTCCGGTGTAACAGTATTCCAGACCGGTCTCCCGATCCAGATTACCTACAACGGAACCGACACACTTGGCCTGGGCGGCGGCACCTCGAACCGTCCCAACCTTGTGGGAAAGGTTAAGTATCCCAAGACCAAGGCTGCCTGGTTCAACGGCAAGACGGATAACATCTACACCGATCCGGTTGCGCCGTGGTTTGGCGGCCCCAACCAGGGATTCGGCACTGCCGGCAAGGACAACGTTCGAGGCCCCGGTCTCAACAACTGGAACCTGAGCTTGACAAAGAACATCAAATTCACCGGATCCGACAACGCCCCGAACGTCGAGCTTCGTTTCGAATCTTTCAACACGTTCAACAAAACGCAGTTCAACGGCGTTGACACCGCCAATCACGACGGCAACTTCGGCCAAGTCACCTCCGTATACAGCAACCGCGTTCTGGAGTTGGGCGGCAGGTTCCGCTTCTAACTCCTCCACTCCCACAAGCAACAAAATGCGGCGGGCTTAGGCCCGCCGCATTTACTTTTGAAATTAATCGCCTTGATCGCCCAACTTCGATATGGCAGCTGGAAGCTGGCTGCTCGCCCTTCGTTCCCTTGTTTTCAGCTCAGCCGTAGATACGTCTTCGACAGCCGGTCGTGCCAGCTCATCTGGTCCTCATCAAAAATCGACCAGAGCATTCCCAGTCCCACCGGCAGCACCGAAATCAGCATTGCCTTCAGCCGGCCATTCACCTGCTCGCGCGTAGGCATCTGCTCGTTGAAGGTGCATAGCGAGAGCTGCGCGTAGCGCATCCCCGGCGTGACCCTGGCAAACGTCAGGAAGAACCACTCGTACAGCGCCGCAAATCCCAGCACTCCCAGAACCGCGCCAACCTCAAACGCCCGCTTGCCGGGCAAGCTTTCTACGTTCGAAGAAACGAGATAAATCACGCCAAACACCAGGCCCATAATCACGGCTGCGTCGACGAGTGTCGCCATCATTCGTCGCCCAAACGGCGCCTGGTAGAGCTTATGCTCGTCTGGCACCAGCGCATAATAGTCGGGCAGATGTTCCGCATGCGGCTCCTCGTCAAGCTGCATCTGCTGCCAGCTCGATCCAATCCATACCGGATCGCCTGCCTCCACGCTCTGCACCGTTGGGTCCGTTGATACCGTGTTCGGATCTACCTCGAAAATGCTCAACTGCGGCGACCCGGCTTCCTCCGGCCCGTCCGCAAGCCGCGGCCGCATGCGTCGCGTGGCCACAATCTCGCGCGGAAACTGGATGAGATTCGCAGGAATGACCTGCGCCTCGATCTCCTCATAAACCGGCCCTAAATCGTAATGATCCTGTGCCGCCCAGTCATTTGCAGAGTAGGCCTCGGTTCGCGTTGGGCGCTGCGGCATGTCCGGCTCCCAGCGAATCTCCATGTCCGTACGGCGTACCGGTTCGTCTTCGACATTCGCCGCTGCTGTCCACGCTGGCTTGGCAACTTCGTAGGATTGAGGTTCCGGCTCACGCTCTTCGATGGAACTCTCCATCTGATCGAGCACTGCCTGGGCAGCAACCTGTGCCTCTACGGCTGCGCGTGTTGCCACTTCCGCCGCCCTTAGAGCGGTTCGCGCGTCGCTCGCCTGAAGAAGGTCGCTATAGCTCGGAGCCTTGGCGTAGCGCGCGGCAACCCGCGCCGCCGCGGCGGCCGCCCGGCTGTTCCCCGAACCTTGCTCCTCCAGATCGTTCTCATTCACAACTGAAAGTCCCTTGCGGGTTTTGTGCTCGGCGAGGCGGCGATTGACCTCCTCTTTCCACTTTGGCAGCGGTGCGGGCGAGCTAGGTAGTGTGCTCAAAACTCTACGTTCCCTTCAGATATCTTTGGCACCGCGCACTTTCCTGGTCGATGCGTAGTTAATTTTCTAATAACCTCCGGCAAACCCTTGTCTCGCCACAGGCCCGAACCCGGCACGCGCATTTGCTATGCTGGCCTTGGTCCTCGATGCATCCTCGTAATTTCGTGTTTATCACGCTGATGACCCTCTGTCACTTGCAACTTGCAAGTCAGATGTTGACCAATCCGTTACCTCCTCTGCAGCAGCCGTCTACTGCTCAGAAATCAGTTCAACAACCTGCAGAATCCACGCTCCCCGACGATCCCGGGCAGGACGCGATCCCCGTTGCAACGCCCGAGCCCAACGCCGTCGCAGGAGTCCCCCTGCGCTGGGAAGCAGGCGTGCAAACATGGCAGGCTGAAACTGCAACGCTCTCCGGCGGAGTCGTCATCTACTACCGCGATTACGTGATTCGCGCCGACAGGGTCAGCTACAACCGCGCCACCACCGAATTGCATGCCGAAGGAAATCTCAAGGTCACCGGCGGTTCCAGCGACGCCTACATCACGGCATCTCACGGCGACATGCGCCTCAATATGCATACCGCCCGCTTCTACGACGTGAATGGGTCCATCGGACTTCGCCGTTCTGGCCGCACCGTAGTCTACTCGACGGCGAATCCCTTCCTGTTCTCGGCACGGGTTCTCCTGCAAACCCGCGAAGACAGCTTCAGGATCATCGACGGCACCATGACCAACTGCCGCATCCCCAAGCC
>Ga0157378_10005856_pt1 | contig 10768 bp, 9 predicted proteins | sample M65metaG_FD_115309 | JGI IMG/M metagenome (GOLD analysis project Ga0157378, IMG submission 115309) | Miscanthus rhizosphere microbial communities from Kellogg Biological Station, Michigan, USA - M6-5 metaG | ecosystem: Host-associated > Plants > Roots > Rhizosphere > Soil | place: USA: Michigan...
CAACTTTCCGCTTGCCACCCTTCCCAGCTTGTTCAATCCACTGTGAGGCAAAATCGTGAGGGAGTCTGAATGAATATAAGAAACTTGTTTCTACTCGGGTCGCTTCTTTTCATGTCATCGACTACTTACGCGCAGACGATGAGCGTTGAGGAATATGAACCGAAATCAACGCTGGTCGTTCCGGAGCACAAGCTCACAAGGGCAAAGTATCCATTCATCGATGTTCACACTCACTACGACGCAAATATGAGTCGAGAGAAGCTTGACGCGTTGGTCAAAGAATTAGACGCGATCAACTTGCGGGTTGCCGTGAATCTCAGCGGAAGCACCGGCGACAGGCTTGCTTCAGGCGTGAAGAACATGAAGGGGAACTATCCGAAGAAGTTTGTGCTCTTCGCGAATCTGAATTACGACGACGTCAATGATCCCGATTACGGCAAGAAGGCTGCTGCGCGATTGGAACAGGATGTTAAGAATGGAGCTCAAGGCTTAAAGATATTCAAGCAACACGGACTCGACATTAAAGACTCGAAAGGTCAACGCATTCCGACCAACGATCCACGATTTGATCCCATCTGGGAAAAGTGCGCCGAGCTGCACATCCCTGTGCTGATACATACCGGTGAACCTCGGCAGTTTTTCGATCCGATCGACAAATACAATGAGCGTTGGCTCGAGCTAAAACAGTTTCCGGGCCGCGCTCGTCCACCCGATCGTTATCCATCGTGGGAAACTATCATGGGTGAGCAGCACGATCTGTTTGCCAAACATCCGCGCACCATCTTTATCGCGGCTCACTTGAGTTGGCTCGGCGGAGATCTCGCGCGATTGGGTCAGCTGCTCGATAAGTACCCAAACATGTACACGGAGATTGGTGCGGTGCTGGCAGAGATTGGTCGACAGCCGCGCTTTGCACGTGAGTGGTTTATTCGGTATCAAGATCGGGTGTTGTTTGGCAAAGACATTGTTGAGTCGTACACCGAGTATCACGTTTACTTTCGAGTGCTGGAGACCACGGACGATTATTTTGACTACTACCGTCGTCGACATGCCTTTTGGAAGATGTATGGACTGGGATTACCGGACGACGTGTTGAAGAAGCTGTATTACAAAAACGCACTCAAGATTATCCCCGGCATTGATGCGAGCGAGTTTCCGAATTGATTTTGCTTGGATCGCTCTAGTCAAGGGAGGCATAGTAATGTTGAGGTCAGTACCACAGCGCGGTAGCGTGTGGCTTTGAATTCGCTCCTAAACATCGAGCCACACGTTACCGCGTTGTGATACTTACTTCATCGATACCAAGAGCGAGGACTCGAGGCTTAAGACTTGGAACATCTCCTTATCCGCAAAGCAGAAGACGCCGACTTCGATGCTATCTGGCTCATCTTTCACTACGCTGTCAGCCGTGGCGATACTTACCCATTCGCTCCTGAAACAACGAAGGAAGAGGCCCGAGCCATCTGGATGTCTCCTCAAGTGCAGCCTTATGTTGCCTGTCTCGATGAGCAAATCGTCGGCAGCTATTTCATAAGAGCGAATCAACCGGGTCTTGGTTCACACGTCGCAAACGCCGGCTACATGGTGAAGCCTGATTTCCACGGCAAAGGGATCGGACGAGCAATGTGTGAACACTCGTTGGCCGAAGCACGAGGTGCAGGTTTTCTCGCCATGCAATTCAACATCGTGGTGAGTACTAACGAATCGGCAGTCGCGCTTTGGAAGAAGATGGGATTCTCAATTGTAGGAACGTTGCCGCGAGTCTTTCGTCACCAAGAACTGGGATTAGTCGATGCGTTTGTGATGCATCGGTTTTTGTAAAAGACAGCGAGGTCAGTACCACACCGCGGTAGCCTGTGGCTCTGGATTTGGTCTTGTACGTCGAGCCACACGCTACCGCGCTGTGGTACTGACTACATCGCCACTTTGTTGCTCAGATTTACGCAATGAAGAACTCAGCTAACGTTGAACTCAAGCCCATGAACACTTGTTCGTTTCAAACGGCTCTCGATGTTTGGAACGAAGGTTTTCAGGGGTACTTCGTTGACCTGACTTTGTCTCTCGACAAGTTTCTGGCTCGAGTAACTTCCGAATGTTTATCTCCCGAGGTGTCATTTATTGCCTTCGTTGCTGAAAAACCCGTTGGCTTCTTGCTTAACGGCATCAGGACAAACGGGGCGACGAAGTTTGCGTGGAATGGCGGCACCGGTGTTATTCCATCTTATCGTGGAAAAGGAATCGGCCGAGTACTCGTGAATGCGTCGATTGACCTTTATGAAGCACACGGCGTTGAAGTTGCGACACTCGAAGCCCTGCGTGACAACAAAAGCGCGATCACTCTTTACTCAAACTGCGGCTATGCGATTGTTGAAGAACTGACATTTCTTGATTCGGGAGATTCTGTACCTTCATTCGATTTGAAACCTGGTTACACCGTACGACAAGTGTCGCTCTCCAGCGTTGGCGCGCTAAGTTTTTATCCCGACTTACCAGCCTGGCAGACTCAGTGGCAAAGTTTGCTCTCCAGTAATGGAGAGGCAATTATTGTTTCGGACGACTCAGGCGGCGCTGTTGGCTACGCGCTTTACAAAAAGCGCTACGATGCAGATGGCATGCTTGCCAACGTCGCGTTGTGCCAATGTGAGGTAGCTCCCGACCGCGACGACGCGGCGCACATCGCGGCTCAGGCACTGCAGCGAGTGTTTTTCTCCGAACCAGGTTCGTACCGCAGGTCGACACACAACCTCAGGAAGTCAAACCAGTTAGTCGTTAGGATGTTGGAGGATGCGGGGTTTACGACTTTCATCGAGCAAGTGCATATGATCAAGAGGATGTGAATTTCGGACGCGCTCTTCTGGGACCGCAGGCGTCCTCGCCTGCCAACGTCGCCACTAAGATCCGTTAGTTGTGACGAATGCAGGCGAGGACGCCTGCGGTCCCAGAAGAGCACGCCCGTTAGTGCCATGTAGCTACTGAAGGGTTGCGAATCCTAATTCCCAAATCCAAGATTCTCGAATGTCCCCCATCTACTTACTCTACTTGTTGCCATTGATCTTCGCCGCTTACTTTCTTAAGGCGACGGTTGGATTCGGGTCGATGATCGTGATGTTGGCTGTCGGTTCTCTTATCATCGGACCTGTTCCCGCCCTGCTTTTGACCGCTCTGCTCGATGTTGTTGGCGGTCTCGCGTTGCTCAAACTCGATTCAACCAAAGACACAAGGAAATTGTGGCAGCCACTTTCGCTTGCGATGCTGATCGGCGTTGTGCTTGGAGCCCTGCTGCTGAAATTGATCGCCTTGCCTCGATTGCAGTACGTGCTCGGCGCAACTCTCTTACTAGTGGGTATCTGGCTGATGTTCTTCAGACATCGCCAAAGCATGTCCGATAAGCTGCAATTTGTAGCTGACTCAACTATCGAGACACCCGAAGACGCCAATACCCGAGACGACGACAAACTAAAGTCTATCGGACACCCGGTGCCTGCAAGTTATCAGCCGAAAGACCTGTTGGTTTGTTTAATCTCAGGAACGAGTGGTGGCTTGACTGGCATAAGTGCGCCGCCACTGCTCTACTATTTTGGAAGTCGATTCGGCAAAGAAGCTTTGCGCAGAATACTAACGCGTATCTTCCTGGTGGAATCATTGACGCGAATTGTGACGTACTCCGCGTTTGGCGTAATGCGAATGCAAATAGTGTTGTTTGGACTCGCCTTAATTCCGGTAATGTATCTTGGACTCTACGTTGGTAACCACGCATTTTTTAAGATCCCTGAGCGGTGGTTTGGTCGACTTGCGGGAATAATAGCGATTGCCTCCGCGTTGAGATTGATAACTTCGTGAGAGTCAGAACCACTGCGCGGTAGCCCGTGGCTCTTTATTACTACTTGGAAGAAACAATGAATAATCACGAGATAGCTGAAAAGTTCGCCGACCTTTCAACACCCCTCATTTCCGATGCAATGCTCCGGCTGAAATTACCACAGCGCCTTGCGCCTATCGGTATAAGGCCGGTGGTTGCCGGCAGTCGGGTAGCAGGTCGAGTTCTTCCGGCCAAGCACTATGGAAGTGTTGATGTTTTTCTGGAGGCGATGGGAAGTGCGCAGCCAGGTGATGTGCTTGTGATTGACAACGAAGGACGCTACGAGGAAGCCTGCATTGGAGATCTAACTGCGCTCGAAGCTGCTGCTAGTGGTCTCAGCGGCATAGTTGTTTGGGGTACTCATCGCGACACGCCTGAACTTAAACAGATTGGATTACCAATCTTTAGTTATGGCTCATGGCCCTGCGGCCCGTTGAGGCTCGACCCTCGTGATTCTTCAGCGCTCAGCTCTGCGCATGTTGGCGAGGTGCTAATCACTTCTGACGACGTTGTGTTTGCTGATGATGATGGATGTCTTTTTGTTGAGGCCGCCATGTTAGACGAAGTGTTGGCAGGGGCTCGGACGATTTGGGAAACGGAGCGGCGACAAGCCGACGCGATCAGGGCGGGTGAAACACTTCGGATGCAGCTCAAGTTTGATGACTATCTGGCGAAGCGCGCCAACGACGCGAGTCATACATTCCGACAGCACTTGCGCGGCATCCAGGGAGCGATTGAAGAGTAAAGAAAGTGCCAAGTTGACTTACTCGATCGAAATCATTGGTCATATATCATTTAGTATTTGTCAGTTGGTCATTGGCTGAAGTGGCGTCCAGGTGGCGATGTAGTCAGTACCACAGCGCGGTAGCGTGTGGCTTAGGGCACTTAAGACTCGCAACATCCAAGCCACACGCTACCGCGCTGTGGTACTGACTGCATCTCTATCGGAGTTCTTCTCAATGACAACGGACAAACGTCAAATGACCAATATGACCAGTCCACAGACAGAAGTTTGTGCCACACGTTGAAGGAGAACCTGCGAATGTTTCTGAGCGGTCTATTCATCTATCCAATCAAATCGCTGAAGGGAATTGCGCTCACTGAGGCGAAGGTCGAAAAGCGTGGGCTTCAGTATGACCGGCGTTGGATGCTGGTCGACATGAACAACAAATTCTTCACGCAGCGTGAGTTTCCAAAGATGGCCACGATCTCGATCAGTACTGAATCGACTGGTTTAAAGATAGACGTCGAAGCTAGGGAAACACTGTTCGTGCCTTACGATGCTCGGCCAAATTCAACTGCTGAAGTGGAAGTTTGGGGCAGCCACTGTCCTGCCGACTTCGTCAGCGCGGAAGCTGATCGTTGGTTTAGTGAGGCGCTTGATACCGAATGCCGGCTCGCATACATGCCGGATGAATCTTTGCGTCCGGTCAATCCGGATTTTGCCGTGGCGAACGACGTGGTGAGTTTTGCTGATGGATATCCTTTCCTGGTTGCGACTGAAGAGTCGTTGGCGGATCTAAATTCACGTCTGGACCAGAAAGTAGGGATGAATCGTTTCCGCCCCAACTTTGTGATCAGTGGTACCGAGCCTTTCGAGGAGGACAACTGGAAATTGGTGACTATTGGTTCCACGAGCTTTCATGTCGCCAAACCGTGTGCTCGATGTGTGATGACCACGGTCGATCAGGATAGTGGAGTGAAGGAAGGCGTTGAACCCTTGCGGACGCTGGCAAGTTTTAGAACGCGTAACAACAGTGTCATGTTTGGACAGAATCTAATCGCAGCGAGAGAGGGCAACACAATTAGAGTTGGCGACGAGTTTAAGGTAACGGGGTAGCGCTGCATTGCATTGAACAAGCTGGGAAGGGGGCAGCGGTGATTTGGACTTGATTCACTTTTGGCCCCGAGCGTGCCCCCGCTGAGTCGCCATAAAAAACACTTAGTGGCCCAACTGGATCTCAGCGGGGGCACGCTCAGGGTCAAAGTTGCGACACGTCCAGTTCTCCGCTGCCCCCTTCCCAGCTTGTTCAATACACTCAGACGTCCTTATTTCCGCTACCAACCTTTGAGCTCCCTTCGGCCCTTTCCAAGCTCATTTGAATGCCTCAAGTTCGTCCTGTACTATGTCTTTGTAGAAGAGGGGAGTAGGTTGCCCACGTTGAGTGGGTCTGGTGGTAACGTCAACACGTTGTTCCTCCTGTGAACAACCGGGCCACCGGGAAGAGCACAAGTTACAGCTCATTAACCAAGACCTTTTGCGGCTAATTAACTTTGCCCGCAAAAGGTTTTTTCCTTTTGAGGGTCGAAACGGATTGGGTTCAAACCAGTCCACTCCGGACACAATCCACGAAAGGAATTGTTAATGGTGGTCCTCTTTCCCTTTTCTGAATACTGGTGGTTTTATCTCGCCTTTGTCGGACTTGTTCTACTGCTACTCAGCCTGGACCTCGGAGTCTTTCACCGCAAAGCTCACGCAGTAAGTTTTCGCGAATCCGCGATCTGGAGCGCCGTTTGGATTGCGCTCGCACTACTCTTCAACCTGGCGCTCTACAACTACGCGCTTTGGAAGTTTCCACAAGACCCACGCTTGATGGCGATACCGGGATTTGATCCACACGCCGCAGCCGCGCGTGTGGCACTCGAATACCTGACCGGATACGTCGTCGAAAAATCACTTTCAGTCGACAACATCTTCGTCTTCGTGATGGTGTTCAGTTACTTCGGAGTGCCTGCGAAGTATCAACATCGAGTTCTCTTCTACGGCATTCTCGGCGCGCTTGGATTTCGAGCGATCTTCGTCACGCTTGGTGCGGCCTTGATGCAGTATCACTGGGTCGTCTTGATCTTTGGTGTCTTCCTGCTGATCACCGGCATCAAGATATTCGTCGCTAAGGAAAAGCCTGTTAAGCCCGAAAAGAACTTGCTGATTCGGTTATTGCGTCGTTTGATGCCTATCACCCAAGAGCGAGAGGGTAGTAAGTTTTTCGTTCGCAAAAACGGCGCACTCTTCGCCACACCATTGCTCGTGTGTCTCGTGTTTTTGGAAGCCACTGACATCGTCTTCGCCGTCGATTCGGTACCAGCGATCTTTGCGCTGACGAATGAACCACTCCTGGTGTTCACTTCAAATATCTTCGCGATTCTCGGTCTGCGCTCGCTCTACTTCATGCTGGCCGGGGCAGTCGACAAGTTTCATATGCTTAAGTATGGGCTTGGAGTTGTGCTCGTATTCGTTGGCTTGAAGATGGTGTGGCTTGATGGAATGTTTGGTGGGAAGTTCCCGGTGAGTGTTTCGTTGGGCATCATTGCTGCGGTGATTGGGGGATCGATACTGTTGTCGTTGGTGTTTCCCAAGGCTGGTGATGAGGTTGGCGAGCACCGTAATCGAATGGTTGAGCTTGATGTAAGTGCGGACCAAACAGCCAAAGTGAGGCCCCACTCATTTCGTTTGAGGCCGGTGGTTATCAGCTTGTTACTGATTGGACTTGCACTGTTAGTGCTGCTTGCTCTGCTAGCTTATTGACCATCTGTATCGCCAGCGACCGAGGTTGAAGTCAGTACCATAACGCGGTAGCGTGTGTCGCGCGAATACCATTGATCTCAAGCTCAGGGCCACACGCTACCGCGCGGTGGTACTGACTGCAAAGCCACTTGAATAGACTTACTCCATCAGAAAGACCAATTGACTACTCAACCACCAACGAACCCAAGAGCCGAATACACAGCACGCATTGAGGCACGCACCGCTTCGGCAGCGCTTCACTTTGAACGTTTCCGTCGGGTCGGCTTCGTTCGTCTCGCGTTCATCGTCCTCTTACTCATCCTGGCTGGGTTTGTTTTCTTCAACGGGGTTTCTTATTGGTGGTCGCTCCTTCCGGTCGTCGGCTTTCTTGCGCTTGGTCCTGTGCAACAACGGATCACAGATCAGCGAAAGCGTTGCGAACGCGCCGCGCAACTTTACAAACGTGGTCTCGCACGTCTTGATGATCATTGGTCCGGTAAAGGAGCAACCGGTGATCGATTTTTGGACCGTTCTCATCCTTACGCGGAGGATTTGGATCTTTTCGGAACGGGTTCACTCTTCGAGCTTCTCTCGACTGCTCGAACCCGCATTGGCGAAGAGACTCTTGCCGATTGGTTATTACACGCAGCTCTACCTGAGGTTGTGCGCGCTCGGCAGAGTTCAGTAGTTGAACTTCGACCCAGGTTGGACCTCCGGGAAGACCTGGCACTACTCGCAGAAGGCATTCACACGAGCGGGGACGCCAAAGCACTAACAAACTGGGCGACGGCGCCAGCCTGGAATATCTCTGCTGGAATAAGAGTGATGGCCAAAGTATTTGCAGCACTCGCTTTACTTGGTCTCACTCTGTGGTTCGCCGGATATGGCTGGGTGCCGTTGCTTGTTGCTGTGCTCGTTGGGCAGACCTTTGTCTTTGGTTTGCGTCGGCCAATGTTGCAAGTCATAAGGTCAGTCGACGCACCCGGGAAAGATCTACAGCTGTTAGTAGAAGTACTAGCGGCTTTAGAGCGCGAGAGTTTCAGCAGTCCTCACTTGAGCAAGCTCCGCTCGGAACTCGACGTCGAAGGACTTCCTCCATCAAAGCAAATAGCAAAACTCAAGCGCCTGATCGAATTGCTTGACTCAGCTCGCAACATGTTCTTTGCGCCACTCGCTTTCATCTTGCTTTGGCCATTGCAGTGCGCAATCGCAATCGAGCTGTGGCGACAACATTCTGGTGCTGCTGTTGGAAGATGGTTATCGGCCGTTGGTGAGTTTGAAGCGCTGAGTTCGTTTGCCGGTTATTCGTTCGAGCACCCAAATGATCCATTTCCCGAGTTGGTTGAAAGTGAAGCCCTTTTCGACGGTGAAGACCTCGGTCACCCACTGATTCCCGAATCACAAAACGTTCGGACCAGTCTGCGACTATCGAAAGAGCCGGCGGTTTTGATAGTGAGCGGATCAAACATGTCCGGCAAAAGCACTCTACTGCGAACTGTCGGGACGAACACGGTGCTGGCTCTGGCGGGAGCCCCGGTTCGCGCGCGGCGTTTGAAAATATCGCCGTTACAGATAGGGGCTTCGATTCGCATCCAGGATTCTTTGCAGGCAGGCGCTTCAAAGTTCTATGCAGAGATCACCCGGCTAAGACAAATTGTTGACCTGACGAAGAGTGACCTGCCAGTGCTCTTTCTACTCGACGAAATTCTGCACGGCACTAATTCACACGACCGGAAGATCGGTGCCGAAGGAGTTGTGCGCGGACTCGTCAATCGAGGTGCGATTGGCCTGGTAACCACGCACGACCTTGCTTTGACTCACATCGTCGAGCAGTTAGATTCACGAGCTGCGAATGTGCACTTCGAAGATCACCTTGAAGACGGAAAGATGACGTTTGACTATCTTCTCCGTCCCGGAGTGTTGCTGAAGAGCAACGCGTTGGAGTTGATGCGGAGTGTGGGGTTGGACATCTAAGCCTAAATTCCACCCACGGCAGTGGGTGGATTGTTTCAAGTCCTACCTACAAGGCGAGTACTTAAAGATTTTCAGCAGCGCGCGGAGAACGAGGCGGGGCGTTAAGGGGAAAGCATCGTTCCGCAGGTTGGACTTGCACCATCCACCAACTGCCGTCGGTGGGATTCCGCAAGAGCCAGTCACCTCCAGATTGGTGGTTGGGTTTGAACTTATTTGACGCTCAGGGCGTCCTTTTGCTTGTCGGCCTCGGCCCAGTCTTTCGCGGAGACGAATGACTCATTGTCATATATCAGCACGATTGTTCCCACGCGCAACTGTTTGTAAATCGCAATTGCTGAGGACATGGGAATGCGAACGCAACCGTGACTCTCCGGCAGATTGGGAACAGAAGGGTTCCCGTGAATGGCCAGTCCATCGCTGAAGTAGTTGGGATAGTAGAGCAGACCGAGTGGTGACTTTCGCCAGCCGGAAATCTTCGCATAGATCCGGAACCGACCTCGTGGAGTGTAAGCCAGACCACTCATGCGTTTTTCGTGGTATCGCTTGTTGCTGCCGGTCGAAACGGGAAGGATTCTCTGCACCTTGCCTTCGTTATCAGTTAACAAGAGTACCTGGCGATCGACATTCACCTCGACGTGTTTGTATCCTGAATCTTTTGGCTGCGGTGCTTCAGCACTCATGATTGCTTCAAACTCGTCGCGAGTAAGACGTCCCGTGACTTTGCGACCTTCCCACTTCTGAAAAACGATCAACCCACTCCTCGTTGTGCCATCGATCGATCCGTCCACTCGTCCAGTGCTGTAACCCATCTCCGAGAGACGTTGTTCAGCAGCCTTTGTCTCGGATCGAGTTAACTGTCGGCTCGGTGAAGAGTGCTTCCGCTTTTCCATAGTGGTAGAAGCGAAAGCGCTAGAAGTTAGTAGCAAGAGACTCAGCGCGAGAAGTATCGCGTGTTGCTTGGAATTACTCATGACAAACTCCTTAGATCGTTCCGGAGCAATCGGTTCATTTTTGTCGGGGGGTCGTTTGCTTATCCGTCCTCCAAACGAGGAGACGAACAAAACCTGGGGGACTAACAATGCAGGGGCAGTTGGTCGGGATGTAATGGGGCTAGGTCTGCTTGCACAGACTCTGTATGGCCACACCATACGCTGCCACGTCGTGGAGATCAACGGCGGTCAAGCTGAGCTTGGGGAAAAGTGGGGAATCCCCGCACTGTCGTCCGAGGGATTTCCTGACTTTTTGTGCAAAGCGATGTCGAACCATGACCCCGCTTCACGCATCACATAAACTCCCCCGACAAGTTTAACGACGGAAAACAGCACCTTGAGTAGCAGAATTCATATTGTGTTGATTGCGGTTGCGCTTGCACTGGTTGGGGGAGTTGTAGCTCTCGGTGCGCGGGGTCGCAGTCAATCCCAAAAGCCGCA
>Ga0157378_10005859_pt1 | contig 10764 bp, 11 predicted proteins | sample M65metaG_FD_115309 | JGI IMG/M metagenome (GOLD analysis project Ga0157378, IMG submission 115309) | Miscanthus rhizosphere microbial communities from Kellogg Biological Station, Michigan, USA - M6-5 metaG | ecosystem: Host-associated > Plants > Roots > Rhizosphere > Soil | place: USA: Michigan...
ACCGAGTCCACGCAGATTCACCGTCTCGTTGTGAGTACGTCCCTCAGGCGGAAACGGATTTTTCGGTTCACTCGGCATCGACGGGGAAATAGCTGACAGGCGACATTCTATCCACTCAACCCCCCATTCAAAACCCTTTTCGAAATTCGATCACCGTATGTGCAATAAAGACCCGGACGCTGAATCCAATTCATCTCAGCGCACGTTCCGCTAGTGGCGACGCCCGGTTCGCCTGCGACTTTCCCCGGAGTTCGCGCACTCACAACTCGAACACAACGCTCAGGAGGTCAAATGAATCATCCAGCATCGCCCCATCTTGCAGAAACAATCACCACTCAGCGCCTCGCACGACGCAAATTCCTTGCCCAGGCCGGCATGCTTTCGCTTGGAGGCGTGGCCGCCCTTTCCGCCGGAGCGCAGGTGACCTTTGCCAGAGAACACGACTCCGCCGACGAAGCAGCACAGGAATCAGCGCAGGCCCAGGACACTGTCAAAGAAATCTTCACCGCAGCGCTCATCGCCGAGGATCTCGCTTCCACCTTCTACTACAACGGTCTCGTCGGTGCGGTCATTCAGGATCCCAATCTCGCCGGACCCGGTGGTTCGGCCACCAACATCAGCACTGCCGGCGATTCCGGCAACGTCGCCTACCTCCGTGCCGCTCTCACACAGGAGCTCCAGCACGCAGCTCTCTTCCGCTCCCTGCTAGGCATCCCGGTATCAACTCAGGACCCTGTTCAGACTTTCTACTTCCCCGCTGGCGCCTTCGATTCTCTTCCAGCGTTCACCGGCTTGCTCGATGCACTCGAGAACGCGTTCATTGGCGCATACTTGAATGCCATTCAGGAATTCGCTGCCAAATCAGCAAACGCTCATCGCGGAGACGGTGCCTGGCGTGAGCCCGCTGATCGTGCCTACACCAAAGAGCAACTCGACTACTTCGCAAAGGTTGCTGCTTCCATCATGGGCATCGAAGCGGAACACCGTGTGCTCGGACGCGTTATATCCGGCACCGATCCCGCCAACAACCTGAACTATGAATCAACGGACGGTCTCAACGCCGTATACAACGGAGCACACTCCGCAGTCGCCGCACTTACGCCATTTCTGACACCGGCGACCGGTCCCGGCTATTCCCTCGAAACCGTAACGATGCACCAGGCCGACGTATCCCTCCCTATCACCGGGGGTCCGCCGGCGTTCTAAGATCGCACCTCAGACGCAACCCCGAATCTCCTGATCGATTCGGGGTTTGTGAAGCGTCCGCACCCGTTCACCCTCACAGAAGCGCATCCAGCGGATGAGCCGCTCTGTTTTCCGAATTCCAATAATCTGCGTGAGTGACGTGGCTCACATTCCACAATGTAAGAAGGTGGCAAGATTCATTCACAGACGCGGATTGGACAGGCTTACCTATGCTGCTGCGAAAAATCGGTGAGTGGACCCTGGATCACATCATCGGAGATATCCCCGACGACCTTGGTCTTTGTGAGTTCGACTGCAGGAGAGCTGATTGCGCCCAAAGCGAATTGGAAACATGTGAGAGACGAGTACGCCGAGCCGAAGGCGAATTCATGCCACTCGCTGTAAATTGCAGCCTGCTGCCTGACTGATCGGCCTAAATCCGGAGGCTATCAAACGCAACCCATCGGTAGCGTCTGTCTCAGCTCCTCCCGATCACCTCATCCATTCACACCTTGTAGAGCCTGCGCGAGCCGCTGAATAGCCCCCTGCTCGGCGTCGCCGATCACATAGAACCGCAGTCCGTTCTTCTCCCACGTCTCCACGTTGAACGAATCGCGCACCGCGACTCCCCCGAAGAATGGCAACCCCGAGCCGAGCGAACTCTCCTGCGTAATCAATACAGAGATTTTGTGTTTTCCCGCCCCGACGATCAGCTGTGCCGCCGGCTGCTGACGCAGATAAACCAGTCGCCCGCCCAGCAGCGTGAATTCCGACCCTGCAAACTCCGGCAAATTGAACGCGAACGGAATCCTGCCCTGGAACCACGGCTTCACGGTGTGTCTATCCGACGACACCACGTCATACGGATTCGCGCTCGCCAGGTCCGAAACATGCAGATCCGCCACTTCGCGAAACGCATGGTCGCTCAGCGAGCTCTGCCGCGTCCACACTACCGCCAGCACCATCACCGCCAGCGCCGCGACGGCAGCCGGCCACATCCATCGCGATCCCACGCTCCGCTTCGGAGCGACCCGTCCCTGCACTTTGCGCCGGAACTCCGCGCTCGGCACAAATCGCGTGGCCGCAGGCTTCATGGCGCGCCGCAGGCTAACCAGCGAGGCAACTCGAGCCGCGCACGCGGGACAGGTCCTCAGGTGCTCCTGAAGCGATCTCTCCTGATCAGCCGGGAGTTCGCCATCGAGATAAGCCGCCAGGGCATTGCGATCCTGACTGCACGACGTCATCGCACTGCCTCCTTCGTCCCGGCCCCAAGTTCCTTGCGCAAATTCGTCCGCGCTCGCGCCAGCCGCGACATCACTGTACCCGCCGGCACATCGAGCACCTGCGAAATCTCCCGGTACGACATCTCATCCACATCGCACAGCAAAATGATCTCGCGATGCGCCACTGGCAGCCTCTCTAGCGCGCTGAAGATCGCATCCTGGCTCTCGCTCGCCAGAAATAGCGCTTCCGGCGTCACCTCGTGCGCAACTCCTTCATCCGCACCGCGCTCCTCATCTTCCAGATATTCCGTCTTCTGCTTTAATCCACTCCGCGAATTCAAAAATGCATTGCGCAGAATCCGAAACAACCACGCCCGCAGATTCGTTCCCTCTGCAAACGATCCGAAGCCCTTCAGCGCCTTGGCGTACGTCTCCTGCACCAGGTCTTCGGCATCTGCGCGATCCCCAGTCAGCCAGCAGGCGTGATTGTAGAGTTGATCGAACAGCGGCATTGCCAGCTGCTCGAAGAACGCTCGATCCATTCCATTCCTTCCGGACCGCGCCTGCAGCCCGGATCCTATTTGCCAGAGGATACCACCCGAAGAAACTCGATAATGTCCGCCCTCTCCTGCGGATTCGAAACATGAAACGCCATGTCATTGTCCCGCACCACTTCATCCGGATTCGTCAGCCACCTGTCCAGCATCGGCCCATCCCATGTGATCTTCGCTGCTTTTAATTCAGCGGAGTAACTGAAATCTGTCACCGAACCCGCTTTCCTCCCGTACACGCCCGCCAACCGCGGCCCCTCCTTGTTCTTGTCCAGCGAGTGGCACCCGGTGCATCGCTTCTCAAACAACACTTTGCCACTCGCCGCATTCGCGCTGGGTCCCACTTCGGTCACCGCCGCATTCGGAAGGAGCAGGACCAGCAATGTACATGTAATCCACGATCCTGAAAATACCACCCAGAAACGCCTCACATCCCCAACACTCATTGCCCACTCATCTCTTTCTGTCCGGCCGCTCTCAGTCGCCGTCTCTCTGCCCGAGCCCATGCAGCAACTTGCTGCTTTTCCGCATCGCTGATGTGCCGCGTAGGGTGCATCATCGTGTACGCCGTCGGCGGCATCTCCTCGCTGCGAATCTCCGCCGCAATTCGCGAAAGAGCATCGATTCGTTCTTCCACACGCATCTCATGCCACCGCGAGAAGTTCAACGCCTGCCGCCCCTCGCTTACGTCGTGCTCCATCAGCCAGGTGGCAGGGGCAAGCCTGCTGTACACCGGCCAATGCGTCCGGTTCGAGTGGCAATCAGCGCATTTCCGCTCCAGCACCTGCTGCACGACCTGAGGGACTTCGCTGCCGCCGAACAACTCGCCGCCCGCGTCAACATTCCGCAAATTGCCCCAGGGATGCACAAACGAAAGTCCCACTGCCGCCGCCAGCACCAGGCCACCATAGGTAATCGCGATTCTCCCCACCATCACGACCCCGACTCACTGTTCGGCGCATTGCCAGAAAGCGTCGCGTCGACCACCGCCAGTTCCCTCCGCTGCGCCACAAAGCTCACGTCCGTAATTCCCAGCACGCTTTGCAACCGCTCCGCGGGTACTTTCATCGGTCCCGGAGAAGGCGCTGCTCCCGGCGCGGGCTGCGGAAACGCCGTCGACATCGCCGTATGGAACTTCACATTGCCTTCCACCTTCTGCATCACCTGGTGGATATGCCCATTCAGCACCGTCACCGACCCAAACCGCTTTAGCGCCGCAAATGCTTGCTCGCTGTCAGAAGTCCCCCAACCCCAATCCGGGTAAACAGCCCACAGCGGAATATGGGCAAACACCACCACCGGTGTACTGCTCTTGATTGCGTGCAGATCGTCCTTTAGCCAATCAATCTGTGGTTGCCCCAGCTTTCCCATTCCCTCGAGCTGCACCACATTGTTGAGCCCGACAAAATGCACCCCCTTGTGATCGAAGCTGTACCACCCGTTCCCCTTGGCCCCTTTTCCGTAGCGCTCAAGGTACATCTTCCCGTCATCGACCGAAGTATCGTGCTCGCCGGGCACGTAGAAGACCTGCCGCCGCGCTTTCAACAGCTGATCGAGCGTGTCAAACTCCGCCGGCTTTGACGAGTGCGTCAGATCGCCGGTATGAATCAGAAAATCAGGCGTCTGCGGCGCCGCGTCAATCTTCGCCAGAGCCCTCTGTAGCGTCGCAGTCACATCCGCATTCGCCGGCTTGTTGAACCCAATATGGCTGTCGCTGATCTGCACAAATGAAAAGTCCGACTGCCCACCACCGCGCGCTCCCTCTCCAAACGCGCGCGACGTCGGTACGCCGCCTGCAAAGGTCCACACCAATCCCGTGCCGGCCCAGGCCATGCACTTCAGAAATCCGCGTCGGTCAATGCCGTCCGGGCTAACGCCCCCATCCGCATCCACCTTCTCAATCTGCTCGCCACGTAAGTCACTCATTGCTTCCCTCCTGGAACTTCCATTTCCGTTCACAGTCGATAACCAGCGATCGGCCGATTTATTCCCTCCTCCCCGCAAAAATTCCTAACCCTCGTCCCAAGAACAAGAAACGCGCAGCATCTCACCCTCCGCCAGGCTTGGGCGCACTGTCTCCCGCACCTCTCACGGCGCGTATAATGGAGCTTCTAGACGTTTCAACTCTCGCGGTTGCGCAATCCCCGCCAGCCGCCACGGATCACTGAATGCCCGATCACATCAAAAAGCAGCTCCTCAAAGAGATCGCTGCTATGGAGCATGAACTTGCTCACGAATTGCCGGCCGAAATCAAGAAGGCCGTCGCGCTCGGGGACCTCTCCGAGAACGCCGAGTACCACATGGCCAAGCAGCGGCAAGAATTTGTAAACGCCCGCCTTGGCCAGCTCAAGCGACGCATGGCCGAGCTTTCGCTCGTCAACCTCGCCAACATTCCGCATGACAAGGTCGGCTTCGGCTCCACCGTCGTGGTCTTCGACTCCACGAAGGACGAGGAAATCGTTTATCGTCTCGTAACCAGTGAGGAATCCGACGTTGCCAAGGGCCTCATCTCCACCACCTCGCCCATCGGACGCGGGCTGGTCGGCAAGCAGGTCGGCGACACCGCCACCATCGTCACACCCAACGGCAAACGCGAACTCGAAATTCTCAAGCTAACTACCGTCCATGATGAAGCGGACGAAGACGAAGAAGAAGAGGCCGGCACCGGCACCGATAAGTAAGGGAAGTAAGAATGACTTGGACCAGCGCTTTCGGCCGCGCCTGCGGCTGGCTACTTGACCGGATCGTTCACGGTCTGGCCCTTACAAAGATCTCTCCCAACGTACTCACCTTCATTGGCTTGGTCATCAACATCGTCGCCGCCTTCTTCTTTGGCAAGGCCAATACCACCAACGCCGGAATCATGTTCTTCTATGCCGGCTGCGTGATCTTTGGAGCCGGGCTCTTCGACATGGTCGACGGACGCGTCGCTCGCAAGACCAACCAGGTCACCGTCTTCGGCTCCTTCTTCGACTCGGTGATTGACCGCTATTCCGACGTCGTCCTTTTCTTTGGCCTGCTCGTCTACTACGGACGCATCAACCGATTCCGCTATGTCGTTCTCGTAGCCTTCGTCATGGTCACGTCGTTGATGGTCAGCTACACGCGCGCACGCGCCGAAGCCCTCATCGGCTCATGCAAGGTCGGATTCATGGAGCGCCCTGAGCGCATCGTCCTCATCCTCCTCGGAGCCCTCTTCGAGCAGTGGGGCGTCATGGCCCCCGTCCTCTGGGTGTTAGCCGTCCTCTCCACCATCACCGTCATCCACCGCATCCAGTACACCTACCAGTACACCAAAAACATGGCCCCCATCAGCAACTGATACAAAACCATCCTCTTCCCACTAACCCCGTGAGCGAAACGAACGGGGCATCAGCCATTACACATAGTGCGTGCATCAATTCACTGGATATGGCCACCGTCCCTGCAATGAGAACAAGCGGGGCAGGTCGGAGGCGGATTGCGTTTAGGCGATCAATAGGCGTCGATCCGTCCTCCTGCGAGCTCGCATTGGAGTGCATGATCGGAACAAGCTTCTCCGGACTTCGACGCTACCTTGCAAGACCGTTTGCGGAAGTGGAGATCAGCAATCGAAGGTCCCGGCGACTCAAAGATAGGCGTTCCGATGACGGCGCCCGATTAGCGGAACGAACAACTCTGGAGCATGCCTTTGTTCATCTCTGCGAGGCTGGTTGGGAACTCGATCCAGAGAAGACAACGCGCTTTTTGCCCGCTTTCTTTGCTCGATACATGGCTGCATCTGCAGCTGAGAGCAGTTCCCGTACGCTAGTGCCATCATTTGGGAACGCTGCGACACCACAACTTAGGCTTGGAATGAGATGAACGGTCTGATGCCTCCACGGAAGCGATGCTGCCCTCATCAGCCGGCTCATTGCCAATCGAAGCTCAAACGTATCCTTCACGTCACAAGCAACAATGACGAATTCGTCCCCTCCGATGCGGGCAACCGTGTCGGTAGTTCTAACTGCTCTTTTCAAACGACGCGCGATTTCGATGAGAAACACGTCTCCTGTGTCATGCTTGAATGCATCATTGATTTGTTTAAACTCGTCCACGTCGACGAAGGTGACGCCCACTAGCTCGCCATGAGCCGCTGCTCTTCCGATGGCGCGAGAGACCGTCTCCTCCAGTAGCACCCGATTGGGCAGGCCCGTCAGGTAATCATGCGTCGCCTGCTTTTCCGCTTGCGTCTTTGCTGCTTGTAGCTCGAACTCTAAGCGCTTCATCCGCGTTACATCTGCTACATGCACCGAAAAACCGGCAACGCTTCCATCGACAATGTCAGGATAGTACGATGCCAAGCTGTGGCGAACGCTACCGTCGAGCACAGGAATCTCGCGCTCGAAAACTTGAACCTCGCCATCTAACACCGCCCGAATGTGTGGAAGGTTGAGCTCAAATAGAGGCCCGAGCAGTTGCTCGATGTGCCTGCCAAGAATCTCCTCGCGGGTCTTCCCAAACCACAACTTGTAAGCAGCGTTTGCAGCCCGACATCGCAGGTCTTTATCCCAGTACCCCAGCATCGCATCGACATTGTCCATAACCTTGAACTGAATGTCATGGAGTCCCTGGTGCATCGTTCCGCCCTCGTCTTGTCTTCAGTCGTGGCCCTTTTCGGATAGGCTCTCATCAAAGCTGATCACGGCACAATGACCAATGGAGTCTGCAACATAACCGAAGTTCTGACAGAATGATTCAAACCAGCACGAATGAACGGAAGGATCAAGTCCACATTTGCGCGGGCCCAGGGAAAGTCGATATCTCATCATAGATTTCCTTTCGCCGAAACGACCGCCTATAAGTCCATTACTGAAGTACAGGAGGTAGTAAGACTTCAGTTCCGAACAATGCGGCCCATGCGTCCGAACGTTTGGACCAACAATTCCGGGGCGACGGACACGGGCGGCGTAGACTCTGGTTATGGAAAACCTGCTTTTTGATCGACCGTGTCCAAAGTGCGGTGCAAAAAAGACGGAGCCATGTAGGGATGAGGCTGGCGTTCCGATTAATGGAGTGCACCAGGAACGCTGCGAGAAAAAGATCCGCGAGAAGGCGCAGCCGGGCAACGCTTGATCATTGGAAGTCGACGCCTGTCCAATACCCCCAAGAACTGAGGCATCTCCGGTGGTCATCCCTACCCTCCCTGACGCAGAATCTGGCAACGCCCCGCAAGCCAACCACTCGCTTCCTATTCGCACCGCAAGGAGACACTTGGATTGATGCGGGAAGCGCGTCGCGCCGGAAAGTAGCTGGCGAGCAGAGCAACACCAGCCAGAAGCGCGGGAACCGAGAGAAACGTCGCGCCATCGATCGGTGCGACACCGAAGAGCAGCGACTGCATTAGCCGGCTGGCGATCAACGCTCCGCCCATGCCGATGCCAACGCCCCAAAGGGCCAGGAGCATCCCGCCACGAATCACCAGGACCACAATATTCGCCGGTGTCGCTCCGAGCGCCAACCGGATGCCAACTTCGCGGCTGCCTTGCCCGGTGAGATAAGCCATCAGTCCATACATTCCGATTACCGCGAGCCCAAGTGAGATTGCCGCAAATGCCCCCAGCACCAGCATGGTGAATCTCCGCTGCGCCAGCGAGTGATCGAAGCGCTCCTGCATCGTGCTCACGTTGTAGAGCGGAAGCGCAGGATTGAGTTCATGGATCTGCTGTTTCACCGCGCCTGCCAGGGCAGACGGATTGCCGCTCCCTCGCAGGACAACATTCATTGCGCGCGTCACGTACTGAGTGTGAGGAAGATAAAACGCGATGCGCGAATCCGCATCCAGCGTGTATTGCTTCACCCGCCCAACCACACCCACAACAATGATCCACGGAGAGTCGGTTTCGCTGATTGTTCCCAGGCGGAATCGCTTTCCAATCGGGTCCTGGTTTGGCCAGAGTTGTTGCGCCATGGCATCGTCGACAATCGCCACTCTGGATTTATCCGCGCCCTCGTCCTCACCGAAAAACCGCCCCTCGCGTAGCGCTATCTTCATCGCCTCAAAATAGTGTCCGCTGACCATCCGAATATCGGCATTGATGAACTTCTCGCCGGGCTGCGGCGCCCATCCCTCGACAGTGATCGGTCCCCAGGCGAACATCTGGCTCAACGGCAGCGATGTGACAGCCCCAGACGAAGTAACTCCCGGCAGGCGTTCCAACCTCTCCCGCAGCTCACGATAATCTCCGAGCACAGCTCCCTTGCTCTTGTATCGTTCCCCCGCCATCGTCAACTCAAGAGTGAGAACGTCGCGGGGATCGAATCCCGGATTCACGTTGCGTATTCTCACAAAGCTGCGAATCAGCAGTCCTGCCCCAGTCAACAGCATCACGCAAAGCGCAACCTCGGCGATCACAAGTGAGCGGCGAAAGTAGTTCCCGCGTCCCCAGATCGCACTAACGCCTGCTGAGGTCCGACCGGTTCCCTTGAGAGCAGTCTGCACGTCGACTCGTGATACGCGGATTGCCGGCACTAACCCGAACAGAATGGATGAAACCACAGAAACCGCGAACGTGAACGCAAGAGCCGGCAAACCGATCCCGATACTGTCTATTCTTGGTACGCTCTGCGGGCCAATCAGCCGTACACAGCGCAGGGAGAGAAATGCCACTGCGATCCCCAGCGCGCCGCCTGCAAGCGCAAGCAGTAAGCTTTCCGTCAGCAGTTGCCGAAGAATCCGCATTCGACTTGCGCCCAGCGCCGCGCACACCGCGATGTCCTTTTGCCTGGCGATGGCGCGTGATAATTGCAGGCTCGCCAGATTGACGCACGCGATTAGCAAGACAAATCCAACCGCACCGAGTAGTACGTAAAGCGTTCGCCTCACATTCCCCACAACTTGCTCGAGAAGAGGCACGATGCCGAATGTCAACCCGCCGTTGGGCGGATACACCTCTGGAAATTCATGCCGCAGCCGAGCTGTGAGGGTATCCATCTCCGCCTGTGCCTGTTGCACCGAAACTCCAGGCTTCAGCTTGCCGACAATGTTGTAGTCTTCGTGTTCGCGAATCTGGGCCGCATTGGCGGGAAGAGGAAGCGGCAGAAGAATCTCGGCCTGCTCCGCGCCATCCAGTGTTGGCATTACTTCGCGGGGCAGCGAGAAAGATCGCGGCATGACGCCGACTACTTCATACGGCACGCCATTCAGGATGATCCTTTTTCCCAGAACACCCGGATCAGAGCCGAAGCGACGCGCCCACGTGCCATAGCTCAATACGGCCGTGGCGGTTTTGCCCGGCTGGTCTTCAGCCGGAACGAACAAACGCCCTAGAGCAGCCTTCTGCCCCAGCATGAGCAGCAGGCTCGACGAGACCCTGATCGTTCCGATGCGCTCCGGCTCGCCCGACCCCGTAAGGTTGTAGTTCCCGCCGATCGCAATCGCAATCTGCTCGAAACCGTGATGACCGTTCTTGATATCGAAATACTGTGCGGTCGAAAACCAGTCCTCTGTGATGTTCAGCCCGGGAGAGCGATTCCACAAAATCACCAGGCGTTCCGCATCTGCATAAGGAAGCTGACGGATCAACAGCCCATCTACAATGCTGAACACGGCGGTATTGGCTCCGATCCCGATTGCAAGCGAAAGAACCGCAGCAGCAGTAAAGTTCGGTGCAGCCGCCAGCGCGCGAACAGCGCGTCGCATATCCTGGAAAAGAATGCCCACTCGGAGTGACAACCTCTGACGAACAATCTATCCCAATCGAAGCACAAAGAGCATCGCGTGATGGCGCAAAACCGGGCTCAGTTGTGAGCCTGAAATTGGCTTGTCCCTGGGCAGCGCCATCTCA
>Ga0157378_10005864_pt1 | contig 10759 bp, 6 predicted proteins | sample M65metaG_FD_115309 | JGI IMG/M metagenome (GOLD analysis project Ga0157378, IMG submission 115309) | Miscanthus rhizosphere microbial communities from Kellogg Biological Station, Michigan, USA - M6-5 metaG | ecosystem: Host-associated > Plants > Roots > Rhizosphere > Soil | place: USA: Michigan...
ATGAGGCGCTCCGTATACACCGTGTCGTAATCGCGCCAGTCGGTGACGGAGCCACCGGCGATCCCGGCGATGAACAGCTTGCTGTGCGTCATCGCGTACGCGGTCATGAAGCCGCCGTAGCTCCAACCATACGTCATCATCCGCGAGCCATCGATGTACGGCTGCGACGCGAGCCACTTCAAACCATCTTCCATGTCGCGCAGCTCGACTTCGCCGAGATGCTTGTAGAGGGTCCACGCTGACGCGGCACTGCGGCCGCTCGCCGCGCGGTTGTCACACATCCAGACGACGACGCCCTGATTCGCGATCAGTTGCAGAAACGGCAGATTCGTATTGCGCCACGCATTGCGCACCTCGGGCGCATGTGGGCCGCCGTAGTGATACTCGTAAACGGGATACTTTTTCGCCGGATCGAAGTTCGCCGGTTTGATCATCATCGCGTCGAGCGTGACGCCGTCGCGTGTTTTCACCTGCAGGAACTGCGGATGTGTGATGTTCGCGAGCGCGGGCACCGGGTTTTCATCGATCACCTTCACGAGCTGGCCGTCGGCACGATGGAGGCGCACCTGCGTCGGCGTGCTGATGTCGTTCCAGCTGTCGATGAAGTAAGTGAAGGAGGGATTGAATTTTGGGACGTGTTTGCCCGGCTTGTCGGAAAGGCGCAAGGGCGCCTGTCCTACACGTGTCTTGTAGACATCGAGGTCGATGTTGGCGCGCTCATTCGCGGTGAAGTAGATCCAGCCGCCTTTTTCATCGACACCCTGGAGCTCGGCGACTTCCCACTCACCTTTCGTCACCTGTCCGAGCAACGTGCCATCGGTCTTGTAGTGATAGAGATGCTGATAGCCATCGCGCGTGCTGAGCCAGAGAAATGATCCGTCGGCGAGGAACGACGGATTGTCGATCGGATCGACCCAGGCCTTCGTCGTCTCGCGAAGAATCGTGTGGCTTCCTTCGCCGTCGAGTCCCACGGTGTCGAGATCGAGCCACGTCTGCTCGCGATTCTGAATCTGATACGTGAGCTGCGTGCCGTCGGTGTTCCATCCAACACGCGCGATGAGAAAGTCGCCGCTCGTGTAGCGGTCGTTGTCGACCGTAACGACATCGCCGCCACTCGCCGAGGCGATCATCAACTTCACATGAGGATTGGGATCGCCGGCTTTCGGATAGAACTGCGGTGAAACGACAGGGTGATAGTCGAGTTGCTCGAGCGCCGGATACGTCGGCACGTCGCGCTCATCGAAATGCAGGAACGCGATGTTTTTCGAATCGGGACTCCACCAGTAGCCGCGCTCCGTACCGCGGCCGTAGATCTCTTCGTCGTACATCCAGTCGAGGATGCCGTTGAGGATCAGCGCGCCGCCGTCGGTCGTCAGCTGCCTCTCACGCTGCGTCGCGATGTCGACGACCCAGAGGTTCCTTTCGCGCACGAATGCGATGCGCTGTCCATCAGGACTGAACGTCGCGATCGCCTCGGCCGCCGGCGATGAGGTGAGCCGCGCCGCCGTCTGCTTCGTCAGCGAGTAGAGAAAGAGATCATTCGCCGCCTCGACGAGGATCGCATTCTTCTTCGTATCGAAATTCTGAAGCCTGCTCTTCGCCGCCGCACTCGCATCATCCTCGGACAATCCCGCATCCATCAGCGCTTTCTTCATCGCGGCGGTATCGAAGAAGCGCGTCGCCTTCCCGCTCTTCACATCGAACCGCTGCCACTCGACGAGCTTCCCCTTCTCATCGCTCCGCGGCCAGATGAATGACGAATCGTCGACCCACTGGAAGCCGCTCTGCATCGCGCCGCTGTAGTAAATCTTTGCGGTCGGACTGTAGATCGACTCGAGCGTGAGATCTTTTTTTTCGGCGAAGAGAGGGAGGGCGAGGAGGAGAAGGATGATGGCGCGTTTCATGCGCGCGAGAGAATACACTTGGATTGGCCCGAAAATCGCTGAGCCTGTAGTGAGACCACTGCCCATGGTCACGATTCTGATGTATGAAGAGAGTGCCGCCGACGTGGAGATCATCACGCGGCAGCTGCGCACGAGCCACATCGACTGTGACACGATCCACACGGCCACGGAGGCGGCGTTTCGCCTCGAGCTCCTGAGACACGCTCCCGACATCATCCTGGCCGACACCATGCGCGCGTTCGAGATCGCACGCGATCTTGCTCCTGACACACCCTTCATCTTCCTCTCGGGCGCCACCAGCAAAGAGCTCGCGCGGCTTCCGCTGGCGATTGAACGGGCGATGGCGGAGCGTCGCGCGCAAAACGCACGCAAGGCGATCCAGGAGGCTCTGGAGACGAGCGAGCGCCGGTTTCATCTTGCAGCGCGAGCGACTCGCGACGTGATCTGGGATCTCGATCTCTCGAACAATCACGTCTGGGTCAACGATGCACTGTTCAATGAATGGGGCCATGAGACGACGGAAACCGTCACTCTGGAATGGCTTCACGATCGGATCCATCCGGATGATCGGGATCGCATCCGGCAGGAGCTCGCGTCCGCGATCGCAGGCAATGCGGCGCGCGTCGTCATGCGATACCGCTTTCGCCGCGCCTCGGGTGAGTACGGTCGCGTGATCGATCAAGGCATGATGGTGCGCGGACCAAACGGGAATGCGCAGCGGATCATCGGCGCGATGCAGGATGTCACCGAGCACGCGACTGCTCTCGACCTGCTCGCCGAGACTCAACATCTCGCATCACTCGGCAGCTGGTCCTACGATACGGAACAGGATCGCGTCGTCTGGTCGGAAGAGACGCGCCGCATTTTCGGAAACGATGCAGACACCCCCATTACCTATCAGTCGTATCTCTCCTTCATCCATCCCGATGATCTGGATAGCGTCCTGGAGATTCTCGACGCGTGGTTCTCCCTTGACAGACCACCAGCGCAATCCGAATTCGAACATCGCATCATTCGTCCTGACGGTTCCATTCGGATCGTTCATTGCCGCGTGACCTCGAACGAACGCGGCTTGTTAGGAACGGTCCAGGACGTAACGGATTGGAAGCGGATGCAGGAGCAGGTCGAACAGTCGACGCGCGTGGCCACGCTCGGTCGGCTCGTGGCAACTACGGCGCACGAATTCAACAATGTACTGATGGCCATCAAACCGTTCGCCGACTTGATCGCCCGCCACTCTTCCGATCCGAGGATCGACAGTTGGATCGCGCAGATCCTGAATGCTGTCGAGCGAGGCCGCCGGACCACGCTCGACATTCTCAACACGACGCAGACCCTGCGCCCGCTGTTGCAAAGCGTCGATCTCGCGGAGTGGCTGCAGGACCTTCGGCCCGAGATCGAAGTCGTCGCCGGACCGAAGGTCGCCGTCACGATCGAGCCGCCGGCGGAATCGATCTTCGTTCGCTGCGATCCGATGCAACTCCAGCAGGTCGTCACCAACCTCGTCGCGAACGCCCGCGATGCGATGCCGAATGGCGGTGAGCTCACAATCACGATCGTCACCGAAGGCGACGATCGTGTCTGTCTGGATGTCATCGACACCGGCAACGGCATCCCATCCGATCTGCTGCCGAACATCTTCGATCCGCTCTTCACGACGAAGAGACATGGAACGGGACTCGGGCTCTCCGTCGTTAAGCAGATCGTCACTCGCGGCGGCGGCACCGTGAACGTCGACAGCATCGTGGGCGTCGGTACGGTGTTCCACATCGAGCTGAGGCGCGATCCGACGCAGGCGGTGTCGCAGACGGGATGATAGACCCGTGGTTGTCGGGGCGCTGGGCCGCTAAGGCTCTGGGTCCCACCACCCAGCACCCCAGTGCCCTCGAAACCCTAAGACATCAACTGCCGCAAGACGAACGGCAGAATCCCGCCGTGCTCGTAGTAGTCCACTTCGATCGGCGTGTCGATTCGCACGATCACGGGCACTTCATCGACGCGGCCGCCGGGATACTTGATGACGAGCGTCGCCTTCTGGCGCGGACGCAGATTGCCGGTGATCCCTTTGATGTCGAACGTCTCGCCGCCGGTGAGTCCCAGTGACGACGCGTTCGTTCCCTCTTCGAACTGCAGCGGGAGGACGCCCATGCCGACGAGGTTCGAACGATGGATGCGCTCGAAGCTCTGCGCCACCACGGCGCGCACGCCGAGGAGCTTGGTGCCCTTGGCCGCCCAGTCGCGGGAGGAGCCGGTGCCGTACTCCTGACCTGCGACGATGATCAGCGCCGTCCCATCCTTCTGGTAGCGCATCGCCGCGTCGTAAATCGACATCCGCTCGCCCGACGGCTGATGCACCGTCACGCCGCCTTCGACGCCGGGCACCATCATGTTCTTGATGCGCACATTCGCGAACGTGCCGCGCGTCATGATCCGGTCATTGCCGCGGCGCGAGCCGTAGCTGTTGAAGTCCTGCGGCTGCACGCCGTTCTCGATCAGATAGCGGCCCGCAGGCGAATCCTTCTTGATCGAGCCGGCAGGACTGATGTGATCCGTCGTCACCGAATCGCCGAAGACCGCGAGCGGTCGCGCGTTCTCGATGTCCTTCGCTTTGGTTGCCGACATTCCGAAGTTTTCGAAGAACGGCGGCTCCTGGATGTACGTCGACTGCGTGTCCCACTTGTAGAGTTGTCCCGCGCTAGAGGGGATCTCGTTCCAGAGCGGATTCTGATCGGCGAAGCTCGAGTAGAGCCGGCGGAAATCCGCCGGATCCAGCGCCTTCTGCATGATGTCGCGGACCTCGGCCATCGTCGGCCAGATGTCGCGAAGGTAAACATCTTGACCATTGCCATGCCCGATCGGCTCGCTGGTCAGATCGATGTCGATGCGGCCCGCGAGCGCGAACGCCACGACGAGCGGCGGCGACATCAGGAAGTTCGCGCGGATCGACTGATGAACGCGCGCCTCGAAGTTGCGGTTGCCGGAGAGCACGCTCGCCGCGACGAGATCGTGCTTGTTGATCGCCTCTTCGATCGTCGGATCGAGAGGACCGGAGTTACCGATGCACGTCGTGCATCCGTAGCCAACCGTGTAGAAGCCGAGCTTGTCGAGGAAGGGCTGCAGGCCGCTTCGCTTGTAATACTCGGTGACGACGCGCGAGCCGGGCGCGAGCGACGTCTTCACAACGGGCGAAACGCTGAGGCCTCTCTCGACAGCCTTTTTCGCGAGCAGTCCCGCAGCGAGCATCACCGAAGGATTGCTCGTGTTCGTGCAGGAGGTGATCGCTGCGATCAGCACGTCGCCGTGATGCAGTTCGACGCTCCCCTGCGAGGACAACATCGCGGCGTCCACGCGATCGGGAGTCGGACGGTTGTTCACCATCTCCTCTTCCGTCGTCAGGCTCGTGTTCTTCTGCGCCGAGCCGGTAACGTCCATCGTCTGCGTGCCGCCACCGGTCGCCACGCCTGTCGCTGCCGCTTCCGCGGTCCGCGCCTTGCGCACGATCTCGGCGGCGGTCTTGCCGTAGCCGTTCGGCGGCTCCGACTGCAGCTCGTTCGTGAACTTCGTCTTCAGCGCTTTGATCTCGATGCGATCCTGCGGGCGCTTCGGACCGGCGACACTCGCCACGACACATCCGAGATCGAGCTCGAGCTCCTTGCTGTACTGGAGCTCGCCCTTCTTCGGCATGCCGAAGAGGCCTTGTGCCTTGAAGTAGTTGCCGAAGGCATTCACCTGCTCCTCGGTCCGCCCCGTCAGAGCGAAATAGCGCAGCGATTCGTCGTCGATCGGGAAGAAGCCCATCGTCGCGCCGTACTCCGGCGCCATGTTCGCGATCGTCGCGCGATCGGCGAGCGAGAGCGACGCAGCGCCCTCGCCGAAATACTCGACGAACTTGCCGACGACCTTCGCCTTGCGCAGCATCTCCGTAATCGTGAGGACTAGATCCGTTGCCGTGACACCTTCGCTCAGCGTGCCACTGAGATGCACGCCGACGACATCCGGCGTCAGAAAGTAAACAGGTTGACCAAGCATCCCCGCCTCGGCCTCGATCCCGCCGACGCCCCAGCCGACGATGCCGATGCCATTGATCATCGTCGTGTGCGAGTCGGTGCCAACGAGTGTGTCGGGATACCAGACACCATCCTTCTCCAGCACCCCGCGCGCGAGGTACTCGAGATTCACCTGATGCACGATGCCGATGCCGGGAGGCACGACGCGGAATCCATTGAAGGCCTGCGTTCCCCATTTGAGGAACTGATAGCGCTGCTGGTTGCGCTTGAACTCGATGTCCATGTTCTGCTGCAGCGCGTCTTCCCTGCCGAACGCGTCGACCTGCACCGAGTGATCGATCACGAGATCGACCGGCACGAGCGGCTCGATGATCTTCGGATCCTTCTTCGCGCGTTCGGCCGCAGAGCGCATCGCCGCGAGGTCGACGAGCAGCGGTACGCCGGTGAAGTCCTGCAGCAGCACGCGCGCGACCATGAACGGAATTTCTTCAGTCCGCTCGGCATTCGGCTGCCATTTCGCGAGCGTGGCGACGTCGTCTTCCACGATCTTCCGGCCGTCTACGTTGCGCAGAACGGACTCGAGAACGATGCGGATCGAGACAGGAAGTTTGGAGACGTCAAAACCGGCAGCAGCGAGCTTCGGCAGCGAGTAGAACTGACCTTTTTTTCCGTTGCCGAGGTCGAAGGAATCGAGGGTGTTGAAGGTGTTGTGAGACATGGGTTGGAGCATATCAAGATGAAGGATGAAGGATGAAGGATGAAGGATGAATCTCGCCCGCCCCTCATCCTTCATCCTTCATCCTTCATCCTTCCCCCTGGGGTACACTCCCAAAAACTCGATCACACGGAGGTATGACGTTGGACACACTCGACGCCCGGATTGCATCCAAACATCTTCTCGATCACCCCTTCTATCAGCGCTGGACTGCCGGAACACTCACTCGCGATGAGCTGAAGGAGTACGCGCGGCAGTACTGGCATTACGCCCTCGCCTTTCCGACGTTTGTCAGCGGCATTCATGCGCACACCGATGACATCGTCATCCGTCAGATGCTCCTCGAGAATCTCATCGAGGAAGAGCGCGGTCCTGAAAATCATCCCGAGCTCTGGCTCCGCTTCTGCGACGCGCTCGGCCTCGATCGCGATGAAGTGAAGGCGGGCTCGCCGAACGACGCGACGAAGTCGCTGATCGGCTGCATGCAGTCACTCGCTCGCGAAGGCGCACTGCACGAAGGACTCGCCGCTCTCTATGCGTACGAGTCGCAGGTGCCCGCCGTGGCCAAGGCGAAGATCGCGGGCCTGGCGCAGCATTACGAGATGAGCGCGCCAGCGTTCTTTTCCGTGCACGAGGAAGCGGATGTGCATCACTCCGCGACATCGCGCGAACTGCTGAATCGCCTTTGCGATGACGACGCGAAGAAGGAGCAGGCGGAAGCAGCGACAGGCCGCGTGCTCGATCACCTTTACGGGTTCCTCGATTCGGTGACTGCGTAAGAACGAATGTCATCCTGAGCGTGAGCGAAGGACCCCCTTATCGTCTGCAGGGGGTCCTTCGCTTACGCTCAGGATGACGTTCCATTCGGAGACACCACTGCCGTCGCCTGCTTCACCGCCGCGACCGTCGGCTCATCCCGCTTGCGCTCCGGCCAGCCGCGCTGCTTCACTTCCTCGAACGTCAGCAGCGAGTTCGCGTAGTAATCGCGCAGCATGTGTTCCTCAGGATTCCAGCGCCAGCGGCCTTCACGTTCTTCGACGAGATGCCGGAGCTCGAGGATGTCGCGCGCGGAGCGCCAGATTTCCGCGCCATTGTGCTCACGCGTGAGCCAGACGCGATCGGCAAATGCCTTTCGTTCGGCATCGAGGGCGCTCGCCATTTCTTCATCGCTGCATGAGTCGACCTTCGTGAACACGCGTGCGACAAGAGTCACGGGTGTAAGCGGCAGCACGTTCGAGATCTCCTCCAGAACCTTCTCGGCGAGCTCGGTCAACGCAGGCTTCCGCTCTTCGAATGCATCGGCAAGGATCGACGGATGTTCGCGGATGAAGTCGTCGACGATGATCGGTGTCCCGAATGTGACGATCGCGTAGCCGTAGCGTTTGAAGCGCTTCAGGAAACTACGCATCGTGTTCTTGAAGAGGAACTCGAGCGTCGTATTGAGCTTCTCGACTTTCGTCGACCGATCCTCTTTCCCCAGCAGCTCCTCGGTCAGATTGCGATCCTCGAGCACGCGGTCGTAATTGATCGCCGTCGGCATCAGCACGAGCAGCGAGTCGAACTGCGGATCGCGCTTCGAGCCGACGATGTAGTCGAGCATGCCGAGCTTCGGCTTCTGGAACGCGCCATCGCGCGTGAGTCCGCCTTCGAGGAAGATGCCTTGCGTCACGCCATTGCTCGTAATCGTCTGCACGAAGCTCGAGAGGACGGCGTGGTACAGCGGCTCGCGATAGCGGCGCCGGATGAAGTAGGCGCCGAACCACTTGAAGAGATGATTCAGAGGCCAGACGCGCGCCCACTCGCCGACCGCGTAGGAGAGCGAGATGAACTTGAAGAGCATGTGCGCGACGAGCACGTAATCCGCATTCGAGCGGTGATTGATGACGTAGACGACCACCGTCCCCTTCGCCGCGACCTGATTGAAATCGCGGATCGGCGTCCGTTCGACGACCGGACGGTAGAGGAAGTGCATGATCGCCCGTGCGATCGGCGCGCCGAAACGGTAGTACGCGAGGAGATTGAACTTCGGGACGATCTCGCGCAGATATGTCTTCGCGACTTTCGTCGCCTGTTCCGTCGAGACGTGATTCTCACGCGCGTAGCGTTGAATGGCCTGCACGACTTCGCGATGACCGAAGACCTCGAGCTCGATATCAGCGTGCTGACTTTTGAGTTTGAAGCGATCGATGCGGATCCGGCGCGCCCGCTGCAGACGGCGGGCGCTCCTCTTCCCGAGGAAAAGGAGGATGGCGGTCAGGACCGTGACCGCGCCGAGCCCGACAATGATTCGAAGCATGGCCGTGTTTTTGATTGTAGCCCGGGCATGGGGCGTGCCCTCGAGCAACAGGTGGAGGTTCTGGAGGAAGGGAACGTATCGATTCTCTACCGGCCACGAGTCGAGCATGACGAGGTGGAGTCGCTCGCGGACGTGCAGCGGTTGCTCATCCTGCTCTCACCATCTGATCGCCGGCATCAACGTGTCATTGCAGCGGGACGTAAGCGTCTCCGCGACCGGTTCTGGGGATTCATCGATGTCGTCGACGATCCGCTGCACATCGCGGCAACGCTCGACGCACACACCTATCTGACGAAGACGCGCGGCGCACGCTATCTGCCGGCGGCTCGAATTGCGGCTGACGGAACGTACTCGCTCACAGCCCATGAAGAGCACACCCATTTCGAGTTCACGGCGGCGTTGCACGAAGAGCGCGAGATCGATGTCGAAACGTCGGTAGACTTCGTCGTGAGGGCGGCGAATCCCGATCCTGCAGCGTGGGGACTCGTCGAGGCGCCGCCTCTGCAGGAAGAGCTCTTCCCCGAATACGAGGTGCATGTGGAAGTACCGGCGCGGCGATTCGCTGACCGATTTCAGGGCCGGCGCTACATCCCGCTGGAGCGCGACATGCTGGATATGCCGGGCGTGGAGCTCATTTTCATCGACACGCGTAGAAGAGTGTAGGACAAGCTCTACATTGCGCCGAGCTGCTTCATCAGGGTGAGCTTGTCGATCACCGCCCAGTGATCCGTGATCTTCGCGTCACGCACGCGCAGGATGTCGATGACTTCGAAGTCGATCGTGTTGCCGGTGGGAGGAATGCCAAGAAACTCGCCGCGATGCGTGCCGGAAAATCGTTTATGGGTGACGACCTTGTCTTCCTCCGCGATCTGATCGTGGATCGTGACGCGAAGGTCGGGAAAGGCTGCATGCAGCGCGGCGAAGAGGATCTTCACACCGTCGCGCGTCGGCTCGAGACCGGCCATCGGTGAGTGATCGATGAAATTTGGCGAGAGCAGTTCGTCGACGACATTGACGTCTCTTCCCTGCTGTGCCTCGCTCACGAGGCGGCGGACGATGTGCTTGTTCGTTTCCATGTTTCAAGCTACGGGGCACGGCGAAAATCGGATTCAGAACGTTTCTTTGTCGCCGCGGTTTTTCACGTAATCGCGAAAGCGATTCGTGAGAAAGGGATCGCCGTGCGTGAATCGCTCTTCGACCTTTTCCAGGTCGGGAACCGCTCGCACGAGGGCGATCAGATCATCGATGTAGCCCGCGTCATGCTGCACGGCGCCGTGTCCGGGCACGAGGGTTGTGAAGCCTAGCGCTTTGATCTTCTCGAGCACCGGTACGTAACTGTCGATGTACGGGCTTGGCATCAGCGGGATCGGCGCGGTGACGATGTCGCCGGTCGCGACGATCTTCTCCTTCGGCAGCCACATCACGATGTCGCCTGCGGTGTGTGCGTTGCCGGGAAAGAAGAACTGGATCTCGCGCTTTCCCAGATAGAGCACCAGGTGATCAGTGAACGTCGCGGTCGGGATCACGTACGCCGTCCGCTTGTTTTCGATGTCGAGCTGGTCGACGTTCGCGAGTCCATGCTCGAGCCACGCTTTCTCGGCGGGATCGAGCGGCTGGGAAAGCATCGTCGCGACGTTCTTTCGGATGTTCGGCACCATCGACACGCGGCGCTTCAGCCACCTCTCCTGCGTATCGACGATGAAGTCGCGCGCGTGAGGATGCGCGACGATCTCGACATTCGGAAACGCGGCCTGGATCGATTGCAGTCCGCGCATGTGATCGCCATGCCAGTGACTGAGGACGACGTGCGTGATCGGCGCCATCCTCACGCGCGCGA
>Ga0157378_10005865_pt1 | contig 10759 bp, 7 predicted proteins | sample M65metaG_FD_115309 | JGI IMG/M metagenome (GOLD analysis project Ga0157378, IMG submission 115309) | Miscanthus rhizosphere microbial communities from Kellogg Biological Station, Michigan, USA - M6-5 metaG | ecosystem: Host-associated > Plants > Roots > Rhizosphere > Soil | place: USA: Michigan...
GCCGGACGGCTACTGGGACGCGGGCACGACCGACCTGTCGTATCCTGGCTCGTACATCGGGCAGATGCCGGTGCTCATCGCGCGAAGGGGTGGCAATGTGGACCTGATCTATACGGGCGAGCTCGCGGGTCAGACACGCTACATGCTGCGCCGACGCGTGCTGACGCCCGACGCGGCGCCGACGCTGGATGCGCCGGCTCCGCTCGTGACCGCGCTCGAGCCGGTGCTCGGTCCGAACCCCGCGCACGCCGGGCAGCGCATTCGCGTCGAAGGTGCGCGGCAGGGTGATGCACCGGACGCGCTCGAAGTGTTCGATACCGCCGGACGCCGACTGGCGCGCGTGCCCGTCACGTCCTCCGGCGACCGGTGGCACGCCGAGATCTCGGCGGCCTCGACCGCGGGATGGAACGCGGGGGTCTATTTCGCTCGCGCCACGGGTTCCGCTCGCGGGCCCACACGGTTCGTGATCGTCCGCTGATGGCGCATCGGTCGCGCGAGGCCACCACGCGTCCGCTCACGCGCGCATGCGCCGCAATGGCGCTCACGGTCACGCTCGCGTTCGCACTCGGGCGCGCCGCCGCCGCCGAGGTGCCGGTGCCCGCCGTGCTCGTCGCCGGCGTGCTGCCCGCGGCCGAGATCGAGCCCGACTGGCCGCGCTCGGGCGCGTGGCTGTTTCCGGTCGGCGACAGCCTCGATTACACGCGCGCCACCGCTGCCGCCGGCTACCACGAGAACCGCGGCGTGATCGAGCACTCGAAGCACACGCCGGCGCACGAAGGCGCCGACCTCGCCAACGGCTCGGCGGGCGGCCGCGTGCGCGCTGCGGCGCACGGCATCGTCGCGTTCGTGCAGGCGACGCCGCACGGCGGCTACGGCGTGCACGTCGTGATCGCCCACCATCTCGCCGATGGCCGGCTCGTCTATAGCGTGTACGCGCACCTCACCAAGGGCTCGGTGCTCGTGCGCCAGGGCCAGCCCGTCTATGCCGGCGATGGCATCGCGCGCGTCGGCCAGACCGGGCGCGCGACGACTCCACACCTCCATTTCGAAGTGCGCGTGCCGACCGACTCGACCGCGCAGTGGCAAACGTGTCCCGTCGTGGACCCGGTCGCATTCGTGCACGAGCGGCTGCCGCTCGGGCGCGACCCCGCCTCGTGGAGCGCCGCCTATCTCATGTGGGCGGAGCTCGGCGGCATCGTGCCCGCTGGGCTCGCAGCCGATACGCCGGTCGATGCGGCGCTGCTGCGCCGCGTCGTCGCATGCGCCGTCGTCGGCACGGATCCCGACAGCGTGATCCACGAAGCGGGACTCGACGCGGCCGGTCCCGACGTCAGCTGGGAGCAAGTTTCGAGCACACTCGCCGAGGTCGACCGTCGGGCCCACCGACTCGCACCGTGCCCGGCCTCCGCCGCGCGTCACGAGCAGGCCTGCATCGAGCGACTCGGCATCGAGCGGCCCGCGCGTGAACTCGATGCATTATCGCGGCGTTCGGCGATCCCGCTCGTCGCGGATCTCTGCCTCACGCTAGCCGACCTCGCCGCGTCGGCTCCCGACCTCAGCATCCGCTAACTCTCGCAGCGACTGTCGCCGCGCCCTCGCCTGCGCGGCAGGCCGCAACGTGCATCGTGCGACTCGCATGCACGGCGCCGGGGCGATCCGCGCACCGACCGTGCACTCCTCAAGGCTCGGGCGTCCCAAGCCGATAAGTCCATGAGAATCGCCGTCCCCTCGCGGCGCCGCCGGGTGGCACATCGACTGCTTAACTCATTGGAGATCCTGCGATGCATCGGCGCGCTGTGCGCGGTTTCAGCATGGTCGAGCTTGCGATCGTGCTCGTCATCTTCGGAATCATCGTCGGCTTCGGCGTTCCGATGATGACGGGATATCGACAGAGTCACATGGTGAAGATCGCGAAGGAGAACATCGCGGGCCAGCTCCGGCTGGCGCGCGAGAAGGCCATCACGAGCGGCGCGACTCAGGAGCTGCGGTTCAAGGCGAACTTCCAGGGCGCGGACTATCACGTCTGGAACGGCTCGGCCGCGGACCCAAAATGGAAGCTGCCGACGGGGATTCGCTATCTGTGGAGCACCGGCACACAAGACACTTTCCGGCTGACCAGCGATGGTCGCTGTATGGATTCGGGAATGATCATCGTTCAGGACTCGCGCGGAGTGAGCGACACCGTGAGCGTGCAACGCTCCGGCGTCATCCTGGCGGATTGAGAGGCGACGCGTGCGATCACTCGAGACGTCACAGCCGCCCACCTCCCGATCGAACGAGCGAGGTACGACACTCGCCGAGCTGATGGTCGCGCTCGTCGTGCTGTCGATCGGCATCCTGGCCGTCGCGCAGCTGTTCCCTGCCGGATCGCGGGGCCAGGTGCAGGACAAGATGATCTCGACCGCCAACTACTACTGCCAGCAGAAGATCGAAGAGCTGATGAACGTGCCCTGGTCCGATACGCGCCTCGATGCCGGACGGCATCCGGCGGTGGCGACGAACGACGAGGTGCTCGGCGCATGGACGCGGCACTACGACGTCATGATCCTGGCCGCTCCGCTGGACAACATGAAGAAAGTCACCATCACGGTCGGCTGGCAGTTCCAGGGCGCCCGGTCGGTGACGACCACCACGTACATCCGACGGTGACCATGCGAACGCTCCACGCGACGACTTCGACACCCGAGCGCAGGATGCGTGGATTCACGATGATCGAGCTGATGATCACGCTCACGGTTCTCGCCGTGGTCATGATCGTGCTGTCGACCGTCATGTACACCGCCGCCCGCAGCAAGGTGGCGACATCCAACCGCATCGAGTCGTCGCAGTCGGGCCGCGTCGCGCTCGACATGATCGGTCGCGATCTGCGCAGCGCGGGCTACGACGTCGACCTCGACTACAGCACGCCGCAGCCGCCGATCGCATACATCGACTCGACGCAGGTGCTCATCAACGAGAACATGCTGCCCTACCCCGATACCACGGGCGGCGGGCCGAGCGCGCCGCTGGCGTTGAATCCGTCGGGCAATCCGATACCCAAACCGCTGATCTCGTCGGCGTGGACGCCGCCGATCCGTTACCGCACGGGCGCCGAGACGATCCGCTGGACGCTCGACATCAACAACGACGGCGCGATCAACGGCGGCGATTTGTCGGCGCCGGCGGGTGTCGACGCGCAGCGTACGCAGAACCCCAACGACTACGTGCTCGTGCGCGAGGTCTACGGCGACTCGACCGCGGCAACCGCGGGCAACAACGGCGGCAGCCAGGATCGCATCGCGCTCGTGCGCAAGCCGGCGAGCGGCGGCGTGCCGCCGATGTTCACCGTATACCTGAAGGGCAGCTCGACGCCGTGGAACTGGGCGAACGGCCCGGTCCCGCCGAATCAGCTCATGAACGTCGAGCGCATCATCATCAAGGTCGTAGCGACGAGCGGCAAGCCCGACTGGAAGGGTCAGTACGCCGACAATCTCTACACCTCCGAGATCAACTCGATGCGCAACCTGCCCCCGGTCGTCAGCGAGTTTGTCGTCGATGGATTCGTGTTCGACGACCAGAACTTCAACAACAACAAGGATGCGGGCGAGCCGGTGCTCGCAGGCTCGACCGTGCGGCTCGGCAACTACGCCGCAATGACGAACTCGTCGGGCTACTTCATGTTCAGCGTGTCGGCCGGCACCTACGTGCTGAAGCACACGTCACCGCCCGGCTACAACGTGTTCAGCTCGCCCGACAGCTACGTCGTCACGGTGCCGCCCGGCGTGACGCACTCGTTCGCCGATACCTCGCTGAATGGCGGCTTCGTAGTCAGCCATGTGTACAACGACCTGAACAAGAACGGCGTGCGCGACGCCGGCGAGCCGATGCGGCCGAACGAAAAGCTGACCGTCAACCCCGGCGCCAATGTCGGCTACACGAACACGTCGGGGCAGGTGACGCTGTGGGCGCCCGCCGGCGCCTTCACGGCGACACTCGCGGTCCCCGACTCGTTCGTGTGTCCGGCGGGCAATACCCTTTCCGGCACGATGACGAAGCTCGCGTCGATCGACGAGTGGTTCGGGATCCAGCTGGCTCCCACCGCGACCGTCAAGGGCCGCGTGTTCTACGACAAGAACAGCAACCAAGTTCAGAACTCGCTGGAGCCCGGCATCAGCAACGTGTGGGTCGGCGCCGTGTCGTCGGTGACGCAGAACGTGCTCGCGTTTGCGTACAGCGACGCGAACGGCGACTACACGTTGACAGTTCCCGCCAACAGTCCCCCGGGCACCGACCCGTACTCCATTCAGTGCATTCCTGCCAATGGATACTACCCGGTCGGCTCGAGCGCATACTCGAACGTCATGCTCACGGGCGGCCAGAACATGACCGGCAAGAACTTCGCGCTGAACGCATTCCAGCTCATCACGCTCACCGCGAGCCGCGTGCTGAGTCTCGGCACCGGTGACGTGATGGAGAGCGACTGGAACGGCAACCAGACGCAGAACGCCCACGGCGACCAGGACCTGCTCCTCGGCGCCGACGCCAACGGCACCGACCAGGTGTCGGTGTGGTTCAACCAGTACGACAGCAATCCCCTGTTCAACACGACCCGCGACTACGCCCGCACGGCGCCCAATGCCGTGCTCGCCATGTCCGTCGACACGCTGAGCACCGACGATCCTCCCTTCCGCAACCGCGTCGACCTCGTCACCGGGACCAAGCTTTCGGGCGCGGGCAATTTCTTCACCTGGTTCAATCAGAACTCGAAGAGCAACGAGGGCTACTTGCCGACGACGTACAGCCAGGCCTACAAGACCGCGGACAACGGCGACGTCCAGGCGGTCGTCACCGCCAACGTCAACGGCGGATCGGGACTCGACATCATCGTCGGCACCAAGTCACCGACCACGGGCAGCGGCACGATCGAGGTCTGGAAGAGCAACGATGCGGCGACCCCCAGCTATTCGTTCGTCGACCGCTACCCCAACATCAACACGCTCGGCTACCCGATCGGCGAGGTGACGTGCATGGCGATCGCCAAGCTGCGCTCGACCGGCCAGGACCTGATCGTGGGCACGAAGACTGGCACGTACTCCGGACAGCTGCTGATCTTCAGCCGCGTCGACAGCCTCAGCATCTTCAAGCTGCGGTGGGTCAAGACCTACGGCGTGACCGCAGTCAAGTGCCTCGCCGTCAGCGACATCACCGGCGATGGCAAGCAGGACATCGTCGTGGGAACGCAGACGGGCAATGCAAGCGGTCGTCTCGAGCTGTGGCGCAACGACACCGTTGGCAGCGTCCTCGATTTCTTCCGCCTCGACCTCAACAACGTATCGTTCGTGCCCTACGCCATGGTCGCGGGCGATTTCGGCGGCGCCTCGGCAACCGACGTCGCCGTCGGCTATCGCAGCGACGAGTCGAGCTACGGCGGTGGCGTGCGCATCTTCTACTGTGACACCGGTAGACTGCCGACCTCGGGCACGGATCCATCCGGCGGCTCGGTCGTGAACTTCGTGCCCGCGCTCACCCAGGGCAACTACAACTATGGCGTGAAACCCGCGCTGCCGTCACCGCCCTACCTGCTCGACCTCGCCGCCGGCGTCAAGAGCAGCAACACCACCGGCGCGCTCGTGCTGTTCATCCGATGAGCACGTTCCGCGTTCCTCGCCCGGCCGCGACCGCGCACGAGCATGGCGTCGCGCTCATCATGGCGCTGCTGACGCTGCTCGTGCTGTCGCTCGCCGTCGCCGGCATCATGATGACGCTCAACACCGACACCAAGGTCGCTGGCCACCAGCTGCGCGGCTCGCAGGCGTTCTACATCGCCGAGGCCGGCGTCGCCGAAGCCGAGGCGCGCATCCGTTTCGGCGACGTGCCGGGCACCCTCAATGCCAAGATGGTCACGCAGATCTTCAACGCGCCGGCGGGCTCGGTACCGGTGCTCGGCACCGATTCCACCGCCCTCGCGACGCTCCAGCCCTCCGGCGCGTTCCTCGACTACAGCACGGCGACGAAGACCGACCGCGTGCTCACGATCAGCTACAAGACGGACGCGGCGCGCAACATCATCTACCGTTACGACGTGTCGAAGAATCCGTCGATCCAGACGCAGTCGGGCCTGCCGATCTACGTGATCCGGTCGACCGGAGTGAAGGGAACGGATCGTTCGACCGTCGTCACGGAGGTCGTGCAGCGTCCATTCAACGTCAACGTGAAGGGTGCGATGGCATGCAACGTCGGCATCGACTTCTCGGGCACGTCGTGGGTCTGTGGCCACAACCACTCGGTCGACACGCCGGCGGGCTCGGACAACCAAGCAATGTGCTCGCCCTGGGAGCTGGACCCCGGCCTATCGGGCGCATGGAGCTGCAACGCCATCACGACCAGTGGCGCGTCGTTCCAGGACGGCAACCCCGCAATCTCCCAGAACCAGGTGGGGTTCTACAACGGCCCCTGGGAATGCCTCGGGCTCAGCCAGCAGGAGTTCTTCACCTGGGTCGGCGCCCCGTACGCCGCCGAGCTCAATCCTCCGCGTGGCCTCGTCTATCACGACAACGACGGGCTGACGCAGAACATGTCAGGCAGCTGGCACTACAACGGCGGCAACGGTGAGGGACTGCTCTACTGCGACGGCGACCTCCAGATCAACGGCAACTTCAACTACGTGGGCCTGATCTACGTCGAGGGCAACCTCGACATCAACGGCACCGCCTGGATCCTCGGCGGCATCATCGTCCGCGGCATCACGACCGTGAAGATCGCGAACGGCAACTTCACGACGCTCTACAGCGCCGACGCGATCCAGCAGAAGATCGCGAAGTATGGCGGCACGATGATGAAGCTGTCGTGGAGAGAGGCCTCGTAATACCCGGCTTGGCGTGATGGGACAACCTATTGGGCGAGTAGGGGCGGGAGTGGGCAGTGTAGGGTGGCGCAGATCGTGCGCAGGAGTTCGGCTTCTTGGCTGGTGACGCGGCCGTCGAGGGCGACGGTGGTCACCAGGGCCTCGACCAGGCGTTGCTTGGCCACGGGCGTAAGGCGGTCGAGACGGTCGAGGGCTTGGTCTAGCGGTGCGATCCAGGGTTCCGAGGGTGCGTAACGCGGGTGCGCATCGGGGAGCATGACCTCCATGCCCGCGTCGTAGGCGCGCTCCGCCGCGGCCGATTCGGCGTGACCGAAACGCGCGAGCGTGGACAGCAGCGTCTGCAGATCGCGCACCACGTCGGCGATGACGAGCACGTCACGGGCGGCGCGAGGCGCCAGCTGATCGGTCAGCTGCACGCGGGCGACGCGTCCCCGCGCGTACGCCGAGATCCCGATCGATCCGCCCGCGCCAATCATGGCGTCGATGCTGGTGATGATCCGCTCGCGGTCGGCTTGCGGCAGGCGCGCGAGCGCCGGAACCGCGCGCTGGAGCATCGCCAGCTGCTGAATCGGCGCGAGCCCCGACAGCTGCGCATAGTGGCCGGCTGCATCGCGCGCCAGCTCTTCGCCCAGCTCGCCCCGCAGCACGTCGAGCTGGCGGTTGCGGACACCGGCTTCCTCGTCAAGCGTGAGCGCCATCAGCACTGCCGTCGCGCCTCGCGGCTGCGTCATCGCAAGCCGCAGCTCGTCGGGCACGTCCGCTCGGAGCGAGCGTGCGACCTCCACGTGCTCGGGCGCGGGATTGCCGACTAGGGCGGCGATGCGAGCGGGCTCGACGGGAATGATCGCGTTGGCCGGCGGCACCCCGGTCTCGACCACGACGGGGCGCACCGGCGGCCATGGCTCGGCCGCGAGCCGCGCGGCGACGCGGGCGAACTCATCCGGCTGGAATGACGGATCGAGCGCGCGGATCCGCTCGACGACTGGCGGATGTGTATCAAACGGCCCCGCCAGTCCCGACGCGAACAACATGTGCGCCACGTCAGCGGCTGCGTTCGATTCCAATCGCGAGCCGATGTCGAGCGCGCCGATCTTGACGAGCGCGTTCCGCAACCCGGTGGGATCGCGTGTGAACTGCACCGCCGAGGCATCGGCCAAGAACTCGCGCTGGCGTGAGATCGCCGCCTGGATCCATCGCCCGGCCAGATAGCCGCCGAACCCGAGCGCGACGAGGATGCCGCCCGTCAACCCGAGCCAGCTGCCGCGCCGGGTTCCCGAGTCGACGCGCGCCATCACGCGGCCGAGCGTCGCGAGAGCGAACAGGCCGCCCACCATTCCGATGAGCTGCATATTGAGCCGCGTATCGCCGTTCAGGATGTGGCTGAACTCGTGACCCACGACCCCCATCAGCTCGTCGCGGTCGAATCGCTCCATCGCACCGCGCGTCACCGCGAGCACGGCGTCGGCCGGTGTATAGCCGGCGGTGAACGCGTTGAGTCCCCGCTCGTGCTCCATCAGGTAGACGCGCGGCACCGGCACGCCGGAGGCGATCGACATCTCCTCCACGACATTGAGGAGCCGGCGTCGAGCGGGGTCGCGCGTGTCGGTAGCGATCGGATCGGCGCCCAAGCTGCGCGCCACGTACGCACCGCCGCCGCCCAGCTGGATCGTCTTCACGGCCGCGCCGATCAGGATCACGGTGACCGTCAGGAACACGCATGCCACGGGCAGCTGCCAATGCGCCGCGAGCCAGCCCGGCGTGAACGCTCCCATCCGAGCGCCGCGCGTGACACCGACGAACACGGTTGTCAGCGCCATTGCGACGCCGAGCGCGACGGCGATCACGCACGTGACGAACAGTGCGACCAGGCGCTGACTCTGCTCACGCGCGCGGGCCTGCCGCGCGAAGAAATCCATGCTCAGCGGAACGAGACGTTCGGCGCCTCACGCACCGCGGCATCGGAGATCTCGAGCATGTGCGCGGGCTCGAACCCGAACGCCCCCGCGAACAGGCTGCCCGGAAACATCTGGCAGCGATTATTGAAGCTCATCACCGCGTCGTTGTACGACTGACGCGCGAACGCCACCTTGTTCTCGGTGGAGGTCAGCTCCTCCGACACCTGCATCATCGTCTGATTGGCTTTGAGGTCCGGATAGGCTTCGGCGACCGCCAGCAGGCGGCCGAGCGCGCCCGACAGCTGCGTCTCCGCGCCGCCGAGCGTCTGCATCGCCCCCGCGCTCGAGGGGTCCGCCTTGGCCGCTTGGAGCCCGGCGACCGCTTGGTTGCGCGCCTGGACGACGGCCTCGAGCGTCTCGCGCTCGTGCGCCAGGTAGCCCTTCGCCGTCTCGACCAGGTTCGGGATCAGGTCGTGCCGGCGCGTCAGCTGGACATCGATCTGCGCAAACGCGTTGCGCGTGGCGTTGCGCGCCGATACGAGCGAGTTGTAGATGCCCACGGCAATCATCACGATTGCCGCAATGACGGCGACGAGCACGACGGCCATGAACATGGGACCTCCCTCGATTCGCGTCTGACGTTGCGATACTGGGCCACGCACGGGTTGACCGCAATGCCACGGCGTGGCATCGTGCGGCCACAAGGCAATGACGGGGACGAGTAGTCGTGGCTGAGACGCGAGAGCGAGCTGGGGACGGTGTGAGCCCGGCGCGTACGGCGCGACGAAGATCACCCCCGAGCCGCCGACCGAACGGGCGCATCGCGCCCGAGTAGGCTCGGACGAGACGCCCCTCGACAGTGGGCACGAGCGCTCGGGCGCTCATCGAGACGGCAGCCGCGAGGCTGCCGCGAAGTTGGGTGGTACCGCGGTCATCACGATCGCCCCAACGGCGGACATGCCGAGGGGCGATTTTCGTTTTTGTGGCGCGTGAGCGCCGGAGGATGCGAAATGGCGGGCTATCGCGACACGCTCAATCTGCCGACGACGGACTTCCCCATGAAGGCGGATCTGCCGCGCCGCGAGCCCGAGCGGCAAGCGTGGTGGAAGGAGCGCGACCTCTACGCGAAGCTGCGCCGTACGCGCGCGAACGCGCCGGTGTGGCTGCTGCACGACGGGCCGCCGTACTCGAACAACCACATCCACATGGGCACCGCCGCGAACCGCGTGTGGAAGGACGCCACGGTGCGCGTCGCGACGCTGCTCGGCTACGACGCGCCGTTCGTCCCGGGCTGGGACAACCACGGCATGCCGATCGAGGTCGAGGTCGGCAAGGAATACCGTGCGAAGGGACAGCATCCTGACCGGCTCGAGCTGCGCAAGAGCTGCCGAGAGTACGCGGCCAAGTGGGTCGGCATCCAGAAGAGCGAGTTCGAGCGGCTCGGCACGTGGGGCGACTGGGACAAGCCATACCTCACGATGGATCCGGCGTTCGAGGCCGCGATCCTCGAGGCGTTCGCCGGGCTCGCCAGCAAGCATTACATACAGCGCGGCCTGCGCTCGATCCACTGGTGCCCGACCGATCGCACGGCGCTCGCCGAGGCCGAGATCGAGTACCACGACGATCCCTCGCCGTCGGTGTACGTCATGTTCCCGCTGCGTGACGCGGCCGGCTCGCCGCTCGCCCAGTACGACGGCGTCACGGCCGTCGCGTGGACGACGACGCCGTGGACGCTGCCGGCGAACCGCGGCCTCATGGTGGATCCGTCCGCGACGTACGCGGTCGTCGCGGCGGCCGGACGCCGCTTCCTCGTCGCCGAGGCGCGCGTCGAATCCGTCGCAGCGGCGGCGGGCTGGACGTCGCACAGCGTGCTCGCGCGGGTGAAGGGCGCGGACCTCGTCGGCGCGCGCTTCACCGCGCCGTGGGGCAACGAGTCGATCGTCGTCGACGGCACGCCGTATGTGAGCCTCGAAGACGGTACGGGGCTCGTCCACACCGCGCCCGGCCACGGCAAGGAAGA
>Ga0157378_10005866_pt1 | contig 10758 bp, 15 predicted proteins | sample M65metaG_FD_115309 | JGI IMG/M metagenome (GOLD analysis project Ga0157378, IMG submission 115309) | Miscanthus rhizosphere microbial communities from Kellogg Biological Station, Michigan, USA - M6-5 metaG | ecosystem: Host-associated > Plants > Roots > Rhizosphere > Soil | place: USA: Michigan...
AGAACTCGTTGTCGCACACGTTCGACCACATCGTCACTGTCGAAACAAATGCTTGATCCCATGATGGAAACTCCTTTACAGAAAGCCGGCTCAAACTCATCGCTGCATCGCTTATATCCCTCCGAGCGAATGCCTAGCGCGCCGGGCGTATGATGCTGCCAGGACGATTGTGGTGCAAAACATGAATCTTCAGAAGTGGACGCCGAAGGCGACTGGGAAGGCCGAGACACGTACATCGCGCGTGGCGATCCACAGATACCGTGCGTCCGCAAAAAACTTCACGCGGCGTCCAAACTCAACTCCCAAACCCACGTTGTATCCTTGCTTCCAGGTGCTGTGCTCCGCTACGACCACGTCAACGGGAACCAAACCGCCGGTACAGAATCCCCACCAAGGGTCGCAGACAATACCGGTGGTGAGGCCCGGCGTGGTCACTTGAAAGGTGCGGTCGTAAATTCCATATCCGGCCGTAATGTAAGGATTAAACAGGTGAATGGAGGGCAGTGTAATACGCGGAGCAAGTGTGAACCCGTGCAGTCGCGTGTGTCCGTGCAGCACCGTCTGCGCCCTCTGGCCGAGCGGCGTTTCCGGAGAAATATAGTCGAGCTCATTAAACGTGTACTCAAAATTCACCCCGAACGTGCGGTTGAAGCGGTAACCAATTCCCGCGAGGAAGTTCCCGCCCGTGTCGTGGCGGCTGCCAAAACCACTTATGGGGGGCGTTAAGCCCATTCCCACATAGCCTGTGATCGGCTTGCTCTCTTGCCCGTAGAGCGTGAAAGTAAAAGCGATCGGCAAAACGAGAAAGATTTTCACGGCCCCCCCGCGTGATTCGATGCCCTTTTGAGCCCCAGCGATATATTTTTTTGGGCTGCGATCTAGAGGGAGCCCCGGACCCATTCTGGACTTGGTTCCCGATGCGATGCCGCAACTGAATCAAGGCGTCAAGGATTTCCCCCCTGCCCGGACTTTCGCTCCGTCCGGCAACCTGGAGTCGAGGGCATGTTAGCAAGTGTTTGCACGCGGAAGGCTAAATTTGCGGAAGTGTTTAAAAGGAAAAGATAAGAGTGGTGAGGACGACGGGCTCGAACCCGCCAAGCTGAGCGGCAATGAGTAACAACGCGGGGTAACTGTTTGGTAATCCGCTAGGCGTGTAATCCAATCCGGCAACCACAAGCAAGCTTTTTGTTCGGGATGTTTGCACGACACTAGCCCTTATTCGACTAGCGGAATGGCTGCCGCCAGCTCATAGCGCACTGCTGCTCGGATTTTGTTCTCGATCTGGATGTAGCGTGCCGCCTTCACGGCGGGGAGCGCGGCCAAGATTTTTGGCGTCGTGGCGCCCTTCAGCTTCGCCTCGGCGTCATCGATCGCGAGATACTCCTCCAGCAACTCCTTCGCCTTTTCATTGGTAACCGGCCCGTGGTCGTACGCGTCGGCGTACCTTAGGATCGCCGTGGCGAGCCGCTCGTTAATCTGTTGCAGATCCTTCTGGTAGGCCTCGTACACGGGCCAGAACTTGGCCCCTTCCGCGTCAGTGAGTTTGAGGTTCTGCGCCACAACCAGCTTCTTGTCCGCCTTGATTTTCTGGCGAAGGATCTCCATATTGGTCGTAGACGCGTTCTGGGCCAGCACGGGCACTACCAGAGCGGTCGCCAGCACGAACGCCGTCATGTATCGAATCATGTTCGTTGTAACTCCTCCACTGTCCATCGTTATGTTGGTGCCACTACACATAAACTAACGATGGCGATTCTAGATGGTCGGACTCAAAATAATTCACCGGGCCGCAAGCCATTGCTCGCATAACTAACCCTGGCCTTGATATCGAAGGAATCGCACGCGCGCGACACCAATTCAAATCTCGTGGCTCTGGACCCGGCTACCGGCAATCCGCTTTGGCATGGGGGATTGCACACGCCCATGACCCATGGACCCATTGCGTACGAATTGGAGTCTCCAAGGACCCAAAAAATATCAAATCTAACAGCAGCGAAGAGCATCTGGTCAATCTTAAGCGCAAGTCGGGACCTCGCCTCTCATGCGACTGAGATTATTGGAGAGGGCCGAAGGAACTCGGCGCGCAGAGTAAAAGGAGAGAGTTTGATGAGATTCAAAACGATCGGCGCGCTCCTCAGTCTGGCCTTGCTGATCGCTGGTTTAGCATGTGCCAAGGATTCACCCGACCAGGAGCGCGAAAAAATCCGTAAGATGGCAGCTGAAACCCTGACAGATCTGTACAAGCTGCAACCGGCCTCACAGGCCGCTGTCCAAAAGTCGGCGGGATACGCGGTTTTCAACAATTTGGGCACAAACATCTTGGTGCTTAGCACCGCTCGCGGCGCGGGCGTAGCAGTCAACTCAAAATCCAAGCAGGAGACTTTCATGAAGATGATCTCCGCTGGCGGCGGCCTCGGAATCGGAGTGAAGGACTATAGAGTGATCTTCGTATTTGAGACGGAGCAGGCTCTTGCGAAGTTCATGGATTCCGGTTGGGCTGGTGAGGCGCAGGCAGACGCTGCGGCCAAGGCTGGTGCGTCCGGCGGCGCGTACTCGGGGGCGACTATGGTTGCACCGGGCGTCTGGGTCTACCAGATTACCAAGAATGGCCTAGCGCTCCAGTTGACGCTGCAGGGTACGAAGTACTCCAAGAACGACAAGCTCAACAAACCGTAATGTGGGGAGGAACGATAGCGTCAATGTGCTCTGCCGCCCGAGCCGGTAGTAGAGGGAGCGGGAGAAAGGGGGCAAGTTGCCTGAACTGAAACAACAACGAGGCGTATGTCACCTTGCTCGCAATCCGAATGCAGTCGGCGCTAAGTGTGTTCCGTCCAGTGCCGGAAGGCTTGGCTGAACATGGTGTTGTTAGGCGAGACCGGCGCGGCGTGCCTGGAGCCCCTCGGACTGCGTTGCTTCTGCGCGTTCGCTGGCCTTTTGAAGCATCACAAGATCGCCGAAGGTGATAGTGAAATCGTTGACATAGCGCTACATCCCCAATTTGTGGCGATCCGATATGCAGCGCGAACCGAGAACTGGATTATGGGTCAAAAAAATAGCTCCTGTCCGGTTGCGTCGGCATCTTACGTCTACAAGGCAACCAACTGCCTTCCACCTGAGGAGGTGTTATGAAGCAATTCTTTGTGTTAGGACTCGCATTATTGGCTCTGTTTGGCTCCGGTTGTGCGACTAGGGGCTATGCTCGGAAGCAGGCTGCCATGGTGAACGAGCGGGTCAACCAGATTCAGGCCCAAGCCACGGCGCTTTCCGCCAAGCATGACACAGACGTTTCGCGTGTCAATGAACGCGTGACCGTAACCGACAACAAATTACAGGAGGCGGCTACGAATGCCGCGCAGGCCAACGCCAGTGCCGCGCAGGCTAACGCCAGTGCCGCGCGAGCTGACGCCAGTGCCGCGCAGGCCAACGCCAGCGCTGCGCAGGCCAAACAGCTCAGCTCAACAGTTCGCTAACGCATTTTGGGTGTTCTCAAACAGCGGCCTGTTCGTGGACTGAGAGTTTGGGGAGACCTCAGGAAACCGATATTTACGGTACGCTGCATGCCCGATTATGGCGACCCGGTATGCAGCGCGAACCGAGAACTGGATTGTGGGTCGGACCAAAAAAATAGCTCCTGTCCGGTTCTCCGGCATCTGCTATCCGCAAGGCAACCAACTGCCTTTCACCTGAGGAGGTGTTATGAAGCAATTCTTTGTGTTAGGACTCGCATTATTGGTTCTGTTTGGCTCCGGTTGTGCGACTAAGGGCTATGCTCGGAAGCAGGCTGCCACAGTGAACGACCAAGCCACGCAGGTCCAGACCGGGATCACGGCGCTCTCTGACAAGCATGACGCAGACCTTTCGCGTGTCAATGAACGCGTGACCGTGACCGACAACAAATTGCAGGAGGCGGCTACGAGTTCCGCGCAGGCCAACGCCAGTGCCGCCCAGGCTAACGCCAATGCGGCGCGGGCTGACGCCGCCGCCGCGCAGGCCAACGCCAGTGCCGCGCGGGATGGCGCCATTGTAGCGCAGGCCGCCATCAGTAACGCGCAGGCCGCCGCCGCTGCCGCCCGGGCTGACGCCGCCGCCGCGCAGGAACGCGCGGCGATCGCGCAGAATACGCCTCCGCCGGCCCCGCCAAGTAGTGAGAAGAAACTTCCGACCACTTTGCCGGCGACCGGCAGCCCGCTTCCGCTTTTCGCGCTGAGCGGATTGTTCTCGTTGGGCGCGGCCGGGGTGCTGCGGCTCCTCCGCCGCTAGACTGAGGGACTTGCCGTCACCGCGGCATGACAATCCCAATTGGTTCCCAAGTTCGGGTGATATCGTACCCTAGCGGCGACGCGGATGGCTGGCCATGATGACGTTCGGAAGTTCAGCGGGGGAAGACTGCGGCCTTCACGGCATTAATTACAGAGCCATCAAAGCCTGAGCGCGCGCGAGAGAACCTGATCCGGCAGGCATACGGAACGATTCTTGCGGACGAAGTACTCATTCCAGCCCATTCGGCCATCTGGCGTGGTTTCCCAGGTCTTGCTGCTGAGCCAGCATCCGTGCATCATGACCGCCGGAACATGCTGGCCGCCGGACGGAGTATCTGATACTGCACACACATCTCGTTGATGGTAATGGCGGGCAGGGCCCGCGGTAGTAACCGTATGCTATCATCCATACCGCATCCGAAAACCGGCGCGTCCAAGCTTGAAAATAGGGTAGGTAAGCTGCCGTTAATGTTCGATAAAACCCTCAGAGATTCTGTTCTTTCTGTGCCCTTCTGCCGATTAGAAAGGCCATGAGCTTCTTCGAACGATCCCTAGTCGGAAAACAGATTCACAGCGTGCATGTCGATTCCGAGGTCACCTGCCTTATGCTTACCGACGGCACACAGCTTACGATTCGTGGCTGGGTAGTCGTTGAGCCGGGGGCTGCATGTCATAGCCTTGAGTTGCCGACTCTAGCTGGAGGGCCTGAAGGCGCAGTTCGCATGGTGAAGGATTCACGCCCGTCGGCGTAAGCGTTCGTATAACTCTATTTAGAGTCTCTGCCTTGTTTGACGAAACCTAGCACCCCTGATCATCTCAATTTGGATTTCAGAGCCGCCTCGTGCGGATCGCATCCGCTGCCTTCAAGCCAAGCCTTCAGATTGAACAACGGTACCTTGTGCGAAGTAGTGGTTTTGATATCCACCGTGAGATCCTCGACGCCGTCATCCCCAATCATTTCTGTTTCGGGGATCTGCTTCAGTCCCGCACCTGCCGCTTCCAGCACGCTACCCGCGTAAACAGTGCCGGACTCCGCGCTGATCGATAAAGCTTACCTGGCATTCGCGAATCGCCATCGAACGGGCCGTGATGAGAGCTTGCTCGCCTGTCGCCCCGCCCGGGAAAAAAGCCGTAGCAGCGCTCGATCCATTTTCGTGGAAGCCCCAAAATACGTCCATCTCCCACGGTCCTTTGTCAGTTGTACGTATGGCGACTCGGGTCAATTTGCTCCACTCGACCACATGGCGGTCCCCCTGTGGGAACGTTACCGTAATAGTGGATTAGTCAAAAACCACTCGATATAAGGGTTCCGGCATCAAAGGTTGGCGGAGGCGCCACCGGAAGAACACAATGACGCCGACCACAGCGAGCACCACGGTTAGCACAGTCATCACATCGCCTGTTATCTTCGATGCGTGCTTAGGTCTGCCGGATTCTCTCAGCGGGTGCCGGGGCCGATGTAGCTTCCGATAATGCGCCCACGATTGCGCGCCGCCAGGTACTTGCCTGCAAGCGAGCGCCCGGTCTGTTAACTAATGCGCGCCGCCGCGGCTACCTTCAAGGTGATGCCGTCCGCCGGTTTTGTCCACGTCGTATAGGCATTGGCGAATCAATTTTTCCGCTTGGAACCGGAAATCGCACATAAGGTATTGTCATTTCGCCTTTAGAACGCGTAGATGGAATCGATTCCCTTGTCGCGCATCACTATAGCCATTTTCTCAAGCGCACTCTTGTGGATCTGCGAAATGCGGCTTTCGTTACAACCGAGTTCCAGCCCGATCTCTTTCATAGTGAGATCTCTGGTGTAATATAGCCGCAACACTTTCTGGTAACGCTCGGGCAGTGCCTTCGACACTTCCCCCAGTACGCCACGTAATTGTTCGCGTGCGCAGATTGAATCCGGATGCGTCTCGGGCGGGCACGGGAAATCGGGAGCTGGCAAATCGTCGCTTTCGTTGCCCCGTGTCGAGGCTGAAACTAGACCTACATTACGCAGATCCAACATCATGCTTCGCCAGACGCTCTCGCTGATGCCCAGCTTCTGCGCCACTTCGGCTTCTGTCGGATTTCGCTGCAATGCCGTGGCCAGTTCTCGAGTGGCAGTTTCCACCTGTTTGTGTTGACGACGCATATCCCGCGAGGCCCAGTCGAGCTGGCGCAGGCTGTCTAAAATGGCACCCCTGATGCGGTGCTTTGCATAGCTCGAAAAACCAACTTGCTTCTTGGAGTCGAACTTGTTAGCGGCGTCAATAAGGCCCATAATCCCGGCGTGCACCAGGTCGTCAAAGTCTACGTGCACGGGTAGAGTCGTCCTTAAGCGTGCAGCGATGGCCTTCACTAGCGTAAGATGCTCCAGCACTAGGCTGTCGCGACGGGCGAGCTTGGCCGCGTGCTTCACGCTGCCCTGCGACATGCCAACAGGAGCGCCACGTTGAGCCTTACTGATCGCAGCTGACTTGGGGAGCCCGATATTTGTTTGAAGCGGAGTTCTTCGTTCGCGACGTGCAATTGTCGTTGGGTTCGTCATAGCTAACAATATCGATCACGTTTGAATTTAGGATTTCGGTTCTTTGGGGGGATAGAGCACCCGCGTTTGGGGGAGCAGCACGCACGTGAGCCCAGCAGTCGAGGCGTCTTCGCTGCAGTGAATCTAGATGGTGCTGTTACGGCCACGCACGTGCCCCCTAGGGGACGTGAAGTGCGGCGAAAAGAGCTATGAAGGCCATATCCCTAAGCATCATTGTGAAGTCGGTGTGGGTGCTTGCGTCTAAGGCCCGTAGCGTTTACCGGTAGCGATTACCGGACACTTCGGTCCTTCTCTTGTTTTTGAAAGGAGATTTGATGACAGCACAAGAACTCAAGAAACTATTCGCGGCTTGCGTCGAAGAAGCCAGATTCCAGGACTGGAGCAAAGGAGTGCCAAAGGTCCGATTCGTGTATGCCTGCGAGTATGGGACGATTTGGAAATTTACACCAAAAGAATGGTGGCAATTCGTTAGTAAAGCTATAAGCAATCAGGGTAATCACGAGTTTTTACTATCAAGAGCCTTGCACAGCCGACCTAAGTATATACGTAAGGGCCAAGATCGCAAGATCTCCTCGTGCGACGATATGATGCGCTGCGTAAATCCTTTGAATTGGACAGTCGAAGAGTGGACCAGAGAGCTGAATCGAAACTGAATGACGGCTACGTCCATAAATTGCGGACGTTTTGCTGGCTTGGCCCAATTGTTCCAGTCTTTATTTCGGCCCTAGTCTCTGATTGCCGCGTATTACGGCCTTTAGGGTCTATCGAATGAGAGGCCGCGCGGTTGGCATGGACTCGGCATCCCACGTGCACTACTACGTATCAACACTAGATAGTTTTCAGAAGAGTGTCCGCGGAAGCGGAGGAAAGCGTGTTTCGATGGAATGTGACATTTGCCGAACTCTTGCGCAGCAATTACGATCTTACGAGATGGAAAGTGAGGATGCACGCAATAGATCATTACCTCATGACAACGTCCTTGAGCAGTTCTGTAAGACGAGTGTTCTTTATCAGCACCATCGTGAAGCACTTCACAAAGCGGCTTGTTCCCGCCCAGCGGTTCAGTCAGTCGCTAAAGCAGCAGATGTGCCGGGTGGTCTGATACCGAAAGCGGAACTCATGCACGCGACTCCTTTTTGGCCGGATGATTTATCAGGGCTGAGCAATCAAGCCGTTCTGAATTGTATGGCTGAAAACCGGGCATGGAATAAAAGACTCCGCGAGGGAACTGCCACACTGGTGAATACACGGTTAGCGAAAACGATCACCAAAGAGGAATACGTTTCAAGACGTACCCAGACAAATAAGGACGTTGCCGAGTGTTATCGTCGGGCGGTTATGCTGGTCCGGGACCTGGCCGTTCGGGAACGGGGGCTGCTCCCGTTCATCGATTCAGGTTACCTCTCTAACTGAACCGCCCAGCCACGGCTGGAAGCTCAGCGGTCGCCTAGACTACGCCGGGAGCGTCTGTAGAGGTCCGGGGCGAGACGGGAAAATCCCGGCATCGGGAAATAAGTCAATGCGTGGTTGCCGTGGTCGTCCGACCGGCGGATTTCAATATCCCGATGATTCGTTCATTCAGACGCGCAGCCGTAAACGGCTTTTGGAGAAAATTGCGACCTGGTTCGAGGCCTTCTGGAAGAACAATCGAATCGCCGCCATAGCCAGACATATATAGAATTTTGAGAGATGCGTTCGTAAGAAGTAGGCTCGCAGCGAGTTCCATGCCGGTAATGTTTGGCATAATCAGGTCGACTAGAAGCACGTCAATGTGAACCGCTTCACAAATCCTGACTGCTTCGGATGCTTCTGCGGTCTCGTAAACCGTGTAGCCCTGTGCCAGAAGCATGTGCCCAATAAGGTGGCGCACGTCTCCATCATCTTCAACGATCAGTATCGTGGTATCCGGCAACGCTGGCAGAGGCGTAGCAGCCATGAATTTCTCCACCGATTCTGTTGTAGCCGGCAGATAAATCGTGAATGTTGTGCCTGATCCTAGCTGCGAGGTGACCGAGATTCCGCCGCGGAGTTGCGACACAATGCCAAATACGATCGACAGCCCCAGCCCCGTCCCCCTACCTTTGGATTTGGTCGTAAAAAACGGCTCGAATAAATGCTCCTGAGTCTCTTGATCCATACCGTCGCCAGTGTCGGTGACTGAAATCTGCACATAGGGTCCCGGCGGAAGCTCGGATTCATGATCCCTCACGGGAGTATCAAAATGGGCACTCCGGGTAGCGATTGTGAGAGTACCCCCACGGGGCATGGCGTCTCGGGCATTTGCCACGAGGTTAGTAAACACTTGGCTGATTTGACCCGCATCGGCCCGGACGTTAGCGATACTACCTTCGAGCAAGATCGCAATCTTGATATCCTCGCCAATGATCCGCCGCAACATCTTATCCAGATCCCGCACCGAGTCGTTCAGATTGAGCACCCGTGACTGGGTAACCTCACGGCGACTGAATGCGAGTAACTGGTTGGTCAGCAAGATAGCCCGCTGAGCGGCTTTATCAACCTGAACCGACCACGCTCCTATCTCGCTTTCAGCCGGAAGTTCAGTGGTGATCATGTCGCTATATCCCGCGATAACCGTCAGCAGATTGTTGAAATCGTGCGCGATACCGCCGGCTAGTCGACCTACTGCCTCCAGCTTCCCGGTTTGTCGCAGCTGACTCTGCAGCATTCTGTACTTTGCAATTGGTTTAGCCGAAATACAGGTACCCTCCGCAGCGCCGCCCGGACCAGACAGTGCCCACATATCGATAGAAGTGTGAACGATAGACCCGTTTTTGTTAAGCTGCCGCACCTCCCATCCGCTGACGGGCGCGCCAATAAAGAGTTTTTTTTCGGCAAGGCTGCGCTCCTCACCCTCGCTCGCAAATAGATTAATGAAATCTTTGCCGATCATTTCGGAAGGACTATACCCGTAAATGACTTCCGCCGCCGGATTCCAGGTTTGGATTTTCCGGGCCGAATCGAGCCCGATAACGGCATCGCCGGTGTTATTAAGCAAAGAATGCGCTAACCTGCTGACCGTGAAGGTCACCGGTGCAGGTTGATGAGGCATGCTAGAAGTATCGTCTCCTCAGGAGGGAAAGTCAATGATCGCTGATTTTCCACAAGAAGTAATTACGTAGGTCATTTTCCCGATAATCTACATTATTGGTAGCCAATTGTGTTGCCGTGTTCATAAGCTGTAGGCGTGAGCGAGCAGCCGGTTCGCGGTGTCTGCGGTGGAGCGATGTGTCTGTGAGTTCCACATCGATAGACCATCGGGCGACGAGAGCACGCGCGAGGATGCCTGAGTCGCCGAGCAGGCGGTTGGCGCCTAGGGTCTCTGTTCAAAGGCAGCGTAAGCCGGCGCGCCACAATTCTGTTGGAATAACGGTAGGATTGAATTTCTGTCGCCGGAGGTCTAACCATGTTCAAATATTGCGCAATCTTGCTAATCGCAACGCTGTACGGTCCGGCGGCAGCTCAACAAAATCTACAGTCGGCGCCTGTTAGTGCTCAGGCGCAGTGCGGGGGGCTGCTCAATTTCGCCCAATTGACCATCAGCCGGGCGGAACTCAGGCCGGCTTCTCCCACCGCGCCATCGCATTGCTATATTCAAGGCACGATTGCTTCGCGCATTCGCTTTCACATGCAGCTCCCGCTGCCGGAAAACTGGAACGGCAGGCTTCTCAACATTGGTGACGGCGGTAAGGACGGACAGCTCGATTTCGCTGATAACCGCTTGGCCCAGGGCTATGCGGTCGCCAACTCGAATTCGGGTCACGACAGCGCCTCCCAGCCCCGGGCAACATTCGCCGATCAAGACCTCAATGCTGCGATCGATTTCGGCTATCGCGCTGTCCACCTGACGGCAAACGCGTCGAAGTCCGTAGTGCGCTTTTACTATGGCCGTCCGCCTGCCTATACGTACTTCGAGGGTTGTTCGACTGGCGGCCGGCAGGGTTTGATGGAAGC
>Ga0157378_10005869_pt1 | contig 10756 bp, 8 predicted proteins | sample M65metaG_FD_115309 | JGI IMG/M metagenome (GOLD analysis project Ga0157378, IMG submission 115309) | Miscanthus rhizosphere microbial communities from Kellogg Biological Station, Michigan, USA - M6-5 metaG | ecosystem: Host-associated > Plants > Roots > Rhizosphere > Soil | place: USA: Michigan...
CGGCGTCGCTCGCCGCCAAGCCGGCGCCGGAGAAGCCTGCGCCCGGGGCGCGGCCTGTCCGGCCAACCGCCAGCAGGACCGGTCGACCGTCGGGTAAGCGAAACACCCGGCGGTAGGGGGGTGGGTGTCCGGAGCTGCAGCGTCGTTGCGGCGGCCCTGCTGTCGCTGATCGGCGGGCTGGGCCTGTCGGCATGCTCGGGCAGCCCCGCCGACAGCATCGACTACGCCGTCGACGGCACATTGGTCAGCTACAACACCAACACCGTCGCCGGCGCCGCATCGGGCGGGCCGCAGGCCTTCGCTCGGGTGCTGACGGGCTTCAACTATCACGGACCCGACGGCCAGGTCGTCGGTGACCACGACTTCGGCTCCATCTCGGTCGTCGGGCGTGCGCCGCTGGTGCTGGACTACGAGATCAGCGCGAATGCGGTGTATTCCGACGGCAAGCCCGTCACCTGCGACGACATGGTCCTGGCGTGGGCGTCACAGTCGGGTCGGCCGCCCGGGTTCGACGCGGCCAACCGCGCTGGGTACAGCGATATCGCGTCTGTCGACTGCGCGCCGGGGCAGAAGAAGGCGCGGGTGACCTTCGCCCAGGACCGCGGGTTCGTCGACTTCGGCCAACTGTTCACCGCGACGTCGATGATGCCGTCGCACGTCATCGCCGACGAACTCGGCATCGATGTCACGACCGCGCTGCTCAACGACGACGGCCCGGCTGTCGAACGCATCGCGCAGGTGTGGAACAACACGTGGAATCTCAATCCAGCCGATTTCGACAGCAAACGATTCCCGTCGTCGGGGCCGTACAAGCTCGAGTCGGTGAACAAGGACGGCTCTGTCGTGCTGGTCGCCAACGACAAGTGGTGGGGCGCAAAGCCCGTCACCGAGAAGGTGACCGTGTGGCCGCGGGGTGCTGACATCCAGGACAAGGCCAATCAGGGCGCCTACGACGTCGTCGACGTGTCGACTGGGTCATCGGGAACGCTGACCCTGCCCGACGACTATGTCCGAACCGACTCGCCGTCGGCAGGCATCGAACAGCTGATCTTCGCGCCCCAGGGACCGGTGGCGGGCCCGCCCGCGCGCCGGGCGCTGGCGCTGTGCACGCCTCGCGATGTGATCGCCAAGAACGCTGGGCTGCCGATCGCCAACTCCCGGCTCAACCCGGCGACCGAGGATGCGTTCGGCGGGTCCGAGGGCGCCGTCGAGGCCGGACAGTTCGTCGTCGCCAATCCCGGCGCCGCCCGCGGCGCGCTCAACAATCAGCCGATGACCGTGCGCATCGGTTACCAGAGCCCGAACGCGCGGTTGGCGGCGACCGTCGGTGCGATCGCGAAAGCATGCGCTCCCGCGGGCATCACCGTGCAGGACGCCGCATCGGACTCCGTCGGTCCACAGAGTCTGCGCGACAACAAGATTGACGTGCTGATCGCGAGCACCGGCGGCGCCGCAGGAAGCGGATCCACGGGCTCGTCGGCGATGGACGCCTACGACCTGCACACCGGCAACGGCAACAATCTGTCGGGCTACTCCAACGAGCGCATCGACGGCATCATTTCGTCGATCGCGGTGACGTCCGACCCGAAGGAAGTGGCCAGACTGCTCGGTGAGGGCGGATCGATCCTGTGGGGCGACATGCCGACGCTTCCGCTTTACCGTCAACAGCGAACCCTGCTGACTTCGAAGAAGATGTATGCGGTGAGCAGTAATCCGACTCGATGGGGCGCGGGGTGGAACATGGACCGCTGGGTGCTGGAGCAATGACCGATATCTCGCGACTGATCGCGTCCCTGACGCGTGAAGTACCCGACTTCCCCGAGCCGGGCATCCAGTTCAAGGACCTCACGCCGCTGCTGGCCGACGCGCGCGGCCTGGACGCGGTGTCAGATGCGCTTGCGGACATCGCCAGGGGCACGGACCTGGTGGCCGGCGTGGACGCCCGCGGCTTCCTGCTGGGTGGCGCCGTCGCCATCAAACTCGGCATCGGTGTGCTGGCGGTCCGCAAGGGCGGAAAGCTGCCGCCGCCGGTGTTCGGCGAAACCTACGAGCTGGAGTACGGCACGGCCACCCTCGAGGTACCGGCCGAAGGGATCGAGCTGGCGGGCCGGAACATCGTCATCATCGACGACGTTTTAGCTACTGGCGGCACACTGGCCGCGACGGCCAAGTTGCTGCGCAACGCCGGCTCAAACGTCACGGGTGCCGCCGTGGTGCTCGAGCTGCCCGCCCTCGGGGGCCGCGACGTGCTCAAACCCTTGCCAGTCAGCAGCTTGCACACGGTGTGAGGGATATCCTCGAAGTCTGTTGACACGGAGGGCGATGAGAGCTCGCGCGAAGAGCAGATATCGGAGGTGACCATGGCTGACGATCCCGGCACGGGACAGGCCGTGCAGGCACCTCCCGGCGCGCAGATCCCCGAGACACAGCCGCTGGAGATTCCCAGGACCTCCACGAGCGCGTCACGGCGGGTGCGGGCCCGGCTGGCCCGCCGGATGACCGCTCAGCGCAGCGCCGTCAACCCGGTGCTGGAGCCGTTGGTAGCCGTGCACAAGGGCTTCGTCCCGAAGGCCAACCTGGCGCTGCTGCAGAAGGCGTACGAGGTGGCCGAGGAGCGGCACGCCGACCAGATGCGCCGTTCCGGCGACCCGTACATCACCCATCCGCTTGCCGTCGCCAACATCCTGGCCGAGCTCGGCATGGACACCACCACGCTGGTCGCCGCGCTGCTGCACGACACGGTCGAGGACACCGGCTACACGATGGAACAGCTGACCGCCGACTTCGGTGAGGAAGTGGCCCATCTGGTGGACGGCGTCACCAAGCTCGACAAAGTGGCGTTGGGGACCGCGGCCGACGCCGAGACGATCCGCAAGATGATCATCGCGATGGCCCGCGACGGGCGGGTGCTGGTGATCAAGGTCGCCGACCGACTGCACAACATGCGCACCATGCGGTTCCTGCCGCCGGAGAAGCAGGCCCGAAAGGCCCGGGAGACGCTGGAAGTCATTGCGCCACTGGCACATCGGCTGGGCATGGCGACGGTGAAGTGGGAGTTGGAGGACCTGTCCTTCGCGATCCTGCATCCGAAGAAGTACGAGGAGATCGTCCGGCTGGTCGCCGGTCGGGCGCCGTCGCGTGACACCTACCTGGCCAAGGTGCGTGACGAAATTACCACCACGCTCAACGCGTCGAAGATCAACGCGAGCGTCGAGGGCAGGCCCAAGCACTACTGGTCGATCTACCAGAAGATGATCGTCAAGGGCCGCGACTTCGACGACATCCACGATCTGGTGGGTGTGCGCATCCTGTGCGACGAGATCCGCGACTGTTACGCCGCTGTGGGCGTGGTGCATTCGGTGTGGCAACCGATGCCGGGGCGGTTCAAGGACTACATCGCCCAACCGCGTTACGCGGTGTACCAGTCGCTGCACACCACGGTCGTCGGTCCGGAGGGCAAGCCGCTGGAAGTGCAGATCCGCACCCGCGACATGCACATCACCGCCGAGTACGGCATCGCGGCGCACTGGCGCTACAAGGAAACCAAGGGCCGCAACGCCCCGCATCCGCACGCCGCGGCCGAGATCGACGACATGGCATGGATGCGTCAGCTGCTCGACTGGCAGCGGGAGGCCGCGGACCCCGGCGAGTTCCTGGAGGCGCTGCGCTACGACCTTGCGGTGCAAGAGATCTTCGTGTTCACGCCAAAGGGCGATCTGATAACGCTGCCGGCGGGCTCGACTCCCGTGGACTTCGCCTATGCGGTGCACACCGAGGTCGGCCATCGCTGCATCGGCTCGCGCGTCAACGGCCGGTTGGTGGCGCTCGAGCGCAAGCTCGAAAACGGCGACCAGGTTGAGGTTTTCACGTCGAAGGCGCCGAATGCGGGACCGTCGCGGGACTGGCAGAGCTTCGTGGTGTCGCCGCGTGCGAAGGCGAAGATCCGGCAATGGTTCGCCAAGGAGCGCCGCGAAGAGGCACTCGAATCGGGTAAGGACGCGATCGCGCGTGAGGTGCGCCGCAGCGGACTTCCTTTGCAGCGCTTGATGAATGCAGAGTCGATGGCGGCGCTGGCCCGGGAACTGCGGTACACGGATGTGTCGGCGCTCTACACCGCGGTGGGGGAGGGCCACGTCTCGGCGCGGCACGTGGTGCAGCGGCTGGTGGCCCAATTGGGTGGCGACGATGAGGCCGCCGACGAACTCGCCGAGCGCTCGACACCCGCGACCATGCCGGTGCGCCAGCGCAGTACCGAGGATGTCGGCGTTGCGGTGCCCGGCGCTCCCGGCGTGCTGTCGAAGCTGGCCAAGTGCTGCACGCCGGTGCCCGGCGACAACATCATGGGATTCGTCACCCGCGCCGGCGGTGTGAGCGTGCACCGCACCGACTGCACGAATGCCACGTCGCTGCAACAGCAGTCGGAGCGGATCATCGACGTCCAGTGGGCCCCGTCGCCGTCGTCGGTGTTCCTGGTGGCCATCCAGGTGGAGGCACTCGATCGGCACCGGCTGCTCTCGGATGTGACGCGCGTGCTGGCCGACGAGAAGGTGAACATCCTTTCCGCGTCGGTGACGACGTCCGACGATCGCGTGGCCATCAGCCGGTTCACGTTCGAAATGGGCGACCCAAAGCACCTCGGCCACCTGCTCAACGTGGTGCGCAACGTGGAGGGCGTCTACGACGTCTACCGCGTGACGTCCGCCGCCTAGCGTCCGCACCGGAGATGAAGGTCACCAAGGTCGAGGGCGACGACGTCCGGTTCTACCTCAAGACGGCACCGACCAAGCAGTAGCAGCGCGGCGCCCCGTCAGCCGGCCCGGACTGACTTGATCGTCACATCTGTCACAGGCTTGCCGTCGTCGCTGCCGTCAGCGACCCCGGCCGCCGCGATCATGTCCAGGGCCATCAGTCCGGGGCTGTCGATAGTGCCGAACACCGTGTAGGTCGGCGGCAACTGCGAGTCCTTGTAGACCAGGAAGAACTGGCTGCCGTTGGTGCCAGGGCCTGAATTGGCCATGGCCAGCGTGCCCCGCGGGTAGACCACCGCGTTCTTCAAGGCAGGATCTGTCATCCGGAACTGGTTCGTGGGGTACTCGTTCGGGAACCGGTAACCAGGTCCGCCCGTGCCGCTCGCCGTCGGGTCGCCGCATTGCAGCACGCCGAGTTCGGTCGAGGTGGTCAGCCGATGGCACTTGGTGTTGTCGAAGAACCCCTGCTTCGCCAGGCTCGTGAAGTTGTTGACTGTGCACGGTGTCTTGCCCTTGTCCAGCTTCAGACCGATTCTGCCCTGCGTCGTGACGATCTCTGCGGGGAGGACGGCCGGATCAGCCGCGATCCGGCCGTTCTGCGGCGGCTTGACGGGCTTGCTCGCCGGTTCCGTCGTCGCCGGATATTGGCAGTTGGAGCCCAGCGTCTTCGGCGGGTCGAAGGCCGGCAGTTTGTTGTCGACCGGCGACGGGGTCGCCGTGATATGCGGGTGCTCGGGTGTCAGACCGTCCAGCGACTCGAGGTCGCGGGCGACCTGAACGAGGAACAAGACGCTCAGCACCACCACCAGGATGGTGAGCACGGTGATCAGGTAGCTGATGACCAGCCCTGCGATGGCCAGCCCGCGGCCCTCCTCGCCGGTCTTGCGGATCTGCGACAGCGAGATGTGGCCGAAGATGATGCCCAGCGGTGCGAACAGAAACGCGCACACCAGCGACACGATTGCCAGCGCATTGGTCGGCTGCGGCTGGGGATGTCGGGGATAGCCGTAGGGCCCCGCATACGCGCCCGGCGGTGGCGGTGGGTACGCGCCGTACGGCGGAGGCGGACTGGTCATGGCCGGGTCAGTCGAGCAGGATCGACTTGATCTGGACGCCGTCCTTCGGCTTGCCGTCCTGGCTTCCGTCGGCGGTGCCGGCGGCGGCGATCTTGTCCAGCGTCGCCAGCCCGGTCTGGTCGATGGTGCCGAACGCCGTGTAGTTCGGCGGCAGCTGTGAATCCTTGTACACCAGGAAGAACTGGCTGCCGTTGGTGCCGGGGCCCGCGTTGGCCATCGCCAGCGTGCCGCGCGGATAGGTCACGGGCTGCTGCAGCTTCGGATCGTCCGGCTGGAACTGGTTGGTCGGGTACTCGTTGTCGAACTGGTAACCCGGACCGCCGGTGCCCTGGCCCGTCGGGTCGCCACACTGCAGCACCGATAGCCCCTCCGAGGTGGTCAGCCGGTGGCACGGCGTGTCGTTGAAGAAACCCTGCTGCGCCAGGTTGGCGAAGCTGTTCACCGTGCACGGTGCCTTCGCGTTGTCGAGCTGCAGCCCGATGTTGCCCTGGTTTGTCGACATGCTGGCGCTGACCTGCGCCGGGTCGGTCGGGACCTTGCCGGTGCGCGGCGGGTTGATCGGCTTGCTCGCCTTGTCCGCCGACGCCGGGTACTGGCAGTTGGCGCCCAGGTTGGCCGGCGCCGCGAAGGCGGGCAGCTGTCCCGGCGCCGACGGGGCGGCGCTGGGCGCGGAGGACGGCGTGGTCGTGGCCGCCGACGCGGCCTCGCTGTTCGAATCGTGCTTGGTGAGGAAGAAGGTGGCCACCGCGGCGATCACGAGGACCACGGCCAGGGCGGATCCGACGATCGCGTAGAGGCGGCGCCTCCGTTCCTTCGCTGCTCGGCGCTCGAGCTGGCGCTCGAGTTTGCGCTTCGCTGTTGCACGCCGTTGTTCGTTGGTCGGCACCGCCGCTGTCCTCCTCATGATCTACCTCGGTCGGCAACGAGTGTGCCAGGCGTTGCTGAACGCGGGGCTCGCGACCCACGTCAACTGGGGATGGGACACTGGACGCCGTGTTGATCACCGGATTCCCGGCCGGCATGTTGGCGTGCAACTGCTACGTGCTAGCCAAGCGGGCCGGCACCGACGCGATCATCGTCGACCCGGGCCAACGTGCGATGGGACCGCTACGGCAGATCCTCGACGAGAACCACCTGACGCCCGCCGCGGTGCTGCTGACGCACGGGCACGTCGACCACATCTGGTCGGCGCAGAAGGTCGCCGACATGTACGGCTGCCCGGCCTACATCCATCCCGGAGACCGCTTCATGCTGACCGACCCGATCAAGGACTTCGGGCCGCGGCTGGCGCAGATCGCGTTCGGCGCGCTGTTCCGCGAACCCAAACAACTCGTTGAGCTGGACCGCGACGGCGACAAGGTAGATGTGGGTGATGTGACAGTCACCGTCGACCACACGCCCGGCCACACACGCGGCTCCGTGGTGTTCCGGGTTTCGGACGGACCGGAAGAGGTCGTCTTCAGCGGTGACACCTTGTTCCGTCAGTCGGTGGGCCGCACCGATCTGCCCGGCGGCAGCGGCCGCGACCTGCTGGGCTCGATCGTGACAAAACTGTTGGTGCTCGACAACGACACCGTGGTACTACCGGGACACGGCGAGAAGACCACGATCGGCTTCGAACGCCGCACCAACCCTTTCCTCGAAGGCTTGAACTAGTGACCGAATTTCAGGCGCCCAAGGGCGTCCCGGATTACCTGCCGCCCGACTCGGCGCAGTTCGTCGGCGTGCGTGACGGCCTGCTCGACGCCGCCCGGCGCGCCGGGTACGGCGACATCGAACTGCCGATCTTCGAAGACACCGCGCTGTTCGCCCGCGGGGTGGGGGAATCCACCGACGTGGTGTCGAAGGAGATGTACACCTTCGCCGACCGCGGCGACCGCTCGGTGACGCTGCGCCCTGAGGGCACCGCGAGTGTGATGCGCGCGGTGATCGAGCATGGCCTCGACCGCGGGCCGCTGCCCGTGAAGCTCTGTTACGCCGGTCCGTTCTTCCGTTACGAGCGCCCGCAGGCCGGGCGCTACCGGCAGCTGCAGCAGGTCGGGGTCGAGGCGATCGGGGTCGACGACCCGGCGTTGGACGCCGAGGTGATCGCCGTTGCCGACGCCGGTTTCCGCTCGCTGGGGCTCGACGGGTTCCGGTTGGAGATCACGTCACTGGGTGACGACACGTGCCGGCCGCAATATCGGGAGCTGTTGCAGGACTTCCTGTTCAAGCTCGACCTCGACGAGGAGACCCGTCGGCGCGCCGAGATCAACCCGCTGCGGGTGCTCGACGACAAGCGCCCTAAGATGCGCGAGATGACCGCGGATGCGCCAGTCATGCTCGATCACCTGTCCGATGTCGCCAAGCAGCATTTCGACACTGTGCTCGTACATCTCGACGCGTTAGGCGTGCCGTATGTGATCAATCCGCGGATGGTGCGTGGGCTGGATTACTACACCAAGACGACGTTCGAGTTCATCCACGACGGTCTCGGTGCCCAGTCGGGCATCGGCGGCGGCGGTCGCTACGACGGGCTGATGCATCAGCTCGGTGGAAAAGACCTGTCCGGCATCGGCTTTGGCCTTGGTGTCGATCGGACGCTGCTGGCACTGAAGGCCGAGGGCAAGACCGTCGGCGGGACCACGCGCGTCGACGTGTTCGGTGTGCCGTTGGGGGAGCAGGCCAAGTTGAAGTTGGCCGTACTGGCGGCACGGCTGCGCGCGGCCGGTGTGCGCGTGGACCTGTCTTATGGCGACCGCGGCGTCAAGGGCGCGATGCGCGCCGCGGACCGCTCTGGCGCATCGATCGCCCTGGTCGCCGGTGACCGCGACATCGAGGCGGGCACGATCGGTGTGAAGAACCTCGCCACGGGTGAGCAGATCGACATACCCGTCGACGGCGTTCTCGCCGAAGTGCTTTCGCGCCTCAGCCTCGCCTAGCCGCTCCGCACCACCGCGCTCAGCAGTTCGTCGACAGTGCCGACGCCACCGTCGAATGGGTTGCCGCGCTTGAGGACGTGTGTACCGCCGGGCGTCACCGCGACGAGTTTCGGTGAGCTCGAACCGATCTGCAGCCTTCGCGCGAAGCGCACCTGATCCATCGGCACCACGGCTCCGCCGCCGTAACTGAACAACCCGAGCTTGCGGTCGATGACGGCCACTGGACGGCATTCGTGCAGCGGCTGGCCGCGGCGTGGCGAATCTTGCGCACCACGGCATAGGTCGCCGCGGCGAAGACGAGGCCGCCAGCCAGGAATGCCGCGCCCAGCGCCCTGGAGGGCACCGCCGCCGCGAGCGCCACGGCGCCGAACCCACCGGCGACGAGGGTGAGCACGCCGAGCACGAACGCCAGGACCGTCAACGCACCTGTGCAGCGATCGAAGACCAGCACCCGACGGCCGTCATCGGTTACTACAAGTCCGCCCGTGTCGGCCAGTGTCCGGAAAGGGGATGCTGCGTTCACGTACTGCGGACTGCACATCGGCGGGCGCGAACGTACGCAGATTCGCAGAGTTGGCCGGTGTGTCGGGTGCAGACACGCTCGCTCGCGGGCGTGGCGACCGCATTCGAAGCGCAAACGCCATCTGTGACAGCATGCCGTCGCGCAGCGTCAGGGTGTGCAGCAGTACCGCGCCGACATGCGCGGCAATCACGGCCACCAATACGTAGGCGAACAGCGAATGTGTTTGGCGGAGTATGAAATACAGGTCGGCACTGAACGGCGCAATGCGTGGCAGATTGAGTGATCCGAAAATCTCCGCCGACCGGCCCGACGCCGACACCATGGCCCATCCGATCAGCGGCTGAGCCAGCAAGAGCGCGTACGTCGTCAGCTCGGAACCCACCACGAACTTGTGTTCGAGCCAGCCGACAGTGTCGGGAAGTTTCGGCACGCGGTGGGTGAACCTGTTGATCGCGCGCACGACCACCATTACGAGGATCAGAATGCCAAGCGTCATGTGGACACTCCGCAGCGATGCGTAGGAGCCGAGCGAGTTCACCATGACGAACCCGATGAACAGCGCGCTGAAGACGAGTACCGCGGTGAGCCAGTGCAGGATGCGCGTCCGAACCGGGTAACGAGCCGGCGCCGTCATTGCGCAACCTCATCGACCTGCACGACGGACGGCATCTTCACCTCGCCGGTCCTGGCGCGATACGACATCGCGTACACGGCCGATCGTGCGCTCAGCAGTGGATCGTCCGTCGGCTCGATTCCGTCCGGCAGCACCATCGGATCGAAGTTGACGTCGCGGGCGTTGCCGGGCCCTTCGGTCTCGATAGCCGTCAGCGTGAGCACTCCGGCATCTATGGTGCGACGGTCGTTCGGCCACGGCAGGGTGGCGTCGCGCACCGGATCGCCCGGGTTTCCGATCGTCAGCTTCAACTGGTACTGCAGGGGGCCGGTCTTCATCTGCCGGACCAGCGCATCGAACAGCGCGTTCTGTGTGCCCAGTCGCGGGGGCTGCGACGCCTGCAGTGGTACGAACTCCCACCGAACCGGGCTGCGCACTCCGGCCGCGTTGACGAGGTAGAAGGTGTTCAGACTGCGGTAGGTGCTGTCGGCGAAGCCCGGCGTCGGTGGATGCTGCTTGATCACCGCCATCGCGGCCGCAGTCTCCGGATGGGCGGCCAGGAATGCCGACATTGCCGCCGGATCGGGATGACCAGTCGCAGGGACGACTTTGGAGGCAAAGAGCCGGTCGTAGAAGCCCTGCGGCGAGTTATCGGGGAACACCGGAAGATTCAGCATTGCTGTACGCCATTGCGTGGCGTCAGGGAGCGCGAACGCCAGCGCAAGACTGCGTGCCGCTCCAGGTGTGTCGGCCATGCCCGGATGACCGCCGCTGAGTGAGAACCGTCCCACCACAGGGGTCTGGCCGGGCGCAAATACCGCCGCCTTCGACAGTTCCGCGCCGTTGCCGTTGCTGTCGAAGTAGCCGGCGACCGC
>Ga0157378_10005870_pt1 | contig 10755 bp, 12 predicted proteins | sample M65metaG_FD_115309 | JGI IMG/M metagenome (GOLD analysis project Ga0157378, IMG submission 115309) | Miscanthus rhizosphere microbial communities from Kellogg Biological Station, Michigan, USA - M6-5 metaG | ecosystem: Host-associated > Plants > Roots > Rhizosphere > Soil | place: USA: Michigan...
AAATCCTATAGCGACAAAACCGAACCCACCGGTATCGCAGGTTACATCCTTTGAACGCTTGCACGAAGCAAATGAAATCAGCAAGATGAAAGAAAGAGGGAATACTATTCTCACAGGTATGTATGTTTACAAAACAATAATACATCAAAAATTGTACCGAAAACGGAACATATCACATGGCCAAAGTGAAACTTCAAGTTGGACAATATTCAGCATTAAGAATGGGCGAGTACAGGGACGAAGAGGATTCAGCTTACAGAGAGGTCTCATCTTACTTGCGAGTGCCTGGCGTGCGGCCGCAGGTGCGCGACATCTGCAACCACAGAGATTAATTCCTGACTCAGAGAAAAATCCAAACACTCCAGAATATTTCTCTATTTTACCGCGTCATTAACCACAATAAAATAAATCATGAACAACAAACCACATCCCGAACATCATTTACCGCAACTGCCTATGGGTGTGCGGATACTTAGCGGCGCTGAGGCCGATACTGTGGACCTGTGACCGCTTAAGGACCTGGAAGGAGAGTGGGTGGGTGCGCCGTTTGACGGCTGGAATGTGATCTCGGTACCGGCACCGGTACGCAATGGCGGCGGGCCAGGGGGCTTTGTCGTTGAAGTGATACCTTACAAAGAAACACTCACCTTCAGGCCTGTGGTGCAGGCGGGCAATCGCGGTGTCTTCACCGGCGACAACCAGGCTGAGCAACTGATCACCGGCCTGGTATATGAGCAGCGCATTACAAGTGTATGCAATGCACCGAAGTGTGTAGAGATGGGCTTTGGCGAAGGCCAGGAGATCCATGTGGAGACAGGACTGTTGCTCTACATAAAGGACTGCGTAAAAACGGACAAGAACGATACTTCGTGCGCGGTTGCAGACCTGAATATAGCAAGGCTGGCAACCATTCCCCATGGCAACTCTGTGCTGGCGTTGGGCAGTTTCGATACCAAGGTGCCCGATGATAATAACTTCTTTCCGGAGGCGCCCACACGGCCGGTGGTGGTGAACAAGGGAGATGCGTTTCAACTGGGCTACAATAACGTATTTGGCCCGCCCTTCATGTTTCCGCAATTTGCCACCTCTGACCCGAACAGGTTCCTGCAAAATACGCTGAACGACAGACTACAGGTGATTGAGGCGATGACGACCATCCATATGTCTTCAACCAATGCCAGTGGGGGTATATTGAATATTCCGTTCAACAAAACAGACATCAAGACCACTGACATGCAGGCCACCTTCTATATTCAACAGATAAAGGGATCGAAGGACCTGCAGCTTCAATATACGCAAACCATTAACCTGGTATTCCCCGGCCTCAACAACGAGATTCCGGCCAAACCCATACCAGCCATCTGGCCACACATAACTGTGAACACCCTGACGAAGGTTAAGTAAGTAAAAAAAGCGAGGGGTCTATGATCCCGGCCGGGTGTGTTTTTCAGGCACCCGGCAATATTCAAAGTGCAAATAGTTTTTGTATTTTCTAATGTAAGCATGTTCGCCCTAATGGTCTGGGGTTGTAGAGAAAATTTGGATTTCCACACCTCGCATTTTCTTTTTTCGTATTTTTATTTGCGAGCTTTTTAAAATCAGGTTATGGAAAAATTATCCCTTTTTCTTGTATTCATTTTGCTTTGTGCCTGCACTAAAAAATACAATAATACGAATGTACCGCAGCGGGCTACTCTGACAGATAACCTATACATTCTTGACGCTGTTGTGCAAACTCCCAGGCAAACATTTTCCAACGCGGAAATGCACCTTGTGTCCTCAGCTTTGGATTTGCAAAATGGCATTTATACGTATAATGGCAAGAATTTTCCGGACATTAAAAAAGGCGATTTTATCGCAGGCTCAGATAGCAACGGATATTTGAGAAAAATAACATCAGTTGCAAGCAAGCAAGCAAGCTCCATTAGCTTTAACACCACACAGGCGGCACTTGCTGATGTTATTAACGGGAAAATTTCTTTTTCTTTCTACCGGCAACTCGTACGACCTCAGCAATTTTGCACTGGACTCCGGCAATCTGCTCCAGAGCGATGCGTCCATGACTTTTAATTCGAAGATCAGCATGAGCCTGGAATGTAACCAGGGCAATATTATAAACTTCGCCGTCACCTGTGATAGCGCCTACCTTGCCAATAATGTAAAGGTGACTTCTAATAACCCCACCGCCTCTTTGTCTTTAAGTAACTACCTTGTAAAAAAAGCTTCGATAAAGAGCATCCAGAAGTTGGGCGTTTTGCCAATCATATTTAATATAGATGCTTCGCTATTCCTTAATATGCAAAGTTCAACTTCCATCTATAACAAATGGATTGATATTTTCAACGACAATATCACATTTAATGTTGGCGCCATTTACTCGGCCTCAAATTCGTGGTACCCAACTGAGGGAGCTTTTTTTCTAAATAACCCGGTGTACCAGGAAATATGCAACTTCTCATTGTTGTACAATGCTTCCATCAAGCCCACTATGACAATGAGCATCTATGGGATACCTGTCACGAATGCCTCCCTGACTAACGCCTGTTCAATCAGTTCAAGCTATGGCGCTTCCGATTGGACAATGTCGTGGAGCAAGTCGTTGGTAAGATATGTTTCTGTAAATCCAGCCGTAATAGGCAATGTCCCTTCCTATGAGAACACCTGGGGAGGGAATAGCTCCCCAAATGACTATCTCAGCGGTTATGCACCGTGCAAGCTTTTCGGCAAAAGCGCCTATAAAAATACGAGCCCTGTGGTAGTACAGGTTTTTGACGACAACGGGGTGCCTCTTCCTAATGTGCCGGTACATTTTAGCGTGTTTGATCCAACGGCTGGCGCAGTATCTGTATTACTGAGCCGGACGTCGGGTACTAATTATCCTGATTTCACAGGTATAGTGCTCTATGATGGTTCAGACTGCGGCTATGCGCAAACCAGCTATATACCACAGACTTCGGGACATAATACGGTGAACGCAAGTATTCCGGTAAGCACTTGTTCTTACTCTGCGAGTTTCATTTTCAATTAACACGGTACTTCATGGAGCATTCAGGGAAATTGGCCAGAATCTACTGTTAATCATTGATTCCGAGCCCACTTACCCCATTCAATTCTTCGCCACTTTTCTCTTTAAAATCAACGCGCTGACGAGTGTTACAATCAAGCCCACCGGGAGAATTTCCATGTAGGTCATGGCTGCATTATAGAATGGATTTTTATAGTTCCTGACAAAGTCTGCCATTGCTTTTGTTTCCTTAGCTATTTCTGCCGGGCTTGCTCCACTTGCTTTCAGTTTGGCAAGCATGTGAGCGCCATATTTTTCTGCAAAATCGGGCATAAAATAAAAGTAGTCAACCATCCAGGATAGAACATACATCGTGGATGCGATCAACACCATCAGGATCCCAATCTGAAAAGCTTTGCCAAAACTGATAATCCCGCCATTGTATTTCTCCCGGTAATTGCGAATGCCGACAAACACCAGTGAAAAGGCAAGCAACATGGAAGCATAGCCGAAAAGCATACTGGTGCCATAATCGGCAGTGCCTTCGCAGTGGCTCAGGCTATTCATACCTATCAGCATTAAGACCGATACAATAATGCCTGCAATAAGTCCGTAAACGATAATGTTCTTTTTCATTCTTCTATATTTTTTGTTCGGGCAAATATGGTGGATAGGCAGGTTTTCCCGGTCATACTTTCGGCCATTTCTTTGCGATCGCGTTTATTTTCGTACCAAAGTACCAGATGTTAAGCTATGAGATTCAACCTTCTTGCCTTCTCCACTGCCTGTGTCCGCCGTTTTACGTCCAGCTTTTCAAAAAGATTCTGAATATGCGTTTTGACAGTGCTCAGTGAAACGAACAATTTTGCGGCAATCTCCTGGTTGCTATGGCCTTGGGCCAGTAAGCCCAAAATTTCCAATTCGCGCTTGCTTAGTTCAAGTTGGGAAACGACTGATCTATCCAGAGTGAAATTTTCATTTCTGTGCACAAACACTTCTTTCTCCACCACCACGGTTTCAATTTTGGGTTTCGAAAGTTTTAGGGCTAACCATATACCCAATCCTGTAAAAATGACCGCAATAAAACCGACATAGACTTCAAATGAATGGTCGAATATGATAAATCGCAGCTCGAGCCATTTGAGCAAAAACAGCAGGAGCGCCAGACTGATGCCATAAAGTATAGTCGCTTTATTTATGAGCAATAAGTTTTTGTGGCCGGCCATAATAATATCTCTCATCGGGTTCCTTTTTCAGGCACCCGGAGGAATCAAGGTACAAAAGAGTATTGAAACCACAATTTCCCGCACCGGAGCATTTTGAATTTTTTAACTTTGAATTTCACATGGCAGCGTTCCGATTCAATCCGGTTACTCCTCATCCTTTACTTAGCCCATACGTTGCTAAAATGTATGTGTTTGAAAGTAGTGGCCGCCTGCCTGCGCTTGACAATAAACTGATAGTTCCGAATGCAAATTTCAAATTGACACTTACTTACCGCAATGGCATTGTGGCCCGCATAGCTGACAATCCGTTCCTGCAGCGTGAAAATGAGCTAAGCCTCACAGGCCTGATAGATATGCCTGTTCTGCTAGATCCGCAGGAAGATGCACAGACCGGCACCATAATCATCGAGTTCAACCCTCTGGGCGCGTATCGTTTATTTCATTTATCATATACAGCGGTAAAAAATCAGATCGTGGAGCTGACGGACTTGATGGGTAACCGAGTGCGTGAACTCAAAGCGCAGCTTGCCGAAGCCAGTACTTTAGATCTGAAATTAAAGCATCTACAGCACTTCCTGATCAGACAGTTGGAAAAAAACACCCCGGATCCGATATATGATTATTGCATCAATCGCATATCTGCATCGAAAGGCATCATATCGGTTGCGCAACTCGAAAAAGAAACAGGCTATAGTTCGCGATGGCTTCATACAAAATTCTCGGAACGCCTGGGTACCGGGCCCAAAAACCTGACCGAAATAGTTCGGTTCAAGCAGTTTTACCTCGCCTACGCTAACGGCGCGAATTTGCATAGCTTAAAGCAACATGTTTACAACTATTACCACGACCAGTCTCACTTTATCAGGGCATTTAAACGGTTCACGGGGTTCACCCCCACCGGCCTTCAGAACAGTATGAACGAACTGGCCACCAGGCATTACACAAGCTGACCTCGCCACCAAACATTATACAAGCAGTTCCGATTTGTACAATACATGAGGCCGATGCCACTCTACCTTTGCATAAAAAACAATCAAAATGGAACAGAAAAATTTTAACTGCAGCTTCACTGCAAACATGAGCGCCGCCGAGGCGATAACAAAGATCAGCAATGTGCCCGAGTGGTGGGACGTAACCTTTACCGGGAGCGCCGAAAAACAAAATGACACATTTACCGTAACCATGGGTGGAGACTCGTTCTTCAACTTTACAGTCGCAGAACTCACTCCCGGCAAGAGGGTAGCCTGGTTGGTTACGGATTGCAATATGCCCTGGTACACTGATAAAAAGGAATGGGCAAATAACAGGATGATCTTTGACCTCAACGAAAATAACGGAACTACGGAAGTTACTTTTACACACGACGGCCTAACTCCAAGCGTAGAGTGCTACAACGATTGCGCACCCGGCTGGACACACTGGATCAAAACAAGCCTGTTCTCCTACCTTACCACGGGCAAAGGGGTTTTCAGGGCGCCTACTAAGTGAAAGTCAAAAGCCCGTAGTCGAAAGTCTTTAGTCGAAAGTCGAAAGTCGCGAAAGTGTCAAAAGTCGAAAGTCAAAAGGGGGCAACTGCGGTGACCCATTGGCACTATTTCCAGAAATCCACAATCGCCTATTCGGCTGCGTGCAGAGCCCAACCGAAGATGCAGCCAAGTTCATTCGTTTCAGAAGTATCTATGAGTTTTTATGTTGGCTGATTATCGGAACCTTTTGCCTTTTACTTTCGATTTTAGAACTGGCACGATTTTATTTAGCTCCTGCTGATAATCAGGACTATATAACGATGCTCTTATGAATGTCGCTGATTTCACATGCGATCTTGCACAGCCATCTGTTCCACTGCCCCATTTCTGGGAGCATACCGTAGGTAGTTGTCATGCGGCGATGGCGCTGCGGGCCGACTGGCAAAAGCAATTATCGCGTTGCCGGCGGGAGTTGGGATTCAATCATGTACGCTTTCACAATATCCTGTCTGATGACATGAGCACACTGGTTTGTGAGCAGGAGAAAGACGTGTATTCATTTTTCAACACTGATCAGATATTTGATTTCCTGCTCAGCATTGGCATACATCCATTTATTGAACTATCATTCATGCCCACGACACTGGCATCGGGCGGCGATATTGTTTTTCACTATAAAGGAAATGTAACTCCGCCAAAGGATTATAGCGCATGGGCCACACTGATCAATAAGCTTGTGACACACTGGGTGTCGAGATATGGTATGGAAGAAATGACGCAGTGCTTTTTTGAGGTGTGGAATGAGCCCAACCTGGATGCATTCTGGAAAGGAAGCCAGGCTGATTATTTCAAGCTGTATGAATACACAGTTGAAGCCATTAAGAGGGTTAACCCGGTGTTGAAAGTAGGTGGGCCAGCAACTGCAAACAACGCATGGGTAAAGGAATTTCTTGAATTTTGCGAGACCAAAAATTTGCCGGCTGATTTTATCTCTACGCATCATTATCCTACCGATTCATTCGGTAAACCGGGAGATGACACCGTTACCCAACTGGCGCAAAGCAGGCGCAGCGTACTACGCGAAGAAGCCAGGCTGGTTAAGGAACAAGCGAACGGGAAGCCTGTCTATTATACGGAATGGTGCACCTCATCAAACCCCTTCGACGAATTGCATGACCAGCCTTATGCAGCCGCGTTTATCATAAAAACAGTTATGGAAGCCAACGGCCTTGTGGAAGGATATAGCTACTGGACCTTCTCAGATATCTTCGACGAGAACTATTTCTCTTCCGTTCCTTTTCACGGGGGCTTCGGGCTATTGAACATAAATGGAATACCCAAACCTGCTTACCGTGCCTTTGAGCTGCTACACCATGTAGGCAATGAACTACTGGCTACGGAAGGGACACATGCGACTGTGGACGTATGGGTAACAAAGAAACCGCAGTGTGTACATGTGCTTATCAGCAACTGGGCTTTACCCAGGCACCCTGTTGATACAGAACCGGTAAGAATAACCGTTTACAATATTGGTCAAGTGAGATCAGCCTATATCGAACGGATAGATGATGACCACGCAAATCCCTGGAAAGCATGGATAGAAATGAGCAAACCTGAATACCTGACGAAGTATGCAGCGGAACAGCTGGAGGCTGTATCGGCATTGGCAAAACAACCAATGGGCATCAGACAAGAACATAACGCAGTTCTGATGGAGGTGGTGCTACCCCCGCAGGGAGTGGCCTGTATAACACTGGAAATATGAATAATAACGAGCCGCTACCAAAACGAGAAACAGATCCGCAACGCAGCGACACCGAAATGCTGAAAAAGCTGCAGGAGGAGACTTTTGGCTATTTTGTGGATAAGCAGTTTGTGAAAAACGGCATGATCGCCGATAAAACGAAGCCGGGCTCGCATGCCAGTATTGCTGTGATCGGTTTAGGACTGAGCTGTTATATAGTGGGTGTGGAGCGGGGCTACATTGCCCGTGAAGAGGCTGTGGGAATAACCTTGCAGATGCTCCGGTTCCTGATGTTCAGCCACCAGGGTCCGGAACCAGACGCAACTGGCTATAAGGGATTCTATTATCATTTCCTGGACATGGAAACCGGCAAGCGGGCCTGGGAATGTGAGCTATCAACGATAGATACTGCTATGCTCATGGCTGGTGTTCTCACTGCTGCAAACTATTTTACACTTGAAAATGACCGCGAATCAGAGATACGCAAACTGGGCGATGAGCTGTACAGGCGTGTGGACTGGCAATGGGCATTAAATGGGGAGACCAGGTTGTCTCATGGATGGAAACCGGATACGGGCTTTCTGAAATATAGCTGGAGCGTAGGGTACAGTGAAACCCACATTTTGTATATACTGGCACTGGGAGCGCCGCTGCATGCGATCACTGCGAATAGCTACGCGGAGTGGATCTCGAAATATGAATGGAAGAAAATTTATGATCTGGAGTTTCTATACGCTGGTCCGCTATTTATTCATCAGCTATCCCAGTTATGGATCGACTTCCGGGGCATCCGCGACGATTTCAACAGGCTGCACGACATAGATTATTTTGAAAATAGCAAAAGGGCGGTGTATATACAACGGCAGTATGCCATAGAAAATCCCTTAGGTTTTGAGCGATATGGTAAGTATTGCTGGGGATTGTCGGCGAGCGACGGGCCGGGGCCTGCAACCTATGTTGTCAATGGTATTCAGAGGGTGTTTTATGACTACATTGCAAGAGGAGTCCCTTACGGACCGGATGATGGAACTATATCGCCATGGGCCATAGTAGCGTCTCTGCCCTTCGCACCTGAGATAGTGCTGGATACTATAAGACACGCCATAGAAAGGCTGCGATTAATAAAAACCGGGAATCATGGATTCCATGCAAGCTTCAATGCTACTTATCCAGAAAAAGGCGACAACCCCAATGGCTGGGTTTCTCGCTGGCAGTTTGGCCTGAACCAGGGACCGGTGGTGATGATGATTGAAAATTACTGGACGGGATTAATATGGAAAATCTTCCGGCAATGCCCCTATGTAATTAACGGGCTTCGCAACGCAGGTTTTAGTGGTGGCTGGCTTGACAAAGGCTCCTGACTTTAATCAATACCCCCATTGAGTATCATCATTAAGCAGTGATATTACCATAGATACTTTTGCGATCTATGGGAGTTAGCGCGCATCGGAAACAGGTAGACCAGCCACTCTGGCAAAGGGTGATATTGCTCATAGTGCTTGGTTATGAGGCGGCAGGCTGCCTGCTGGGAGGTTGTTTGCTTGTTGCCGCACCTGATGGCAGGCTGATGCAAATGCCAGTAAGTATGATGCGGGGCGCATTCCCCGATTTTTTTGTGCCCGGCATCATCCTTGCTGGCCTGGGGATACTCAACGCAATCGCCTTTATTACTGTCGTTCGTAGAAATCCATTCGCATGGGTCATGGCAGGCCTCGCTTTGGGTGGTTTAACGGTATGGTTCTGGGTGGAGGTCGCTATCCTGCAAGCTTTGCACTGGCTCCTTGCCATGTGGGGACTCCCTGTTGTCGCCGGCATTGTAGCCGCCATCCCGTTAGTGCCTCGTGAGCTGATCCGGAGAGCCCTGCTGCTTTGCGGCATTCTTTCTTCGCTACTGTACGTGGTCATTAATATCATCGTACCTATGCAATGGAAGGCATATGATATCGCCTCGCAAACCGTGAGTGAGCTCTCTGCCGTCAACGCTCCAACACGATTTTTGTGGCTGACACTTTGCACCTCCTATACACTGTTTGTTATTGCCTTTGCATTGGGCGTCTGGAAAGCGGCCGGACACAACCGCCCGCTACGGATTGCAGGCGGACTGATGATAGCTTATGGAGCACTCGGCATCTTCTGGCCATTTGCTCCTATGCATCTCCGGGAGACACTGGCCGCCGGCGGATCAACATTCTCAGATACCATGCACCTTAGCCTGGGCGCCATCACTGAGATCCTCTATCTCGTGGCATTGGGGTTTGCAGCGGCCGCATTCGGCAAGCCCTTCCGAATCTATTCCATCGTTACCTTCCTGTTGCTGCTCACCTTTGGGGTGCTCACTTTTCTCGATGCTCCAGCTATCTCGGTCAATAAGCCAACTCCGCTCATCGGTGTTTGGGAGCGCATCAACATCGGCGTTTTCCTCCTCTGGGTGGTTGTGCTGTCCATTATCCTCCTGCGTAGCGAGCCACCTGCAGCCCGTGCTGATGCATGAATCCCTTTGCTAAAAATAAAACAGCGCTCCCCGGCTACTTCTTTAACCAAATAAAATATCTTTATATCTACAACGATATGGCAACTATGGGATTGAAATATTTAGGCGTTGCAGTTTGCTTAGTGGTAAGCCTCTGTGGCCGGGCACAGTCACAGGCTTACGTTGACACCTGCGATATTTTCATGCAGATATTGGAAGCTGCCCACCACTCCTATGAGACCATTAAGGGTGAACAATTTAGCCAAACTGATGCCGAGAGTACCTATGTAGCCAGTGTAAAGTTGCCTGGCGCAGTAAGATCGCTGGTTTTGAACGGGCTCATCCTGGGGTATGAAGCGGTTTTATACCAAGGAAAATCGAGCAGTGAAATGAAGCTTGCCTACAATAATTACAGACGGTTGCTGGAACGCTGCATACCTGCAAACGGATACGTGATAAAAAAATACAGGAATAAAAGCAATGCTAAAGTTGCGCGGTACGACGATATTACCTGCAACAAGCCGACCGGAAAAAACGTAACTCCTGCTGTCAAAAAGAAATTCGACATTGAGATTACACCTATGGTTGCACTATTGCAGGCCACGTATTCCGAATCAAAGCAGCTATATACCCTGAAGCTAATGGGAAATTAGCGGGCCCTTAGCCACAAACAAATGGGCCTAAGCACCCAGTAGCAGGAAAACCACCGGCACCTTGCCCAGCACAGGTACGGCCTTTTGCCATTCGGCTATAGTTTGCGTGCGCACGGATGCGTCAGGTGCAGTAAGGTTGCGGGCGATGCAGAGGCGGGTACGGGGCAGGCAGTTTTTCAATAAGTCAGCGAT
>Ga0157378_10005873_pt1 | contig 10750 bp, 5 predicted proteins | sample M65metaG_FD_115309 | JGI IMG/M metagenome (GOLD analysis project Ga0157378, IMG submission 115309) | Miscanthus rhizosphere microbial communities from Kellogg Biological Station, Michigan, USA - M6-5 metaG | ecosystem: Host-associated > Plants > Roots > Rhizosphere > Soil | place: USA: Michigan...
AAAATGTTTAACCAACAGCTCCTTTGGAAAAGAAGCCATCATGGCGGACCTGCTCTATTTTAAATACTATTTTTTAGATGCGCTGAGAAAGCCATATGATAAACAAAAACTGATCAAGGATTTTGAGGCATTGAGTAATTATTTGTCTCACACTGAATATAAATATTTTATGTTCCGGGATTTTCAAAGCCGGAATATTATGGTAGATACCAATAGTGAAATACATTTTATCGACTACCAGGGAGGGATGAAAGGCGCTCCTCAATATGACGTGGCCTCTTTATTATGGCAGGCAAGGGCAAACCTGACGGATGACTGGAAGCACCAACTGCTGGAAGATTATATGGACTCGTTTGAAAAGATTGTTGGGCAGCCTATTGATAAAGATGTTTTCAGGAGTCAGTATAATGGATATGTACTGATCCGTTTGTTGCAGGTACTGGGTGCTTATGGTTTCCGGGGATTATTTGAACGAAAGGCACATTTTTTAACCAGTATACCGCTGGCTTTGCAAAATTTAAAATCTTTTATTACCCACCAGAGTGTCGGGATAGCATTGCCCGAGTTCAAAAGAATTTTGGAGATCTGTATCAGTGAAGAAGTGGTAAAGGAATTTACCCCGGTGCAGGCGACACCCGATACGCCTTTAGTGGTAGAGATCAGCAGTTTTTCTTTTTTAAAAAATGGTTACCCGGTTGATGAGAGTGGTAATGGCGGCGGATTTGTATTTGATATGCGGGGCATCTTAAACCCGGGGAGGTTTGATGAATACAAACATCTCTCCGGCCTGGATAAACCGGTAAAGGACTTCCTGGAGCAAAAAACCCGCATGCCTGATTTTTTGAACAGTGTATATAGTATCATTGATATATCCGTAGAAGATTATATTAAGAGAGATTTTAAACATCTTTCTATCAACTTTGGTTGTACCGGCGGTCAGCACAGGAGTGTATATGCAGCAGAAGCAATTGCAAGGCATTTAAGAAATAAGTTTAAGGTGAAGATTGAATTACAGCATTCGAATAAAGAGAATTGGAAAGGAGAGGAGTTGCCCCAAACCCCTAAAGGGACTTAACCTTAAATTAATTGCTGTATTTTGAATAGAAATATCCTGCTATGCCAAACGAAGAAGGACTTCAAAATATCAAAGACCCAAACTCCCCAACAGGAGCGGATGAGCAGCGTATACATGGCATGCACTATGGAACTACTAAATTAATTTTTCAGAAAGCGGAAGAATTAAGAAAGTTTCCGACACATGAAGAAGAAATTATTTGGGGTTATTTGTGCAGAAATAAATTGGGGGTGAAATTCAGAAGACAGCATACAATATTCCTTTATATAGCAGATTTTTATTGTCATTCTTTAAGACTGGTAATTGAAATAGATGGAGGAATTATCAAAAACCGGGAGTAAGAATTTATGACGCAGCAAGACAAAACGATATAGAATCTTTTGGAATAAAAGTTATTAGATTTACAAACGAGGAGGTAATAAGAACGCCTGAAAAAGTAATGGAAAAATTGGTTGAAGAAATAAATCTGTTACAGCATAACAGGGACCAAAGCCCCCCTTCAGGGGCGGGGGGGCAAAAAGCAATGATCTTCTCCGCAGGTCTTGGAACAAGATTCAAACCATGGACAGATGCACATCCAAAGGCATTAGCTATAGTCAATGGAAAATCTTTGTTGCAGCGCAATATTGAATACTTACAACAATTTGGTATTAAAAACGTGGTAGTAAACGTCCATCATTTTTCGGATCAAATCATCCATGCGATCAATGAAAATAGTGGATGGGGGAGTAAAGTAATTGTTAGTGATGAAACAGATGAAGTACTCGAAACAGGGGGTGGATTATTAAAAGCAAAAGAACTGCTGCAGGGCAATCAACCATTTTTTACCCTGAATGCGGATTTCCTGACTGATCTTAATTTGAATAACCTGCTTGCTTATCATAAACAAAAAGGTGGGATCATTTCCTTTGGGATTACCAGCAGAAAAAGTTCCCGTAATTTTTTATTTGATGAAGATAACCGGCTCTGTGGCTGGGTGAACAATAGCACCGGTGAAAAAAGAATTTCCATCAATAAACCCAACTTAAAGCCAATGGCCTATAGTTGCGTAGTGATTTTTGAACCCACTATATTTGAACTAATACCACAGCGGGGTAAGTTCTCTTTGGTGGATACCTACCTGAGCCTTGCTGCTGAGCATCCCATTTATGGATATGATCATACCGGTGATAAATTAGTAGACGTGGGTAGGCCGGAAAGCGTGGCTGTTGCTGAAGACTTATTTTTATAATATAGAAAAAGAATTATTCTTCTTCCTCCTCTACAAAAATTTCATGCCCACTGCCTTCTTTCCATTCTTCATCTTTTACTTCTTTACCACCAATCAGGTCTGCTACCAGTGATGTCCATCCTGTTTGATGATTGGCACCCAGCCCTGCGCCTGAGTCTCCGTGAAAATATTCAAAGAATAAAACAAGGTCTCTATTGCCCGGCTTTTGATAAAACCAATTATAGTCACCATAAGATTTCCTGTTCCCTTTGTCGTCTTTTTCAAAAAGACTAATTACCCTGTTAGTAAGGAATTGCGACACTTCTGTCAGGTTCATTTGATTGCCAGATCCAACAGGGCATTCTACTTTCAGGTGATCTCCATAAAACTCTCCATATTTACGAATAGAGCGGATGATCAAATAATTGATCGGCATCCAAACAGGGCCACGCCAATTGCTGTTGCCTCCAAAAAGGTTACTGGTAGAATCGCCGGGATCATATTGAATAGTGTAACTGGCTCCGTCGATGGTGACAGAGTAAGGATTGGCTTTGTGATATTTTGATAATGCCCTGATTCCACCTTCCGATAAAAATTCATCTTCATGCAGCAACCTTTGCAATAAAAAAACCAACCGGTCTTTTTTTACCAGAGATATTAAGACTTCCTCGCCATCACCTCTTTCTTCATTTGGCCAGAAGCGGTTATTTTTTTGACGGTAATTTTCAAACCAAGCAACCCTTTTTTCAAAATCAGGTAATGCATCAAATAACTCTTTTGGTATGGTGCTCACAGCAAACAAGCTTGTGAGGCCCACAATACTTTGTATGCGCAGTGGCAACGGGTCAGCACCTACTACGCATAACGTATCATAAAAAAACTTATCCTCATTATTCCATAATGAATGACTATTTAATGATTCTGCTATCAGCACAAAATGCTCAAAGAATTTTGTGGCCGAGTCTTCAAAAGAAATATCGTACCGGGCTATTTCCAGCGCCATGTCCATCATATTGAGTGCGTACATTCCCATCCAACTGGTACCATCTGCCTGCTCCAGTTGCATGTTATCTGTAAAATGATGGCTCCTGTTGAATACACCGATATTATCGAGGCCTAAAAATCCTCCTTCAAAAATATTATTACCGTTTTTATCCTTCCGGTTTAGCCACTAGGTAAAATTGATCAGCAATTTTTGAAAAACACGTTTAAGAAATACGATGTCACCAGCTCCATAGGTTTCTTTTTCTACCCTGTAAATTTCCATCGCTGCCCATGCCTGTACCGGTGGATTTACATCACTGAAATTCCATTCATATGCAGGCAACTGTCCGTCGGGTTTCATGTACCATTCCCTCATGATCAGCTGCAGCTGGTGTTTTGCGAATACCACATCTACCATTGCCAATGAAATGCAATGAAATGCAAGATCCCACGCTGCATACCAGGGGTACTCCCATTTATCGGGCATGGCAATTACATCCTGGTTTTTTAAATGCTTCCAGTCATTATTTCTTCCTCCCTGTTTGCCAGCATTCACCGGCGTAATGCCATCACTGGTAGTAAGCCAGCGCTCTACATCAAAATGATAATATTGTTTGCTCCACAGTAACCCGGCCAATGCTTTTCGTTGTATGTTTTTCAGATCAGCAGAAATATCTGTTGGCAGGATGGCATTATAAAAATCATCCGCCTCTTGTTTTCTCACTGCAAATATTTTCTCAAATCCTAACCAAAATGGTTTATCATCCGCCCTGTTGGTAAGCCTGCAATAAATGGTTTTTGTTTCTCCGCCTTTTAGTTTGAGCTCATATACAGGTGCAAACTTGGTGCCTTCTTTCTTTGATCTTAATTTGGTTCGGTTCACTCCTTTTATAACAGCATCATGAAAAGCATCTTTTGTAAAGATTGATTCAACGCCGGTTCCATTTACTTTATTAAAATTGGTTTCATTTTCCGTAAACAAGGCATCAGCAGGAGGCTGAAAATAAAAAAAATAGCTGCCTAACCTGTTATGTGAAACAGATACTGAATTTTTAGTGCACAGTTTTATTAGCGGTTTAGGTTCATCGGGAGTATACGTCCAGCGATTATAAAACCAAAGGGTAGGCAGTAATGTAACGGGGGCTTCTTTTTTGTTTCGGTTGGTAATATCTATTTTAATATAAATATCCTGGGGGTTTTGTTTCGCATAAGTAACCAATACATCAAAATATTCATCGTTGATAAATGCATTGGTGTCAAGGATTTCATATTCCGGTTCTTCTTTGCTGCGGTTCTGATTTTTTTTAAGTAATTCATCATAAGGAAATTCGTTCTGCGGATATTTATACAGGTACTCCATATAATAATGCGTAGGCAAATTATCCTGGTAGTAGTACAACTCCTTTACATCTTCACCGTGATTGCCATCATAGTTGCCTAATCCAAACAATCTTTCCTTTAGTATTTTGTCTTTGCCATTCCATAATGCAATGGCAAAACAAAGGTTTTGAAAATAGTCTGACAGGCCTGCAATGCCATCTTCACCCCAGCGGTAAGTGCGGTAGTGTGATTGATCAAATGGAAGGTATCCCCAGGCATTGCCGCTGTTGCTGTAATCTTCCCGTACAGTACCCCATTGCCGCTCACTCAGGTAAGGGCCCCATTGCTCCAGTGGTATAGGCTTTTTATTATTAACCGATAGTCGTTGATGTTCTGCTGTCATGATAGCTAAAGAAATTAAAAGCGTTGAATGCCATTACCGGCATCACCGCCTGTAATTTGATAGCAAACAATTCCTGTTAATAGAAGTTTAAAAATAGTCATTTTCAAAGGAGCAAATTAAGAGATTTAAAAAATATTACTGCAACCATTTGATATGTATAACCTGGTGAAACACTGTTATTGAAATTCTTTTCATGGTTTAATTAACAGGTAGCATAAAAAGAAAACGAAATAAAAATGTATCGAGACCGTTATCCAGTGTACAGGATTTTTCATTAATTTCATATTACACCTTAATTTTTTCAATATGAAGACATTATCTGAAACCTGGTTTGCGGAAGGGTATATTGATTTTGAATTAAAGAAATATACACTGCTTGCTTACCTGCAGGAAATCCACAAATGCTTTTATGAAAACAAGTTGTATCCTCAACTGGCAGATATTATTTTTCATTTCAACAATATTGTTGCTTTCAAGGACAATAAAAAATTTCTGCAGGATCATTTCCCCCGGCGTCTTAACAAAATACAAATGGAAAAGTTATCTGTTTTGTATGAACAGGTAATTGAGGACAGTGAATTGATGAAGGAGCTGGAAGATATTATTGATTATGCCAGCGGTAAGATGCAAAAGACCATCAGTGACGGTGCCGAGATTTATGAATTTGTTGAAGAAAAGATCAATATACAACCGGTAGGTATAGTGCCGCTTGACATCAGCGAAGGATATTTCTTTTTAAACAACGGCCATCAAAAAGACACACATGTATACCAATACAGGCTGACCATTTTTGAAAAGCATGATGAGAAATACCGTGGTATGAGAACTGATTTTGTAGATAAGTGGTGCCGGAGTTTTTCTACTACTTATGAGCAAATAAAAGGAGACCTGATAAAGAAAAAAACTGACCTGCCTAATCCTGCAGTGTATGTTATGGAAACATCCCTTAGTTTTCCGATGGAGGAGACATTGCTTCCAATAGCCAAAAGGTGTTTAGTAAAATATATTGCCGCTGCTGCCTGATAGAAAAAGCGAAGCTGCTTGTTCACTTTGATAAAATCATCCTGCAGCTATTTGCTATACCAGCAAATAAAAACTGCAGAATGATGTGTGTTGTGTGTGTGTTTAAACGTACCATGGCAGCTAATCAAATTTTCTTTTCAACAATTGTATTACAGCTTGGTTAATGTAACCGTTGGTACAATGGTGAAAGACTTTGAATAGCTAACCTTACCAGCTTTTACTGAAAATTCCAGTTCCTGGTTGTCTCTTTTTTCAATTTTAAAGGTCTGTGTTTTGCTGTCAGAAACAGTAGAATTGTACAATTCACCTTCTGATTTGTCATTTACTGAAAGGGAAACATGTTTACTGTTGCCTTTGTTCACAGCTACCTGGAAAACTAAATACCCTTTGTCTTCACCGATAAAATTTACAATCAGTTTTTCTGAAGATGGGTCTACATAAATTGCTTTTGAGGTGTTGTTTACAGTACCTGCAAAACTGTTTGCTGCAAATAACACGATCGCTGAAAGTGTTAATGCGATGTTCTTGATTTTTGTCATTGTGTTTTATTTTTAATTGTTAAAAAACTTTTTATCAGTAACTGTTATAGCAGTCACTTGCGTTTCTTTCATATAGCAATAATGAAAAGTGCAAACGTTAAGATTACATGGCAGGCGTCGTGAAAAAACTGAATGAGATGGTACCGTAGTAAGCAATTTTTATTTGCTTCTTTTTTTTAGTAGATGAACATTTTTTTGTTCACTTGAATACTCTCTTGTAACGGATCAGTTTAAATTGATAACGCAAATGTATATGCAGTATTTTGATTGAGGGAATCAACTTTAAACCGCTTTATTTATTGTAAAAAAAATGTTTTCGACGGTAAACCCTTGCTGGTAAAGCATTTCGCAGGAATGTTTTCATGATGCCCAACCCCGATAATAGATTGCGGGAAACTGCGGTTTTCAGCTAAAAATGGCCTGACTTAATATTTTCTTAACATTTAAAGGTGGAATTGACAATTAAAATATGGTGATGGATAAGTAGATTTTATCACAGGAAGGCAATTTTTTAATTATTTACATATTTCTCCGGTATTGTCCTCCTACTGCATACAGTGCATTGGTGATTTGGCCAAGAGAACAATATTTTACAGTTTCCATTAATTCAGCAAAAAGATTTCCATTGTTAACTGCTGTTGATTGTAATTGTTTCAGCATGGTCGCCGATTTTTCAGCATGCCTGGTCTTGAAAGCCTGTAGCGCTTTTATCTGGTATTCTTTTTCTTCGGTAGTACTTCTTATAACTTCTGTTGGTAAAATTGTTGGAGAACCATTTTTATTCAGGAAAGTATTTACACCAACAATAGGATATTCCCCTGTATGCTTGAGCGTTTCGTAATATAAACTTTCCTCCTGTATTTTATTACGCTGGTACATTCTCTCCATTGCACCCAGTACACCACCCCGTTCTGTAAGACGGTTGAATTCATTCATCACAGCATCTTCTACCAGGTGAGTTAATTCTTCTATCAGGAAGGCACCCTGGTTTGGATTCTCATTTTTTGCAGTCCCCAGCTCCCTGTTAATAATTAATTGTATGGCCATTGCCCTTCTTACGCTTTCCTCTGTAGGCGTAGTAATCGCCTCATCGTAAGCGTTAGTATGAAGGCTGTTGCAGTTATCATAGATAGCATACAATGCCTGCAGGGTAGTCCTGATATCATTGAAATCAATTTCCTGGGCGTGCAAACTCCTGCCGCTGGTTTGTATATGGTATTTCAATTTTTGAGAGCGGTCATTGGCTTTGTATTTATTTTTCATCGCCTTGGCCCAGATTCTTCTTGCCACTCTTCCTATCACGCTGTATTCAGGATCCATACCATTACTGAAGAAGAAAGAGAGGTTGGGCGCAAAATCGTCAATCTGCATTCCCCTGCTCAGGTAATATTCCACGTAAGTAAATCCATTGGATAAAGTAAACGCCAGCTGCGTAATAGGATTGGCACCAGCTTCTGCAATATGATAACCACTGATACTTACGCTATAGAAATTTTGTATTTTGTTTTCAATAAAATATTCCTGCACATCTCCCATCAACTTTAAGGCAAACTCTGTGGAAAAGATGCAAGTGTTCTGTGCCTGGTCTTCTTTCAAAATATCAGCCTGTACTGTTCCTCTCACTGTTGATAAAGCTGTTGCTTTTATTTTTTTATATACTTCGGGAGGTAACACATCTGATCCGCTTAGTCCTAATAATCTCAGGCCCAATCCATCATTCCCTTCCGGTAATATTCCTTGCAGGTTTCCCTTAGCAGGAACTATTTCTATTCCATCCAAACCCACATATTTTGGTAAACTATCGATCCGGTATTTTGTTTCTATGGTTTTATTAACTGCTTCTCTTAAATTATTTTCAAGGATATATTTTTCACATTGCTGATCAACAGCCGCATTCATAAAGAATGCCAGCAGGATAGGAGCCGGGCCATTAATGGTCATGCTTACAGAAGTTTTTGGATCACATAGATCAAAACCACTGTATAATTTTTTTGCGTCATCTACGGTAGCGATGCTTACGCCGCTATTGCCCACCTTGCCGTAGATATCCGGGCGATGATCCGGATCTTCGCCATATAATGTTACTGAATCAAATGCGGTAGACAAGCGCTTGGCCGGCTGGCCCAGGCTTACATAATGAAAACGCCTGTTGGTTCTTTCAGGCCCGCCTTCGCCTGCAAACATCCTGGTTGGATCCTCACCTTCTCTCTTTAAAGGGAACACACCGGAAGTGTAAGGAAATTCTCCTGGAACATTTTCCTGTAGCTGCCATTTTAATAAGTCGCCCCAGTCTTTATACCTGGGTAAATATACTTTTGCAATACTGCTACCGGATAAGCTTTTATAACGCAGCGGTTGTTTAATTACTTTGTTTCTTACAGTGAATTCATAAAATTCTTTTTGATAACGTTTAAAAAGAGAAGGCCAGTTATGAATCAGTTCCAGGTTTTCATTAGACAGTTTCTTTAATAAATTCTTTTCGGTTTCACCAATATATTTTTCTGCATCCGGTAATAATTTTTTTGCGCCGTTCAATTGATAATATTGTGATGCCATAGCAGCCTGCTCTTCCACCCAATTATCATACTCTTTAATTGTTTCTGCAATCTCTGCCAGGTATCTCACTCTTTTAGGTGGGATAATGGTGGATTGACTGACGGTATCTTTTATATGAGCATGATGTTCTATTTCACCATGAAATTGAACGCCGGTCTTTTCTGCCACTTTTTCCATCAGTCTTTCAAACAATTCATTTACACCTGCATCATTAAACTGTGCTGCAATGGTTCCGACAACCGGAAGTTCTTCATCTTTTGTTGTCCATAATCCATGATTGCGTTTGTATTGTTTACGTACATCATGCAACGCATCGAGAGCGCCGGCTTTATCAAATTTGTTTACACATACAATGTCTGCGTAGTCCAGCATGTTTATTTTCTCTAGTTGCGATGCGGCACCATATTCAGGCGTCATCACGTACATACTCACGTTTACATAATCTAATATGCTGGCATCGCTTTGCCCCACCCCGGCACTTTCCAGAATGATAAAATCATAACCGGCAGCTTTGCAAATGTCAATGGCCTCCTGTACATACTCACTTAGTGCTTTATCACTTTCCCTTGTGGCAAGGCTACGCATATACGCTCTTGGGGAAGAAATGGCATTCATTCTTATCCTGTCTCCCAGTAAAGCTCCGCCTGTTTTTTTCTTTGAAGGGTCAACAGAAATTACGGCGATGGTTTTATCTGTGTACGAATTTAAAAAGCGGCGTACAATTTCATCGGTAACGCTGCTCTTTCCAGCACCGCCGGTTCCTGTAATACCAAGAACAGGAATCTTGCTTGTCGATTGCTGCTCGATAATTGCGAGGGCAATCCTATTTTCTACATTTGTTATTTGTCTTGCTATTTTACGCACATCTTTTAGTTCTCCAAGCGTCATTACATTTTTATATTCCCCGTTTCCATTCAGAGCAAAATCACAGCTGTGGATAACATCTTCTATCATGCCTTCAAGACCCAACCTGCGACCATCATCCGGGCTGTAAATTTTTGTGATGCCATAATTATGCAATTCTTCTATTTCAACAGGAAGGATCGTGCCTCCGCCACCTCCAAAAATCTTGATATGTCCACATTCGTTTTGATCCAGCAGGTCTTTCATGTATTTAAAAAACTCTACATGGCCTCCCTGGTAACTGGTAATGGCAATACCCTGTACATCTTCTTCAATTGCACATTCCACTATCTCATGTACGCTCCTGTTATGGCCAAGATGAATGATCTCAGCCCCCTTGCTCTGCATAATCCTCCTCATAATATTAATAGCAGCATCATGCCCGTCAAACAGGGCAGCAGCAGTTACAATCCTTACCTTATTCTGTAGTGTGAAACTCATAACTAATTTTTGATCCAGCTTTTTGACCTATGCTCATCCTGAAAACTTTCAGGATTGTGTCACTCGCTTGCACGGTATTCGGGTATGCAACACAATAGAGGACATTTTATAAGAAAAGATGAGCAAACAATCTACAGCAAAAATACAGATAGCAATTGAAATGTTAACGGTTGTTAGTTTTTTGGGACGGCGGGAAGAAGAAATATTATTTCAACCACCAATCATTTTAAAAGTCAATGCTGCATATTCTTCCACACTCAGGGTTTCTGCCCGGCGGTTAAACAATTCTTCCTGCA
>Ga0157378_10005875_pt1 | contig 10750 bp, 10 predicted proteins | sample M65metaG_FD_115309 | JGI IMG/M metagenome (GOLD analysis project Ga0157378, IMG submission 115309) | Miscanthus rhizosphere microbial communities from Kellogg Biological Station, Michigan, USA - M6-5 metaG | ecosystem: Host-associated > Plants > Roots > Rhizosphere > Soil | place: USA: Michigan...
ACGACTGGGGCCCGCAGGTCATCCCCGAGGGCTACGACTTCGTCATGGGCGACAACCGCAACAACAGCAGCGACAGCCGCAGCTGGGGCATGGTGCCGAAGAAATACATCATCGGCAAGGTGCAGATCCGGTGGTGGCCTGTGCCGAGCGCGCGGATTTTCTAGCTTCCCGAACGGGGCGGTTCAGGCTAAGCTGACGGCTCTTCCAGCCATGCCATTGTCGAGGGCGCTTCGTCGCCAGCTCCGCGAGCGTGTGCGTGAACGCTTCTCGGATCCGTCCCGGCCGCGCGGCCTGCTGGTCGCGTTCGAAGGCCCGGACGGCTCCGGCAAGACGACGCAGCGCAAATTGTTCAAGACGTGGCTCAAGGCCGAGGGCCACGAGGTCGTGACGACGAAGTGGAATTCGTCGGAGCTGATCAAGCCCATCGTCAAGAGCCGCAAGGCCATCCGCGCCCTGAGCCCCGAGGAATTCTCGCTGCTGCATGCGGCGGATTTCCGGCACCGGGTCGATCAGATCGTCATGCCGGCGCTCTGGAACGGCTCGTTTGTCATCGCGGACCGGTTTCTGTTCACGGGCCTGGCGCGCGACGTCGCCCGCGGCCTCGATCTCGACTGGGTGCTGAAGCTGTATCAGCCGCTGCTCTGGCCCGACCTGGTGTTCTACTTCGCGGTCTCCCCGATTACGTCAGGCAAGCGCGTCACCGCGACGCGGCTGCCGAACTTCTACGAGGCCGGCCAGGACGTGACGGCGATCGAGGACCCGGTGGAAAGCTACAGGCGCTTCGTCACCCGCGTCATTCGCGAATACGAATCGCTGGCGCTCATCTTCAACTTCGTCACCATCGACGCCGAGGCCTCGATCGGCCAGCAACACGCGCGCATCCGCGAGCTGTTCCGCGAGGGCGCCGAGCGCCGGTGGTCGGATTTCAACCTCGACGCGTTCGCGGAATGGCTGGCGCAGCAAAGGGCGCCCCGATGAAGGCCGCCGGGGAGCTCGTCGCGCTCGATGGGATCAACACCCGCGCGCTTCGCGCGGAAGCGCGGAAGGTGCTCTCGAAGGCCCGCGGCCGGCGCGGCGGCGTCAGCGTGTGGGACGCCTCGGGGCTGTTCGAAGAGCTGGCGTATGCGGGGCAGGACCTGGGGCTGCCGTCGGCGCGCGCGCTGCTGCTGCTGTACGCGGCGGATCTGGCGTTCCGTCTCCGATGGGAAATCCGCCCGGCGCTCGAAGAGGGACGCGTCGTGGTCGCCGCGCCGTACGTCGAGACCGCCGTGGCATTGGGCCGCGCGGCCGGACTGCCGCGGCGCTGGCTGCGCGATTTGTTCTCGTTCGCGCTCCCACCGGCGGAGTGGCGTCACGTGGATGCGGCGCCGGCGGGCATCAAAGCGCGGCGCGACGGGCTCGTGGAGTTCGGCCTCAAGTGGATGCACAACGCCCCCACCCGCCGCGAGATGATGACGAGCGTCCGCCGGCAGCTGCGCGCCAAGGCGCAGCGCGGATGACGCGTGGCCGGCTCCGCCTGCGCGCGCTTCTCGGAACGATCCTGCTGGCGGCGGTGTGCGCGCGGTGCAGCGGTAATTCAGGCACCGTGCCCGGAGGTCCGACGCCCGTCATCCAGTTGCCGATGCCCGTGCCGTCGGCACCGCAGGTCTTCGTCGGCGCGGGCGACATCGCGATGTGCGACGCGACGGGCGACGAGGCCACGGCGCGACTGCTCGACGGGATCCCCGGCACGGTGTTCGCACTCGGCGACAACGCCTACGAGTCGGGCCGGACGGAGGACTATCGCAACTGTTACAACCCGTCGTGGGGACGGCATGCCGGCCGCACGCGTCCGGCGCCGGGCAATCATGACTACGAGTCGGCCGGCGCGGCGCCGTACTTCCAGTACTTCGGCGGCAACGCGGGCCCTCCGGGTCTCGGCTACTACAGCTTCGACCTCGGGTCGTGGCACATCATCTCGCTCAACAGCAACATCCCGGCGCAGCTGACCTCGGCGCAAGGCCAGTGGCTGAAAGCCGACCTGGCGACGTACAAGAACTTCACCTGTACGCTCGCCTACTGGCACCACCCGCTCTTTACGTCCGGCTCAAACGGCGACAACGCGGAGATGCGTGATCTCTGGCGGCTGCTCTACGAGGCTGGCGCGGATGTCGTGCTGACCGCGCACGATCACGAGTACGAGCGGTTTGCGCCGCAGGATCCGGACGGCCGCGTCGATCCGGCCCGCGGCATCCGGCAGTTTGTCGCCGGGACCGGCGGCGGCACGCTGCGCCCCTTCGCCAGTGTTCACGCCAACAGCGAAGCCCGCATCGCGCTCTCGTACGGCGTGCTGAAGATGACGCTGCAGGACGGCGGGTACCAGTGGGAATTCGTGCCCGTCTCCGGCCCATCCGACACAGGCTTCGCGTTCTGCCACTGAACTAGCAGCGCGCGACGAGGACCGTGAAGTCGCTCTCGATGACGCCGGTATCGATATACCGGCGCTCCGCTTCGAACAGCGGCTTCAGGACCGCGAGATCCTCTTCCGTGTCGTTGAAATTGCCGGCAATCTCCTCGAGGATCAGGTTGAGGAGCGTTCCGCCGTAGTCGACCTTCTCGATCACCTCGAAATACCTGCGCATCAGCGGGATGATGTCCGCGGACCGGATCGCCTCTGTCGGATCCACGGCGTTCATGTTGGAAATCGGCTGCCGCGTCACGCGTGTCTTGAGGTGGCCCGAGACGAGGCTGCGCCGGTATCGTTCGGGAAGCGTCTTGAGCAGGCCGTCCGCGAGTTCCATCTGCCGGTCGGTCCACTGAAACTGATTCGGTCCGACGAACTCGTTGCTGATGAAGAGGCTGCCTGGCTTCAACGCCTGCTGCAGCTGCGAAAAGAAATGCTCCAGGTCACGGATGTGATGCACGGCCATCGAGGCGAAGGCCGCATCGTATCGCCGCGGCTCGAATCGGTGCTCGTTGAGATCGGCGACGACGTACGTCACGCGATCGGCGATGCCGTGCTGCTGCGCCAGTTCCCGCGCCAGATTCACCGCGCCCGGCGCCGCATCGAATGCTTCGAACTTTTCCGCCAGGCCGGCCGAGAGGCCGTGACGCTCGAGCCCGCCGTCGCCCGAGCCGATGCCGATGGCCAGATTCGCTGGTGTCGCAAAGTACTTCGTCACGGACCAGTCGAGCCAATTGCCGTCCGGACGGCCGGAAATGGCGGGATGGATGTAGCGCCGCGACACGACGAGGGAATCGGTCCAGGCCAGGACTGGCCGGCTGGTCGCCTGCCGCTCTTTCGCACGCTCACCCCACACTTCGAATGCGCGCGCGTCGCCGGCGGCGGTCTTGAAACGCTTTCGCCACCTGCTGATGAGTCCCGACATCGTCGCCTGGGATTGTACTAGGGCAATTCCGTCGCGCGGGAGAGCTAGCGTGCCGCCGCGACTTCTGTCCTGACGGAGTCCGCACGCCGGCGTGCGAACTCGCGAAGGCTCTCTACCGCATCCTCGAACTGCGCTTTGCTGTAGAACGCGAGGTCCTGCGGCGCGACGCCCGAGTAGTCCTTGATCTGGGTGTACTCGCGCTCGATCTCGCGCTCCATCCAGCCTCGCTTGTCCGCCGGATTGGCCGGATCGAGTTCGGTCGCCGCGTTCGCGACGGCGATGATCGTGTCGAGCAGCTGGCTCTTTAGATCGGGCAGCCCGAGCACCCGCATCGAAAGGTGGTTCCGCTTTTCGGCCGGGACGTCCAGGAGCTGATGCCAGATCGTCAGCTGCGGAGTGCCGGTAAACGCCAGACTCTTGTCCCAGGGAAAGAATTTCAGGATATTGGTGCCCGCGACGCGGTAGACGTCGAAGTTGTTCGGCGCGAACTGGCCGTGGAAGCCGTCGAGGTCTCCGATGTACATCTCGATCGCCATGTGCCTGATCAAGTTCGTGACGTCCAGGCGGGACGCGAGGGTCGAGCGGAAGACCGCGTCGCTGTCCTGGTTGATCGACCGGATCAAGTCGGCGATCACCGCGGCATGGGGATCGGATTCGTGCGTCTTCGGATCGAACGGCTTCGGCACGTACGCCGCAGGATCCGACCCGAGGTCTTCCAGGAAGTGCGGCGGATCGCCGGCGTCGTACTTGTATTCATAGACGTTGCCGGCGCTCTCCCCGAACACCCGCTGCGCCAGCTTGCCGTCGGCCTCCTCGACCAGCGAGTACAGGCCCGAGAACTCGTTGTTGATGTACAGCCTCGCATGCGCTTCACGCTCGTACGGCGCGCCCATCCGGTTGAACAGCAGCATGCTGACGCGCTCGTGCAGCCCGGACGCGTCCTGGCTGTTGTTGCGCAGGACCAGGGAAGTCAGGCCGAGGAACTCGCCGTCGGTGACGTAGCGGTTGAAGTCGACCCGCAGCGACGGCTTGATCGGGCTCCGGCTGGTGTGGCCGCGCGACCGGATGCCGACGTTGCGGAAGATCTGATCGCGCCAGCGGAAGTTCGCCGGGTAGTACGTGTTGTCGAGGTAGTTGTCCTTGAGCCCCTGCCAGTCGCGGCTGTTGACGGTGATGAAGATGTCGTGGACGACCGTGTCGTCGAACAGCGCGTCCGACGGGAGCGGCGCGGGAACCGGAGCCTGCGCGGCAAGGAAGGCGCCGAACGCCGACGCCAGCACGACCGCGATGAGCACTCTGGGCTTCATAACACCAGCTGGAACCGGAGCACGCGACTCCAGAACGCGTCCTGTCCCGGTACCGGATTGACGAGCGGGTTCTCGAGATGTTCCCGAATCGCGTTGAGCTGGAGCTTCCAGAAACGATTCAGCGTCCAGTTGACGCCGAGCGTCAGGACCCGGTTGCCGCTCGACAGGATCGTGTCCGCGCGGGGCGTGCGTGACGCGGGCCCGGACAGCGAGGTCGCCTCGACGCTGTCGAACCAGAGCCGCTCGTACCGCGCCGCCACTTCGACGCCGCCCAGACCGCCGGACAGGAAGTCGTTTTCCGGCTTGAACGGACGCGCCTTCCTGTCGCCGGTGAGCGCCCACGTCCCCGAGACGTACCACGCCCGCGCGCGCGCATCCGGCAGGTCTTCGTCGCCGAGTCCCTGTGCCTGCCGCCCGTCGAGGACGTGCGTGTATTCGGCGCGAACCGACGCCGGGCCGACCGTCCAGTCCAGATCGGTCTCGAACCGGCGCCGCGTGCCCTTCACGTACACCGACTCGTAGAAGTAGTCCTGGGCGATGACCGTGCGGCCGCGAAAACCATTCGGGCGGAAGGAGTCGTTGGAGAGCTGGCTGATCGCGAAGGCGCCGCCCAGCTCGAGGTCGCCGAACCGCGGCGACGTCACCCGCCGGAACGGCGCGCCGGTGACGCGCGCCGCGAACGTCTCGTTGCCGCCTTCGATCTTCTTGGAGCGCGCGTTGTCGCCGTCATGCTGAAACAGGCCGGCCCAGTAGTTCAGCCCGCGCTTGAAGAACCGGCCGTGCACCTGACCGCCGATGTCGCGCCCGGGCGAGAGATACATCGCGCCGAGCGACCGGTACACGAAGTCGTTGTGCGTGACCCCCGTCAGCTCGTCGAGTCCGAAGGGGACCTTGAACTTCCCGATCTGGATCTGCGCGCGCTTGAGGTAGTCGAGATCGACGTTGACGTCCTTCCACTGCGACTTCGCGGTCTCGCCGAGGATCAACTGCTTCTCGGTGAGCTCCTGCTCCGTCAGCTCGCGCACGACCTCGAAGTCGATGTGCTTGCCGACCTTCCCGGAGACGCCGATGCGGTTGCGGTGAAATTCCCAGTCACAGGCGCTCGGCAGCGTCGCGCCCGCACATTGCAGGCCCGGCGCGTCGGGGTGCGTCGCATGCGCGTCTTCCTGAAGCTTCGCTTCGAAGTTGAGGCGGAAGTTCTTGCCGAATCTGAGCGACGGATGCTGCTTCCACTCGAACCGCGGCGCCGGCACCCGTGGGCCGGCGACGTCGATCTGCTGGCCCGCGACGTCGATCTGCTGACTGGCGGCGTCAAGCGAGTCGCTCGCCCCGCGGTCTTCGTCGGGCGACGGCTTGCTGGCCTTGGCTTTCTTCGGTTTTCCCGACTTCGCGACCTTGCCGGACTTGTCGGCCTTCTCGGCCTTGCCGGGCTTCTTCGGCTTCTTCGTGGTCTCCGCCTGTGCGGCGGAGGCGTCCTGCTCGAAGGCCGGCGTGGCGCGCACGGCGAGGATAGCCGGATCAGGAGCGTTCCCGAGGACCGCCGCGATCAGCGGGACCGCGAGAACGCACGTCAACACATTGCCTCCGGTGACGCCTCGCCCGCCGTGATCCGTCCAGCCACCGGCGTGGCGCCGATCGTCTGAAAGAGTTGCTCGACCTCGGCCACCGCCGACGGCTCGTCGACGACGATCGCAACCTCGCGCCGGAGATCGAGGCTGAGCGCGGCAAGCGCCAGGCTGCCGACGACGGCCGTCCGGCCGTCGAGCAGCATGATCTTGCCGTGCGACTTCAGCTCGCCGAGCCGCTTTGTCGTGTACACGTCGACCTTCAGGCCGAAGCTCCGCAGGATTTCGAGGCGCGAGACCATGTCGGGATCCGACAGCTTGGCGTCAATCAGCTGCACCCTCGACTTTGCCCCGGTGACCAGCGCGGTCAACTGCAGCCGCGCGCGCTCCGGGCCAATCACGAGCCGAGACGTAATCGAGGTCGGCGCCGGCACGCCCTCACGATCGGCCTTCATCAACTTGCGCAGCCCGTCGACGACCGCCGGGTCGTAGGTGACGACGATCGCGTCACACGTCTGATCGAAGCACTTGCGCGTGAAGTTGCACGACGCGACGATCGCGGGGCCGTCGTCGGCGACGAGATATTTCGCGTGGTATTTGACGACAGGATCGCTGAAGGCGTGCACCGACGCGCCGGTGCGCTCGAGCGCCTTCCAGAGCTTTTTGATCTTCTTCGCGCCGCCCTTCACGCGGGAGGTCACGAGGACGTTGACGTCGACGCCGCGCGCCGTCGCCGCCGCGAGCTCGTCGAGGACTTCGTCGTCGTTACAGCGAAACAGCGACAGCGAGATCTCGCGGCGGGCGCCACGAATGACGTCGACAATCGTACGGCGCCGCTCCGAGACCGATGTAACGATCCGGTCGACCATGGTGTCCTAAGTTGTTCCCAAGCGAGGCAGATAGTGCCTTGGCGAGGGGACTATACACCAGCTAACGCGCAGATTTGCTTAAAACTGGTTCAGGCGGATCTCGAACAGTTTCGGCCAGTTCTTTCCGGTGACGAACAGGCGGTCGTGCACGGCGTCGTAGGCGATGCCGTTGGGGACGGTGTTGCCGTCGTTCTGGCGCGGCAGCATGCCCCGGACGTCGATCCATCCGGTCACCCGGCCGTTCGAGGGATCGATGCGGGCGATGTAGTCCGTGGTGTACACGTTCGCGAAAATCTCGCCTTTCACCCACTCGAGCTCGTTGAGGTACTTGATCGGCATGCCGGCGTCGGTGACCGTGATGCGGCGCGTCTCCTTGAACGTCACCGGATCGATGAAGCGCAGCTCCGGCGTGCCGTCGCTCATGATCAGGCTGTCCGCGTTGTGCGTCAGGGCCCAGCCCTCGCCCTTGTAGTTGAACGACGTCTTGAGCGCGAACGTCTTCGCGTCGTAGACGAACGCGATCCCCGACACCCACGTGAGCTCGAACAGATCGTCTTTCCAGAACGTGATGCCTTCGCCGAAGTAGTCCTTGCTGATGTTTTTCTGCTGGACGACCTCGCCGGTCTCGAACCTCACCTTTCTGATCGACGAGCGGCCATTCAGGCCCGTGCTTTCGTAGAGGAATCCGTCGCGAAACTCGAGGCCTTCGGTGAACGCCTCGGCGTCATGCGGGTAGCTGTGAACGATCGTGTACTTATAGAGGGGGGCGCGCGATGCGGCCGGAGGAATCTGCCCGAGCAGCGTGAGCAGTAAGAGCGCGCTACTTCTTCCCATACGTGCCCGACTTGCCGCCGGCTTTATAGGTCAACCTGATGTCGCCGATGACCATCGCTTTGTCCACCGCCTTGACCATGTCGTACATCGTCAGCGCGGCGACCGCGACGGCGGTCAGCGCTTCCATCTCGACGCCGGTCTGCGCGGACGTGCGGACGCGCGCCTCGATGTCGTAGCCGCGCGCGGTTGGCCGCAAGTCGACGTGGACGCTCGTCAGCGGCAGCGGATGGCAGAGCGGAATGAGCGCGGCCGTCTGTTTCGCCGCCATGATGCCGGCGACGCGCGCCGCCTGCAGCGGATCGCCTTTCTTGACTTTCCCGCTGCGCACGATCTTCAGCGCCGTCTTCGACATGCGGATCGACCCGCGCGCGATCGCCTCGCGCTCGGTGACCGGCTTGGCGCCGACGTCCACCATGCGCACGCGCCCGCGCGCGTCGACGTGGGACAACCGACCTGCCCCACCCGCCCTGCCCGCCCGACCAGCCCTACTTCGCATCGTCGCCATGGGCCAGGAAGAACGACAGGCTCTCGAGCGACACCGTCAGATCCACGCTTTTCAGTTTGACGCCTTCCGGCACCTTGAGTGTTCCCGGCGAGAAGTTGAGGACGGCCTTGATGCCCGCGCCGACGACCTGATCCACGACATCAGATGCCGCCTGGGCCGGCACCGCCAGCATCGCGATGCTGATGCCGTCGCGCCTGGCGATCTTCTTCAGATCCCGCATGTCGTGAATCGGCACGCCGCCGCGCGACTGCTCGCCGACTTTTGACAGTTGTGAGTCGAAGAGCGCGGCGATCTCGAAGCCTTCCTGCCGGAAGCCCGGGTAATCGGCGAGCGCGAGGCCGAGGTTGCCGGCGCCGATGATCGCGACCTTGAGTTTCTTGTCGAGGCCGAGGATCTTGCGCAGGTGGCGTTTCAGATCGCGGACGTAATAGCCCACGCCGCGCACGCCAAACTCGCCGAAATACGCGAGATCCTTGCGGATCTGCGCCGCATTCAGGTGAAACTGCTCGGCGAGCGCCTGCGAGGAGATGGTCTTCACGCCGGCGTCTTCGAGCGCGTTCAGACAGCGCAGGTAGACCGACAGACGGTTCGTCGTCAGCTCGGAGACCTGGGCTTTATTGAGATCCGGGGCTTTGTTCGACCGTTTCACAAACCAACAGGAATTGTAGCAAAGATGGAATAAACTCCGGCTTCATATGGCTACCACGGAGCGCGACGCCAGGACCTTCAAGCCGTACGTCCCGGCGACGGAGTCGCCGGCGGAGTTCACGATCAAGGCGGTCGTCATCGGGTCGCTGTTCGGCCTGCTGTTCGGCGCCTCCACGGTGTATCTGGGACTTCGCGCGGGCCTGACCGTCAGCGCGTCGATTCCGATCGCGGTGCTCGCGATCTCGGTGCTCAAGAAGCTCGGCGGCTCGACGATTCTCGAGAACAACATCGTCCAGACGATCGGGTCGGCCGGCGAGTCGGTCGCCGGCGGCGTCGTCTTCACGATTCCCGCGCTGATCTTCCTGCTGCCGGACGGCCCGGGCTACTTCAACTACTACCAGATTGCGATGCTCGCGTTTGCCGGCGGCATCCTCGGCACGCTGATGATGGTGCCGCTGCGCCGCGCGCTGATCGTGAAGGAGCACGGCGTGCTGCCCTACCCTGAAGGGACGGCATGCGCGGACGTGCTGGTCGCCGGCGAGAAGGGCGGCAAGCTCGCGGCGATGGTCTTCGGCGGCCTCGGCATCGGCGCGCTGTGGAAGTCGCTGTCGTGGGTCTTCAACCTGTTTCTGACCGAGCTCGACTACTCCACGCCGCGCGGCAGCCAGTTTCCCAACGCGACGCTCAACGTCGACATCTCGCCCGAGTACATGGGCGTCGGCTACGTGATCGGCCCGCGCATCGCGGGCATCATGTTCGCCGGCGGCGTCCTCTCGTGGCTCGTGCTGCTGCCGCTGCTCACCATCCTCGGCAACTACATCACCGTGCCGTTTCCGCCGATCCATCCCAACTACGCGAACAATCCGGCGACGGGGATGCCCTTCCTCATCTCGGAAATGGGACCGGGCCAGCTGTGGAGCGCGTACATCCGCTACATCGGCGCGGGCGCGGTGCTGGCGGCCGGGTTGATCACGCTCGGGCGCACGGCGCCGACGATCATCGCGTCGGCGCGCGAAGGCCTGAAGGATTTCGGCGCGGGCGCCGGCGCCAAGGCGCAGCTCCGCACGGAACGCGACCTTCCGATGATCTTCGTCCTCGGCGGATCGCTCCTGCTGGCGGTGTTCCTGACGGTCGCCCCGAAGATGCCGATGCAGGGCAACTTCCTCGCGGCCATCCTCGTGATCGTGTTCGGCTTCCTGTTCGTGACCGTGTCGTCGCGCATCACCGGCCTCATCGGCACCTCGTCGAACCCGATCTCGGGCATGACGATCGCGACGCTGATCCTGACGTGTCTGCTCTTTGTCATGCTCGGCTGGACCGGCGACGCCTATGGCCCGATCGCCATCTCGGTCGGCGCGATTGTCTGCATCGCGGCCGCCAACGGCGGCGGGACGTCTCAAGATCTGAAGACCGGCTACCTGGTCGGCGCTACGCCGATCTATCAGCAGATCGGCCTGGTGATAGGCGTGGTGACGTCGGCCCTCGTGATCGGCTGGACGACAATGTATCTGCATCAGGTGTTCGGGATCGGATCGAAGGACATCGCCGCGCCGCAGGCGACGCTGATGGCCACCATCATCAAGGGGCTGCTGAGCCAGAACCTGCCGTGGGGCCTGGTGCTCGTCGGCGTCTTCATTTCGATCGGCCTGGAGCT
>Ga0157378_10005878_pt1 | contig 10749 bp, 9 predicted proteins | sample M65metaG_FD_115309 | JGI IMG/M metagenome (GOLD analysis project Ga0157378, IMG submission 115309) | Miscanthus rhizosphere microbial communities from Kellogg Biological Station, Michigan, USA - M6-5 metaG | ecosystem: Host-associated > Plants > Roots > Rhizosphere > Soil | place: USA: Michigan...
GGAGGTCGACGAAATCGATCGCGGACAAGCCGTGGTGCTGCTGTTGGCCGTCGTGGTGATGGCCGCGTTGTCGGTGGTAGCCGTCGGCTCGTTCGCCCAACGGATCGCCACCCGAGGCCAGGCCCAGACCGCCGCCGACGCTGCGGCGTTGGCGGCAACCACCGCCGGCCGTCCTGCTGCGCAGCGGTTGGCATCGGCCAACGGGGCGACGCTCGTGTCGCTGGTCGTGACCGGCGACGACGTCACGGTGGTGGTCGAAATCGACGGAACGCTCGCCACGGCGCGTGCCAGCAACGGTCCATAACGTCAAGGACCAGGCAAGATCCACCGCGTGCCCTGCCCTGCTCGACTTGCAGCGCCTACACTTCCGGAGGTGGACAGCGGCGCCGTGCCCCAGACCTCGAAGCGGGCCGGGTCGCGCGCCGGTGGTGGCGGGGTGAAGCCTCCGGATTCCAAGGGGAACGGCTCGGCGAAGGCCAACGGCAACGGCTCGTCGAGACAGGGGCCCGTCGACCCTCGCACCGAAGACGCGAGTTCGCCGCAAGGGATCTCACGCGGGGCGAAGACGATCTGGCGGCGTCCGGGCGCATCGACATCGCGTTCGGCCAAACGCGACACCGTCGAACCCGCTGCACCCTCCGACTTCGCGATGACGCTTCCGCTCGCCCCGGCACCGTTCGCCATTCCTGCCGCCAAGGCGGGCGAACCCGTCGCCGACATCACCGAGGCGGTCGAACCCGCCGTCGTGCAGCCAACCATCGAGGTCGTACAGCCGACCCCGTGGGCGCTCGGTGTCGTTCCGACGATGCTCGTACCGACGGCGCCGGTACCGAAGGAAGTCGAGCCGGTCGACGAGCCCGACACCGAAGCGATGCCGGAGCTCATACCCGCACCGATCCTGTACGACGAAGCGGCGACGATCGACGACGTCACCATGATCGGTCCTGTGTTGGAAACCCGGCCGCTGCACCGGCCGATCCGGTTCCGCCGTGCCCCGAAGCCTCGGGTCCGGCGGGTCACTCGGGTCGTGCGCCACGTCGACACGTGGAGCGTCTTCAAGGTCGCCCTCGTCTTCAACGTCTTCTTCTACGCGGTCGCCTTGGTCGCCGGGGTGTTGCTGTGGCAGGTGGCCTACGCGACGGGCACCATCGACAACGTCGAGAAGTTCTTCGAGGGATTCGGTTGGGAGACCTTCCAGTTCAACGGCGGGCAGATCTTCCACAACGCTTGGATCGCCGGCCTGTTCGTTGCCGTTGGATTCACCGGTCTCGCCGTGCTGCTGGCAACGCTGTTCAACCTCATCACCGACCTCGTCGGCGGTGTGCGCTTCAGCGTGCTCGAAGAAGAGGTGCAGACCCGCGTGCAACGCGGCACCGCGCCAGTGATGGTCGAGCCCGTCGAGCCCGTCGAGCCGGTCTTCGTCCCCGCCGAACCCGACCCGGTCGAAACCGTCGCCGAGCCGGTGGCGGTCGACGACGAACCCACCGAGGCAATTGCCGGTTGAGACAGGCCGAAGCCGCCCGGTAGCCTGACCACTCCGTGCCGCTTGGGTCGTGGCGGGCACGGGGCTATAGCTCAGTTGGTTAGAGCGTCACACTGATAATGTGAAGGTCGCTGGTTCGATTCCAGCTAGCCCCACAGTGAAAGCACTGCGTCGAGCCTTCATCGCACTTTCGCTCGCCGGAGCAATCGCCGGCCTGCTGCGAGTGCGCGGCAAAGGTGGGGTCCCTCCACAAGAGGGCGGCTGGCGCGAGCTCAAACTGCCACCGACATGACGGATGCAATCGTCGGCGTTGTCGGAGCAGGTGTCACCGGACGACGGCTGGCCACGTTCATGCTCGGACAGGGGCGCCGTGTCGCGGTGTTCGATCCGGCCTCGTCGGGCATGTCGCGCGAGGCGGTGCGCGTCGCCCAGGCTGCCGATCTGGCGGTCACCGATGTCGTCGCCCTGTGTCAGCCCCACCCTCATGCCAACCTGGCCGCCGAGTATCTCGCCGCGGGAACGTCGGTCGTGTCGGTCTCGGCCGACATCTCGGACGTGCGCGATCTGCTCGATCTCGACGCCCATGCGAAGCATCACAACGCGGCGCTGATCGTCGGCGCAGCGATGAGCCCGGGGTTGACTGCGCTGCTTGCCGACCATCTGTGGCGCCAGTTGCACGTTGCCGAGGAGATCCACGTCGCCACCCACGGCACTGCGGGGCCGGCGTGTGCGGTGCAGCACCACAACGCCCTCGGGGAGACCGCGATCGGATGGCACGACGGGGCGTGGATCGAGCGACCCGGCGGCAGTGGCCGCGAGCTCAACTGGTTTCCGGAGCCGATCGGGGCCCGTGACTGCTACCGAGCAGCGCTGCCCGATCCGATTCTGTTGCATCGGCTCTTTCCCAGCGTCGCCAGGATCAGCGCACGCGTGTCGGGCACCCGACGCGACCGTCTCACCGCCCGCCTGCCGATGCTCACACCACCGCACGCCGCCGGTGACCTCGGAGCCGTGCGGGTCGAGGTTCGCGGCGCCGCCGCCGACGGGTCCCGCGTCACCGTCATCGCCGGGGCGTCCGGCCCGACCGGTGATCTCGCCGCCGCAGTCGCGGCGTCGTGCGTCGACGCCTGCCTCGGTGGCTCGGTCGAACCGGGCGTGCACGTGGTCGGCGAGGCCGCCCTCGAGCCCTCGTCGATGTTGCGCTGCGCTGTCGACCGTGGGGTTCAGCTGCAGGAGTTCACCGGCGTGGCCCGTTCGTCGACGTGGTAGCGATGCGGCCGATACCGTCTCGGACGTGAATTCGACGTCGACCGGCCAAGTGGTGCCCTGGCTTCCCGAGGGTCACACCCTCGTCGTGCCCGGTCGCGGCGAGCTGTTCTATCGCTACTACCGCCATCCCGATCCCACGGCACCGGTCGTGTTGCTGTTGCACGGTTGGACGGCCAGCGGCGATCTGCAGTTCTTCACCGCCTACGAGGCCTTGGCCGAGCACCACTCGTTCCTGACGATCGACTACCGCGGCCATGGCCGAGGCCTCCGCATCGACTCCCGGTTCGAGTTGGAAGACGTCGCCGACGACGCGGCAGCGTTGGTCGACGCACTCGGCGTGGAACAGGTGATCGCGGTCGGCTACTCGATGGGTGGCCCGGTGTCGATGCTGTTGGCCCGCCGCCATCCGCAACTGGTGCGCGGGCTCGTCGTTCAAGCGACCGCGCTCGAGTGGTGCTCCTCGGTCTTCGATCGTGTCCGGTGGAAGACGGCGAGGATCATCGGTCCACTGCTGCGGTCGTTCGCCTATCAGCGCTGGCTGATCCACGGCATTCGCCGGCTGCTCGGGCCCGGCCACGCGCTGCAGCGCTACGTGCCGTGGCTCGCCGGCGAGATGCGGCGCAACGATCCCCTCACCATGGTGCAGGCCGGGCAGGCGATCAGTCGCTACGACGCACGGCCGTGGGCGGCGCAGCTGAACGTTCCGGCGGCGTCGCTCGTGACGTCGAGAGATCGATTGGTGAAGCCCAGGAAGCAGTACGCGCTCGCCAAGGCCTTGGGTGCCGAGGTGCGCGAGCTGTCGGGCGACCACCTCAGCCCGTGGTTGCATCCGGTCGAGTTCGCCGAGTTGACGGTCGACCTCGTCGAGTTGGTCGACGCCAAGATCGCCAACCCACGGACGTAGACGGCGTCAGTCGGCTCCCGGTTCGGTTCGTTCCTCGAGCCGTCCGAGGCGATCACCGAGCCGTTCGACGGCCTTCGTGAGCCGTTCGAGATGGTCCTCGAGTTCGCTCGAGCTGGCCACGTCGGCCAATCCCAAGCGGACCCCTGCCAACTCGCGGGCCAGGAACTCGGTGTCGACCTGCGTGCGCTCGGCGACACGTCGATCGAGTTCGGACTGCAACCGGTCGCGTTGCTCCTGGCGGTTCTGGGCGAGCAGGATCAGCGGAGCGGCGTACGCGGCCTGCAGCGACAGCAGCAACGTCAGCAGCTGTAGCTGCTTGCCGTCGAACTCCCTGATGCGATTGATGATGATCCACAGCCCGATGAACACCGTCTGGAAGACCAAGAAGCGTGCGGTGCCGAGGGTGCGGGCGATGGTCTCGCTGAACTGGCCGAACGCCTCGGGGTCGTAGTGAACGCCGAGCCGGCGGCGCTGCCGCGGTGTGGTGAGGTCTTCGCGGCGCTTCATTGCTGTTGCCCCGAACCTGTGCTCACCCGCCTGCGTTGCCGCCATCCGGTCGGCAGCGTTCTGTCGAGTACGTCGTCGACCGTGATCGCCCCGAGCAGTCGGCCGGCCTCGTCGCAGACACCGACCGCCAACATGTTGTAGCTCGCCAGGCGCTCGGCGACCTCGCGCTCGGGCATGTCGGGTGTGATCGTCGGCTCCTCTTCGATGCACCGCCCGAGTTCGAGGCTCGGTGGTTCGCGAAGGAGCCGCTGGAAGTGCACGACGCCGACATAGGTGCCCGTGGGCGGCTTGTACGGCGGTCGCACCACGAACACCTGGGCGGCGATCGACACCAGCCAATCGGGGTTGCGCAGCTCGGCGAGCGCCTCCGCAACCGTTGCGGTCGCCCCGAGGATGATGATGTCGGGCGTCATCAACGCACCGGCTGTGCCCTCGTCGTAGCTCAGCAGCTGACGCATGAGGTCGGCGTCTTCGGCATCCATCGCTTCGAGGATTCGGGTTCGCTGCTCGCCGGGCATCTCGGCCAACAAGTCGGCGAGATCGTCGTACTCCATCTCATCGAGCACGTTGACGAGACGCTCGAGATCGAGACCCTCGATGATGCGCAGCTGCTCGGCCTCGGGCAGCTCCTCGAGCAGATCGGCGAGGCGCTCGTCATCCATCGCTTCGGCGAGCTGCTTGCGCTGCGTCAGGGGCATGGCCCGTACGACGCCGGCGACGTCGCTGGGGTGCATGTCGCGAAGCCGGGCCACCTCGGCCGCCACCTCGGATCCGAAGGTGCGGAACAACTCCGGCAGCTCGGCGACATCGACGAGTCGATAGCTCGGCCGGCGCCGCAATGCACTGCGCCGAGCCAAGCGAACCTTGGCCAGTTGCCACCACGTCTGGCGTCCGTCGCCTGCAGCCCGCATCGCCACGTCGCTGACGGTCTCGTCGCCGATCTTGCGGTCGATGATGTCGCGGCCGATCAAGATCTCGCCGGGCTTGACCTTGAACGGGTTCAAGTCGACGTCCCAGCTGCGCAGGCGGGCTCCGTCGCTGTCGATGCCGGCGACGCGGTTGGCGCTGACGAAGATGCGTCGACGCTGGCTGGTGGCGACGAAACCCAGCACACGTGGAGCGATGCCCGGGCGGCCCGGGATCACGACGATGTCGTCGAGCCGGCCGATCGGCGAGCCGCCTGCATCGAGCAACGGCAGGCGCATGACCCGGAACGCGTAGATGAGCTCGCCTGCCATGCCTGAAGGTTACCCCCGCGTCCCAGCTCAGCAGGGATGGATTGGGCTGCTAACGAGCGCTGACCTCGACCAGTGTGTCGGAGAACGCCACGCCACCGCCCCATTCCGTGAGGGTGTCGTTGGTCAGCGAGTTGGCCACCATCGCATCGGGATGATGGCGGTTCCACCAGCCCCAAGGGATCGACACCAGACCGGGCCGGACACGATCGGTGATCCTCGTGGGCACCTCGACCGAGGCGCGGTCGTTGAACACTCGCGCGTACTGGCCGTCGACGATGCCGCGCTCGGCGGCGTCGTGCGCGCACATCTCCAGGAACGGGCCGGACTCGCGGCCACCGTGCCCGGGCAGGTTCGAATAGGCGCTGTTGAGGAAGCGGTTGTGATGCTTCGGTGTCATCAACTGCAACGGGTATCGATCGGCGAGCGGCGACCCCGGACCTTCGACAGGAGCGACGAACGTCGGCAATGCCGGCTGACCCATTCCCACCAGCGCTTCGCTGAAGAACTCGACCTTGCCGCTGGCGGTCGGGAACACACCATCGCCGAACGGCCGCCCGTCCTCGGGGTAGGGCACGCGCAGGTGGCCGACTGCTTGCAGTTGGTCGACGTCGACGTCGGGCAGAGCGGCGCGAATGGCTGTCATGTCGTCGTCGAACAACTCGGGTTCGGTGTATCCCATCGCCTTGGCCAGGCGGCGGAACAACTCGCTGTTGCTCACGGCCTCGCCGCACGGCTCGATTGCAGCGTTGTTCCAACTGAGCCACAGATGCCCCCACGGGGCGACGACGTCGGTCGCCTCGATCTGCGTCGTGGCGGGCAGGACGATGTCGGCGTAGCGGGCGGTGTCGGTGATGAACTGCTCGTGGACCACCGTGAACAGGTCGTCGCGAAGGATTCCCTGGAGGATCCGCTCGCTGTTCGGTGTGATCACCAGCGGGTTGCAGTTCCACACCACGAGACCCCTGATCGCCGGACCGGACGTGTCGGTGAGGATCTCGCCGAGCCGACTCATGTTGACCCACCGTGGCTGCCGGTCGCCGAGCAGATCGGGTCGTTCGAGCGCATCGTCGTCGACCACTGACCCCGTCCACACCCCTATCGATCGGGCCAGGCCGCCGCCGCGGTCCTGCCACGCGCCGACGAGCGCCGGCAGGCAGGCGAGCGTGCGGAAGAACATGGCTCCGTTCTCGTGGTGTTCCGCGCCGATCAACGTCCGGATCGCGGCCGGGCGGATCGTGCCGTACATCGTGGCCAACTTCTCGATGTCGGCTGCAGCGACGCCGCACGTGGCAGCGGCACGTTCGGGAGTCCACTCGTCGACGTGCAACGCCAACTCGTCGAATCCCAAGGTGTGATCGGCGATCCACTGCTTGTCAGTGAGCCCGTCGCGAATCAACACATGCATGACCGCGAGCATCAACGCGATGTCGGTGCCGGGTCGGGGTTGGATGAACCAGTCGGCCGCGTCGGCGGTGACGGTGCGGATGGGATCGAGCACCACGATCTGAGCGCCGTTGGTACGTGCCTCTTCGATCGTCGGCCACAGATGCCGGTTGGTGAGCTTGGTGTTGGTGCCCCACAGGATGATCAACTTCGAGTGGCGCAACTCCGACGGGTCGAGACACTTGGTCGTACCCATCGTCATCTTCACGCCGGCACCCACAGTCGGGCCGCAAATGTTTCGTAGGACGCGGGTGGCGCCGAGGCGGTTCCAGAACCGCTCCGGAAAGCCCATTGCCAGCAGGCTCTGGTTGCCGGCGTCGCTGTACGGCATGATCGCTTCCGGGCCGTCGTGGTCGATGATGTCGTGGAAGCGCGCCGCGATCTCAGTGAGCGCCTCGTCCCACGAGATCTGCTCGAACTGCCCGTCGCCCTTGGCGCCGACGCGCCGCAGTGGATGCAGCACTCGGTCGTCGCTGTACACACGGTCGAGGAACTTGTTGACCTTCGGACACAACTCGCCCTTGCTGTACGGATGACCGGGGTCACCGCGCATCTGCAACGCGACCGGTGTGGGCCCACTGCGATCGACGGTGACATGCCAGCCGCACGTGTCGGGACAATCGTGATGGCATGCTCCGCTGACGACGTCGGCCGTTGCTCGCCCGGCTGCGCTCATGGACGTACGTTAGACGCGTGTCGACGATTCAGTTTCAGCAGGTGGTCGTTCCGGAGGGCGTGATCGACCTCGGCGTCGGCCAACCCAACAACGCGATCCTGCCTCGCGACTACATCCGGCGCGCCGCGGAGATGCAGTTCAACGACTCGCCCGAGTTCCTGCAGTACGGAGCTGAGTGGGGCGACGGCTACCACCGTGTCGCGTTGGGGCAGTACCTCACAGAGGCGTACGGCACGCCGGTCGCCGCCGAGCAACTCTTCTCGACGAACGGCAACTCGCAGGCGCTGGAGATGCTGAGCACGGTACTGACCGAGCCCGGCGACGTCGTGCTGGTCGAAGAGCCGACGTACTTCCTCGCGTTCCAGATGTTCCGCGACCACGGACTCGAGATTCGCGGCGTGCCGATCGACAGCGACGGTGTCATCGTCGACGCGTTGCTCGCCGAGGCCTCGGCCGTCCGTGCCGCCGGCAAGCGTGTCGCGTTCGCCTATGTCATTCCGGCGTTTCAGAATCCCACGGGAGTGACCCTGTCGGCCGCACGACGGCTCGAGCTCGTCGATGGTGCGGCGGAGCACGACGTGCTCGTGGTCGCCGACGAGGTGTACCACCTGTTGCGGTTCGCGCCAGGGGAGATGCCGCCGCCGATGTCGGCCTTCGTCGACGATGGGCCGATCCTGTCGATCGGCACGTTCTCCAAGATCCTCGCCCCAGGGATGCGCCTCGGCTGGATACACGGTTCCATCGACCGTCTCACCGCCTTGGCCAACTCGGGGCTGATCCTCAGCGGTGGCGGTCTCAATCCGGTCACGTCGAGCCTGGCGACCGCGATGATGCGCACCGGTTGGCAACACGAGTACGTCGAATGGCTTCGGGCGACCTTCGCCCGGCGCTCTTCGGTGATGGTCGACGCGCTGCGTCGGCACATGCCCGAGTGGGTGCAGTTCGACGAACCGCAAGGCGGGTACTTCGTGTGGTTGCGGCTGCCGGCCGGCGCGGACGGCGCCGAACTGCGACGTCGGGCCAAGAGCGAGGGCGTCGATCTGCGTCACGGCGCGCAGTTCTCACCGACGGGATCTTTGGGTAACCATCTACGTCTCAGTTATGCCTTCTACGACGACGACCAAATTGCTGAAGGCGTTGCCCGCCTCGGCCGCGCCTTGCACACGCTGTGATGCCTTGCGTTGCGAGGTCACTCGGCCACGCCGTGTAACAGGATTGTCACTCGTCCGGCATCGACTCAGGCAGGGGCGGTGGTTTACGGTGTGCTGTTCGGCTTGTCAGGAGTCGGTATAGACGGGGGTCGCAAAATAGTGGGTACCTTCGACATGCTCATACGCGGTGGGACCGTCGTCGACGGCACGGGCGCGCCCGCCCGGGTCGCCGACGTGGCGATCGTCAACGACCACGTCGTCGACGTGTCTGCCAACATCGTCGGCTCCGCCGGCCGGGTGATCGATGCGACCGATCGTGTCGTCACGCCCGGCTTCGTCGACATCCACACCCACCTCGACGCCCAACTGGCGTGGGACCCGATCGGTTCGAGCAGCTGCTTCCACGGGATCACCAGCGTGGTGATGGGCAACTGCGGGGTCACGTTCGCGCCCTGCAAGCCCGAGGACCGCGGCATCTTGGCGGCGATGATGGAGAGCGTCGAGGACATTCCTCGCGACGCGATCCTCGACGGCCTGCCGTGGGACTGGGTGACCTACGGCGAGTATCTGGCGAGCATCGGTCGGCTGCCGAAGGGCCTCAACGTCGGTGGGATGGTCGGCCACTGCGCGCTGCGTCAGTTCGCGATGGGCGATCGCGGCATCGAGCAGTCTCCGCCCACCGCCGAAGAGTTGTCGACGATGACCGACCTCTTGGCGGAGGCATTGCGCGCCGGGGCATTGGGGTTCAGCACCAGTCGCACGTTCCTCCACAAAGTGCCCGACGGGCGGCCGGTGCCCGGAACCTACGCAGAGCCTGAAGAGCTCTTCGCCTTCGCCGAGGTGCTCGGCCGCCATGGCGCCGGTGTGTTCGAGAGCGCCAGCCGCATCGGTGAGGGTGATCGCGACCGCGACGACATCCCCATGACACGCAGCGAGATGGCGTGGATGGGCGAGGTCAGCCGGCGCAGCGGCCGCCCGGTCAGCTTCGGCTTGCTGCAGCACGACAGCCGTCCCGATCTGTACGCACAGGTCATCGATCTCGCCAAGCACGAGAATTCACAGGGCGCGAACGTTCGACCGCAAACCACGGCGCGCAGCGTCGGCGTGCTGTTCAGCCTCGACACGCGCAGCCCCTTCGATCGCGCCGCGCCGTGGCGAGAGCTCAAGGAGATGCGCAACGGCAAGAAGCTGGTCGCACTGCGCGATCCGGTGATGCGCAGCAAGCTCATCGAGGCGGCCGACGAGACGCCACCAGCGCTCGACCTCGCGCAGTTGTTCGTGGTCAACCCGCTTCACGGATCTCCGCACCGCGGCGCCCGCTACGACCTCGACCCGACGACGTCGCTCGCAGCCATCGCGGATCAACGCGGGATCTGCGCCGCAGCCGCGTACATCGAGCTGCAACTCGAGAGCGACGGCACCCTTGTCTGCAGCTTTCCGTTTCTCAACCAACAGCTGTCCGCGGTCGAGTACATGCTCGATCAACGGCTGGTCACACTCGGCCTGGCCGATGCCGGCGCGCATGTCGGCCAGATCCTCGACGCCAGCCAACCGACGTTCCTGTTGTCGTACTGGATCCGCGAACGCCGGCGCTGGGCGCTCGAGGAAGGCATCCGTCGGCTCACCAGCGACACAGCGGACCTGTTCGGATTGACCGGGCGCGGCCGGTTGACGCCGGGTAGTTTCGCCGACGTGAACGTGATCGACTTCGATGCGCTCGACATGCCGGCGCCGTCCTACGTGCACGACTTCCCACAAGGCGCCGGCCGGTACGTGCAGGGTTCGACCGGCTACGACTACACGTTGATCAACGGACAAGTCTTCATGGACCACGGTGAGCACACGGGTGCCTTCCCCGGCTCGATGCTCATGAACTCGGCGGCTGCGTGACCGACGTCGAGACGTTCGTCTGCCCGCGCTGCGCGTCGACGGTGAACGAACGTTTCTACGGTCCCTGCGAATCGTGTCGCGGCGAGCTCCGCGCCAAGTTCATCGGTGAGGGCAGGGTCGTCGAGGTCGCCGAATACGAGCCGAAGATGAACGTCACGCCCAACGCGGTCGCGCTGAAGGACGACTGA
>Ga0157378_10005879_pt1 | contig 10747 bp, 15 predicted proteins | sample M65metaG_FD_115309 | JGI IMG/M metagenome (GOLD analysis project Ga0157378, IMG submission 115309) | Miscanthus rhizosphere microbial communities from Kellogg Biological Station, Michigan, USA - M6-5 metaG | ecosystem: Host-associated > Plants > Roots > Rhizosphere > Soil | place: USA: Michigan...
CCAGCCACAGCAGCGCGCCCATGTAGGCGATGGCAAGTATCGCCAGGTGCAATCCAGGATCCTGACTCCAGTTGATGGGGAAATAGAGCGATGTCCATAGCCGAACCGCGACGGCTTTCAGCGGCGTACCCACTCCTAGCGAGAACGCCGCGGGCCGCCCGGTGGCTGGAACGATATATCCTCCAATCCCTCCGAACAGGCTCCAGCGATAGGCGAAGAGGACTGCTGCCAGGAGGAAATATGGAACCGTCCACTTGAGCGGCTGGCGCTTCCGCAGAACGTAACCGGCTACGAATAAGGGGAAAATAAATGCTGCTTCCTTGCTAAGAGCTGCGAGTGCGAAACACGCCAGCGACGCCGCGTGCAGGGGATATCGCCCACGGTCATGGTTCGCGAGCATCGTGAACAGCAGGAATCCGACCAGCACAAACAATGTTGCCAGCAAGTCGAAGCGCCCCACGATCCAGACGGCTGCTTCAGGCCGGGTGCCGTGGATTCCGAATAGCATTCCCGCGAACGTCGCCGCAGGTGCAGATGCTCCCACCCGTCTCGCCAGAAGCATCACCAGCACCGAGTTCGCGGCGTGAATCGCCAGCGCCCCGGCGTGCCACCCTCTCGGATCTACGCCGGCCCACTTCGCATTGAGCGCCAGAACCATGAAGCCGAAAGGCCGGAAGAATCCGTCGCCGCCCCCGTGGGTGACGATATAGCGATAAGAAGCAGCCGTCCATTCGTTTCCGATCTTGACCACCGCGAAGTCGTCGGATAGAAAATAGATTCCGAACGCCCTGCGCAGTGCGAAGATCGTGACAGCTGCCACGGCCAGCGCAAGCAGGACGGTTTGGCGATGCGTCCCGTGTGATTTCGATGCAGACCGGGCGCCTGCAAGCACCAGCAGAACCGTGATCGCCAGGCCGAAGAACCCCTCAGGATTGAGTGGCACGGTAACGGAGATCCACGAGAAATGGAACGGCCCGAACAGCATTCGCGCCGCGACGACCATCCCCATGCAGGCTGCCAGCGTCCCGAATGCGATGCGAAAGAGTTTCAACGTCCTATAATAGGCCCAATGATTCGAGTCAACGTACTATATCCCAACAATGCGGGCGCGACATTCGACATGGGTTACTATCTGGCCAAACATATGCCGATGGTCCGCGAAAGAATGGGGCCGGCGCTGAAAAGCATGACGGTCGACCAGGGTGTGAACGGAGGCCTGCCAGGCACCGAGCCGGTCTATCAGGTGGTAACCGCTCTCGGCTTCGAATCGGTGGAGGCATTTCAGCAGGCATTCATGCCGCATGCGCCGGAAATCCAGGGAGACATCCCCAAGTTCACCAACGTCGTCCCCACCATCCAAATCAGTGAAGTGAAAATGTGAGCTGACGTGGAGTATTTCTTCTCGTGCCCGTATTGCTGGGAAGAGATCTCCATGGTTCTGGATACATCCGTCAAATCCCAGACGTATGTCGAGGATTGCGAAGTGTGCTGCAATCCCATCCAGGTTCGCTACTCGGTTGAGGACGATGCCATATCCGGCTTCGAAGCCAACGTTTTGGAATAAATGTCTCTTGAGTAAATGGAATCTTTACTGGCAGGACTCGCGGAGCATGGCTATGGCATCCTGTTCGCGGCCGTCTTTCTGGAAGCCATCGGATTGCCGGTACCCGCGGCGTTAGCATTACTGTTCGCAGGGGGAGCCAGCGCTCGCGGCTCACTCCACACCGGACTTGCCTTGAGCAGCGCCTTGGGTGCCATGGTCGTGGGCGATACACTCATGTTCCTGATGGGACGCTATACCGGATGGTGGCTGCTCGGCTTGCTGTGCCGCGTCTCTCTCAATTCGGAATCCTGTATCCTGCGATCCGCCGATTCTTTTTATCGCCGGGGCCGCATTCTGCTGGTGTTCGCGAAATTCGTTCCCGGCATCAACGCCATGGCTCCGCCCCTCGCGGGCAGCATGAATATGCGGCTCGTCCAGTTCCTGGGACTCGATTTCATTGGCGCGTCCCTGTACATCGGGGCGTATTTCTCCGTCGGATTCCTATTCAGCGGAGCGCTGGACGCCATCACCAAAAACTACGCGGCCTTCGGGCGCGGATTGACCTGGCTGGTGATCCTGGCGCTCGCCGGCTACCTGGGCTATCAGGCTTGGATGTGGCGCAGAGCGCGCGCACTGCGTACGGTGCCATTCGTAACTCCGGCCGAGGCTGCCCGAGCATTGTCCGGTGAAGGCGCTTTGATCTACGACGTCCGGAGCCACGGCTATTACGACCGCAAGGCCATGCGGGTACAGGGCTCGAAAAGGCTGGAGCCGAACGGAATCAATCAGGTTGAGCTGGAGATCCCCGCCGGTACGCCCGTCTACCTTTATTGCACCTGCCTGCGCGACGCCACCAGTACTCGGGTCGGGCATCACTTGCTGGCAAGAGGCGTGCGCGTGGCGGTCATCCAGGGCGGTCTGCGGGCATGGAAGAAGGCCGGCCTGCCGCTGGAGCCCGTGCCGATCGAGGAAATGGCCGACCTGCCGCTTTTTGACTAGGCCCCGCGTTTCGCTCGCCAGCGTCGTCCTAGGGCAGGAATAATGGCGCCGCCGATATTCGCCAGGTTCGCGTCGGGAAGCGGAGCGCGCTCGGCTCGCGGATCGATGGATCGGATCAGCGAGCCACCCACGCGAAGCATCGCCTTGACCTTCTGGACGAAGGAATACCTCGGCTGGCGCCCGTTGGCCCTTACCACGACAACCGTGACGTCATCATCCGATAGATTCTTGGGATAGCGGCCGGCTATCTCACCGAGCAGCGTCTCGATCAGTTTTTGCGGCTCCACATCGCCCAGCTGCCGCACGATCTTCAGCAGGCCGCGTTCGCCCAGCATCTCGCCGTCGGAATCGAAGGATTCAATCAAGGCATCGGTGTAGCTCACCACGCAGTCGCCCGGCTCCAGCTCGACGTCAAACTGCTCGTAATCGGATGCGTCGATGAGCCCCAGCGGTATGTTGCTCGGCGTAGGCTGGCTGGAAGGTCCGTCGTGGCCTAGAAAATCCCAACGCTTTTCCGAGGCTCGATACATCAAGGGTCTGGGATGACCTGCGTTGCACACGGTTAAGCGACGGCTGGGGGCAAAGTAGGTGCTGACGATGGCGGTCGCGAATACCGCTTCCTTCGCCATCTCCATGAACTGCTGATTCAGCAGCCGGATGAATTCGGCCTGGTCCAGCCGATTGACGAATCGCCGCATCAGCGTTCGCAAGTCAGCCGCGGTGGCAGCCACTTTGTTTCCATGGCCCGCCACATCGGCGACCAGAAGCCGGCTGATGCGTCCGGTGGCGCAGCTGGAGGCGTAATAAACATCGCCGCCGCTGTGGGCCTCGCCGTATGGCTTGCTGTAAACCCAGGTATCCAGTCCGCCGAATTCCACGCCTTGCGTCGTAAACTGGTTTCCGCCCCAGACTTCCATGCACGTCATGTGCTGCTGCGGAGCGGCGCCCATGCAGGCATTATAATCTCCCATATGACGAAGCGAGAGTTTTCCGAAACGAATAGACGGAAGTGACGTTTCCGGCTCGCCTCCACGTTCTGCTGGCGTCCAGGTCGCGGTATGGAGTCGTGTTCCGGCGCGGGCCGGTGAACGCCGTCTGCACGGTTGGTTGGAATCGCGATACCGATGAGTTCCAGCTCGGACAGTGGCTGCGAGGCAGGATCTACGAACGCCGCGCAGATCTCTCGCCCGACGGCCGTCATCTGATTTACTTCGCCCGCGGCGGCCCTCGGCATCAGGAAACCAAGGGTTCCTGGACGGCTATTTCGCGCGCGCCCTGGCTCCACGCCGTCACGCTTTTCGGAAAAGGCGACTGCTGGCAGGGCGGGGGATTATTCACGTCGAACCAGAAATACTGGCTCAATGGATGTCATTTCGATGTTCGGGACAGCAGCAAGCTGGTGGAGGACGTCAAGTACAAACCCGAAGGAGCATTCGGAGCCGAGTGCCCCAGCGTCTACTATCGCCGCCTGCTGCGCGATGGGTGGTCGTTGGAAATAGCAGTTGGACCCGGGCGCGTGTCGCCGTGCACGGTATTCTCCAAGCCGCTCCCGCACGGATGGATTCTCCGTAAGTTTGCCTACGCCGATACCAAGCACCCCCAAGGCACGTCTGTTTACTGGGACGAGCACGAGTTAGAACATCCCCAGCGCAAGGCGTTGCTCGCAGTTCCCAAATGGGAATGGGCGGACCTCGACGGCTCGACGCTGGTGTGGGCCGAGAAGGGCATTCTGTATCGGGCTTTGATGCAGCCTTCCGGGCCGGCGGACACGAAAAGACTGCTCGACTTCAATCCCATGCGATTCGAAGCCCGCGAGGCGCCTTATTGATCCATACTCAGACTATGACCCTTAAAAGCGCGGCCTTCTTGGCGTTCGTAGGAACCTTGCTGGTGACGGCTTTGCTCGTGTGGGATTTTGTGTTCACTCTCCTGAATGTACTGCGGGGGCTGACTCCGGCGGTGACCGTGTTTTCATCACTCATCTATGCTTTTGGAGCGCTCGCGGCGGCGGTGTTCTTCTTCATCTTCCAGAAACAGCAATCTTAGTTACATGGCTCATCAAAGGGGTCTGCTGAAGGGATCGAAATTTAACGGCCGGCACTCGACCGTGATCCCCAGCGCGATCCCAGCCGTGGAAGCAGCCAAGGCATGCCAGTACGTCACAAAAATTGCATTGGGGATCATCACGCCCACCAAGCTCGCGGAGGAACGCCTAAAGTTCACATCCGTCAGCGGCGGCCTGAAGATGCAGGTGCGAGGCACGCACGCGATTCAAGTGTTTTACGTCTATACCAACCGTCCCGATGACGTCGTCGAAGAGATCACGCGCAAGTGGGATGAACGCTAAAAGGCCGGTGTTAACCAGGCGTGTGAATCTGATCGACGCTTAAGATAGGACCCGGCGTCGTCATCGCTGCTTGTAGCGCTCGCTGCCACCAGATCACGTGATGCCATGCGCCCAGTTTATAGCCGGCGTTGCGATAGATCCCGACCGCCTCGAATCCGCACGATTCATGGAGGCGGACGCTTCCGGCATTGGGTAGCGTGGTGCCGGCATACGCGGTGAAATAACCCTGTGCGGTGAGCATGCGGAAGAGCGATTCATATAAGCCGCGCCCGATTCCGCGCCCCTGGAAATCCGGGTGAATATACACCGACGTTTCCACTACCCATTGATACGCAGCACGCGGCTTGTGACGTCCGGCATAGGCGTAGCCCGCGATGCGGCCGCGATCCTCACTCACCAGCCAGGGGTAGGCGGGCAACGTTTCCCGAATCCGCCGTGCCATCTCCTCCGCCCCCGGAGGATCGATCTCGAACGACGTCGGCGTGGATCGAACAATGGGAGCGTAGATTTCCGCGACGCCTGCCGCATCGTTTTCAGTCGCCAGTCGCACAATCATGGGCAAATAGGAAGGCGGCTACTTCAACTGGGCGGTCTTGACGCCGGCTTTCGCATCGCCCCAGGCGATCCAGGTTTCGTTTCCTGCGCGAACGATCTTGGGGTATCCCAGGCTGGTCCTGGATCCTTCGGCCACCTGAGCCACCGGTCCCGCGACCCCTGCGGGCGATACCAGCCGTACCATCACGCGCGTTGACTTTTCCGCCTCTTCCAGCCAGGAGACGAATGCCCCGCCGTCGCTGTTCAGAGCGGTCGAAGCGTATCCCAGCGTGTCGCCTTTGTTCAGCACAAGGGGCTTGGTGAACGTCGCTCCCGAATCCGACGAGAACACCAGCTGGACGCGAGGCTTGTCGTCAGCCTCGGTATACCAGGCAATCGCCACGCGATTGTCCTTCGCGGCAGCGGAAGCTGCGTTGACCGGGCAAGCGCTGATTTCCCACTTGTCGGCGTTCAGAATTTTCGATACCGACCATTTCGCATTTTCAAAACGCAGCACCGCGATGTCGCGAATGTCTTTCGACGTATGATCGCGATACGCCACCAGCAATCCTTTGGCGGTTTTCACCGTGGAAGTAGGGCAGCACGAGCATACATCCGCATCCAGCTGTTCTTCTTTGATCTCTTTGCCATCGGCGCCCACAATGGTCCGCATCAGCGAGACGGGGCCATCTTCACCCTTCAGCGCCTGGAGCCAGAGAATCGACGCCTCGTGTGGCGCGCTCTCGACAATCGACGCCAATCCATGCTGCTGAGGACTGCGGTCCTTGTGCGCGATCGCAGGCGCGGTCCAATGGATACCGTCGCGGGAACTGGAGACCAGGATAAACTCTACCTCGCTGGATTCATCGCTCTTTTCCACCCAGTGGGCCAGTAGAGTGCCGTCGCTCAGGCTGAGAAGTTCTGGCACCTCCGCAGGATGCCGCCAGAAGCGCCGGCCGGCGACGATGGTGCGGGCTTCTGACCAGGCGGATCCCCGGCGTATGGCATATCGCAAGGAATATGTCCCGCTTTTCGCCCGTTCCACCCAGCTAAGCATCGCGCTGCCGTCGGAGGCTAAGGCCCAATTCGGCTGAATGCTGCCCGCCGCAGCCGGATTCGGAACGGGAGTAGGCCGGAGTGCTTGTGCAGATCCCACCAGGGATGCTGCGAGGAAAACGACAAAACCGAGAATCTTCATGGGTATCCGAAGCGATTCTACCAGTTGCATGTGCCGGCGGGGCGCAGCCGCTTTCCAAACGGATTGAAACAAATCCTCTGCTAGCAGGATCGTACTAGTCAGAACGGTAACTTTAGGCCATGGATACTCTCCAGCACAGTTGCGACACTAGGCTAGGAATGGGCAGAGATCAGCGCAGCTGGTGGCATCGCTTCTGGTCGGATTGGAAAGTCCGCCGCGAGCTTCGCCGCTTGTGCCAGCGCCCGCCGCACCATTCGCACTAACTCCCGCCCTGCATCCTCGACTGAACCTCCGAAAAAGAGCAAAAGGGACCGGCGCATCAACACACGGCGTTACCACCATTCCGTGGACGCTACCGCGCGGAGAGTTCACCGGGATACAGTCCGGCGCCACCGGTCCCTTGGATTAGAGTCGATTCAAGATCGAAAGATTACCCAATTGTTGCCCTATCTTTTGATACTTTGACCGCCCGCAAGAGGAAGTTTAGAATTGCTGCACGCGTTGTTTTTCTCGGAGGAGTCTTTACCCGTGTGCTCTCAATGGCTCGAACTACACTTACCGACTCCGAATTGAAAGTGATCGCGCTGAGGGTGAATGGTGTTAAGCCTGAGGAAATCGCCCGGCTGCTGGGTTTCAAGCGCCGCAAGGTGAACGATATCGTTTCCAAGGTCTACAAAAAAGCAGGAGTAGACAGCATTGTGAGACTCACGCTTTGGGCTCAAGAACGCGGCCTGGACAAGATACCTGCGGAATAAATGAGGCAGGCCTGCAACACGACACTCCTCCTACGATAAGTCGCCTGCGGCATTCGTACCTGCCACTAACACCCATTTCTCAATCATCGTAAGGACCGCGTGCCGATACGCCTCCAGCCCAACTGGCTTGTGAACAAACTCGCGGGCTCCAAGTTCGAGGGCTCGCTTAGCATCTTCCTCGCGTGACGACACGCTGAACATGACGACGGGTATACCCGTGGGAACGCACTGTTGCAGCAGATAATAGCCGGAGAGGCCAGGGAGATTCAGATCCAGAATCACCAGATCAAACGCTTTTTCGCCCAGCATCTGGAGACCTTCCAGGGCGTCTTTTGCGCGCTGGAGTCTCACCGGCTTCGGCGAATCTTCAAGGGCGTACAAGACCAGATACGCTTCCGCAGCGTTGTCGTCCACCACGAGTAGTTCGATCGGTTTCATGTACTAAGCTCATGAGCTTGATCCGAAAGACCCACCCCTGGTTTCAAGGAGTTTTCAAATGCTTTTCGATCTTGAGCAGGCGAAGAAAGGGCGAACGTGATATGCTGGGCGATCTATGGCGGATCCCGAGCGCCCATTGACCGAACAGGAGCTGAAATTGCTTCAGCAGAACCTGGCACGGTTGAGTGAACCCAGCGTTAAGAAGGTCTACCGGCAAGCGTGGGAAGAGTGCGCGATGAAAGGCGAGCGTCTGCCTCCAGCCAAAGCCATCCAGCAACTTGTTCAGGCATGGAAGCAACTGTGGAGGTGGCAGAAGTAGAGCGACCGAACATCCGTCAGCTCAAAGCCCGCCTGACTGTGCTTCGGCTCCGCCAAGGTTCGTCCGGCGGCCCGGATAAGAAGCCAGGTGAAAGGGAGGTTTCGTAAAAGACGACGCGGTTACATCCCCGGAGATCCTCCCATTACCGACTAGAGGCCGGACAGGACCCGTCCCCGCCGACAGCGGTTTACTGAGTCTCATAATTTCTGCGTAAGCAGTGCAGCGAAGTCTAATGGCTCATGGAGTAGGCGATGTAGTTGATGACGACCCGAAACGCGAGTCCGGAAAATTTCTCCGGGTATTCCCCGGTATTCGCCCATTCCCACGCGTCACCCAGATGCATGTTGAAGCAGATCGCTACTTTGATGCGCCCGTGGCTATCGCGAATGCCCCGCCACCTGGGAATATAACCGTCCTTCTCGTAGGTGCGGCCGGTCGCGACGTACTGCTCGCCGGGAATCTGAAATTTTTCATCGATGCTGTACAGCACGTGGTAAATCGCGTCGTCATCCGGGAGATCTTCCACTGTGGCATCGGGCAGCACTTGGAGCATCCCGGTCATGAAACGGTTCCAGTCGTCTTCGCCGTGAAAATGGTCCACCATGAGAAAGCCGCCCCTGTCAAGATACGCGCGCAGGCGAGTGGCCTCCTCGTCCGTGAAGGACCAAGTGTTAACGCCGACGGCGTAGATCCAGGGGTATTCAAAGATCCGGTCGCTGTCGAGATCCGCAACGTTGAGCGGCGCCGGCGCGTCGATGCGGGTGATGCGCCGGATGACAACCAGGCAATCGTTGTCAGCTCGGGGAAAGTCCTGCTGCCATGTGCCGCGAAACCCGCGATATCCAAAGGCGTTGTACTGGAGGCGGCTAAAATGAAACTCCGAGGGCTCTTCGCGTTCGCCCGTCACGGACACTTGCTGGCTTCCAAACCTGCCGCCGAATTGCAATGCCCACAGGCTGAGGCTGGCCAAGAACATCAGTGCGACCGCGAAAAACAGCGGAGCCAGCTTCATAAGAAATGACCTCGATCGTCTTGAAGCGTATCATAAACAGGTGTCGGGATTTTCGACGCGACGACTTCTTTATGCAAAGACGAGACTTTCTCCAACTCGGCGCCTTGACGGCCTTGGGCGGTCCGCTGGTTTCTCGCGGTGCTGCCCAGCAGCCGCAGATGCCGATGCCGGCGTTTTCGACGTCGGCCAGCCCGGCGGAGCTTTCTGGAACCGAGTTCACGCTGCAGATCGCCCCGGCCACGGTGGAACTGGCCCCCAATCGCATTGTCAGCACCGTCGGCTACAACGGCACTTCGCCCGGGCCGCGCTTGCGAATGAAGGAAGGCGTGCCCGTCACCGTCAATGTCGTCAACGACACCGATGTGCCCGAGTACGTCCATTTTCATGGTTTGCTCATTCCCTCCGATGTGGATGGATCGGAGGAAGAGGGAACCCCCGTGGTGCCGGCCCGAGGTAAGCGCTCCTACCGCTTCACTCCCTCGCCCTCCGGTACGCGCTGGTATCACACCCACACCATGTCGATGGACGACCTGCACCGCGGCAGCTATACCGGGATGTTCGGCTTCTTGATCGTCGAGGGTGCGAACAACCCGGGCAACTTCGATCAGGAACATTACCTCGCGCTACGCGATTGGGAGCCGTATTTTACCAACCAGCTGATGGATAACGACGATCTCGATCCGACGCTGGCGAAACCGGAAAAACCGGACATCCTGGATACGCGGCCTCCGGGGATGGAAGTGACCGCCGATATTTTTTCCATCAACGACAAGGCGCTGGGAGGCGGCGAGCCTATCCGCGTGCGGTCTGGCGAACGCGTCCTGTTTCATTTTCTGAACGCCAGTGCGATCGAGCACCGTCACATCGCGATGCCCGGCCACAAGTTCAACGTGGTCGCCCTGGACGGGAATCCGGTGCCCACGCCGGCGGCCGTGGATGTGCTCATGCTGGGCCCCGGCGAACGCATTGATGCCTTGGTGACCATGGACCACCCCGGCGTCTGGATCATGGGTGCCCCCGAAGACCCGGTGCGCGAGGGAGGCCTGGGTATCGTCATTGAATACGCCAACCAGCGCCGTACCCCCCAGTGGACCACGGCGCCCCCTTCGTCTTGGGACTACACTCGCTTCGGCAAGCCGCCCTCGCAACCGCCGCCGGCGGAAAAGATCGACATGGTTTTCGAAAAGGTGCCGCGCGGCGCCGGCAAGTTCAACAGCTTTACAGTGAACGGCAAACCCTATCCGCACGATCAGGAGTTTGTGCTCAAACAGGGCACGCGTTACCGCCTGACGTTTCACAACCGTACCGACGATGCCCATCCCATGCACTTGCACCGCCACCAGTTCGAGATCGCTGAAATTTACGGCAAGGCGACCTCGGGCATCATCAAGGATACGGTCGTGGTGCCGACGTATGGCCGTGCCAGTGTCGACTTTACGGCGGACCAGCCCGGACTTACGTTATTTCACTGCCATATTCAGCATCACATGGACTACGGATTCAAGGCACTCCTCCGCTATGCATGATGTGCGTGTTGACGATGCGATACTGCGAAGATGGAAGTAGGGCTCTTTCCCAACCCGTACAGGCCCGGAATTGGCC
>Ga0157378_10005880_pt1 | contig 10747 bp, 7 predicted proteins | sample M65metaG_FD_115309 | JGI IMG/M metagenome (GOLD analysis project Ga0157378, IMG submission 115309) | Miscanthus rhizosphere microbial communities from Kellogg Biological Station, Michigan, USA - M6-5 metaG | ecosystem: Host-associated > Plants > Roots > Rhizosphere > Soil | place: USA: Michigan...
AAAGGTAACCGCCGTAAAAAAAGACTTTCTTGTTATTGGCACAAAAAGCATCCCGCTAAGTGCCCATTACCGGGAAAACGTACTGCGGCAATTGCGTCCGTGAAGGTCTGAGAACGAAGCCAAAGTAAGGGGGAACTTCCATCGCTTTATTGCAAATAATAAGGGTATACCACTATAAGGGTATTGGGAGGAGTGTTCGTTTTGACTACCTTCCCTGTACGGAACTGCTTACCCCGCCGGCGCTGAAATCTTCAAAGAGAGAAAACAGTCATCTCCGTCATAGGCCGGTTTCATCACCTAAATGTACCAGTATGCCAAACAAATGGTTCTGCTTCCGGCAACAGAAAACATTGCTGTGTTCCCCTCTATTATTTATGATTGGACTGATTGGGCTTTCTTTTGCAAGCCGCGCACAGCAAACGCCTCCAGGCAAAAAGGATTCCGCGGCTTTATTTGCCGCTATCAGGAGCGGTAGTACTGCTGAATTAAAACGGCAACTTGCCAATGGAGCTCATGCAAACGATACGTATGGCGGGTATTCAGCATTGATGGCTGCAGCACTTGATGGCACCGCCGAACAAATGAAGTTACTTATTCAGCAGGGGGCGGCTGTAAATTATGCCGACCAGGACAGTGTCACCGCTTTATGGTTTGCCATACCGGATATGGAGAAAACGAAATTATTGCTGGATCATGGTGCGGATCCCAGTCTTCATTCCAAAGAAGGTTATAATGTTTTGGTTAAGCTGGCTTTTATGCCCGGTACCTACGATGTTTTTAAAATGCTGGTTGATAAAGGCGCCGATCCTAAAAAAAGCGCGCCGGATAATTTACTGCTCTACAATGCTGCTGCTTCCGGCGATACGGCAATATTGGGATTGCTTATCCGCAGCGGATTGCCGGTAAATGATACAGTTGCTTTTGGCGATTATCCTATCAATGCCACGATGGCCTACCGGACATTTGGCACGTTGAAAATGCTGGTCGACAATGGCGCCAATGTGAATGCAGTACCAAAATCAGTTTTCGGACTAATCCCCCTTGCCGGCAGCACAGCATTAATGTTTGCCGGATTATACAATGCCCCACAATCTTTTTTTTACCTGCTGGAACACGGTGCTGATCCCAATAAACAAAATAACAGGGGCTATACCGCTTTGATGATGTTGCAGCAATCTGAAAACGATGACCCGGCAATGACGGCTGCCCTGATAGAGCATGGAGCGGATCCGGGTTTTACCGCACCGGATGGAACCAATGCATTGTACTATGCGCTACAGAAAGGCAATACAAAATCAGTGGAACTTTTAAAAAAGCACCTGAACAAATAACCCCTCAATCTTTTTAACATGAGAAAAAATATTTTAATCGGTGGCATGCTTGTTTGTTGCGGCATTTTATTGCTTGGCACACTGGTTGGGTGGACCGGTAAACCTACCTTGCCGGAAACAGCGGCGATTGAAAACGCCGCCGGGAAAAGCCTCCTGCTGTTACAAAAAAGTTCCTACCTGTTTACTAAAAACAGCGTACAAAAATGCGCTTCCTGTCACCACAACACATTAACATCTATGGCGGCCGGCCTTGCCAGGCAGAAAAATATGCCTGTTATCGATTCATTTACCACGCAGCGGGTAAACGCAATGGAAGCAACTATCATCAATGCATGCAATCCAAACCGTATCAATGAATTTGTGCCTGCTAATTTTATTATTCCATATGAATTGCTGGGGCTTGATGCAGAAAAATATCCCGCCAATGTATACACAGATATTTCTGTCGATTTCCTTTTAAGCCAGGCAAGGCCTGATGGTAGTTTTATGTCGGAGTCCGGCAGGGTACCATTGGAAACCGGTGTAATTCATCTAACGGCAATGGCCATCCATTCTATACAATTGTACGCTCCTCCTGCAAAAAGAAAAAAAGCAGGTGAGCTGCTTGCCAAAACAAAAATATGGCTTGAAAAGTCGAATCCGGCGGAACAGCAGGAACTGTCATTTCAATTGCTGGGCCTGCAATGGTGTGGCAGTTCAGCCGATCAAAAAATGAAAGTAGCCGCCAAACTAAAAGCCCTTCAGCAGGCTGACGGGGGCTGGTCACAATTACCCACTATGAAAACAGATGCTTATGCAACCGGCCAGGTGTTGTATGCCTTATATGAAAGCGGTATGGTTAAGCCGGAAGATGCTGTGTATCGAAACGGGTTGGATTATTTGTTAAAAACACAGGATAAAGAGGGCGCCTGGGTGGTACAAACCCGCTCTTATCCCATACAAAAATTTGTAAACAGCGAGTTTCCGCCATATGACGACAACCAGTATATTTCTGCGGCAGCTTCCAATTGGGCCACCCTGGCTTTGCTGAATGCACTGCCGGATAAAGCAAAATAACTTAGGTAATACAGGAATTTTAGTTTCAGATCAATCTTTTTGTTTGAGTAACAGAAAGATTGATTTTATTATACTTGTTTGCTAAAATATTTAGTATTTTTACCTGGAGAAATCAATGGAAGAATGCCGGGTGCCAAACAACATATTATTCAGCAATTACAAAAAGACATACTTGCCTTACAGGGATTTAAAAACCTGCCGGCAGATATGGCTACCGATACAGGTTTGGGCATTATTACAAAATCATTCCCCAATAATATTTTCCCTTTGGGTGCAGTTCATGAGTTCATCAGCAATGAAAAGGAAGAAGCTGCCGCTACCATCGGTTTTGTAAGTGGCCTGCTGGCAGCGCTGATGAAAGGCGGGAAAGCTTGTGTATGGATTAGTAATACACGCACAGTATTTCCGCCGGCGCTAAAAATATTTGGTGTGCCGCCTGATCAAATCATTTTTATAGACCTGCTGTGTGAAAAAGATCTTTTATGGGCGATGGAAGAATCGCTGAAATGTGAAGGGCTCGCTGCAGTGATTGGAGAAATAAAAGAAATCAGTTTTACTGCTTCCAGGCGATTGCAACTGGTAGTAGAACAAAGCAGGATCACGGGTTTTCTTCTGCGTCATCAACCAAAAAACCTGAACACAATTGCTGCTGTTTCCAGGTGGAAAATCATGCCGGTACCCAGTGAAGCAGCAGAGGATATACCAGGAACGGGTTTTCCCCGCTGGCAGGTAGAACTATCTAAAATCCGTAATGGAAAACCAGGCAGTTGGCAACTGGAATGGTCAGCCGGTTCTTTCCACCATATCTATAAAAATATCCCTGTACTTCCGCAGGAACAGATACGGAAAACAGGATAAGCGGTTAGAATATGCCGAAACGATTTGTTGCAATATGGTTCTGCCACCTTACTACGGATTGGTTATCCATCCGCCGGCCGGCATTACAAAACACAGTCTTTGTACTGGCAGTAACCGATCATGGGCGAATGGTCATCACGGCTGCCAGTGCTGCAGCACAAAAACAGGGTATTACTACCGGGATGACAGTAGCAGATGCAAGGGCACTTATCCCCTCTTTAAAAGTCTTTGATGAACAGCCTGTACTCAGAGAACGTTTATTAAACGCATTGGCCGCATGGTGCATTCGCTATACACCTGCAGCAGCAATTGATATGCCTGCTGATGTAATTCTGGATGCTACCGGCTGTGCACATCTCTGGGGTGGCGAGGAAGCATATATAACGGAAATCCATAACCGTTTAAAAAAGCTGGGATACAATACAAGGCTTGCGATGGCCGATACGGTTGGCACGGCATGGGCCATTGCGCATTTTGGGCGGGAGAACAATATCATTAAAAGCGGTGAACAGGAAACGGCGCTTCTTTTATTGCCCCCGGCTGCACTCCGGGTTTCACCGCCTATTATTGAAAGATTGCAAAAACTCGGTCTTTACCAGGCAGGTAATTTTATTCATATAAAGCGATCTGCTTTACGCAGGCGTTTCGGGGAAGAATTATTATTAAAAATCGACCAGGCACTTGGTCACCGCGAAGAAGTAATCCATTCCGTTCAGCCTGCTGCGGTTTACCAGGAACGTTTACCCTGCCTGGATCCAATTATAACGGCAACTGGTATCGAAATCGCATTAAAAAGACTGCTGGAAATACTTTGTACACGATTAATTAAAGAAGAGAAAGGTCTTCGTACTGCTATTTTTAAATATTACCGGATGGATGGCATTACAAGCCAGGTAACGATTGGCACCAATCATGCAACACATAATGCCCATCACCTTTTTAAATTGTTTGAATCAAGGTTGGATTCTATTGAGCCAGGATTGGGTATCGAATTGTTTGTGCTGGAAGCGCCAAAAATAGAAGATGTTCCGGCATGGCAGCAAAAATTATGGGCAGGATCCTGTGGAGTTGAAGACAATGCGCTCGCTGAATTACTCGACCGTCTGGCCAACAGGCTTGGGACCGCCAGCATTCACCGTTATTTACCCGATGAACATTACTGGCCGGACAGATCAATAAAGTTAGCTGCTGCACTTACTGAAAAACCAACCACTGAATGGCAGGTAAACAGACCCCGGCCTGCACAATTACTGGCACAACCCGAACCCATTGAAGTAACAGCACCGGTACCTGATTATCCGCCGATGTTTTTCCGGTATAAAGGCCAGTTGCACACAATAAAAAAAGCAGATGGCCCGGAACGGATTGAACGGGAATGGTGGCTGGAAGAAGGCCCGCACCGTGATTATTACCAGGTAGAGGATGAACGGGGACAGCGTTACTGGCTATTCCGATCGGGGCATTATTCCACTGATAAAACCCATCAATGGTATATACATGGATTTTTTTCTTAACTACAGGAGCAAAAGAATATTATAAATCTTTATGAACTATACAGAATTACAATGTACTTCCAATTTTAGTTTTTTGCGCGGCGCTTCACATCCTGAAGAACTGGTAGAACAGGCTGCTGTGTATGGATACAAAGAGATCGCTATTACAGACCGTAATAGCCTGGCAGGCATTGTGCGCGGGCATGCGGCTGCAAAAAAGAAAGGGATGCGCATTATTCCTGCCTGCCGCCTCGACTTGCTGGATGGCCCCAGCCTGCTGGCTTATCCAACTAACCAGCCTGCTTATGCGCAATTATCGGGTTTACTTACACTCGGGAACCTGCGGGCAGAAAAAGGGTGTTGCCATTTGTACAAGGAAGATGTTTACAGTTATGCAAAAGGAATAAAATTTATTATCATACCCCCTCCTGTACTCAATAGTCAATTTAATTTTGAGCCCGGTTTCCAGATGGCGCTGCATGAATACAGGGAAGCAATGGGCATCGATCTTTATATAGCAGCATCGCGCTTATACAACGGCGCTGATATCAAATACCTGCATCGTATTGCCATCTTGTCTAAACAGGAAGCTGTGCCCATGGTAGCCACAAATGATGTATATTATCATAACCCCGTCCGCCGCCAGTTGCAGGATATTTTAACCTGTGTGCGCGAAAAATGCACCATTCATACAGCAGGCTTTAAACTGCATCAAAATGCAGAGCGGCATCTTAAACAGGCAGCAGAAATGGAAAGGCTTTTCCGGCAATATCCCGATGCCATTTATCGTACACAGGAGATCAACGAAGCCTGCCAATTTTCTCTCGACAGTTTACAATATGTATACCCGGAAGAGATTACCAGTAAAGAAAGAACGCCATTGGAAGAACTTGCTTTTCTTGCCTGGAAAGGCGCCGGCGAACACTTTGCAGATAGGGTACCTGAAAAAATTGCTACCAATATTCAGCATGAATTAAAGTTTATTGAAGAAATGAATTATGCGGCTTATTTTTTAACCGTGTATGATATTGTTCGGTTTGCGCGTGAACAGGGTATACTTTGCCAGGGCCGGGGTTCCGCTGCCAATTCTACTATTTGTTATTGCCTGGGTATCACTTCGGTTGATCCTACCAAATTTGATTTGTTGTTTGAACGTTTTATTTCATCTGCCCGCAATGAGCCACCCGATATCGATGTGGATTTTGAACATGAACGGCGTGAAGAAGTCATTCAATACATTTATCGTAAATATGGACGGCACCGGGCCGCTATCGTAGCTACGGTTACACAGGAACGGCAGAAAGGTGCCATCCGTGATGTGGGGAAAGCTATGGGTTTGTCGGTTGATACCCTGAACCGGCTCTCCGATTCAGTATGGGAGTTTACAGATGAATGGTTTGAAGGAAAGCGCATTGCCGAGCAGGGGTTGAATCCAAACGATCAACACTTGCGCAAAGTATTGAAGCTAACGCAACAGCTTATGGGTTTTCCGCGGCAATTAGGGCAACACACCGGTGGTTTTGTGATTACACAGGGAAAACTTTCAGATTTATGTCCAATTATGAATGCACGGATGGAAGACCGCACCTGTATAGAATGGAATAAAGATGATATTGATACGCTCGGTTTTCTTAAAATAGATGTGCTGGCACTGGGCATGTTGACCTGTATCAGGAAAGCTTTTGATTTATGCAAACAACATTATGGACTGGATCTAACCCTCGCGAATATACCCCAGGACGATAAAGGGGTTTATGAAATGATTGGCCATGCTGAAACCATTGGTGTTTTCCAGATCGAGAGCCGGGCCCAGCAGGCTATGTTGCCCCGGTTGAAACCAACCTGTTTTTACGACCTGGTAATCGAAGTAGCCATTGTTCGGCCAGGTCCTATCCAGGGAGATATGGTGCACCCTTATCTTCGCCGCCGCAATGGGGAAGAGCCGGTTGAATACCCGTCGAAAGCACTGGAAGAAATTTTGAAAAAAACATTGGGCGTTCCTTTGTTCCAGGAACAGGCTATGAAAATTGCAATTGTGGCTGCCGGTTTTACACCTGCCGAAGCAGATGAGTTAAGACGCAGTATGGCAACGTTCAAAGCTATGGGAATGGTGAAGAAATTTGAAGATAAACTCATTACAGGCATGAAAAAAAATGGGTATACAGAAGAATATTCACTTCGTATATTCAAACAACTGGAAGGCTTTGGCAGTTATGGTTTCCCGGAATCCCATGCCGCCAGTTTTGCACAACTGGTATACGTGTCTTCCTGGTTAAAACATTATTACCCCGATGTGTTTGCTACCGCGTTGCTTAACAGCATGCCAATGGGCTTTTACCAACCTGCGCAGATCATCATCGATGCAAAAAAGAATGGTGTGGAAGTAAGACCGGTGGATGTGAATTATTCGTACTGGGATAATACGCTGGAAGAAATCGCGGGAAAGTTTTGTGTCATCCGCCTGGGTTTCCGGCAGGTAAAAGGACTAAAACAGGAAGAATTGGAATTACTGGTATCGGGCCGCCGGCAAAGCTACAGCCATATCAATAGCTTGAGGGATCAGGGCATTCCACAGGCAACCCTTGAGAAACTGGCAGATGCTGATGCCTTTCGTTCAATGGGGTTCGACAGGCGGCAGGCATTATGGGAAATCGTTGCGCTCCAGGATCGCCCGCTTGCATTATATGCTGGTCAGTCAGCGGCAGATGCCAGTGAAAAAAAAATAGTATTGCCTGTCATGACAGATGCCGAACATGTAGTACAGGACTATGCGTCCGTATCATTATCACTCAAAGCCCATCCTGTCAGTTTTGTGAGAGAAAAATTGCAGTTGCTGCATATTATCTCTACAGCAGCGCTTATAAATGGCAATAACGGCGATTGGGTAAAAGTGGCGGGCCTGGTATTGGTAAGACAAAGACCGGGAACAGCAAAAGGAGTTTGCTTTATTACTATTGAAGATGAAACCGGTTTTGCTAATCTGGTGGTATTTCAGAACTTATTTGAAGAATACCGGAAAGAAATTTTACAATCAAGGTTGTTAATGGTGGAAGGTACCCTGCAGCGCGAAGGAGAAGTAATACATGTAATTGTAAAACATTGTTACGATCTTTCAAAATTCTTACGCCGGCTAACGGTGATGGACAATGGAACGCCGCCTTTGTTAACCCTTTCCCGCGCCGATGAAAAATCCATTCCCGCCCATGCGGTAGAAAACAAAAAAGGGATGGTGCGTGAGATTGCAGAAAAAGAAGTTTTTCCTGCAGGCAGAAACTTTAAATAAACCAATCGTCTCTGCATATCTCCCATCCATTATAACCGGCACTATAAAAAGCTGCGTCGTTATTAATAACATGCTGTATCAGGGTATTAATATTGACTGTAGTGTTATTACTACAGAACAGATAGCTGTTATATTACCCCCGATAAGTATAATGTACTATTCTTTACCGCTCCGTATGGTTGTTACTTTGCATCAGCAAAACAGAAATAATCCAAATCCTATAAAGACAAGCTTTTGTAATCTGTTTCCTTTGAAAACCAACCTACCCGATCTGAAAACAAATGAGCTCCCTTTTAACCTCCCAAAACCGTTCTATTGGAATTACCCTAACCATGTATTCCAGATAAAACAAACCGCCTATGAAAACCCTACTCTTTTAACCTGCTAACCAATGAACCATGTAGAAATTTTACACTAAACCCATTTTTTCAGCCCTGCATCAACCATCCGTCCTTTGAAATAATAAGGTTGTTGTGAAATCATCGTGCTGCTAAACGATCCCACAAGGGGCTGTCTCCTGAAACGAGGCAGCCTTTTTTTGTCACCACTGTAAAGACCGGAAGAATTATTTTTCGCGCAGATAACTACCCGCCATGGCGGCAAAGCCCGCTACCAGTCCACCAATCAGCGCAGTAACCAGTATCATCAGGAACACCGACCCACCAAATGGCAAAACAGCCGAAAGCCTGTGAGAAAGCACCTGTTCATTTTTGATATCAATTACCCACGACAAAATTCCCCATAGCAGGAACAGTGCAATAAAACCCGTCAAAAAAGAGGTCAGCGGTTTTTGGTGTATACACAGCGATACCAGGAAAGCCGCAATGCCGATGGCCCACCAATTCATGTACAGGCAAATGGCAAAGCCAAGCAGGGCCATTAAAAATACCGAAGCAATAAGTTTCATTTGTGCATTTATTTTTAATATTTTTTCGGCGTATATGAGCTCCTTTATCTGCTGAAAGTCATTTTATATTTTACCCGTTTATCAGCCAGCTCCTTATTCTTCATTACCCACAATGGATAATATTTACCATTGGCCCAGGTATCAATAAAATTGTCGTAATACACGCTGCCGGCATTTCCGTTTTGTCCGCCGGGATAAACACCATATGCTTCTGTTTCCGGTGTTAGTGAAACTACCATGCGCCAACTGGGACCATGATTAGGTCCTGCAGCATTGATGATATTTTCTCCTCCGCCAACAGGAATGTGCAAACGACTCAGGGCGGGCAGTTTCGTTAAATGATCTACCTGCGTATTCTTCATTTTGCTCCATGACAATCTGCCGGCGGCTTCTTCTTTTTTTAGTACGGGAATAATTTTTTTAAACGCCGCAATAATATCATCTGCCCAGGTTTCTTTCTGCGGTGTTTCTATATTGTCTGCAAAAATATAGGCGCTGTCTTTCAGCATACCTTCCAGCAGACTGGTAGGGTTGGGAATAAAATCACTGCGAATGAGTTTAGCCTCATCATGCCAAACTATGTTCTCCAGTGAGTCCCACAGCAAAACAAAAACAACCGGTCCCACTTCGCCTGTATCGCTGCGGAGGTTCCATTCTTTTAAAATGTCCCAATATTTTTTTTCGTCCGCGTTCAACACCCCCTCATTCATATATTTAAGCAAGGCCGGCCTGGCCATTTCTGCAAATACATTGTAATTATTTGTTTGTAGATCCATCATATCCTGCGGCGTGATATCGGCCATTTGCGACAGCCGCTTATTTATTATCCATCCCCTGTAATTGGGGAATCCGCCACCGCCGATATAATAAGGATAAGATGTATCAACAGGCAACTGGTTGGCGCTACTGATAAAACCTCTTTCGGGGTTCAGCATATGTGGGTTTTCCGACTGCGGAATTATCCCCTGCCACCTGTAGCTGCTATCAATGCCCGGCATAACAAAATCGCCCTGTCTTTTCCATTTAGCCGGAAACTCACCCTGGCACCAAATCGCTATATCGCCATTCTTCGCCGCAAAAGCACAGTTCTGACCGGGTGTATGCAGATTTTTGATAGCCTCCAGGTATTCGTTGTAATTGCGGGCCCTGTCGAGCAGGTTAAACATTTTCAATTCATTGCTGGGGTCATGTGCTTTCCACCTGACAGCATAGCTTTTGCCGTCCTTATTTCGGTTACCATAAGTATTGTCAAAGATGACCGGGCCAAACACCGTATAGGCCACACTATCAATAAAATCTGGTTTGCCTTTTATCTTAATGCGCTCAATACGCCATTCGGTTGGTCTCCACTGACCATTGTACAGGTAAGCGTTGCGGGAATTATCTTTAAACTGAATGCTGTAATAGTCCCTAACATCCCTGCCCGCATTGGTAACACCAAAAGCGCAGCTATCATTAAAGCCAATGATGATACCTGGTCCGGAAGGGAATGAAACCCCATACGCATTATACGCGGGCGTGTGAATCTGCATCTCGTACCAAAGCGAGGGCAGATTTAGTCCAAGGTGCGGGTCGTTACATAAAATAGGAAAGCCACTCCTGGTTTTTTTACCATTCACCGCCCAGTTATTACTGCCATTATTTTTATCCGGTTTTACCGGTTCGGCAGGCAATGCAGCAGAATCGGTATGGTACGTAAAATACAATGAATCGGCACTCGCCGGAACAGATACATTTACAACTGGCTTTTCAAACAATGTTCCAATCGGGATAATCGGATCCAATGAGTCGGGTCTCAATGGATGGAGCGTTTCATAGG
>Ga0157378_10005882_pt1 | contig 10744 bp, 12 predicted proteins | sample M65metaG_FD_115309 | JGI IMG/M metagenome (GOLD analysis project Ga0157378, IMG submission 115309) | Miscanthus rhizosphere microbial communities from Kellogg Biological Station, Michigan, USA - M6-5 metaG | ecosystem: Host-associated > Plants > Roots > Rhizosphere > Soil | place: USA: Michigan...
ACGAAAAAAGATTTAATTCCCATAGCCGTTAGACCGGCTCCAGCCATTAGCCCGCATCCACCGCAACCGCCAGCGGCCACCTTCAAACGGCTCTATCGAACGCGCGAAGAGCACCTCGCCCCTCGCCCGACTTCACGTTTTTGTGAAGACGCGCCTCCGATAGAGCACTAGCGTTTATCAGGACCTACTACAAACCGGAACGCACCACACAGCTACTTTATTTGGGTCACTGTGGCCGATTGTCTGAACACAAATCAATGGTAGAGCGGCTGACAAACACGCGTGCGCAGGAACACAGTACCGGATTACGCGCCCATTTGTTGAGCCAAATCGGTGATGCTGGCAGAAACTACATCAAAATCGCCCGGCTTTGCTTTGTCCGGAACGCCGACGTGGCCATCACCGAACTCTTTCGGCCGGTAGATGAAACCAGTACGCAGACCGTACTTGCTGGCCGATTGTAGATCGGAGACATGGGCAGCGCACATCATCACTTCCTCAGGTTTCAAATCTAGATAGAAACACGCGGACATATACATCTCGCGGTCCGGTTTATAGTGCTTGACGAGATCGGTTCCAAGAATGGCATCCCACGGCAAACCGCCGAATTTCGCCAAGTTTGTCATCAGCGCAAAATTCCCGTTAGACATCGGGGCGATTATGCATTTCGTTTTCAATCGGGTCAGCCCCTCAACGGAATCTGGCCAGGGCTTAAGCCGTCGCCAGACATGCGCCCAGTTCACCTTGTCTTCCTCGCTCAACCCTTCAATTTTATAGTCCTTGAGCAGGTCTTCCAGAATCATCCGCTGCAAATCATCCAAGTTGGTCCACGGTATCTCGCCCCTGCGAACTTTGTCCATTGCGGGCTTGTATCCGAGCCGCCAGCGGTCCGTGAACTCCACCCAGTTAATATTCAAGCCCTTCGCCTTGCCCCAACGGGTAGCCTCGGCTACGACCGAACTCCGCCAATCCACCACGGTGCCGAATGTATCGAAGACGCATGCCTTGATATTGGCCAATTCGGGTTTCATCCTTAGAGCGCCTCCTGTCTCCTGCTGCGTCGGAACAGCAGACAGTTGAGAGAATGAGGTCGCCATGACGCTTGCGCCCAGAGTCACCAAAAAACCTCGCCGATCGAGTTCGAGCGCCATACAAAAGTCACCCCATGCACAAAAGACTGAGAGTCAAAGCTTACCGGCGAACTTTAGCGCCGATCTGAACGGCACACAAGTTTCTGCACCGCGAAGCAGAACGGTCCAACATTTGAAACGTTTGGGCTAAGTTTGACACTATCCTCAAGACGAATCGGCAGGCCGATTCGATCCGCCGCCCCGTACCAGATTAATCGGAGGAAAAATCATGAAAGCTATTGGCGCGGCAGCAATGGTGTGCGTACTTGGGGCGCTTGTGATTGCGATTCAGCCAGCAAATGCGTCGGTCCAGGTAAACGATCAAACGGACATCAGTTTGACCGTTTTCATTCCCTGCGCTGCAGGTGGTGCCGGGCAGGTCGTGGATCTCACAGGCCCTCTCCACACCCTAATCACCTTCACAATTAACGGCAACAACGTTAGTGGCTTCTTCCATTTCCAGCCGCAAGGAATCAGTGGTACCGGCGAGACTACTGGTGAAAAGTATCAAGCCACTGGCGTTACGCAGGAGAGTTTTAAGACTTCTCTGCAAGATGGCCAGGCGAACTCAACTTTTGTAAATAACTTTAGGATCATCGGCCAAGGACCGGGGAACAACTTCCTCGTGCATGAGACCTTGCACTTCGCGATAAACGCGAACGGTACGGTCGCAGTATTTCATGACAATTTCAGTGTGGAGTGCAAATAGCCGCCTCGGACCGCAGGGTAATAGGGTACTTGATCTCCGGTTGATGCCATAACGACGCCGGCCTCGCGACGGCCCGAGTAAACTGTTCGGTGTTCACCCTACAGTGCTCGGACCGAAGGAGGCCGAGATGCGAATTATAGGATGTGATTTGCACGCTCGCCAGCAAACGTTGGCGATGTTGGACACCACAACGGGAGAGGTAGAGGAGGTGACTCTGAAGCACGAAGGCGACAACGTGCGAGAGTTTTATTCCTCGCTTCCACGCCCGGTGCGAGTGGGTATCGAAGCCACAGGATCGATGCAGTGGTTTTTGAACCTCATGGAAGAGCTGGGAATCGAATGCCAAGTCGGTCATCCGGCACAGATTCGCGCATGCGCGCCGCGGAAGCAGAAGAATGATCGGCGAGATGCGGAGTTGATTCTGAAGATGCCGGTGGAAGGCCGCTTTCCGGCAATCTGGTTGCCCTGCAAGGAGCTACAGGATCTGCGGGCCTTGCTGCGGCATCGTCATCAGTGGGTACGCATGCGGACGCGAATACAAAATGCGTTCCGCGTTTACCAGGCATATACCAACTGGTGATACGCTTACGCTACTCCCTGATTAGGACCATTTTCTTCCTAAAACACGGTGTTATGAGTAAGCTGACCAACATCAGGCTCGGCGTGACCTTCCTAGTCGGGGTTCTGCTGGTAACGGCGGTTTACGGGCTGTTTCACGGCTACTTCGACCACGGGCTATTTGAAATCAAACAGGTGGAGTGGTCCCCCTCAGCTGCGCGACGCGTGGCTGTCGTTGCGGAGCGCTCCGACCATGAGGCGATGAGCAGCGACATATATTTCGTGCTGGTGGGAGACCAGTATTCTCCGCGAGCGAGATGAGAAGGGCGGAAGGGCGTACCACTCGGACGATGTTCTCTTCGCGGCTGCTAACGATTGTTTGAGCGTTCGCTGGACGGACCCACACCGCGTCACAGTAGGCTGTCGCAGCGGCACAATTGATTCGGCTCAAATCGAAGTCCGCAAGACAAGAGCTGATGGGGTTGCGATAACGTATGTTAATATCGCCGATTCGACTGCTAAAGAGTATCTCCCAGCCGCGCCACATTGACCTGCCGACTAGCTGATTTGTTCGGATAACCGGTAAAGTTCCCTGCGTGGAAATTGAACTTGATTTCCGCGTTTCACAGGACTTGACCTGAAATGCGCAATATTTGCGTGTGTAGGCTGTGTTCTGTGGCCTGACCCACCCTGGAGAAATACATCTAGCTCAGTGAAAACTTTGACCTAAATCGCTCTTCTTGAGCGCACTATTACTTCTGACAGTGTCCACCTCCAGTCCCACACAGGCACTGTTCACCACGAAATGCGACGCTGAGAGTGTTAGGAGGGACGCTAATGGATCGCGTGTCTGCTCATGGGAACTGTCCGCGATTCAGGAACTTATCCGATCCGATTAGGGATTTCCCTAGTTGTTTGCAGAGTGAGGTAAGCATGGGGTGGCTATCACACTAACGTGTTGGCAGTCACGGGTTCATGCGTTGTCTAGACGCCACTGAGTGAAATTCAAAGGTGTGCCATAAGTTAGCATGTCGTTTGTCCTCAAGAGAGGCTTCAATGAGATTGACTATTCTCCTCGCCTTAATGTCCGCCATTTTTCCGTCAGCCATCTGTGCACAGGTTCCGGTCTTCGAAATAACGCCAGTAGGAAGCACGATAAAGTTCGATGTTGAAGCGTCCGTGGCCATAAAGGGTACGTTCGATAAGTGGGACGCTACGCTAACATTCACATCGCCCGAGTTTTCGACAGCCGTTTTGGATATCAAGATTCAGGCCGCCAGTGTGGATACCGGAAGCGGCATGAAGAACAGAAAGCTAAAGGGCAAGAATTTTTTCAATGTCAAGAAAAATCCGCTAATCACCTTTCACTCTTCGAAAGCTGTGCAGACCGGCCCCGATACGATTGAGTTCGATGGCGACTTTACAATCCGCGGTGTAACCAAGCAGGAGAAGTTGAACTTTACGATTACAGGCAAAGGGGCCGGCTCCGGAACAATCAAAGGGACAATGGCCTTCGACAGAAAGCAATACGGCATGAATAGTGGCATTCCCTTTATCAAGATTGCCGACCGTGTCGAGGTAAATGTCGACCTCAAAGGGACGCGCGTCGGTGGGCCTCCCGTCAATCTTAAGTAATCGCTTTGCTCAAGCGCTTGCATCCTCCGTACCTGCTGATTACTCGGATAACGGGGCAAGTCCCGTACCAGGACTTCACTTGATTGCCGCGTTTACCAGCGCGACTTCTGCCATAACTTCCGAGTTGCCGACAACCCTCGAAGTAATATTCCTGTGTGCCAAGGGGTCCTTTCGGCTATCCGAATCGCATCAAGCAAGTTATTGTAAATGCGGCCTTTACGGAGGCTCGTACCTTACCAAGTCACTTTTCATCACAATTCCTGCCACAAAATCCGGGCGGCAGACGTTCTTGGTATGTGAACGCAAGAAGCATGGCCGAACCGAGCGAGATCGGAATCTCAAATTCCGAAGGACTGGATGCGATCTTTCGTGCTCACTATGAGCGCTTAGCCCGCGTCATTGGCAGGGTCATTCATGACCAGGCCCGCGCGGAGGAACTAGCGGTGGAAGTCTTTCTGAAGTGGTGGCGAAATCCTCAAGCACATGGAGAACACGCGGAGGGGTGGCTTTATCGGACCGCCGTATGTGAGGCTTTGGACGAATTAAGACGCCAGACGCGACGGAGCCGATTCGAGCGCCTTTTCCGTTTTGTCCGCGAGTCCCCTCAAACCCCGGAGCACTTGTATGCCGTCAACGCCGAGCAGCACAGGGTGCGAACCGTGCTTGGAGCTTTGAATCGACGTCATGCCGGGATGTTGCTCCTGTGGAGCCAAGGCTTCAGCTACCAGGAAATTGCCGTCTCTCTCGCGGTGACTTCCAACTACGTTGGAAGTCTCGTCAGCCGCGCTCAAGAAGCGTTCCGGAAGGAGTATTTGAAACGATATGGAAACCAATCATGAGGATCGGTGGGTAGCCAACGAGCTCGCAACTATCGAACCACAGTGGACTCCGAACCTAGCGCGTGGGCGCGAATTGCTGGACGCGAAGCTGGCTGAACGGCACCGCTCGTGGACCTGGATGGCGGTTGCTGCCGCCACTGCTGCGGTGTGCGTCGCGGTGCTGGTGTTCCCAGGAACCAGAGCGCTCGCTCAAGAACTCTGGTTCCGATTTGTTTTGAACCGCGTCGATGTTGTGCGGCTTGATCTATCGAAGTTGCCTCTGCAGATGCGGGTAACAACCAACGGTCTGGAACAGAGCGTCCAGGATATGGAGGAAGCTGAACGGAAAACGGGGCTTAAGCCGTACCAACCGTCACTCAGTGTTCTACACACCAATCCTGGCATCACGATAACTGGGCCGATCTTGGTTGAGCAGACAATCCACGTCCGCGAAATTGAATCGGCTCTCGCCAAAGGGGGAGCGAGTGACGTACAGGTGCCGGCTGAATGGGAAGGCATTCAATTGCGCACCCAGATTGGACCCATGTTGGAGCTGAACTATCCCGACGGTGTTCATATCCTGCAGGCGCGGCCGATCGAACTCTCCGTTGCTTCCGGTTTTCCGCTGGAGCATTTCGCCGAGGTGGCATTCCGGAGCATCGGGGTCTCTTCGTGGGAAGCGCGTGCCATGGCGCAGAGGTTCGCAGCCAATCCAGCGTGGTTACTCGACCTTCCACCTGATGCGCTCGTGAACATCCAGGAGGTGTCGCTACAGGCGGGTCCAGCGATGCTGATTGAGGAGGTTGACGACCGAGGTACAGTTAAGCGGGTGACAGTTGTCCGTAGCACGAGCGAACGAATGTACTCAGTAAGCAGTGGAAATCGGGAGCTAAGCATGAAGATTGCCGAGGCCCTTCCTTAGTCTGCGGTCCGCAGATCAGTTAAGTGTTTACCAGTCCCAGAATCGCCCGCCGTGAGTTGGCCCACGTTTTGCGGCTCACGTGACCTGATAGTGAAAGCGCAATTGAAGGCCCGCCCGCTCCTGACCTGCTCTCTCACGTGGCGACCATTTTTGCGTCACTGGGATGCCCCAGACGACACTGGTATTTTTCCTAGGAGACGGCGGCACAGTCGCCTGCCAACCTTTCGGTGCATTCTTTGTGTGGACGGTCTGACTGCGACGGCGCAAGTAAGGACTCATGAAAGCCTCGCACAGTAATACGGGACCCGTTGCGCGCATTCTCATCGTGGAAGATTTCCCAGATTTTCGACGATTCATCTGCTCAACGCTTGGGAAAAGCCTCGATTTGCGAGTCATTGCAGAAGTGTCGGATGGATTAGAAGCGGTACAGAGAGCGGCAGAGCTAAAACCAGATTTGATTTTGCTGGACATCGGGCTCCCCACCATAAATGGAATCGAAGCCGCCCGGCGGATACGACAAGTCTCTCCCAACACCAAAATAGTCTTCCTAAGTCTGAACAATGATCTCGACGTTGTGCGGGCAGCTTTGGGCACCGGCGCTCAAGGTTACGTGTATAAGAGCGACGTCCGAAGTGATCTTTTGCCTGCTGTCCAGGCTGTTCTGCGAGATCAACAATTTGTCAGTAGCAGTTTGAAAGGCTATGAGTTCACTGACACCACAGGAGAGAAAGCCCTTCATCGCCATGAGGTTCAATTCTATTCCGATGACGCAGTTTTTCTAGACACCTTTGTTCGTTTTATTGCTGTTGCCCTCAAGGCCGGCGATGCAGCTATCGTTGTCGCCACCGAGTCGCACCGGGAGGCTCTTGCGTTGAGATTGAAGACACTGGGCTTGGATGTTGATGCCGCCACTCAGCAGGGGACATACATTCAATTGGATGTTGCCGAGACCCTCTCCACATTCATGGTCAATGACATGCCTGACTCAGCTCGATTTTTCGAAGTCGTGGGTGGTCTTTTTGAAACAGCCGCCAAAGCGGCGAAGCGAGAGCATCCTCGCGTTGTGGCTTGTGGAGAATGTGCACCTCTCTTGTGGGCGGAGGGTAAGCCGGACGCCGCGATTCGGCTTGAACAACTCTGGGACCAGGCAGGCATAACCTTCGAGGTGGATATCCTCTGCGGGTATGCGTTGAGCAGCTTTCACGGCGACGAAGACGAGCACGTTTTCCAGGGCATCTGTGCAGAGCACTCAGCCGTTTATTCTCAGTGAGATAGTAAGACTCAATGCTAGGTTAACCAGGTGTAGCGGCGTCGCCTTTCGCAAGTTGGCGCAGTTCAGCTTCCGGCACAGCAAATTCCGCAGTGCCACAATCCAAACAACCACGACCTCTCGAAATACCCACACGATGGGCTTGTCAATGTTTTTCAGTCCGGGAAAATGGATGGCTGTCTCCCCGCAGAACTTGCTTTGGTTGAGGGACCCACACGCTTGCAGGGCATAGCCACCAACCGAGGGCAGAGTCTCTTATGGGACGTATTCTCTTCGCAGATCGGCACAACAAAATGTTGCAGTGGAGACTTCTCCAGAGTCCTTTTGATGCTCGGCTAGCAGCCTGAGTATTTGGTCCATAAGCTCTCTCAACTTCTCTTGACCCTCTTCCCGCATCGCTTGATCGCACAAATTCTCCAATTGCGTCTGGTAGACGAGCACAGGACACCTCCCCCGATTCGTGGGGAATCCTACGCCAGTCCATTATTCCATTTCGACTGTTAGTTTTTACAGCTGCTAACAATAAAGTGAGTTATTAACATTTCCTATGAACGGAGCTCGTAAACTGGTGCTAGTTGAGTCCTAGGCGAGGAGGAATCATGCAACAGAACGAAGAACGATGGATAGAACTGTGCAGACAGGCTGCCGTTGAAATGCACCCTGGCAAACTTCTACGGCTGATCCACGAGATTAACGAACTTTTCCGCGCCAAAAGAGAACCGCATACCAACATCCAGAAGCCAAGCGAATAGGGCAGGTATCCTACCCTTCGACGACCTTACGATGTTGCTCGCCGTGTGGGCTGCACGCAAAAAAAAGGGGGAAAAAAACGGTCCGCTCGCTCCGGGGCGTCCCCGTGATCCCTAGCTCTCCGTGCCGGACAACTCAGCCAGTCGCCAATGCCGGTGTGCGCAGTTTTGTGCCCACTCTAGTTCTGACGGCGCCCAAATCAACGTCGGCGGTTACCGCGTTAATTAGGACTCGCAATCGGAAAACGACAATTGCCTCCGGTCGCAAGTGCACGTAATGTCTACAAAGAGAGGTAATCGTCGGAGGGCGATCTACGATGAAGAGATGCGGGCGATAGTGCAGGATCTGCGATATTCGGTGAGACAGCTTGTCAGGAGCCCGGGGCTGACGCTGACTGCGTTAGTGTCGCTTGCACTGGGGATTGGGGCGACGACGGCGGTTTTCAGCGTGATCTATGCGGGGTTGATCAACCCATACCCGTTCACGGCGGCGAACCGGATTGTTCGGCTTACGATGCAAAGTAAGGCGGGCCAGGCGGACTGGATCAACCTCAATGAGGCGCAGGTCCGTCAAGTGCGGCAGCTCGGAATTGTGGAAAGCTTGCTGGCCATGGATTACCACGCGATGATTCTGACCGGCCGCGACATTCCGGAGAATGTCGACGCCATCGGGCTAATCGCGAACGGTTTCGTCGATCTCGGAGTACCGCCAGCTCTAGGGCGGGGACTCTGGCCGTCGGACGCCGTCGAGGGACAGGATCCGCAAGCAGTCACCGTGCTGTCCTACAAGTTTTGGCAGACACATTTCCTTTCGGACCCGGACGTGGTCGGAAAAACGATTCAACTGGACCGGAAGAATTACCTCATTGTAGGAGTTGCAGCGCCGCGATTTCGCTGGTACAGCGCGGATGTGTATCTGCCACTAAAACTTACTCAGGATCCGGGACTGACCTACGTGATTAACCTGCGGCTGCGAAAGGGTGTGACGCACCAAGCGGCGGATGTTGCGTTGCAGCCTCTGATGAATCAATTTGCAAAGGACATGCCGAAACACTTTCCCGAGCACTTCCGAGTGCGCGTGGAGGGGCTGAACGAATGGGTTGTTAGAAGCATCGGCGGAACTTTGTATCTGCTGCTTGGGGGCGTGGCACTGCTACTCGCGATTGGTTGCGGGAACGTGTCTATTCTCCTGTTGGCGCGGGGGACAGCCCGGCAGCATGAATTCGCTGTCCGGGCGGCGGTCGGGGCGGGGCGGGGGCGCATTGTGCGACAGCTACTGACTGAGTCTCTCCTGTTAGCCGCGATCGGCGCGGCGCTAGGCGTTTTTGCATCGTATGGACTCTTGGCGGGTATCCGTGCGTTATTGCCTCAATATGCCTTCGCACCGGAGGTGGTGATTCGTATCAATGTTCCGGTGCTCTTCTTTAGCATTGCGGTGGGACTGGCGACGGGAGTCCTGTTTGGATTGTGGCCGGCGTTGCAGCTTTCGCGGACACAGGCAGGGCAGTTGGCACAAACAAACTTGCGCCGCGTCGCGGGAAGTGTGGCGGGACGCAGAACGAACAACGTGCTGATCGCGAGTCAGGTCGCGCTAACGTTGTTGTTGCTTGGCGGAGCGGGAGCGGCATTGAAGGCGTTTTTGGGGCTGATGCATAAGCCACTCGGCTACGATCCCCGTAATGTGATGTCGGTGGAAATTCCGCTTCACGACGGTGCTTTTACGACCTGGGCAGCGCGCGCGGCTTATTTCGAGCAAATGCGAGCGAAGGTGGCGGAAACGCCCGGAGTGAGGATGGCGGCGATTTCGAGCAACGCCACACCGCCGCGGAATGGAGGGAAGACGCAGTTTGAAATCCTGGAAAAGCCGTCAGCGGAAGAACAGATGACGTCGGTCAATCTGGTGAGCCCGGGGTATTTTGCAGTCCTGCGAATTGCACTTCTGCAAGGACGGATATGGAGCGCAACGGAAAATCAGAATGGCGCACACATCGCCGCCATCAACCGGACGTTGGCGCAACGGTACTTCCCCAACGGTAACGCGATTGGAAGTTCCGTGAAATTGCCCAAAATTGACGATAGCCCGCCGACGATTCTGTCAGCGCCAAGGATGGCCGAGTCCTGGTTGCTGATCGTTGGAATCGTGGACGATGTGCGAAACGATGGGCTGAGTGACCCAGTCAAGCCGGCGGTCTATATTCCCTACACGCTGAACATGTGGCAAGGAACGCAGATTCTAGTGAAGTCGGAAGTGCCGCCGCTGACGCTGCTGCACGCCGTGCAGAAACAGTTGGCCGCGGTGAATCCAGACCAGCAGACGTACAGCATGGCAAGAGACCTGGAAACCTGGATCACCGATCTGCCGGAATGGCAGCAGGAGCGTCTGGCGGCATGGATCTTTGGAATCCTGGCCTGGCTGGCATTAGCACTCGCTGCAGTCGGGTTATATAGCGTGGTGTCCTATGCTGTGGCACAGCGCACGAGCGAATTTGGAATCCGCGTGGCGTTGGGTGCACAACCCACGCAGGTTATGCGGATCGTGTTTGCGTCGACGGTGGTGAGTGTGGGGAGCGGCATTGCGGCTGGCCAAGCGCTTACCGTGATGATGGACAGGATTCTTGAGAGTTGGACGGGAGGAAACGCTCGGGATCCGATAATTCTGGTTGGGGGAGCGCTGCTCCTGAGCTTGGTGGCCATGGTTGCCTGTGCGATACCGGCCCGGCATGCGTCCCGGCTGGATCCGATGGTGGCGTTACGGAACGAGTAAATAACGCTGCAGGCCCATGGGAATGCGGCGAAGAGGAGATAGGAAAAATGAATCCCGGCGCATTCGAGTGCCCGGTTAGTTAGGACTTGAGGCGTCAGCTGAGCGCATTGACTGGTTCGCCGCCTATTCTCGGCGGATTGACGCTCTCTGGGACCAAAACGGAGCGAACCAAGACCTACCTCTTGAGGA
>Ga0157378_10005883_pt1 | contig 10744 bp, 21 predicted proteins | sample M65metaG_FD_115309 | JGI IMG/M metagenome (GOLD analysis project Ga0157378, IMG submission 115309) | Miscanthus rhizosphere microbial communities from Kellogg Biological Station, Michigan, USA - M6-5 metaG | ecosystem: Host-associated > Plants > Roots > Rhizosphere > Soil | place: USA: Michigan...
CGGCGTCACGGGCGGCGCCATCGCGCCTACCGCACCACCTCGAACGATCCGTGCACCGGCGTCCAGGTCTTGCCGTCCGACGCGACGCCCGTGATGGTGCCGTCGGCATAGTTGAGGGCCACCGTCAGCGTGAAGCCGGAGCGCGACAGATAGGACACGAGCCGCACGTCCTCGCCGACAGGCTCGTCCGAGTAACGCGGACGCTCGACGTCGGGCTTCCCGGACGCCTCGGCACCGGCCTTCACTGCGTGCCATTCGACCGTGCCGTCGTCGTGGAACGCGTGCTCGTGCGTGGTGCCTTTCGTCGGGCCGTCCTTCCAGACGAAGCGGACGCGCTTGCCGCGCACCCCGGTCGTCGACTGCGCCGTGTTCATCGCCTTCTCCTCGACGTCGTGGAAGGCGAGCGTGCCACGCCGCGCGCGGGGGCGGCATCACCGCCGCGCGCGTCCCGTTGTAGGATTGCACCGGCGTCCCCGCGCCTGTCGCGCGCGGGGCGCGCCCCGCCATCCGACCCGGAGCCCTCGTGGAGCACGCGCTGACGACGACCGCCTTCACGCTCGACGGCTACCGGACGACGCGCACGCTCGGCGTCGTCCGCGGCATCATGGTGCGCTCGCGCTCGATCTTCGGCACGATCGGCGGGTCGCTGCAGACGCTCGTTGGCGGCAACATCTCGCTGTTCACGAGCCTGTGCGAGAAGACGCGCAACGAGGCGTTCGAGCTGATGCTCGAGCATGCGCGCGAGCTCGGCGCCAACGCCGTCATCGGCATCCGCTACGACGCCACCGAAGTGATGAACGGCGTCACCGAAGTGCTGTGCTACGGCACCGCGGTCGTCGTCGAGCACGCGGCGTGACAGCGTCACCGCGACGGCGTCTGATCGCAGCCGCGGAGGACCGATGCTGATCCATGGTAAATGTCATTGCGGCAACGTGGCGCTGGTCCTGACGTGGGACGGCGACGATCCGCCGGCCATTCCCGCGCGCGCGTGCGGCTGCTCCTTTTGCGTAAAGCACGGCGGCGTATGGACCTCGAATCCCTCCTCGCGCCTGATCGTCACGGTCCGCGATCCGGCGCTCGTATCGCGCTACGAGTTCGGCACGCGGACCGCGGCGTTCCACGTGTGCGCCCGCTGCGGCGCGGTGCCGCTCGTCACGAGCGAGATCGCGGGTCGCGTGTATGCCGTCGTGAACGTCAACGCGCTCGAGGACATCGATCCGTCCTGGCTACGCCGCAGCGCCGCCAACTTCGACGGCGAGGACGTCGACACGCGCCTGGCGCGCCGCACGCGCAACTGGATCGCGGACGTCGCGATCGCGCACGGCGCCCTCTGACGGCGCCGCTCTCCCGGCACGCTGCGCAAACCCGATGCCGACCGCGATCGAGCAGGCGTTCGACGAGATCGTGTGGCGATCGCTCACCGGCACGCAGGCGCGCTTCGCGGCCGGCCGCGGCGGCGCGCGGCGCTTTGCCGCCGGCTTCTCGCCGATCATCGGCTTCGCGGACCCGGCGCGCCCCGATTTCTCCGCGCTTGCGCCCTACTGCGCCGCCGACGAGCACTTCTACTGCGACGGCTGGGCGGGCGCGGCGCCCTCCGACTGGCACATCGACGTCGAGACGACGATGTTCAAGATGGTCTGGGATGGCGGGGTTCCCGCGGCGGACGACGCGCTCGACGCGATCCCGCTCGGGCCCAGCCATGCCGCGCAGGCCATGGCGCTGGCGACGCTGACCAAGCCCGGCCCGTTCGGGCCGCGCACGATCGAGCTGGGCGAGTACTTCGGCTGCTTCGACGGCGGACGCCTGGTGGCGATGGCCGGCGAGCGCATGCACGCCGCGCCGCTGCGCGAGATCAGCGGCGTCTGCACGCACCCGGAGTTCCAGGGCCGCGGCTACGCGCGGCGGCTGATGGCGAAGCTCGTCCGCCGCCAGGTGCAGCGCGGCGAGACGCCCTGCCTGCACGTGATGCGCGACAACGCCGGCGCGCATCGGCTCTACGAACGGATGGGATTCCGCGACTATCGCGCGTCGGTCGTCCGTGTCGTGGCGCGCCGCTGAACGCGAGCTGTCGCAACGGAGACGCGGATGGCGAATGCGTACGACCTCGCGGGCAAGTCCGCCCTCGTCACGGGCGGGGCCAAGGGCATCGGCCGCGCGATCGCCGAGTTGCTGACTGCGAGCGGGGCGCGCGTGCGGATCTGGGACGCGCGCCCGGCGGACGTGCCGGGCGCGACCGCCGACGTCGTCGACGTCACCGACGCGGACGCGATTCGCGCCGCGCTCGCGCGCCTGCCGCCGGACGTCCCGCCCGACCTGCTCGTCAACGACGCCGGCTACCTCGGCGGGACGCAGCGCTTCGTCGACCATGCCGTCGACGACTGGCAGAGGATCGTCGCCGTCAACCTGCTGGGCACGATGCGCGTCACGCAGGCCGTGCTGCCGCGGATGCTCGCTGCCGGCGGCGGACGCATCGTGAACATGGGCTCGCTGGCCGGGAAGGAGGGGCTTGCGACGCTCGCCGCCTACTCCGCCGCGAGTGCCGGCGTGATCGCCTTCACAAAGGCCGTCGCGCGCGAAGTGGCCGGCCGCGGCGTCTACGTCAACTGCGTCGCGCCCGGGCCGATCGACACGGACATGATCCGCGACCTGGGCGCCGCTGCCGTGGCGGCGATGATCGACGACAGCCCGGTGAAACGGCTGGGCGCAGCACGCGAAGTGGCCGAGCTCGTCGCGTGGCTGTGCTCCGACGCGAGCCGCTTCAACACCGGCGCCGTGTTCGACATGTCGGGCGGGCGGGCGCGATACTAGGAGCGAGCGAATATGCGAAGCGACGAAGACGAAATCCGCGCGCTGGTCGACACGTGGATGGCCGCCACCCGCGCCGGCGACGTGGAGACCGTGCTCAGCCTGACGACGGACGACGTGGTGTTCCTGACCCCCGGCCGCGCCCCGATGCGCAAGGACGCGTTCGCCGCCCAATCCCGGGCGCAGGCGACGGACGGCGCGCCCGCGATCGACGGCACGAGCGAAATCCAGGAGATTCAGGTGACGGGCGACTGGGCGTTCATGTGGACGAAGCTTTCGGTCACCCTCACCCCCGCCGGCGGCCCCTCGATGCGCCGGACCGGACACACCTTGACCGTGCTGCGGCGCGAGCAAGGTCGCTGGCGGCTTGCGCGGGACGCGAATCTGCTCGCTCCCGCCTAGGCCCGGGCCAAAATCGCTTACCCTATGGGGTCCGATTCCCAACCACGAAAGGGGTAGCCCATTGGCCAAGCCTAACTACGCGTTCGCAAAGCGGCAGCGTGACCTCGCCAAGCAGCAGAAGAAAGCGGAAAAACAGAAGAAGAAGGCGGAGCGCACCGAGACGCCGCCCACCACCACCGATCCGGCGGCACCGGCGAACGAGCCGGCCGGCTCCTGACGATTCCGGGGCAGCAGGCCCGTGATCCTCGAAGTCCGCGCGTCCTGACGATGCACCGGTACACCGCCCAGGTCGTGTGGGAACGCGGGTCGCAATCCTTCGTCGACAACCGCTACAGCCGCCGCCACGTGATCCGCTTCGACGGCGGCGTGGAGATCGCGGGCTCGTCGTCGCCGCACTCGGTGCGCGTGCCCTACTCGGACCCTCACGCGGTCGATCCGGAGGAGGCGTTCGTCGCGTCGGTGTCCTCCTGCCACATGCTGTGGTTCCTGTCGATCGCCGCGGGCCGCAAGTTCCGCGTCGACCGGTACGCCGATGCCGCGGAAGGCGTGATGGAGAAGAACGCGGCCGGCAAGCTCGCGATCACCCTCGTCACGCTGCGGCCGGACGTACGGTTCTCCGGCGATCGACTGCCGACACAGGACGAGATCCACGCGATGCACCACGAAGCGCACGACGAGTGTTTCATCGCGAACTCGGTGCGCTCCGAAATTCGCGTCGAGCCGGCGGCGGCCTGAGCGCAGCGCTTGCCGTCCCGCCTCGCCGATGCCGACCGCCGAGACGCTCGAACGCTTCATCGCGCAGGTCGAGCGCAACGACCACGTGGGCGCGCTGGAGACCTTCTACACCGCGGACGCGACGATGCAGGAGAACGAGGCGCCGCCGCGCGCCGGCCGCGACGCCCACGTCGCGAACGAGCGCCGCGTGCTGGCGCGCGCGCGTGCGGTGACGTCGCAGTGCCTTCGGCCGGTGTTCGTCGCCGGGGATCGCGTCGTGATCCGCTGGGTGTTCCGGTTCGAGTGGCCCGACGGTACGGTGACGCGCATGGACGAGATCGCGTACCAGCGCTGGGAAGGCGAGCGCGTCGCGGAAGAGAAGTTCTTCTACGATCCGGCGCAGCGGGTGCCCGTGGCCACCGGCGCCGCCGGCGCGAAGGCATGAGCGGCGCGGTCCGACGCACGACGACATTCTTCCAAGGGGAACTCGCATGGGACTTCGCTTCATCAAGATCGCCGTCGTCTATCTGGTGATCGGCGCAACGCTCGGACTCGGGATGGGCATGGCGCAGACGTTCACGCTGGCGCCAGTCCACGCGCATCTGGTACTGCTCGGGTGGGCCTCGCTTGCGCTCGCCGGCATCGTGTATCACCTGTACCCGACCGCGAGCGAGACGCGCCTCGCCCGCATCCACTTCTGGCTGCACAACCTCGGGCTGCCCTGCTTCATGGCCGCCCTCGCGCTGATGCTGCTCGGCCGCGAAGCGATCGTCCCGTTCCTCGCCGGCTCCGCCACCGTCGTGCTCGTCGGCCTGTTCGTGTTCGCGGCCAACGTGCTGATCAACATCCGCCCGGCCAGCGACGCCCGGTAGGTTCGGCGGCGTTTCCCATGACCGAGGACCTGCTTCCGCCGTCGCGCTTGCCATGAACGCGCTGATCGTTGGCATCTTCACCGGTGCGCTGGGCCTCGGCTATTGCCTCTACGGCAAGCGGCAGGCGAAGTTCGTGCCGCTGATCGCGGGGATCCTGCTGTGCGTCTATCCGTACTTCGTCGATGGCGTCGGATGGCTCATCGCCATCGGCGTCGCGCTGGCGGCCGCGCCGTTCCTCATCGATGGGTAGCGGCGAGCCGGCCGCGCGCGACGCCCGCGGGCCCGCGGGGGTCGCGATCGCGCAGGAGCGCCCGGACAGCGCCGACGTCGTGCGCCTGATCGACGCGCTCGACGCGTACCAGAAGCCGCTCTACCCGCCCGAGAGCCATCACGGCGTCGACCTCGCGGCGCTGACGCAGCCGGACGTGGTGTTCGCCGTCGCGCGCGACGGCGCGGGCGCCGCGGTCGGCTGCGGCGCCGTGGTCGTCGGGCCGGAGCACGGCGAGTTGAAGCGCATGTACGTCGCGCCGCCGTGGCGCGGACGCGGCGTGGCGCGCGCGCTGCTCGCGTTCCTCGAAGCGCAGGCCGCCGCGCGCGGCTGCGCCCGGCTGGCCCTCGAGACGGGCGTGCGCCAGCCGGAGGCGCTGGCGTTCTACCGGCGCGAAGGCTTCGTCGCATGCCCGCCGTTCGGCGGCTACGTCGACGATCCGCACAGCGCCTTCCTCGAAAAGCGCCTGCGCTGAAAAGAGCCCGCAACACGGCCGATACACGGCCGTCGTATGCTTTCTCGACTCGCCGCCGCCGGCGGGGACCTTCCCCGCGCCCGACGCCCGGAGCCCGGAGCCCGATCATGCTGGAGCTGCGACCCACCTGCGAGAACTGCAACGCGCCGCTGCCGCCGCACGCACGCGACGCGCGCATCTGCTCGTACGAATGCACGTTCTGCGCGACCTGTGTCGACGGCGTGCTCGCGAACGTGTGCCCGAACTGCGGCGGCGGCTTCGTGCCGCGGCCGGTGCGTCCGGCACGCAACTGGAAGGGCGACAATTATCTCGGCAAGGATCCGGCGGGGACGAAGATCCGCCACCGGCCGGTCGACGCCGAGGCGCACGCGCGCTTTGCCGCCGCGCTGGCGTCGATTCCGCCGCACGAGCGCTGACGAGGACGCCATGTGTCGCAACATCCGGATGCTGTTCAACTTCGAGCCGCCCGCCACCGACGAGGAGATCCGCGCGGCCGCGCTGCAGTTCGTCCGCAAGGTGAGCGGATTCGCCAAGCCGTCGAAGGCGAACGAAGCGGCGTTCGCCGCGGCCGTCGACGAGATCGCCGCGGCGTCGAAGCGCCTGATCGACGCGCTGGAGACCGGCGCGCCGCCGCGCAACCGCGAGGAAGAAGCGGCGAAGGCGCGCGAGCGCAGCGCATTGCGCTTCGCGCGATGAGCGGCAGCGTCACCGTCCGGCGGGTGGAGCGCGCGGCCGATGCGCCGATCGACGGCCTCGCCGACCTGCTCATCGACGTCGTCGACGACGGCGCTTCGGTCGGCTTTCTCGCGCCGCTTCCGCGGGCCACGGCCGCCGCGTACTGGCGCGGCGTCGCCGACGGGCTGGGCGACGTGCTGGCGCTGTGGGTCGCCGAGATCGACGGCTGCGTTGCGGGCACCGTTCAGCTCGCCCCGTGCATGAAGGACAACGGCCGGCACCGCGCCGATGTGCAGAAGCTGCTCGTCGTGCGCGCCTGCCGCGGCCGCGGCATCGCCGCGATGCTCCTCGACGCCGCCGAAGCCTTCGCGCGCGCCGGCTCGCGCACGCTGCTCGTGCTCGACACGCGCGCCGGCTCGCCGGCCGAGGGCCTCTACCGTCACCTGGGATGGCAGCGCGTCGGCGAGATCCCCGACTACGCGGCCGACCCCGACGGCACGCTGATGCCCACCAGCTACTACTACAAGCGCCTGCCGTGAGCGCACGCGGCCGTGTCGCGCGCGAAGTGCGGTAGAGTCGCCGCACGATGAGCGCACGTCCGCCGGCGACGTACCGAGGCCGCTGCCACTGCGGCGCCGTGCGCTTCGAGATCGTCACCGATTTTCCGGAGCTGACGACGTGCGACTGCTCGATCTGCTCGCGCAAGAACGCGGTGATGGTGAAGGTGCACGAGAGCCGCTTCCGCCTTTTCGCGGGCGAGGACGCGCTGCGCGAGTACCGCTTCCACACGATGACGGCGCGGCATTATTTCTGCGGCACCTGCGGCATCTGCCCCTTCCATCGCAAGCGCGTCACGCCCGACCATTTCGGCGTCAACGTGTTCTGCCTCGAGGACTTCGATCCGGCCGGCATTCCCGTGCGCCGCACGACCGGCGCGTCGATGGCATGAGCCACGCAGCGAGGGAGCGCTGACGCGATGAAGCGCGCCGCGATCGACCTCGCCGCCCGGCTCGCGACGTTCACCGAGCGCTGGTCGCCGCGCGTCGTCGCGGAGATGAACGACTACCAGTTCAAGGTCGTCAAGATCGAGGGCGAGTTCGTCTGGCCCGACCACCCCGACACGGACGAGGTCTTTCTCGTGCTCGAGGGCGAGATGGAGATCGCGTTCCGCGACGGCGCGGTGACGCTGCGCAAGGGCGAGATGTACGTCGTGCCGAAGGGCGTGACGCACATGACGCGCGCGGCGCGCGAGTGCCACGCGCTGATCATCGAGCCGCGCGGCGTCGTCAACACCGGCGCCGCCGGCGGCCCGTTGACGGCGCGCAACGACGTCTGGGCGTAGGCAGCCGGGATCGCGTCGCCGGGCCTGTTCGGCCGCGACGGGAAATGACACAGTAACGGCTTATGCACGTACCGTCGCACTTCGCCGAGAACGATCCGGAGGTCCTGCGCGCGCTCGTCCGGGCCCATCCGCTGGGCACGTGGGTCACGCAGGACGGCGACGCGCTGTTCGCCAACCACATCCCGTTCCTGCTGGACGCGGAGCGCGGTCCGCACGGCACGCTCGTCGGGCACGTGGCGCGCGCGAACCCGGTGTGGCGCACGTTCTCGACGCGCGTGCGCTCGCTCGTCGTGTTCCAGGGCACGGACACGTACATCACGCCGTCGTTCTATCCCAGCAAGCGTGCGCACGGCAAGGTGGTGCCGACGTGGAACTACGCCGTCGTGCATGCGCAGGGCATGCCGCGCGCCATCGAAGACCGCGACTGGCTGCGCCGGCTGCTGGAGCGCCTGGTGACCACCCACGAGGCGACCGAGGCGCTGCCGTGGACGATCGCCGACGCACCGGCGGATTACATCGACGGCCTGTTGCGCGTCATCGTCGGCATCGAGATCCCGGTCGACACGCTGACGGGCAAGTGGAAGGTGAGCCAGAACCGGCCCGAGGCCGACCGGCGCGGCGTCGCCGAGGGCCTCGCGGCGCGGGGCGACGCCGCCGCCGTCGAGATGGCCGAGCTCGTGCGACGCCACATCGTCGCCGGCGGCGACGGCTGATTCCCATTCGCATGGCGACGATGGTCACGGACTTCGACGCTTTCATCGAGACCGCGTGGGCGGACCACGCCGACGACGCGGCTGGCGTCGCCGACCGCCTCGCCGCGTCGCTCGCGCAGGTGGATGCGCCGGCGCGGGTCGCGCCGTACGCGCGACTCGTCACGCACGTCTACGGCGAGCACCTCGCGCGCTACGACGACGGCGTCGCGCTGCTGGCGCGGCTGCGCGCGCTTCCGGTGGCGCAGGACGCGCCGGAGCCGCAGGCCGCGATCGCGCGCGCCGTCGCGACGTTGCGCTACTGCGCCGGCGACGCCGCCGCGCTGGAGGCGCTGCCGCACGACGACCGCGTCGCCGCACTGGCGACCGCCGCGGCGGCGTTCGTCGGCCGCAAGACGATCCGCGCTGCGATCGACGCGTACGCTGCCGCGCTCGCGCTCGCGAGCGCGGGCCTCGCCGACGGCTCACCCGCATTGCGCGCGCTGGCGGTCGGCGGCAACAACCTCGCCGCGGAGCTCGAGGAGAAGCCCGACCGCGACGCGTTCGAGACGCGCGCGATGCTCGCCGCGGCGCAGGGCGCGCTCGACTGCTGGCGCCGCGCGGGCGGCTGGCTCGAGGAAGAGCGCGCCGAGTTCCGTCTGTCGTCGAGTCGCTGCGCCGCGGGTGAGTACGACGGCGCGATCCTGCATGCCGAACGCTGCCTCGCGCTGTGCCGCGCGCACGACGCGCCGCCGCTCGAGCACTTCTTCGGGCTGGCGGCGCTGGCCCTGGCGCAGCGCAGCGCCGGCCTCGCCGACGAATTCGCGCGCACCCGCGAGGCGGCGCGCGAATGCCACGCGCGGATCGATCCCGACGAGCGCGCGTGGTGCGAGGCCACGCTTGCGTCCCTCGACGACGCGGCGGCCGCGACGTAGGCGCACGACGTGCCGGCTGCGTCGCCGCCGATCTCCACAGCGCCCGTCTTCCGCGCGGACGGCTTCGACGCCGTCGAGCTTCGTGCGAGCGACGTGCCGCGGCTGCAGGCGTTCTTCGACGCCAACCCCGCCTACAGCCTGGCCGTGGAAGGCCGCGCACCGCCGGCGGACGCGGCGCAGACCGAGTTCGACGCACGTCCGCCGGACAACTTCACCTACACGCGCCGCTGGCTGCTCGGGTTCGACGACGTGGGCGGAAGGATGATCGGCGTCGCCGACGTCGTGTCCAACCTGCTCGCGGCGCGCGTCTGGCACGTCGGGCTGTTCGTCGTCGCGACCGCGCGGCACGGCGACGGGACGGCGCAAGCGCTCTACGCGGCGCTCGAGGCGTGGATGCGCGCCCGCGGCGCGGCGTGGATCCGCCTCGGCGTGGTCGCCGGCAACGCGCGCGCCGAGCGCTTCTGGCGGCGGTGGGGCTACGTCGAGACGCGCGTGCGCAAGGATGTCCCGATGGGCGAGCGCGTCAACACGGTGCGGGTCCTGGTCAAGGCGCTCGACGGCGGCGACCTGGCCGCGTACCTCGAGCGCGTGCCGCGCGATCGCCCCGGTGCGCCGTGAGCACGAAACGCGACGCGGGGCCGCGATGACCGAGTGGAACGCCGACGAATATGCACGCGGCTCGAGCCTCCAGGCCGCGATGGCCGCCGAAGTGCTGGCGCTGGCGCGCTTCGACGGGCACGAGCAGGTGCTGGACGTCGGGTGCGGCGATGGCCGCATCACCGCGGAAATCGGCGCCCGCGTGCCGCGCGGCAGCGCGACCGGCGTCGACCCCTCGCGCGCGATGATCGCGCACGCGACGGCGACGTTCGGCAGCGCCGCGCACCCGAACCTGCGCTTCGACGTCGGCGACGCGCGCACGCTCGCGTTCCACGACGCGTTCGACCGCGTGGTGTCGTTCAACGCGTTGCACTGGGTGCCCGACCAAGAGGCCGCGCTGCGCTCGATCCGCCGCGCGATGAAGCCGGGCGCGACGGCGCAGCTGCGCCTCGTGCCGGATGGCGCGCGCGCGAGTGTGGAGACGGTGGCGGAGAGCGTGCGGCGGCACCCGCGCTGGGCCCCGCATTTCGAGCGCTTTCGCGATCCCTACCTGCACGCGACGCCGCCGCAGTACGAGGCGATGGCGACGCACGCCGGATTGCGCGTCACGTCGCTCGACGTCGCCGACAAGGCGTGGGACTTCGGCACGCGCGCGGCGTTTCACGCGTTCTGCGCGATGGGCATGCGCGCGTGGACCGAGCGCCTGCCGGAGGCCGAGCGCGACGCGTTCGTCACCGACGTCGTCGAGGCGTACCTGCGCGCGATCGGCGCGCGCCCCGGGGAAAGCGGCGTGTTCCGCTTCTACCAGATGGACGTCGCGCTCGCCTGCGCACCGCCGCGGTGACGCCGCGACGACGCGCGTCCCAGCGCGCGGCCTACTTCGTCGCGAAGCAGTAGAGGCGGCCGGCGCCGCCGGTCTTGATCAGCGCCTCGTCGCTGCACCCGGCCGACGGGTGCGACGAGTTCCACG
>Ga0157378_10005884_pt1 | contig 10743 bp, 9 predicted proteins | sample M65metaG_FD_115309 | JGI IMG/M metagenome (GOLD analysis project Ga0157378, IMG submission 115309) | Miscanthus rhizosphere microbial communities from Kellogg Biological Station, Michigan, USA - M6-5 metaG | ecosystem: Host-associated > Plants > Roots > Rhizosphere > Soil | place: USA: Michigan...
CCCAGCCCGTCGGTCGAGATCGGATTTGGCAGCGCCTGAGTCAGCGCCGCATCGGAATAAACCGACGCCAGCGGCGAGCAAGGCTGCCCGGTCGCCGAAGCCGTGCAAATGCGCACGGTAGCGCCCGCCATGGGCCGCCCCTGCGCATTAAACACAACGTCGTCCTTGCGCGATCCCAGCGCGAATGCATCCGCGCCACACAGAGCGATCGCCAGAGCCGCAAAAACCGCAAAGCGCAAACCCCGCTGAGTCAGTCGAGTCATTTCAATCATTCCCATATCTCGAAAGTTTTCGTACCCAAAATAAAACACCCGCTTAAGTAGCACAGGCTTCAGCCTATGGGAGTTAGTCCTTGCAAGACTCCACCCCCGCAGGCTGAAGCCCGCGCCACAAAAATCTCAAGCCTTCTCCGCCCGACCGTGCCTCTGCACCGCAGCCTCAACCACCGGCGCCTGCACCAACCCCAGCGCCAGGGCCTTCTCCCGATTCAAAATCGCGCCGCAAGACCTGCAAACCGCCACCCCGGGCTTCACACGATCCCCGCACCCGGGACACTCCGCCGTCTCCCGCGCCTGGTAATACCATTCCTTCTCCAGCCCCAGCGCAGCCGCCGCGCGCCGCTGCAAATCATGAATAAACAGAAACGAGTGCGAGCGTTCCCACTCGCGATCGGCCGACGCCACCAGCGCCCGGTAAAATTCCTCCAGCTTCTCGCGCGCGATGCGCAGCTCTGCTTCCGTGGGAGCATCCCCCGCGCACAAAAACACACCGAGAAAACTGTGCTCCCCCGCATCCGAATTAATTTCCCGGCAAATATCCTCGGCAATCTCGCGCGCCGTAATGGCCAGCGGCAGCGTCCGCTTGTCGCCATAGTCCATCACCGCCGTGCGCGGCGTGATGCGAGTAAGCGCGTACTCCTGCCCCTGGCCGTTTCCCGCAATCTGAAACGTCCCGTACATCCGGTGCGCCATAAAATGCTGCTCGGTAATATTCACAATCACCGCATTTTCGCCATGCATAAAATTTCTCCCTCTCGTCGAATCAGTAGCACAGACTTCAGTAGCACAGACTTCAGTCTGTGGGTTTTCGCGTGACCGGCCACAATTCTCGCCGTGGCGCGAAAAATCCACAGACTGAAGTCTGTGCTACTGAGAGCAATCGCAATTCACCCGAGCACCGCATCCGCGTATGCGTCATACGCGCGTTCTTCACGCAACGCACGCTCTTCCAGCGCCGCGCGCGCCTTCGCCCGCGCAACACCGCGACTGCACTCAATCGCCCGCGCCACATGCCGCGCCACCGCCGCAGTCAACTGCATAAATTCCCCGCTAGGCCCCTCCAACGTAAAGCAATGCTCATAATCTCCGCGCGAAGGATACGGCCCCAGCGCCGCAACATTCCGCCCGCCAACAATTTCAGTCGTCTGCGCGTGCCACTCCGCCGGAGATCCAAAACTCTCCGCCGGCATCCACCGCTCGATGTGCCAGCGATCGTGCGGCAAATACTTCGGCTCCCGCCGCAACTCGATCACCTCACGCAGCACTGCCCCGGTCGCAGGATCGTGGTCCTCCCACTTCCCCCCAATCCAGTCCAGCCGCGACCATCCCCACACCGCGCGATAATTGGCTTCGCCGAAAGCGTTGCGCCCGCCCGCAAGCAAGAGTTCCCGCGCGACCTCCGCAGGCGCTTCATGCGTTTCTCGAATCACGGAAATCATTGTGGGAAAATAAAGAGAAGCAAAGACAAAGGAAGATTGGCCTTCAAGTAGCACAGACTTCAGTCTGTGGCCCTCCACTGGATCTTGGCTGCAGCGTTACCCTCTCCACCCGATTTCGTATATCCGCTCTGTCGTGCGGCGCAGGGCCGGGTGCGAGGCAAAACCCCACAGACTGAAGTCTGTGCTACCAATTCACGTCAGCTTGCGAAATTGCGCGGAAAACGTAATCACATCGCTGGTCGCCGAACCGGGATACGCCGCGCCGCCCGTAAATTCCGCGCCGGCAGCTCCCGTCGTATACCCACGCATCTTCCAGTTCGTGGCCGCCGCTCCCTGCTGCATCTGATACTGATTCGGCGTGCCGCCCTGCACCGTGAAGCTGGCCTGCACCGGCCCGTAAGCCGGATCGGCCATGCTGGAATCCACCGTCTCGCCGCGCACCGAAATTTGCCGCACCAGCTGCGTCCAGTCCACAACATCGCCGCCCGCCGGATAATTTCCCGCCAGCTGTACCGTCCCAAACGCATAAATCTGTGTCCCGCCCGGATCCACATCCGTAAGCGTAAGTGTCACCGCCATATTTTTCTCCTGTTCTGCTCCAGTAGCACAGACTTCAGTCTGTGGGTTTTCGTGAGGACTTGGAAGACGTCCCCACTCCAAAAAAAAATCAAAATCCACAGACTGAAGTCTGTGCTACTGGAATGCTGGTGACTGGCAACTGGTTTTCACCAGTCACCAGTCACGCATTTCTCCCTAGTAACCGTTCGGCCGCGCCAGTGCATCGATAAAACTGCCGCTGCGCGGAGAGTCATTCCACACCTGGAATCCGGTGTCGAAGTAAAAAATGAACGAAGCCGCAACGCCGCCGCTCGCTCCGTAAATCGGAAACACGGTTTGCCCGCCCACCTCAAAGAAATCGATGTCCTTCATCACCGCGCGTCCCCAGTGCGACAGATCGAGGAAATCCACGCGCGTCTGATCCGCGTTCACCGAAGACTTGATGGGAATGCCGGACATCGTTTTCTTTCCGGAGAAAAGCATGTCGAGATCCGTAGCCCGCCCGCCGGGCCCTTCCTTCACCACTTGCGAAACGGTGATGCCCAGATTTTCCCAGGCATGTTCCTGCTCGACGCTGGTGTAGGCGATAAGTTTTCCAAGCTGGTTGATGCCCAGCGCCTTGCGCACCTTGTTGGTCGCGAGACGCACGTGTCCGGGAACGAGAGCAGCGTTGCCGGCATTCACGCGCGGAGTTTGCAATTGTTGTGGATAGGTGGCCCGGTTCAGGTTGAGCCAGGTGCCGGTGGTGGCGTTGTTCTGGTGATACTTGATGCCGAAGAGCGACACGGGAGAAGCCCCGGTCAGCCCGTCATGCACGATGATGTCGTTCGCGACGGTGCCCGCAGGCGCGGTATCGACGCTGATCGTTTGTGTGGAAGAAATCGGATCCGCTGCCGTAACCACGCAGGATCCGCGATTGGTGGTGAGTGTCGAGTCGTAAACCTGAATGGTCTGCCCGACGTACACGAGCGCCGCGCCGCTGGGCGTGACCATGTTCCAGGTCGCCGGATTTCCCGCCGAGCCCGATGCGTAACCGCTGACCGTGCCGAGCGCGCCGTTGCCGGCCGTCTGGATCACCTTGTCGAGAAACGCGCGAAATTGTTTCATGCCGTTGGCGATTTCGCGCTTCACGGCATTTTCGATGGCCTTCTCACGCGCGCTTGACGCGTATTCCACAAGCTTCGTGATTTCCACCGCGAAGCGGTAAAAAATCGGCGAAACCTGCGCCACGTCGTACACCGAGCCGCTGCCGCGACCCAGGTCGCCGCCGTCGGCCGAGTAGCTGCCGGCCTTGCCGCCCGGATTCACCTGCAGAGGCAGCCGCATGTTGCGCGAGCTGACTTTCTCAACATCCCCGCGTTGCTGGATCATGCTGAGCAGAACATCGTCGCGCTCGTAGAGCAGGGACACTTTGTCGCGTACCTTCTCCAGTTGCAACGCGATGGTTTGTGCGTTGTTTTGTGATGCCATGATTGCTCCTTATTTGTAGAAAGTATGAATGCGGAATGAATAAACGAAACTACAAGCCGTAGCACAGACTTCAGTCTGTGGATTTTTCCTCAGCAGCTGCCGGAACCGCCAAATTCAACCCCCACAGACTGAAGTCTGTGCTACCTAAATTCCCAGAATCTCCTCGTCGCTCATCGAGGCATAATTCACTTCCTTGGATGACATCGCGCGCAACGGCATCGAGTCCAGCGATCCCCCTGCTGCCGCAATATCCACGCGCGAAGCCGCCACCGCCTGCCGCGCCGCCTTGGACCGCGCCGTATTCAAAACCGTGCTGGTCCATTCCCCGATAACGCGCCGCGCGACGCTAGGCACAAGTTGTTTCGCGCGCCCCGCAAGCAGCGCCGTTACGCGCTGCTGCTCCACGCCATCAAACCGCCGATCGCGCAACACCGCCGCGACCTGCTCGGAAAGCGCGCGGTCCGCAGCCAGCGCCCGATGCACCTCATTAAAAATATCCTCGCCAATCCGCCGAGCCGCCCCCTCCGCGACTCCCTCTGGCATGACGCGAACCAGCGTATCGCCGATCGACCCGCGAACATCCCGCGCCACAGCGTCGTTCGTAGCCCGCTCAAAGCTGGCGTAAGCCGCAGGATCGAAGTGCGCCGTATTTGCCGCGGTTCCATGCGCGTTGTCATTCTGAGGGCCGTCTTTGCCCGAAAAATCTTTCAGTGCTTTCGGATTGCCAGCACCATCAATCGAAGAGAGATTTCTCACTTCGTTCGGAATGACAGTGGTTTGCTGCGTGAAGGTGCCCGATACTTCGCCGTCGTTGCGAAAGGTGGATCCAGTCGTACCCAAATTCGCACCGCCACCCAAATGCACCCCGCGATCGCCGCTCGCCGCAGGATCTATATCACCGCCTCTGACGAAGCGGGCTACAGCAGCGCTCCCATTCACTCCGACCGACGCATTTCCCGCAATTTCATTTCCGGCCGCGCCCATTCCCGCCAGCACCCGCGCTGCCTCCGCAAACATGGACCGAAACGCCGCCGGATTCGCCCGCGCCAATTCCGTCACCACTTCCGACTGCGCCCGCGCATCCCCCGAAAAAAGCGCCGCATCAATCCGATCCACCGAAGCCGTAGCCTCGCGCAGCGACACCACGTCCTTCACACCGCCAGGCAAAAGCTCCTTGATCGCGCGCGCCTCGTCCGCAACCGCCCGCGCCTCTCGCGCCGAAGGAAACGCCGCGCGAAATTCCTGATGCTCCCGCCAAAGCGCCTGCGCCTCCGCCCCATGCGCAGTATCCGCCGCAGTCGCCGTCCGCATCCACTCCGGCATTTGCGCGAGTCCACCGCGCTCTCCCTGCGCCGCAGCTGCACTGGCCTGGACGTTGTCATTCTGAGGGCCGTCGTTGCCCGAAGAATCTCTGCGGGATCGGTCCTCGCCATCACGATCGATCGAAGAGAGATTCTTCGCTTCGCTCAGAATGACAGAGTGGTGAGTGGGCCCAACCGCGCCAACCGGCTCAATCCCCAAAATTTCCTCGTCCGTCAGGTATCCCGTTCCACCCGCGCCAGAATCCGTCGCGTCGCTTGCCGGCGGTGCCGTAGTCCCGCCCGCCCCCGCATCAATCCCCGCCCAATCCAAATCAACCTGCGTTCCGCTGCTCATAGTTTCTCCTCACTGTGGCGCAGGCTTCAGCCTGTGGATTTTGGTCATGCCAAGGCGCGAATTTTCTGGTAACCAAACCCCACAGGCTGAAGCCTGCACCACTCGAAAGCTCCCATCTCCACTAGCAGTAACTCTTGGCAGGTCACTTGCCGCCCTGGGGAGTACTTTCTCCGGCACCGCTCGCATTTTGCGACGCGTAAGCAAGGCCAATCGCGCTCAAATGCGCTTCCGCATGCGCCCGCACATTCGCAAATCCCGCCGGATTTTCGACGCGCGCAACTTGTCCCGCATCCGAATTGGCCCACCGCCGGCACTCCTCCATCTCCACCGCATGATTGTCAAACAGCAAATCCACAGGAACGGAGGGTTCCAGTAGCACAGACTTCAGTCTGTGGCTTTTCTCTTCAAATCCCCGGCCCGAAACCAGTGCACTCCCCGAGTCCTCGCATGAATTTGACGCCGCGGCATTTTCATACGAACCCCCACAGACTGAAGTCTGTGCTACTGAAGCCCGCGCGATCGGCGCGCCCGCCAGCAGCAGATCAATCTCGCGCAACTGCTTGTTCCGCGAATCCTCTCCCGGCACCACCAGGTCCGACAAACCCAGCACGCTTTTCACAAATCCAATATTCGCGGGATCGGCCAGCGCCTGCTGGATCAGCGGATCGGACGACGCCATCAACTGCTGCACCACCGACCTCTGCTGCGATTTCAGCCGCGGGAAAGTTTCGTCGCTTTCCGGATGCGCCTGAATGTTCCCTTTCAAATCCGCCAGCCGCACCCAGCGCGACTCAAATTCCCCGCCCGGCCCCAGAATCGGAATTTCCGCGTCCTCGGGCCGATTTTTCCGGAAGCAGTCAACGGAAAGCAGCATCACGTCCGAATAAAAAGTTTTCAGCCGCCTCCACACGAGCCCCAAACGCCCGAGCGCCTGGTCGCGAGCCATCGCATAGCCCGTAGCGGTCTTCTGCGACTCCATTTCCCCGCCAAACACCGCGGGAAAAAGCCCGGTCAAGAATTGCGACACCGGCCCCATCAATTCCTGCTGATGCCGCACCAGATCCGGCGGCACCTGCGCCGGCGCAGGCTGAAAAAATCCCGCGGACAGCGGCTGTCCTGGACGCGAGCGCGCCGGATAGTGCGCCGCGGGCTCGGCTGTCTGATTGGCCAGCGCGTCAAAATCCAGCACCTGCGGATCGGCGTAAATCGGCGGAATGCCGTACTCGTAAGTCTCCGCCTGAATGTTGGACAGCGTGTTGTAGCGTTCCTGAATCTGCACCAGCGAATCGCCCACCGACGGCCGGTTCTGCCCGTCGCCGGGAAGCGCGTGCATCACGCGCCAGCGATCGTCCATCGACTCATTGCGCGATTCGCAATACGTGTCCCCTGCATATGCGACGTAGCACCCGTCCGGAAACAGCGCCAGCAGCGCATCGCGCACCGATTTATCCTCAATGGCGTAGAACGACCACGGCCGGATCCATGTCCGCGAAAACGTAATTAAATTAAAAAGCGTGTCACCCGGATGCGTCGTCGGCAATCCCTGCGAAATCGCCACGCGCGTGGACCGCGCATAAATTTCGTCCGCCGATTGCGGCCCGCCCATCTGAATCTTCTCCGCCGCCAGCGGATAGCTGGCCTTCAATTTGGCGCGATGCACTTCCATCGACCACTGCAGATACGGATACTCGTGCATCTCATTCGCCCACACCGGAGTGTTCAGCTCCAGCCCGCCCACCACAGAAATCACTTCCTGCCCATTGGCCACGCGCCGCACCCCGGTAACCAGCGGCACAGCCACGCGCGCAGCCTGCCGAAAATGTTCCGGCCCAAGCGAAGCCCCGCACCCCCGGCAAATCACCGGCGGCAGCAGTCCACCAGTAGCACCACCCGTACCACCACCTGTACCACCAGTAGCACAGACTTCAGTCTGTGGCCTTTCGTAGCCCGCAACCCCAGCGTATCCATCGTCGCCAGACGCATATGCTTCCATCCTGCTTTGAGCGCTCCGGCTCAAGCCACCTTCCCGCACGCGTGTTGCATCATTTGCTGTGTTTTTCTTGTCTCCCTCGGTACCCCCACAGACTGAAGTCTGTGCCACCTCTTGCTCCGCGCCGCATTCCGGGCACACATACGCATCGTCTCCCAGCGCGACGTAATGCTCCTCAATCACCGGCTCATCATGCGAACCGAATCTCTGCGCGTCCGCCACATACCGGACGTACCCGCCGATTTTCCCGTCGGTCCACAAATAAAACGCCACGCCCGTCAGCAAATGCTGCACGCGATTATTCTGCTCGACGAGATCGCACACCTGCGAAGCTGCGCGCGCCGCCGTAATATCTCCGATCGATTGCGCCGACTGCGGATAAAACCGCGTAGCCGGTACGTCTTGCGAAAGAATGGAAATAAACGACAGCCCAAACGCCTGATACAAATTGGTCACAAACTGGTAGCGCGGCATTTCCGCCGCCGCGCTGTCATCATAAATTTTCGATTCGTAAGGCAAATGCCAGGTCATGTCCTGCGGATTCCACCAGGCATACTGCAAACCCTGCCAGAACAGCCGCGCCTGCCGAATGCGCCGAATCTCATGCCGCCGCGCAACAATTCCCTCTTCGCGGTACTGCACGACGAGCTCGCGCAGCGCGTTCACCAGGTCCGGCCGCAACTCCTCGAGCCGCTCATTGTTCGGCCCCAGCGCCAGCTTGGCCAGCGCCTCCTGCGAAGAAGCCGCCGCCTTGCCGTCGATACCAAGCGGCGCACGCGACGCAGCAGCCGCAAGCGCGGTATGCGATCCGTCAAGCGGCGCAACGCTCCCGTCATTGTGTTCCGCGTGCTCGCCGTTCAAAATCGCCATATCGTGAGCATCATTCATCTGAGTAGTCATATTTTTCAGTAGCACAGACTTCAGTCTGTGGATTTTCCGTCCGTGCCAGGCAACCGCGTAACAATCGATCTCCGGCGAACGAAGTTGCACGACCCCGTTCTGGCCCGAGTGCTCCAGCGGACAGTCCACAGACTGAAGTCCGTGCTACCCACTTGCGCTAGGGCGGTCCAAAGTGTGATAGAACGTTTACGCATACGAGCCATACAAGCCATACAAGGAGGAAAACATGGGCGGCGGACTACTCTGGTGGATCATCGTCGGACTGATCGCAGGCTTTCTCGCCGGAAAAGTAATGAGAGGCGGCGGCTTCGGCGTCCTGATGGACATTCTTCTCGGCATTGTCGGCGCCGTAGTGGGCGGATGGCTTTTCGGCATGCTGGGAGTTTCTCTCGGCGGCGGACTGATCGGCTCCATCCTGGTAGCCTTCGTCGGCGCCTGCATCCTGCTGTGGCTGGTACGCCTGATCAAAACAGCGTAGCGCTGAATTTCCTGAACCCCGTCACTTCTCCACCCACAAACAATTCCTTGTGGGCTGCGGACTCTTGTGGCCTACGAAGTCTTGCGAGTTACGCATATATTCGGTTACAGATTCGTGTGGGTCACAGATTCTTGTGGCCTGCGGATTCTTGTGGATCGCAGATTCGTGTGGGCTACAGATTCTTGTCGGTTACGAATTCTTGTCGGTTACGTGTTCTTATGAATTGCGAATTTTGTCGGTTACGGATTGCTTGTGCGCTGCGGGTTCTTTGTGGGTTACGGCTTCAGCCGTGACATCAAGATCCGCACAATCGCCGCGCCTTTAGCTGCCGCCGCGCAAGCCTCGTGCTACGTGCCTCTCGTGTGCTCTCCCGCCGAACTTTTCCCCGCCGCCATTTCCCTCTCCCGCGCAATCTGCGTCCAGGTCCGCCGACGCACCGGAGACAATCCCACCAGCCCGCGCCGCGCATCATCCTCCGGCAAAACCGGCGGAAACCCCGCCGTCCCCAACAACGAATTCACCAGCGCGCGATTCTCCGCCCGCAGCCGCGCCGTCTCTTCCTCCAGCAACACCACATACCGCGACCGCAACCGCCGCGAAAGCCACCCCATCACAATTCTCCACATAATTGTCAAGACTCGCCCTTAAGTAGCACAGACTTCAGTCTGTGGCTTTTGATCCCGCTCACCGCCGCATGCGTCGCCAGCCTGGAGCACCCAACCCCCACAGACTAAAGTCCGTGCTACTTTTCTCCCAACCACAATCATGCTACGCTGTCACGAATGATGCCATACTACAGAAGGAATCTCCCTCACTGGCATCCACCCGGCCAGGATATTTTTCTCACCTGGCGCCTTAAGGGTTCTCTTCCGGCGCATATTCGCGAGATCTCCTCCACCGACGATCCCGGCAAGCGTTTCCTCGATCTGGATCGCGTACTCGATCGCGCCGATGCCGGCCCGCTCTGGCTCCGGGAGCCTACCGTTGCCGGTTGCGTGGTCGCGGCCTTGCGAAAAGCGCAAGAAACGAAACTGGGAGGCATACACGCGTACGTCATTATGGCGAATCACGTTCACGTCCTGCTGACGCCTTCCGTGCCCATGGACAAAATTGCGCGCCTGTTCAAGGGCGCGACCGCGCGCCACGCGAACCTCCTGCTCGGCACGACCGGAAAGTACTTCTGGCAGGACGAATCCTTCGATCATTGGATCCGTACTCCCGGCGAGTGGCAAAAGATCCGCACCTACATCGAGCGCAATCCGGTTTCCGCCGGCCTGGTGTCCCGCCCCGAAGACTGGCCCTGGTCCAGCGCCTCGCATCCGCTAAAATAAGTAGCACAGACTTCAGTCTGTGGCTTTTCGTTCGCCAGATCCAAACCGCACGCGCCAGCCAAGCTCAAACGGAAACCCACAGACTGAAGTCTGTGCTACCAAAACCTCACCATCCTTGCGGCCGCCATCTCCTGGGCACGACAGGCGCAACGCGCCGAGTCTCCTCCGCCGAAAATTTCTTCAGCCAGATCGCCCGCGAAGTCGGATCCACCGCCGTCACGCGCTCCGCCGCAAGCACTTCCGCAGGCGCGCGCCCCGGCTCCAGCGCGGACTTCAGCCCGTAGCGCGCCGCATCCGCCGGATCATCCCCATCGCACTTCAGCGTATCCTCCACGTTGGCCGGATCGCGCGTCAGCGTCGGCAAATTCTCAATCAGCCGCACACAGTTGTCGGCAATCAGCCAGTGATCGGTCTCCAGCGCTTGGTACATCAGCATCCAGCCGCCCACGCGATCGTTGTCCGCCGGCGTAGGACGCGGCAAACCAGCAGTCGCGAGCCCGTCTCCGAGCTGCTCGGCGATCGAAGCGTCCGCCGTCCGCTGCGCAAACGCATCCGGCGAAAGATAAACGTCGCGAATGCGCTCGACGCGCCCCAAGCGGTCCACGCTGCGTTCGCCAATGGCCGCCGCCAGCATGCGCGGCGA